>Ga0075342_1000138_pt1 | contig 12588 bp, 14 predicted proteins | sample RushOxbow_ThreeS_3_FD_120085 | JGI IMG/M metagenome (GOLD analysis project Ga0075342, IMG submission 120085) | Natural and restored wetland microbial communities from the San Francisco Bay, California, USA, that impact long-term carbon... | ecosystem: Environmental > Terrestrial > Soil >...
CTCCTGAGTGTCACGGATTCGTTCGGCCGCTCGCTTGGCTTTGGCTACGACAGCCGCAGCTACCTGGTTCGGATGACCGATCCGGCGGGAGGGGAGTACCTCTATGCGTACGACGCGCAGAGGACGCTGAGCGCCGTCACCTATCCGGATGGGCGGATGCGGACCTATCACTACAACGAGGCGGCCTACGCCGGCACGGCCCAGGCCCAGGGCTTGCTCACCGGGATCACCGATGAGAACGGAGTTCGCTTCGCGACCTTCTGGTACGACGCCACGAACCGCGCGTTTCGTAGCGAACACGCGGGCGGCGCCGACCGGTACGACCTCACGCTGAATGCGGACTATTCGGTCACGGTCACGAATCCCCTCGGCGCGCAGAGCACCTACGGCTTTGCCAACGTGCAGGGCGTTCCCAAGGGGACCGCAATCAGCGGCGCAGCGTGCCCGAGCTGCGGCCCGGCGTCTGCGACTTACGACAACCAGGGAAACGCGACCTCGCGCACGGACTGGAACGGCAATCGGACCGATTACGCCCATGATCCCGCGCGCAACCTCGAGACGCAGCGCCTCGAGGCGCTCACCTCTGGTGGCGGGGCGACGCCACAGACGCGCACGATCACCACCGAGTGGCACCCGGCCTTTCGCCTGAGGACGCGCTTGGCCGAGCCGCTTCGGATCACGAGCTACGTCTATAACGGCGATGGCGGTACGCAGTGCGGCTCCAGGCCCGACGCTACGCTCGTTCCGGGGGTGCTGTGCGCAAAAACCGTGCAGGCCACCACCGACGCGAACGGAAGTCAAGAATTCTCCGGGTCGGCCTCGGGTGCGCCGCGCACCTGGCGCTACACCTACAACGCCGACGGTCAGCTGCTCACGCTCGATGGGCCGCGCACCGACCTCTCCGACGTCACGACCTACACCTATTACCCGGACGACGACCCGGACCTTGGCAGGCGCGGCAACGTTGCGACCATCACCAACGCTGCGGGACACCTCACCGAGATTACGGCCTACAACGCGCATGGCCAGCCAACGACAATCGTCGATCCGAACGGGCTGACAACGACCCTTGCCTACGATTCCCGACAGCACCTCGTCTCCAGAGCGGTAGGCAGTGAAACGACGGGCTACGAGTACGACGGCGTGGGGCAGCTCCCCCGGGTGACTCTGCCCGACGGGTCGTCGCTAGCCTACAGCTACGACGCCGCGCACCGGCTCACGGGCATGCAGGATAGCCTCGGCAACCGCATCGCCTACTCACTCGATGCGATGGGTAACCGGATCGAGGAGCGGGTGTTCGATCCCGCGAACTCCCTCGCCCAGACCCGAAGCCGCGTGTACTCGAGCCTGAACCGGCTCGTGCAGGAGATCGGCGCGGCAGGCCAGGCCACCGACTACACCTACGACGACCAGGGCAACGTGACCGCGGTGAGGGACCCGCTCAATCACGTGACGACGAACGCCTACGACGCGCTCAATCGCCTCGCGCGTGTGACCGATCCGGCTTCCGGCGTGACGACCTACGGCTACAACGGGCTCGACGCGCTCAGCCTGGTCGCCGATCCCCGCGGCCTCGTGACCGGCTACACGGTCGATGGTCTGGGCAATCTCGCGCAGCAGGTAAGCCCGGATACGGGAATCACCGATAACAGCTACGACGCGGCAGGGAACCTGCTGACTCAGACCGACGCCAAGGGGCAGGTGACGGCCTACGCGTACGACAGCCTGAATCGCGTCGCCTCGATCACCTTCCACGACGGCTCGAAGCAGCTCTACGCCTACGACCAGGGCACGAACGGGCGAGGACGCCTTACGTCCATCACCGAGACCGACCCGGCGCAAGCCCTCACAAGCCAGATTGCCTACGGCTACGACGCGCATGGGCGGGTGACCTCCGAAACCCGAAGCGTAGCGGGACAGAACTACGTGATCGCCTACACCTATGACAGCGCCGGGCGGATGATCGGCATGACCTACCCATCGGGCCGGGGCGTTGCCTACGCGTTTGATGCGCTGGGACGCATCAGCCAGATCACGACCACGGGAAACCAGAGCGACGTCGTGGTGCAGGGCGTGCAGTACCACCCGTTCGGCGGCGTGAAGGGTTTTGCCTTCGGTAACGGCCAGGTCTACTCGAGAACCGTGGACGAGGACGGCAGGATCGCCTCCTACTCGCTCGGGGGCGCGAGCTACGCAATCGCGTTCGACGCTGTGAGCCGCATCACGGGCATCGCGGAAGCGGGCAATCCGTCGAATGCCAATGCCTACGGCTACGACGCTCTCGACCGGCTCACTTCTGCCGTGCTGCCGTCCTCCGGCTTCGCGTACAGCTACGACGCCGTGGGCAACCGGCTATCGAAGAGCGTCGGCGCGACGGTCCACACCTATACCTACAGCCCCACGTCCAACCAAATCGCCTCGATTCAGCCCACCTCGGGGCCGGTGCGAAGCTTCGTGTTCGATGCCAACGGAAGCACCACAGCTGACGGTGTGAATACGTATGCCTACGATGCCCGAGGGCGCATGGTGCAGGCAACCAGTTCCATTGGCACGACTGCCTACCAGGTGAACGCGCTCGGACAGCGGGTGAGGAAGACCAATAGCCAAGGGGACACAGTCTTTCACTACGACACGAGAGGAAGACTCATCGCCGAGACTGGCCCGGGAGGAGCGACGAAGCGCGAGGTCATTTATCTCGGGGATATCCCCGTGGGTGCCGTGCAGTAGGGCGGGCGCGGGGAGAGGCGAAGAACAATGCCAACGACCGACCGGCTCAAGACGAACGCGGCGCACATCGTTGCGTTCCTTTCGCTATGCCTGGTGGGCGCCGCGGCCAATGCGCAGCTCTCGTGCACGCCCTCGAGCGCGCGCAGCGACCCGGGCACGGGCTTTATCCCCTTCGGCGCCTACGAGCAGGCCCTTGCCCGCGGAGGCAATTCGGGGCCCGCCTGGGAGTGGGCCGTGGGCACCGACACCGAATCGGGCCGGAAGGTGCAGGGCAGCCTCGACTGGACTTCGGGTAAGGTGTACACGTGGAAGGTGATTAACTCAGGCACCGGCAGCGAAGTGCTGGAGATTCGAGACGCAGGCACCGTCGTTCTGAGCCTTGCCTACCCCTCGGGGATGGATGCGGGGAACGCGCTGGAGCTTGCGGTGAGCACCAACCCGAGCATCGGCCCGGAGACGACGATCGCGGCGAGCATCGCGAGTCTGAACGCAAACGAGGTCTCCGGAGCAGTGTCGCAAGCGGGAACGGGTACGCAATCGGCGCAGTCGCTGTACTACTACTTCCCGCCGATGGCGCAGGGCTTCACAGCGGAAGGCACGGTGAGCCTCACCTATCCGGCGAACCTGCCCTCGGGCTCGCGGGTGCAGTTCACGGTGCGTGCGGGAACGATCCCGTGCACCTCGAGCAACACCGCGCCGACGGTCTCGATCAGTGCTCCAGCGGCAAACGCCGTCTTCAACGCCCCGGCGACGATCAGCGTGACGGCCAACGCCCAGGACACTGATGGCACGGTGACGCAGGTCGTCTTCTACGCCAACGGCATCCCGATCGGAACAGTGACGGCAAGCCCCTTTACGATCCAGTGGGCGAACGTGCAGGCCGGGGCCTATAGCCTGACGGCTGTCGCCACCGACAACGGGGGTCTCACGACAACGAGCGCCGCGGTGCCGGTCGCGGTGAACGCCATAAAGGCGCTCTACTTCATCCATCCGGATCATCTGAACACGCCGCGCCTGGTTGCCGACGCTACAGGTACGACGGTGTGGCGGTGGGATCAGGCGGAGCCCTTCGGCAGCAACCCGGCGGATCAGGATCCGGACGGGAACTCGGTCGCCTTCGACCTACCTCTACGACTCCCCGGGCAAAGGTACGACAAGGAGACGAACCTTCACTACAACTACTTCCGGGACTACGACCCAAGCCTCGGGATCTATAAGCAATTTGACCCAATAGGCCTACGCGGGGGTGTCAATGGCTATGCCTACGCACTGCAGAGCCCGTTAGCACATACCGACGAGGACGGGCAGAACCCGCTTGCCGGGGTCGTGGCCATTGTTGCCGTAGGTGCCGCAGGCGGTGCGCTGATTGACCTTGGGATTAAGCTCATCACGGCGGGCAATGATTTGGAAGCGAACAACCGCCTAACCGAAATCGCGAACCAGCTCAACACTATCTGCCAAAACAACCCTGGCAGCGGAGCTTGTACCGAGCTCGCGAATCTCTCACAGACGCAAAATAGATGCACTGCTTCTGCGGCTCGGGCGCAATCCAAGACTGTATACAACTACTTGTTTGACGCTGTGCCGAAGCCGCCGGTCAGCTATCCGCGCACGTTGAGACTGCCATAGGACTTACAGCATGAAGAGCGCAAAGTTCAATACCGCAATCGCTGCGGCACTAGCCGTAATAATCATGGCGGCGACTGCTGCGCTGTTGTTCGTTGTAACGAGGTCCAGCGTCACCGACGCCCGTAGCATATACAAGGGCGGAGGCGAGAAGTACGCTGTGCTTCGCCGATGCGTTCAAGAACCGCGCGTACCGCCTTGTGATCGCTCCGACGTCGCGCTGAACGTTGGCCGTGCGAGTTGGCAGGCCTTCGCCACCGTAGATTTCTTGGCGGACGTGCTCACCAGCATTGTGGTGCTTCTGGGGATCAGCGCTTTTGGGTGCGCGTATCTCGCGTTCGCCTTCTTTCGCAAGCCGTAGTCACGCCGATCATCTGAATTCACCCAGGTTGATCGCGAATGCGGCGGGTCAGGCCGTGTGGCGCCTCGATCACGGCGAGCCGTTCGGCGACACGCCGCCTGATGAAAACCCCTCGGGGCTTGGCACGTTCGAATTCCCGCTTCGCCATGGCGGCTGGCAGTACGCGGACAAGGAGACTGGCGAGTTCTGGAATTGGATGCGAACGTACTCGAGCATCACGGGCCGCTTTGATCAGTTCGATCCGATAGGCCTGCGCGGCGGCATCAACGGATATGTTTACGCTAGCAACAACCCACTTCGATTCGTCGATGCGAACGGACTTCTCGGGGTAGACCCGATCATTCAAGAACGTGGGCTTAAGGAGTTCGGCAAGAAGGGTTCTAAGCAGCTTCTGATCAGCCCGCAGGTTAAGGCGATCGCTCTGCGCTGCGCGAATGAGTTGCCCTGCGGCGTCCTTGGGCCTGGTGGTCTTGGCGTGGGTTACTACGCTCTGGACAGATGTCGGACTTACGTTAACGGCGATCCGAAGATTCCTCCGATGGAAAAAGGGGGCGCGACGGATGATTGTCTCGGCGAATGCATTCGCTTGCTCAAGCAGAAATGCACGGCCAACCCGAATGCCTGTGTTCCGGGAGACGACAGCGATGCGTAGCGCTCGGTTGATCGGTGTTGTGACGCTCATCGCTTGGGTAACGTCGCTTCATCTACTCATTCCGCTGCCTTCGCAACGCATTGCTTCCTGGTCACAGGACTCGCGTGCGACCGCACAGGCCGTGCAGCAGGAAGCGGCAAGAACTGGTCTGAGCGCGACCGACGTCGAGCGCGTGCTGTTGCTCAAGATGCAGCGAGAGAAAGAGGCCGTCTGGGTCAAGTGGTTGGCATTTGCTGTAATCGCCATTGCTGGAATCGCGGCGGCGACAACCGCGCTACGCGCCCATCCGATGTGGCGGTTCGCATGTGCTGCAACGTCTCTCGTTTACTTGATGGGTTGGATAGCGGCGTTGAGCGGCGTGCAGTTCTTGGACAATCAAACGCTGCTTGACGCGTACGTTTCGAGCCTGTCGAATCATTTAGCGGCTGGCTTCGCGTCGGCTGTGGCATTCGTGCAGAAAGATATCCTCGCCCCGTTGATTCACTTCCTCGTCGCCGTCTTCTTGCTTTACGAACGCGTTCAGGCTTGACGGCCGGCGCTAGCTCTGTGGACCGAAGAGAAGCGCCTTGACCGACTGAAAAGCGACGTAGACGAAGCGGATCGCAAAGCCGAGTATCCCGGCGTCGCGCGCCAGCGCGAGCGCGCGGTATTGGCCAGCGAGTGGGCGTAGTGCGTAGCCAGCAAGCACCGCGATGCTGGCGCTGAGCCAGCCGATGCCCATGGTGACGGCGAGGCTTCCGTAGACGGTGTACGAGAATGACCGGCCCACTGAACCGGACACCATGGCGGTCGCGATCGAGAAGCTGACCCGCGACACGATGCCGTCGATGCCGAGGTAGAGGAGGTAAGCGGCGCCCGCGAGGCCTGCGAGCACGCGAGGCCAGTGCTTCTGCACAGACCTTAAGCCGCTTGTTTCTCGGCCTTGCGCTTGAGCTGGGCGCTCTCGAGGAGCGTATCAAGCACCTGCATGATCTGGCGGCGCTGCGCGCCGTCGAGCTTCTCGATCTGCTGCAGGCGCCGTTGCAGGCGGCTGTCCTTGGCGCGCGGTGCGCGCTTCACCGGAGCGAGGCCGAGCAGCTCGTCGGTAGAGATGTGCAGCGCCTTGGCGATCGCCGGCAGCAGGTGCGTCGGCGGATGCTCGCTCTGCACTTCGTAGTAGGCGATCATGCGGCGCGAGACGCCGATCTCGGCGGCGAGGTCCTGCTGCGTAAAGCCCGCGGTCTTGCGGAGCTCGGTGAGCCGCGCGCCGAAGGCTGCGGTCTCAGTCTTGGTCTTCTTGGGCATCGCGTCTTCCCGTTGAGCGATGCCGTCGATTCTATGAGCGGTTTGCACGATTCCCTGGCGTGGCTTGACGCATGGTGTACGAAAAATGTACATTGCGCCGTACTAAAGATCAACCACAAAAAAACTGCCCTGACCCTCTTGACAGGGTTTCGAGCGAAGGAGCCGCATCCGATGGCACGCATCCCCGAGAGCGAGATCGAACGCATCAAGCGCGAGGTGTCGCTCGAGCGCCTGGTGGAGGCCTCGGGGATCGAGCTGCGAAAAACGGGCAAGGACCTCTTCGGGCGCTGCCCGTTCCACGCCGACGACACGGCGAGCCTCTCGGTCACGCCGGCGAAGAACCTGTGGCACTGCCTGGGCGCCTGCAACGAAGGCGGCGACGTGTTCGCCTGGGTGATGAAGCGAAACGGCGTGTCCTTCCGCCACGCCTACGAGCTGCTACGCGAGGGGCTGGGTGCCATGGGGGCGTCGCCGGTGAAGAAGACCACGGTGCGCGCGCTGCCGCCGCCGGTGTCCTTCGACGCGGACGACCAGGTGCTCAGGAACCAGGTGGCGGTCGTGTACTACGCCGGCGAGCTGAAGAGATCACCTGAAGCCCTGGCCTATCTCAAGGCGCGCGGCATCGATCACCCCGAGGCGATCGAGCGCTTCAAGCTCGGGTTCGCCAACCGCACGCTCGGACTTCACCTGCCGAACAGCCAGCGCGTGACGGGAAGCAAGATCCGCGAGCGGCTGCAGCGCGTCGGGATCCTGCGCGAGTCTGGGCACGAGCACTTCGCCGGCTCGCTCGTCGTGCCGATCGTGGACATGGAAAAGTGTCACCCATGTCCTCCGACGTTTCTGTCACCTATCTCCCCGGCCGCTCAGGGGCTTACCTGCCCGAGCGTCGAATGTCGACGTCGCGGATTGTAGAACCGCTCGATATAGTCGAACACGTCTGCCCTGGCTTCGTCACGACTTGCGTAGCGCCTGCGATTCGTTCTCTCGGTCTTCATCGTCGAGAAGAAGCTCTCGATCGCGGCATTGTCCCAGCAATCGCCCTTTCTACTCATGCTGCAGATGATGCCTTGGTCGGCAAGCAACCGCTGGAAGTCCTCGCTCGTGTACTGGCTGCCCTGGTCCGAGTGATGCAGAAGCTCGGTCGGATTGCCCCGCCGCCAGATCGCCATGACGAGCGCATCGATGACGAGCTGCGCCGTCATTTGAGCGTTCATCGACCAACCGACGACCTTGCGGCTGAACAAATCGAGCACGATTGCAACGTACAGCCAGCCCTCTGCCGTCCACAGGTAGGTAAAGTCCGCCGCCCACTTCCTGTTTGGTCCGTGGGCATCGAATTGCCGATCCAGGACATTGGGCGCAATCGTGTGCTCGGGCCTCGAGCCTTCGTCGATCGGCGGCCGGCGTCGCTTCGGGCGCGCCCGAAGCGACGCCGAGCGCATCAAGCGTACGACCCGCTTCTTGCTGCAACGCTCACCCCATTCGTACAGGTCGCGCCAGATGCGTGGCGAGCCGTAGGTCCTGTCGCTTGCCAGGAAGCTCGCTCGGATCAGCCCGCAAAGGCGAGCATCGTCCAGCGAACGCTTGCTCGGCGAGCGCAAACTCCACTCGTAGAACCCTGAGGGCGACACCCTGAACATCCGGCACATCGTCCTCACAGGCCAGATCGACTGATGACGCACAACAAAGCCGTACTTCACTTGGGTTCCTTCGCGAAGTAGGCCACCGCCTTTTTTAGGATGTCTCGCTCGGTCTGGGTCTTCGTCAGTTCACGACGCAGCCGCTCGATCTCGATCTGCTGCTCCGTCTTGAGCACCTTGCCAGGCGTTGCTTCCCACTTCCCGGTCCTGAACTGCCGAATCCATCGACCCAGCATGTTCGGGTTCAGCTCGAGCTCCTGCGCAACCCTCGTCCTCGATGACCCAGCCTGCTGAGCCAGTCGTACTGCCTCCCGCTTAAACTCCGCGGTGAATCTCCTTCTTCCCATCTGACACCTCCGATAGCATCATTACACCTACCAAAAGTGTCCGGAAATACGGGCGAAGGCCAGACCCAATGGGCATTACCACGATGTGGCCGCGCGTTTCTTTGGAAGGCCTCAATCATCTGTATCTATATGCAAACGCTAGACCCGTTAGTGCCTCGGATTTCTATGGCCGGCTCGATGAAGGTGGACCACGGCGCCCGGGAGGCGGAGGCTCATTCCTTTGCCCGTTGGTTAAGCAGGTTGGTCCAATTGGCATGGGTTTCTTGGTCGGCCTGCCGCGATTCTTATTCATCTGCGTCTACAACTGCGGCGCGAAATGCCCGCCCACGCCAGACGATTTGATCTATGAGTTCGTGTGGCTGTGGAATCCGCCGTTCAAGTGCGTACCCGAAATTCGCAATCCGGGACGATAGGGATTTGCTGCATCAGAAGGTAGGAAGCGGATATCGATGGCAAAGTCGTTCGAAGTCAGCGCACAAGCTGTTGCAGAAATTAAGAGGCGTTTCGCACAAAGTGGTCATCAAGATCCCATTGCCACTTTGGGCCAGACGACAGGGCCACTTCACGCTGGCCCGGAGTTGCAGGATGCCATTCGCGGTGAAGTTGGAAGCGAGGACCTGATTGCAATTGGAAGACGCGAATTTGAGAATCGTCTTCCTAACCTTGAGTTTCACCTCGCGGTGTTCGTTTACGACTCGAGCGAATGTGATCCGACTGACATCGTTGAAATCTCTGGCGTGAGATTTGCGATGCGCCAGGCAATGCGTGACGCATTGAGTGACTTATCTCTCGATTTTGGACCCGAGGGTTTCGTATTCCGCGCGCCGGACGGGTCGATACGGAATCCGTTTTGATCAGAATCTAAGACATTCACGTCGATCATCTGAACACGCGGCGCCTGAACGCCGACGCCTCCCGCACGACCGTCTGGAACTGGGACCAGCAGGAGCCCTTCGGAACGAACGCGGCGAGTGAAGACCCCGACGGCGACACCATCACGTTCAGCTTCCCGCAGAGGTTACCGGGGCAGTACTACGACGCGGAGACGGTGCTTCATTACAACTACTTCCGGGCCTACGACCCAGGTATCGGAAAATTCGGGGGAAGTGACCCAATAGGCCGGAGGGGCGGTATTAACACCTACGCGCACGTCGACAGTGGGCCGATATCTCGTGTGGGCAGGCGCGGCCTATACTCAACCGACCTCACGCGGTTTCTGGAGTTCTCCCGTTTCCATAGACGGTTTAGCGTTTGCGCCACAAGCAGTTATCCACAGGCCGCTCGCCGCGCGCTCAGAACTCGAACCGCGCGAGCACGTTTCACACCTTGTTGTCGAACTTGTCGCGCCCCTCGGTCTGCAGGTACTCGACGCCGAGCGTGATGTTGCGCTTGGCGTAGTAGCGCAGGCCCAGGCTCCAGTCCCACTCGTCCTTGTCGTCGGGCTGCGTAGAGCCGACCGCCGAGGGCAGGCCGCCGCCCGAGCTGCCGTCGTTGCGCGTCACGTCGTAGCGGTACAGCAGCGCGCCGTGCGCTTCCAGCCCGTTGCCGAAAAAGTAGGCCGCGTCGGCGCCGACGAAGGCCTGCCCGAGGCGCAGCGTGCGCCCCTTCACGGTGCGCGCGCTCGGCCCGCCGGTTTCCCGGTAGCCGTCCTGGTCTTCGGTCGAATACAGGTAGCCGACGCGGCCGCCGAGGCTCCAGTCGCCGCGCGGGTAGATGCTGTTCAGCGTCGCGCTGCCAACTTGCGCCGCGCGTCGTAGCTCGACTTGAGGATGAAGGGCGCGCCGGGCACGCTCGCTGGGTCGATGCGGTTCTGCGACGCGTCCAGCCAGCCGTAGCCCGCGTTGACGTCGAGGCTGAAGCGATCGTTGATCAGCCAGCTGAAGTACGGCGCCACCGTGGTGCCGTCTACGTCCTGGCCGCCGCCGTTGTACTGCGTGTCGGTGTCGAGCTTCTCGTACAGCACCGCGAGGCCGAGGAGGTATTTGCCGTCGAAGAAACGGTCGACGCCGATCCGGTAGCTGTCGAGGTCGGCGTCGTAGGGCGCGACCTGCACCGAGCTGTCGTACTTCGAGTGCGAATAGCCCAGCCACACCGCCCACGGATCCGGCGCGCCGAGCCCCGCCACTTTCTCCGCGGCCACGACGACGATGCGCCGCGACTGCGCCCTTTTCCCGCGCATGCGCTCTTCTTCTTCTGCGCGCTGGCCCTGCCCGCTCGGCAGGGCGACGCGCAGCGAATCGAGCCCGGTCACCGCGTTGGAGACGCCGTTCAGGCAGAAGGAAGGCTCCTGCGCCGAGCAGCGCTTCGGATCGGTCTGCGCGAGGGCGCTCAGCGTTGCGCCGGCAAGCACCCACGCGGCGAGCAGCGTTATTGTTCTCATGCCGTCTCTCCCTGTGGAGCGGGAAACCTTACCACCGCGTCCTGCGCGCTCCAAGTACCCGCCTTCAGCGCGGCATGCGCGGCGGCTGCATACGCTGGATCGTAGACAGCGAGCGCATCAGGTTGTCTACCGCGCGCAGGCGCATGCGCCGCGGCGGGCTGGGCGGGCTCTGGGCGTCAGGAATCTCGGTGCCGTAGCCGGGCTCGTCGATCGTCACCGCGCCGAAGGCGTTCGACACCTCGATCGCGCTGCGGTCCTCGTCCTGCGGCTCGAGCAGCACGATCACCGCTCGCACGCCGTCGGTCTCGCCGCCGAAATGCGTGCCACGGATGCCGATCGTCGCCGTGGGGGTGACGAAGCGCACCGCGCCCGGCTTCTTGCGCGCGATGAGCCCGGTGATGACGCGGAACACGCCGCGCGTGAACTCGGTGAGGAACGACGGCTGCTCGCTCTCCGGCGCCGAGTACTGCTTCACCGTCATCTCGCTGCCCGAGCCGATGGTGAGGCGCGTGCGGTCGCGAAACGCGATCTCGAACAGCGCGCCGGAGCCGGTGACGAGCCGGTCGCCGAGATAGACCGGGTCGCCGGCTTTCAGCGCCCGGCGATCCGCGTCGGGCGCCTGCGCGCTGACCTCGCCGACCACGCGCTCTACATCGGCGACGATCGTCTGCGCGAGGCATTGCAGCGGCAGCAGGCAAAGCGCGAGGGCGGTGAGCGCGCTGCGCAGATCGAATGGCCTCATGGCGGTGCGGATCCTTCGCGTCGGTTGTTGGCGCGCCTCCGGCGGCGCCGCCAGCGCACCGCCAGCGCCCAGACCAGGTTGACCAGCAGCCAGGTCGTCACCGCGCCGATGGTGGCGAAGACGAACAGGCCGAGAAAGAACGGCTTGCCGATCGCCGTTGCACGCTCGGTCCAGCTCTTCGGCGCCGCGTCGTCGCCCTCGATCTCCTGCTCGAGGGCCAGAATCTGCGCCTCGTCTACCTTCTCGCCGAGGATCGCCGAGCCGGTGCGGTACGCGAGCATGAAGATCGGCGCGTAGGTGAACGGGTTGGAGACCAGCGTGCTCACGGCGGCCACCGGCAGGTTCGCGCGCAGCAGCACCGCGAACACCGCGGACAGCGCGATCTGCAGCACCGGGATGACGAAGCCGAAGAACACCCCGATCGCCGCACCGAGCGCGACACGCCGTCGCGTGAGCTGCCACAGCCAGGGCCGGCGCAGCAGCGGGCCGAGCCAGCGCAGCGACGGCCTGGCCTGCATCTCTTCGGGCTTCGGCAGTCGTTCGTGCAGCCACTTGCGCATCGGAGCCTATGCTACCCGCAGATGGCATCGGCGATCGCGGTGCGCGCACGGCTAGAATTCGCTTGCTTTGATCTCCGAAGTCCAGCGCGCCGAGCGCGTCGCCCGGCTCTCGCCCATCGCCTTCGACCCCGCGCTTCCGGTCAACGCCCGGCGCGCGGAGATCCGAGCCGCGATCGAGCGCCATCCGGTGGTGATCGTCTGCGGCGAAACCGGCTCGGGCAAGACGACGCAGCTGCCGAAGATCCTGCTCGAGATGGGACGCGGCGCGC
>Ga0075342_1000139_pt1 | contig 12542 bp, 12 predicted proteins | sample RushOxbow_ThreeS_3_FD_120085 | JGI IMG/M metagenome (GOLD analysis project Ga0075342, IMG submission 120085) | Natural and restored wetland microbial communities from the San Francisco Bay, California, USA, that impact long-term carbon... | ecosystem: Environmental > Terrestrial > Soil >...
CGATCAGCTCGTAGCAATTGGCCTGCACTGGCGCAGTAGGCATCCAAACAGCAATGGCCCCGCTCATGAAACCGACCGATAGCAGACCGATCCTCGAACGCATGTCTTCCTCCCCGACGAAACGCAATCCCACCCGGACAATACTTGATTTTGTTGGTAGGCGGAACGTAGCGCGCTAAACGCGGGCTTTACGCCGGGCTTTGAAGCCTTCCGCGGCGTCTTTGTGCAGGGCGCCGATGAAGCCGATGGTGAGCACAATCAATACCAGCGCGAAGGGCAGCGCCGCAGCCATGGCCACGGCTTGCAGCGCGCCGAGACCACCCGCCACTAATAACGCAGCCGCCACGGCGCCAATCCCCACACCCCATTGCACGCGCTCGAGCACCGGCGGCTCGGGATGGCCGCCCGACTGCATCGCCGTGACCACCAGCGCGCCGCTGTCGGCGCTGGTCACGAAGAAGATCGCCACCAGCAAGGTGGCAGCCGCGGCAATGGCCGTGGCGAATGGGCCCGATTGGAGGAAATCGATCATCGCATAAAGCGAGAGGGCGGGTGTGTTTTGGGCGATCTCGATGATAGCGGGCCCGGCACGTGCGGCCGAGATTGCCGCCCCGCCCATGATCGACAACCACACGAAGGTGATGCCGGTGGGGACCAGCAGCACGCCGAGGACGAATTCGCGCACAGTGCGGCCGCGCGAAATGCGGGCGATGAACAACCCGACGAACGGTGTCCAGCTGATCCACCAACCCCAATAAAACGTCGTCCAGGTCGACGACCAGCCACTCTGGTCCCGAGCCGTCTCCAATGTCAGCCACGGCAAGTTCGCCAGATAGTCGACCAGCCTGATGGAGAAATTGCGGGCGATCGGGATGATCGGCGCCGACACCAGCACCACCACCAGGATCAGCGCGGCGAGCCAGACATTGGCCAGCGACAACAAGCGAATGCCGCGCTTCAGACCCGAGCTCACCGACAATACCGCCGCGCCGGCGATCACCGCGACCAGAAGCAATTTATGTTCGGTCGAGACCTGCCAGCCGAACAAGCGATCGAGCCCGGCATTGATCTGCGCTGCGCCGAAGCCGAGCGACGTGGCAAGGCCGAACACCGTCGCGACGATGGCAAAGACGTCGGTGAGCTTGCCGGGCCAGCGCTCCACCGCGTCGCCGATCAAGGGGCGCATGGCCGAGCGGATGGTGAGCGGCTCGCCCTTACGGAACGACGAATAGGCAAAGATTAAGCCGGCCAGCGCGTAAAGCGCCCACGGCATCAGCCCCCAATGGAAGAAGGTGATCTCCATGGCCACGCGCGCCCGGACCAGGTCTGACGGATGGTCGGTCCAAATGGCGATCAGCGGATTGTCGGCGTAGTGCGTCAGCGGCTCGGCAATCGACCAGAACACCAGGCCGATGCCCATGCCGGCGGCAAACAGCATCGCCGTCCACGAGATCCAGCTGAACTCGGGCTTTTCTCTGTCGCTGCCGAGCCGCACCGAGCCCCAATGGCCGAGCGTCAGCACGACGCAGACCACGAGCGCCATCGACACGACAAATCCATAGAGCCAGCCCGCTGAATCGGAGATCGCGTCGCGCACCGCGGCGAAGCTCTCATTCGCCAGCGTCGGCCAGGCGACCGTGAGAAGGACGAACACCGCCACCACCAGCTTGGCGCTGGCGGGCACGCCCCTGACGCAATGGGCGGGCAGCGCGGCGCCGCTGTCGCGGCCTGGTTCCACTAGCGCGCCTTCTGAAAGTGCAGAATGCCCCAGGCGAGCACCGCGCGCTCGGCGCCGGTCACCCAATGGCCCAAACCGGCCAGCATGCGGTCGACAAAAGCGTCGCCGGCATCCAACTCGTCGCGCCTGGCCTCGAGCTCCTCGCCGACACGGGCATAGTGCGTGCGCATGTGGCTGGTGAGTTCCTCGACGTCGAGTTCGACGAAGCCGCGCTTGCCAAGCTCCGCACGGTAGAAATCGGGCGAGGCGAGGTCCGGCAGGTTGAGGCGATCGTAGATCGGCTGCAGCGCGTCGGTGTTCTCGATACCGTCGGCCTGCATCGGGTCGGTGAAAATGAAGTCCCCGCCTTGCTTTAGGACGCGCGCTACCTCATCGAGCACGGCACTACGGTTGGGCGCATGCAAAATTGCGTCCTGGCTCCATACCAAATCGAAGCTTTCATCGTCGAATGGCACGTCGTCGAACGAGCCGTCGACCACATCGACGCAGTCGGTAATGCCGGCCTCGCGGGTCAGGGCCCGATTGCGCTCGTTCTCGATGGCCGAGAGGTTGAGACAGGTGACGTGCGCGCCATGCTCGCCCGCCAGCACCCGCGCGGCGCCGCCATAGCCCGAACCCAGATCGAGCACACGCCTGTCAGACAGCTTGCCGACTTTGCTCGCCATCCGATCGACGGTCCGCCGGCTCGCCTGCCTGATGTCACGGCCACGCTCGTATAGACCGATATGGATATCCTCGCCGCCCCAGATGGTGCGGTAGAAGTCGTCAGCTTCGGCGCTGTCGTAATAGTCGCGTGTCAGCGCGATGACCGCGTCAATCGACATAGCACTTCTCCGCCAAGTGGATGAAGAAATCGGGATCGGTCTCCTCCCCCTCCTCCTGGAAATCGCCGTAGGAATGGACTTGCTGGAATCCGGCTTCGCGCAACAGCCGGCGCACGTAGTTCTTGCGCAGCGGGTACATGTTGAGATTGTGCTTGGACCCGTCGGGGAACACATATTCGAAACGCGCCAGCCCGTCGTCGACATGAACCGGCTCCGCCGAGACCTTTTCGCCGCAATAATAATATTTGTGCTTGCTGGCGAAGCCCTTGTCCAAGATGCGGTCGTAGTTGCGCTGGTCGAGAATCAGGATCCCGTCATGCTTCAGCGCGGCGTAGAATTCGGCCAGCGCCCGCCGGCGGTCATTCTCGTCGAACAGATGGGTGAAGCTGTTGCCGAGACAGATGATGGCGTCGAACTTGCCGTACACATTGCTGTTGAGCCAGCGCCAATCGGCATGAATGGTCTTGAGAATGACACTATGCGCGCAACCATTCTCGAAAGCCTTAGCCAGCATCTCCGCCGAGCCGTCCGCCGAGAAGACGTCGAAGCCGGCCTTGAGGAGCTGGACGGAGTGAAAGCCCGTGCCGGTCGCGACATCGAGCACGCTCTGTTTGCCCCGTGACTTGAGGACATCGATAAAAAAGCGGCCCTCGCTTTTGGCCCGCTGCTTCCAATCGATTAATTCGTCCCATTTCTTGACGAACGACCGCACATATTCGGAAACATACTTGTCGGTTTCTCGAACTGCAGTCGGGTCTTCGCCGTAATCTTGCGCGCTTTTTGGAACGAACAAGCTTCTCGTTGCGTGCGAGATCGGTCCCTCCTTTTCTTGTTGGTTGCCCCCGAGTCGATGATTGGGCGCCTATAGCATCCGGGGCCTGGCTTGGCCACCCCGGGAGCCTGATTTGGTCAGCACGGTGTTTGCGCTAATCGCCGAAGAAGCTCTGCATCGACTGCATGAAGCCGCTCCTGCCTGCGCTCCGGTCGACCGGCGTTGCGTCGGCCTCTTGCGATTGGCGCTTGGGCGGCTCGGGCGGCGGCTGCGGAAAACCCGTGGCGTCGCCGAACATGGCGACGGCGAGCTTACGATCGAGTCCGTAGACGTCGGCGAAGGTCTCGACCTTACCGCTGTCGTCGACCACCGCGGTGAAATAGACCATGTGCACCGGGATCTTCTTGTCGAGCGCGACCGAGCTGTTGTTGCCATTGTCCCAGCGCTCCTTCACTCGGCTCTCCGGCCAGCCATTGGCCTCAGCCAGCAGCACATCGGCGAACTGGACCGGCTTCTCCATGCGCACGCATTCATGCCCGATCATGCGCACCGACTCCTTGAAGTATTTCTTCCGCACCGGCAGCGTGTCGTGCAGATACACGTCGTGCCGGTTGGGGAAGGAGAATTTCACCTTGCCGAGATTGTTGTGGGGGCCGGCCTTCTGCGAGAACGTGAAGCTCAGAGGATTGACTCGGTTCCAATCGACCTTGGTCGGGTCCACCGGCTGGCCGTTGTAGCTGACATAGAGCTTGTGGATTTTGAGGATCGAGTAGGCCTTGCGCTGCAAAGGCGGCCAGATGTTCTCCTTCACCACCGTCTCGGGCGCCACCCAGTCCGGATTGAACACGATCGTGGTCATGGGCGAACTGAACACCGGCGTGGCGTAGCCGATCGTGCCGACCAGAGTCTTGTCGCCGAAGATCGCCTTCCCGTCCTTGACCACATAGAGTTTGAACTCGGGCGAGTTGTTCCACACATAGATCGAGCCCAGCTCCTCCGGCATCCAGCGCCAGCGCTCCATGTTGAGAATGATCCGCTTGATGTCCTTGTCGGCCGGCTTGCCCTCCCCGGCCTTGCCGCGCGCCTCGAGCAGCGCTTGGCGCAGTTGGGCGAACTGCTCATGCTTGGGATGAAGCGACTGAAGATAGGCGTCGGGCGCCTCCGCCACTGCGATCTCGGCGAGAACCGTGTTGGGATCGCGCAAGTGTGGCGTCTGATCGAACAGTTCGCTGATCGTCGCCGGCGTGAAGCGCCCGCCGCTTGCGTAGCGGGCATATTTTAGAATGGCGAGGTCGAGCGTAATCTCGGCCAGCGCTTGCGCCTCGGGGGTTGCCGGCAACTCATCGGCAGGCGGCAGCTCAAACGAAGCGGCGTCGAGCCCCCAATCGTCGGCTTGCGCGATCTCGAACAGGGCCTTTTGTCCCTTGGCCGACAAGCCCATCTCGGTGATCCACAACGGCCCCTCGGTTCTCGCGCCATAGAAGGCCGACAGCGCCGCCAGATCGTCGGCTTGTGCACCCTTGCCGATCGCGGGGTCGGCAAGCTTGGCGCGGATGATCGCCACCACCTGGCCGGCCGGCGCGGCGGTCAGCGGCAGCTGGTCAGCGCCAGGCGCCGCTTCGGGCGCGGCCGGCGGGAGGGCCTCAGGGGCCGCCACGGCCGGATCCGAGGTCTGCGCAGGGACGGGCGTGGGCGGCGGGAGCGACGGCGTGAGCGTGGGCTCAGGCAGCGGCACTTGCGGCGGTTGGCCGGAGAGCTGGGCATAGACGGGCGCGGCCGCCCAAACCAAGGCTTGGGCCGCACATAACAGGACCGCTGCTGGAAGGTGCCCGCGCATCCCCGTGTCCCTCGCAATCTCTAGGAAACTAGCCTGAGACCGGACCCACGACCACCCCGAACTTCCTCCTCAGGCATGCCCCGTCGCGGCACTGATATCGCTTTATGAGATGGGGCCTCCAGGATTAATCTGAGCGGCTGCGCAAATGATGCGCAGTTCGGGGCGGGCGTGGAACAACCACAGGCAACAGTACACAGTACAATTGCGACTGCCGCAGCGAGAAGCGCGGCGGCCATATTTTGCTTGGCAGGGCACGGGTCCGTTTCTTGCATCTCACACTGCCGGGTGCCGGTGATGAAGCCGCCCCACGGACCGAAGGCCGTGCGTGCAAAGGTGGCGCCGCTCTGCATGTGTCGAGGAGGCGCGGGTGGCAATCGGCGACGAAATCGGCGAGCTGCTGGGCGCCAGACTGGTTGTGATTCTGATCGGCGAGCGCCCGGGCTTGAGCTCGCCCGACAGCATGGGCATCTATATGACGCTCAACCCCCGCACCGGCCTCACCGATGAGTCGCGCAACTGCATCTCGAACGTTCGTCCCGGCGGCCTCAGCTACCGGCAGGCGGCCTACAAACTGAACTATCTGATGACCGAAGCGCGGCGGCGCGGCCTGTCAGGCGTCAATCTCAAGGATGAGGCCGAAGCCCTGCCGCAAACAGGTTCGATATCCGCCGACAATTTCCTGATCGAGACCGACTGACCTACATGTCGGGTCAGGAGCCGTTCTTCCCCGTCGCGGAAGCAGGATCGAGCTCGCGCAGCTTACCCACCAGATCGTTCAACGAGGCCTTGCAGAACCGGCCGGCTTCGACCTGGTTTTGACTCTTCACCATCTTGAAGGCGGCATTCTTGTTGGACACCGCCTCCTTCAACAAATGCTCTTTGTTGATCGACGGGTCGCGATTGAGATAATGAGCCTCGATCTTGGCGATGGCGCTCTTGGCGGCTTCCGCGTCCTGCGCCGTGAGCTGGGCGTTGCCGGAGCACTCCACCACGATCTCGTAGTCGGTGTAGTAGTTCTTGAGCGAGACCGAGAGGCCCGGCGCGGCCTGCGCGGCGAGCGGCACAAAAGCGGCGCAGAGCGCAGGAAGCAGGTACCCGGAACGTCGAGGCATATCGTCTACCCTCATGGAGTGGAGGCGCCAGTGGGGGCGCCGCGGCACAGTACATCAGATACGCCGCGCCACAAGTACCGTGACGCATTTATCCAGCGTCACCTCGTCTCAGCACCGTTTGGCAAGAGTTCGGCTTTGTGCCCCCACGGCCCCGCGTTAGGATGCCCGCGACCCGACGCCAGCTCGCAGCCGATTTGCCGCCATGAAAACATTGAAGCAGGTCGGAGCGCTGCCCTACGTGAAAACGGATAACGGTCTGTTGGTGCTGTTGATCACCACACGCCGGCTCGGGCGCTGGACCATTCCCAAAGGCTGGCCCAAGGCCGGCCTGCCCGACGCTGAGATGGCCGCCCGCGAGGCGTTCGAGGAGGCCGGCGTCACCGGCGAGGTGGGGCCCGGGCCGATTGCCGATTTCCTGTACATGAAGCGGCTGCATCTCTTCTACTGGGCCAAATGCCGGGTCGAAATCTACCCCTTGCGCGCCAACTGCCAGCATTTGGCCTGGCCCGAACGGGCCAGCCGCCGGTCAATCTGGCTCGAGCCTGGTAACGCCGCAGCGAAGGTGGCAAAACCACAACTTGCAAGGGTCTTGCGCGCAATCGCTAGCTCGGCCACAGCATTGCTCTAAAGAACAACGCGGGGTGAGCGGGGGCCAGCGTGGCCCGCCATATGCCCCCCTTGAGATCGAGGGAGGCGCCCACCGCATGACGCTCCGCGATGACGACGCACCGGCGATGGGCGTGGCCCGCGTGCGCAAGAGCTCGCTCGACAAGGACCTGCGCAAGATCGAGCGCCTGGAAGAGGCCGTCCGGTCCGTCTCGCGCAATCCCGCGCTCGGCATCGCGCTCTTGTTCCTGGCTATCGCCGGCGTCCTAGCCAGCACTCAAATCGGCGCCCAGCAGCACGGCATGGTAAAGGTCGTGGCCGCGGTCATCGGCGGCTACATGGCGCTGACCATCGGCGCCAACGATGTGGCGAACAATGTCGGTCCCGCGGTCGGCGCCCGCGCTCTGACCATGTCCGGCGCGCTGGTCATCGCCGCGATCTTCGAATGTGCCGGCGCGCTGATCGCCGGCGGCGACGTGGTCGAAACCATCTCCAAGGACATCATCGACCCGGCGCTCGTGCCGAGCGGTGAGGTATTCGTCTGGGTGATGATGTCGGCCCTGCTCGCCTCGGCGCTATGGGTGCACTTGGCCACCTTTCTCAACGCACCGGTGTCGACCACTCACGCGATCGTTGGCGGCGTGCTCGGCGCCGGCATCGCCGCGGTGGGTATCGGCGTGGTCAACTGGTTCGTGGTGTCGTCGATCTTGTTCAGCTGGCTGCTGTCACCCCTGATCGGCGGATTGGTGGCGGCTCTGCTTCTCGCTTTCATCAAGATCAATCTGATCTACCAGAGCGACAAGATCGCCGCCGCCCGCCGCTGGGTCCCGGTATTGGTGGCGCTGATGGCCGCCATTTTCGCGGGCTATTTGGTCGCCAAGGGACTGAGTCATGTCTGGCGCCCCGGGCTGCCGGCGATTGCCGCCATCTCCGGCGCGATGTTCATCCTGGCGTATATCGTCGCCAGGCCATGGGTGCGGCGGCAGTCCGAGCACATGGAGAACCGTAACCAGTCACTGCGTAAGCTGTTCAATCTGCCCCTCATCTGCTCCGCCGCGCTGCTGTCGTTCGCGCATGGCTCCAATGACGTGGCCAACGCGGTCGGCCCGCTCGCCGCCATCCTCCATAGCGCCGAGTCCGGCCCGCTCGCCCACGAAGTTGGGGTGCCGTTCTGGGTGATGTTGATCGGCGCCGCGGGCATCAGCCTCGGTCTCTTTCTGTTCGGACCCCGCATCGTGCGGATCGTCGGCGAACAGATCACCAAGATGAACCCGATGCGGGCGTTCTGCGTCGCGCTGTCCGCCGGGCTGACGGTGCTGGTGGCCTCCCAGTTGGGCTTGCCGGTCAGCACCACCCACATCGTGGTCGGCGGCGTGTTCGGTGTCGGCTTCTTCCGCGAGTACTACACCACGCACAGTCGCCGGCGCCGGCACTATCTCCGCACCCACAAATTGCACCAACCCCGGCGCGTCTCCAAGGCCGACCAGGACGAGCTGCGACGCCGCAAGCTGGTCCGCCGGTCCCATTTCATGGGCATTGTTGCGGCCTGGGCGATCACCGTACCGTCCGCTGCGGGGCTGGCGGCGGTGACCTTCTACGCCGTGCAGTGGGTGCGTTGACCGAGCGCTACTCGGCGCCGAGCACGACCGTCCAATAGGCGCGGCCGCTGTCGGCTTGGGCCATCGCCATGCCGGCAGCACTCACATTCGGACGCAGCAGATTCTCCCGATGTCCCGAGCTCCGCTCCCAATAATACATGGCGTCGCTGAATGATTTCTGGCCCGAGGCGACATTCTCCGAGGCGATCTTGGCCCGGAAGCCCGCGCGCGCGGCGCGATCCATCGGTCGCGACCCATCCGAGCCGTCATGGCCGATGCTGTGCCGCCTGGCCTGATCCCGCGATTGCATGGCGGCGGCGCTTGACAGCCGGGCATCGAGCACCAGCGGACCCAGGCCGTTTGAGGCGCGGAAGGCATTGATTTCGGCCAGAGCGGCTTGCGGATTGAGCGGCTGCACCGGACGGGCGGCATATTCGGGCGACACCAGCGACACCGACGTGCAGCCCGCCAAGATCAGGCTAAGGCTGAGCGCCGCGATTGTTTTCCACCCCGTCACGACGATCCACCCCAGGCGGCCACCCTTAAGCGAGCCTTACGCCGCAACGGGTTGGCGGCCATGCCCGTTGCCCGACGCTACGCTAGGCAAATCTTCACGCCTTTGCGCGTTAATTGCCGTGCTCATGCCATGGTTTTGCGCCATGGATAGATTACAGCAATAACGACTGACGTGGGGGACACGTTGAGTCTATTCGCTGCCGGGGTTGCCCTCTTTATTCTTCTGATTGCGTCCTACACCGGACGCAGCACCTGGATTGCGCTCGGCTCGACGGCGCTATCGGTGGCGATGTTCGTTGGCCTCCTGGCCTTCGCCACGGTCCACGACCCCGGCCAAGCCCGGACCCGGCTGGCTTGGATCGCCGACCAGCTGTCGCTGGTAGCGGACCCGCAGACTGTGCAGAGCCTCGAATCGGTCCTCGAACCGCCGCCGCCGTCCTCGCCATGCGAAGGCCCGGAGTGTCGGGCAACGACCGACGCGGCACCGCCTCCTGCGGCTGAGCCCGCTCCCATGCAGGCCGCCGCCGCCCCGGGCTGGTTCGGCCCCAGCCAAGATCCCGCGCCTGCGCCCCAAGCCAATTCGCAATCTCCAGTCGCTTGGACTTTCGCCGAGTCCGACGGCCAGTCCCCGGTGACAAGCCCGTGGGGGTTCTCGATCCGCGGCACCAACGTTTCCCATGAGGCCTTGGAGCAGGTGCAAGCGAGTCTCAAACCGGATTCGACGGAGCGCAAAGTGTCGCTTGCTCTCAGCGTCGAGGGCGACGGGGCGGAAGACGACAGCGTCATTCCCGCCGACGCCCGCTTCAGTCTGTTCTCTGCCACCCCGGAGGACGGCAGCGCGGAACAATCCGGCGGAGCGATCCTGACATTCCGCTATGTACAGGCCGGACAGCGCAAGGCTTCGATCCTGTATCTCACGCCGGCGATGCTCTCGCGCTTGGCCAATCGCTGACGATGTCGCTGTTGGGCGAGAGGTTTGACCAGCAGGTTATCTGCCCCCAAACCAGCGCTTGAACAGGCCACCTCGCCTGCGGGGTTGATCGTAAGAGTCGACCCGATAGCGAGGCTTCGACTGCGCCGAACTCGCCCACCTCCCCTCACCGCCCGGTGTCAGGCCGGCGAGTACGATTTGGGTATTCTCCAGGCCGGCGTCCTCGACCAGTTCATAAAGCGTCGTGGCATTTTGCGGCGAGATGCGCACGCAGCCATGCGAGGCAGGATTGCCAAGCCGTTTGACCTCGTTGGTGCCGTGAATTGCGTGCCCCTCTCGGGTGAAGAACACCGCGTGCGGCATGGGCGCATTGTCCCATTGCTTGCTGTACCACATCTCGTTCATGGAGCGCGCCGTGTAGGTCCCGGACGGCGTCGAGTAGCCCGGCTGACCGGTTGAAACCGGCCAAACATATCGGTCAACGCCATCCAAAGAGACAGTCATCCTTTGTGTGTCTTTATCGATTGTGATGACCAGGGCCGACACGGCCGGGCTCGATCCCTCTGCAACTTGGGAGTCCGACGCGCAAACGTTGGCATTATCGTTCCAGGTCATGCCCGCCTGGTCGCAATCCAGTCGCGTCAAGGGCTGCCCTGACACGTGATCCAGGCTCGCGGCGCAGACATTCGAGGTTTCGTCCCAGACCATTCCGGCGCTGTCGCAACCAGCCCGCGTCAAGGGTTGGGCGGGATTGTCTTCGGCAAACGCGCTTTGAACGCCGAGGCTGCCGATAATCAGGAAAAATAGTGCCAACAGTCTCATACAGGCGTCCTTTGGTTGATCATGTGAGCAGGAGACGCGGTGCTGCGATCGCGCCGTCGCCTTGTGCGACTGCCATGCTTTCAAAACGAGCTTATGACAAGCGGGTTCCGAAAATGGAAACGGAGACTCGTTTTTTCGCGATGTCCATCTTGAACTGGTACTCAAATTGGTGACAAGCCCTCACCACGCAACGATTTGGACGGTATTTTGCGCAGGCAGGACCGGAGACGTTGCCGTAACGGCATCTTTGCGGCAGCCGCCGTCGAGCGGCGCGCTCGGGCCGATTTCTCCCGACCCCGCTGCTGCTGACATGGATGCCGCCGCATCTGCCAGTTGAACGGCTTCCAGCGGCACGGCACGACTGGCCTCGGGAGAATAGAAAGTATGCCGGCCGATCGGCTGGCCATCGCCTCTCGCCCAACGCGGCAGTGATCCGCCACGCCTCTTCCGAACGATGATTGGGTTGAGAAAATGCGTGGCTCCGGCGGTGGGATCGGGCTCTTGGCCGCTGAGCACGTCATCGGCAATTTGAGCCGCTTTCCGATAGCGCGGATCGTCCTTGGACAGGTTCTCGATCTCGCTTCGCCGCGTCATCCATGGTTCGAACTGCCACGGACGCGTCACCACCTCCTTGATGTTGTCACCCCACTTCCCGAGCTTCTTGCGATTGAGGATGACATGCGCGACCGCGGCCTTGCCTTCCTCAGGCTCGCCCGAGGCCTCGAAGACCATCGTTCTGATCAAATAATCACGCTCCTCGGAGTCGTAGTAGGCCAGCGCAGGCTTGAGCACCGGGATCGAGGGATTGACGCCGGCGAGATCCGGGTTCCCTTGAAGCGCCGACGGCAGAAGACAACGCGGCGCATCGCCAAGCGCCGCGTAGGCCGGTGTCGCCCCAGAAAAGACAGTCAACGCAAACAGAACGCATGGAACCCGCACGCATCTCTCCTGAATTTGTTGGGGAAGAGTGCGGATTCCACGAGGAACGCGCTGGTTTTATGACCAGAAAGGAGCAGCTTTGAGATCAATTTGGGCAGCCGGGCACAACCCTTAACGCGTGGCCGTCACTGCCCCTTGCAAATCGGCGTTGGCCGTGGCGGCGGCGCCGGATGATCCTTCTTGTACTGCACCAGGATCGGCTCGAGGGTCTCTTTCGGCCAAAATTTCGGAACGCGGATCTCCTGCAGACAGGAGGCGTTCCAGTACAATCCCCCGCGCGGCGGCGACCGGCCGGCCTTCACCGCTTGCGCGATCGCCGCGATGTCAGTCGATTCAGGGTAGATGTAAAGCGTCGTCGGCTGGTCGTTCATCATCGAGATGATTTGCCCGGCATCCGACGGCGACCAACTGGTGCAACCGTTGCTGCGGCCGCCGGCGTAATTCACCAGCGTGCCGTAGGGAACGTAACCGTCGTCGTTGGCGTAGGGGCTGCCCGGATCCTTGCGCAGACAGACTCCCCGTAACAACACGGCCGGATGGCCGCCGATGGCGCGCGGCCTGGCGTTGGCGGTGTCGCCCTCGCCGTCGAACTGCACGAACGAGCGGTTCAAGGCCACGAGCTTTCCCGCCGCGCCGCGATAATAGCCCTTGAACGAGGTGATCGTCTCGCCGGTGACATAGGGACCCCCGGTGGTCAGCTTGGAGTCCAGCGCATTGCTGAAATTCTTCGCGCACCGTATGCCGTTGGCGAAATTGGCCAGGCCTTTCAGATTGCGGCCGTTGCCGTGCCCCGCCGGAACCGCGCGAAACGACCGGTCGGCTTCGCAGATCACGTAGAACCGGCGCC
>Ga0075342_1000140_pt1 | contig 12433 bp, 13 predicted proteins | sample RushOxbow_ThreeS_3_FD_120085 | JGI IMG/M metagenome (GOLD analysis project Ga0075342, IMG submission 120085) | Natural and restored wetland microbial communities from the San Francisco Bay, California, USA, that impact long-term carbon... | ecosystem: Environmental > Terrestrial > Soil >...
GCCTCTATGATCGTGTACACCAGCCCCCGCCCGGTGGCCTCGCGACGACCGAGGGTGCCGCCGATCGCGACCGGCTTCCCGGTGACGATCTCGGGCACGGCGTGGCCTTTGTGCTGCGAGTAGGTATCCATCATCCACGCCATGACCTGTTCATTGGTTCCCATGTCGGGCGCCGGCACGTCTACTTCCGGGCCGATGAAGTTCAAAATCTCGGCGGTGTAGCGCCGGGTCATCGACTGCAACTCGTGACGCGACAACTCGGCCGGATCGCAGGCGATGCCGCCTTTGGCGCCGCCCAAAGGCAAGCCGACCAGCGAACATTTCCAGGTCATCCACATGGCGAGGGCCGAAACCTCGCCGAGATTGACCGCCGGGTGATAGCGAACGCCGCCTTTGAACGGTCCCAGCACGTCGTTGTGCTGGACCCGATAACCGGTGAAGACATGGACGCGGCCATCGTCCATGCGCGTTGGCACGCTGACGATCATCGCCCGGTCGGGCCGACGCAAGCGGCTAGCCAGATTTGCATCGATGCCGAGTTTGTTGGCCGCGACGTCGAACTGCTGCACCGCCATCTCGTTGGTTTCACTGCGCCACTCAAGAGTCGCCATAAGTCTCCCGATCTTTTTGTTGCATGGAAATCGCCGGTTCTAACCCGGCGGCCAGGCCAACCGCCGCCCGCCGAGCAAATGGTAATGCAGGTGAAATACGCTCTGCCCGGCATCGGCGCCGGAGTTAACCACCATGCGAAAGCCGCTAGCGGCGATGCCCTGCTCGCGCGCCAGCCGGCCGGCCACCTGAAAGATCCGGCCGAGCAACTCACTGTCGCTCGACTCGATATCGAGCGCGCTGACGATATGCTTGCGCGGGATGATGAGAATATGCACCGGCGCCTTGGGCGCGATGTCTTTGAACGCCAGCACCGCGTCGTCTTGATAGACTAGGTTAGCTTTGATCTTGCCGTCGGCAATGCCGCAGAACAGGCAATCACTCATCGAGAACTCCTTGCACCGAGGTCAAGTGACGCGGTGTGTACCCGCATTCGGACCGCTCACTGCAGAGGCGCCAAGTACGCCGAGTAAAGAATCGTTTCGGTTAGGATACATCCGAACTCGGCGAACTCCGCGCCTCGGCGGTGAAACCCTCGTCAACTTGATGTTAAAGCCGCTCGTCAATCGTCGGCGCCGGGCAATTTGGCATAGATCTGGCCGTCGGCAATCTCGATCGGCAGGCTTTGCAGCGACAGACCAACGCAGGGGCCCCAGATGCATTCGCCGGTGGGCGGCTCGAAAACCGCGCCATGGGTGGCACACATGAGATATCGGTTATCGGAGCTGAAAAACTGATTGTTGACAAAATCGAGGGTAATGCCGGTATGCGGGCAACGATTAACATAAGCGAAGTGAGCGCCGTCGAAGTTGACCAGCAGCGCTTCAAACTCGCGCCCGGCGCGCTTCATGGTGAACTTCTTGCTCTTGCCATGCTCCAGTTCGCCGATCGACCCAACCAATTTCCCTGATGGTTTCCTCGGTGCATCCATAGCCATCTCTTATCCTATTCTCCCATCGGCCTCAAATCGCCTTCCGGACAGCCCACCAACACCTCGCCATGATCGACCTGCACCGGCAAGCGATAGAGCGACTCGCCCTTGCATGGCCCCGACACGCACAAACCGCTGGCAAACTCATAGAGGGCCCCATGAGTGTAACATTGCAGGTAACGGCGGTCGTCGCTGTAAAATTCGTCGCGCACGAAGTCCAAGGGCGTCGGCATATGGCGGCAGCGATTGACATAGGCGTAGTAGTTGCCCTGGTCGTTGATGAGAATCGCGTCGAGCCGGTACTTCTGGCAAATCAGCCAGAATTTCTTGATCGCGCCCGGTTGCACCTCATCGACGCGCGCAACCACCCGGCCGCCATCGCGACTTTCGGCAGCCATGCGATTGCGGTCGCGCACGAAGATCCAGTGACGAATCGCCAGGCCGATCAGGTAAACCGCGAGGAAAATCAGCGACAGATAAATCGTTAAAGACATGAAAGAGACTGCGGCACAGGCTAGTCGGATTGCTTGTTGACGCTGTTGCGAATTCGTTTGACCTCGGGGGCGGTCTGGCGCCCGGCGATACCCATCACCTTCATCAACTCGCTGGTCATCTCGGCGGTCACCTGATCGCGCACACTGCCTTGGCCGTCGGGATCGGCGTCGAGAAATTTTAGAATCTTTTCTTTGGCGATGCCAGTATCGGCCAGGCCGTCGAGGAATTGGCCGAAGCCAACCTTGCCGCGCAGCTCATCGACCCGCGCCGAGAGTTTTTTACACTCGCCGCAGATCTTTCCGAAAAGCCCGGCGCGCTCGCCGCAATAAACGCATGGACGCATGACAAATATTTACGAATCGCGCAATTATTTCTTGTCGGCCATCGCCGCCACCCACAGGCCTTGCAAGCCAGGCGTGAGCGCCGCGCCGGCGGCGACCACGCCGCGGTGTCTGGCCGGTTGGCGATTGAACCTCAAAGCATGGCCATCGCCGTCGACCGCCTGGCCCCCCGCCTCTTCGACCATCAACACTCCCGCGCAGATGTCCCATTCGTAAATAGAGCGGAAGGTCAGCGTGCCGTCGCCGTCGCCGCCGGCCACTTTCGCGAGCCGGTAAGCGATGCTGCCCACCGGCTCGATGGCGCAGCGATCGACGAACACTTGAAACCGCTTCGCCGGCTCGGAGCGGCTCACCAATAGCCGCGCGCCGTCGATATTTTCGCGAGCCGTGACCCGGATGGGATTATCGTTCAAATAAGCGCCATGACCGGCCGCCGCTTTGAAGAATTCTTTCTGAGCCGGATTATAGACCACCGCCGCCTGCGCCACGCCGTCGACGACAAAGCCGATGGAAATCGCAAACTGCGGCACCCCTTCGATAAACTCCTTGGTGCCGTCGATGGGATCGACGACCCAGACCCGCGACAGCGCCAAACGCTGCTCGCTATCGGCATCTTCCTCAGACAGCCAGCCGTCATTGGGAAAAGTGTTGGCAATGCGCTCGCGGATGATCCGGTTGGCTTCGAGATCCGCCGTGGTTACCGGATTATTTTTGCTTTTTTCGTGGACATCGTACTTGCCGCGAAACAGCGCCATGATCGCGGCGCCGGCATCCCGCGCGGCCTGCTCAGCGGCGCCTAGCTCTTGGTTGAACTGAAAATTGATTGTCACAGTTATCCTTTCGGCGAATGCAAACCGTGTAATTAAACACTAGAACCAGAATGGCGGCAACTAACCGAACGGGCCGAAGGATCGGCCATCACAAGACAAGATCGGCAACGTCATGAATTGCGCGGGCGCCGGCTTGAAGCATCTCCTGAATCGCGCGCTGGGAATCACCGGGGGCGAGTTCAACGCCACGAACCGCGTCTTCTAGCAAAGTCACAGCGAAACCGCGCTTCACTCCGTCCAGGACAGTTTGTTTGACGCAATAATCGGTAGCCAATCCACCAACGTAAATGTGAGTTACGTTAGCCCGGCGCAGCAATTCCACCAAACCAACGCCGGATGTGTCGACACCGTCAAAGCCCGAATAACCTTCCTCATCGGCGGCCATGCCGGCGGAGACGATCACAGTGTTCCCCGGCAAGGCCAGATCAGCGCGAAACTCCGCACCCTTGGAGTCCTGAATGCAGTGAGGAGGCCAAAGCCCACCGTACGCCTTGAAGTGGATAGTCTTCTCAGGATGCCAGTCTCGGGTCGCGAAGATCGGCAAACCGGCGGCGGCAAATCTCTCGATATAACGATTGAGGGGCGCCACCACGCGATCGCCCTCGGCGACCGCCAACGCACCGCCAGGGCAAAAATCGTTTTGCACGTCGATTACCACCAGTGCAGCCTTCTTCTCCATCGATTTTGATTATAAAGGATGTTACGGTCCAATCCAACTCAGACATGGTCGCGCAACGGCGCAGACTTTTCGCGTAATTAAAAGAAAAACTTCATGTCTCCAGAAAAATCCCCCGACAGCAGAACCAGAGCGGTTTTCTTCGACGCCGCCGGCACTCTGATCAAACCGGCGCGCCGCGTCGGCGAAAGCTACGCCGCGATCGCCGCCAAGTATGGCAAGGCGGTAACGCCTGCGGAGCTGTTTGAGCGCTTTCGGATTTGCTTCGAAAACGCGCCGCCGCTTGCCTTCCCCGGCGCCGCCCCGGCGGAGATCGAACGGCTCGAGCGCCAATGGTGGATGCGGCTGGTGGCACAAGTCTTCGAGCCCTGGGGCGAGTTCGTCGGCTTCGACGACTATTTCGATGAATTGTTCGCCTACTTTGCCCAGCCCGGGGCTTGGCTGCTCTATCCGGAAGCGACTGAAACGATTGCCGCACTAAAACAGCGCGGCTTGGTTCTCGCCGTGATTTCCAACTTCGATTCCCGTCTGGTGCGCATACTCGATGGGCTCGACGTCGGCGCCAGCTTCGCGCGCATTCTTGTCTCCAGCGCGGTCGGCTACGCCAAGCCGCGGCCCGAGATTTTCGACATCGCCCTCGCAGAACTCGGCCTGGCGCCAGAGCAAGCGCTCCATATCGGCGACAGCCAGACCAACGATTTGCAGGGCGCGCGCAATGCCGGTTTGCGCGCTCTCTTGGTCGATCGCGATCTCGCCGCCGGCACCGCGTATCAGGATCGCGTCCAAAGCCTGCGGCAAATTCTCGACCATCTCGACTAACAACTCACGCCAAATGGCGCTTGACACCATCCGCAAGCTAAGTTACAGGGCAACTATTTCCGGGGAACCGATTGATGGCAACTTCCACCTGGCAACAGACCGAATCCGACCACAACACGATGCCGCTTTACGTGAGCGTACCCGAAGGCACCGGGCCGTTTCCGGCGCTGGTGGTCGTTCACCATCAGACCGGCATCGATGAATTCATACAGGGAATGGCGCAAAGACTCGCCGGCGCAGGCTACCTCGCCGCCGTGCCCGATCTCTACCACCGCGACGGCGCCGACTGCCAAGACGACCCGCGCATCCGCAGCCAGCGCCTGGGGGACCGGCGCGTAACCCTCGACATCGAAGCCTCGGTAAAGTATCTGCGAAACCATCCCGCCGTCGATGGCCGACGCGTCGGCATCATCGGCTTCTGCATGGGCGGCCGGGTAGTCTACTTGGCAGCGACCACCAATCCGGCATTCAAAGCGGCGGTAACATTTTATCCGGGCAACACCGGGCGCTCCTGGGGCCGTGATATTCCGTCACCCTTCGAACGCACCGCGGATCTCCATTGCCCGATCCAAGGACATTTTGGCGAAGACGACAAAAACCCCTCGCCCGAAGACCGGCAGAGACTCGCCGCGGAGTTGACCAAGCATAATAAAACTCATGAGTTTCATGCCTATGCCGGCGCCGGCCACGCCTTCATGGACAGCACCAAAGAATCGTTTCGGCCCGGCGCAGAAGCGGAAGCATGGCCGCGATCCCTGGAGTTTTTGCGGCGCCACCTCAGGGCGTGAAGCGGCGCCGAAACCGTTTGCCAAACGGAAGGTCAGCGCCAAGCACATTCGAACATGATGCCAACAGACGCGGATAAGAACGATGCCATCGCCGCTGCGGTCATCGAAGAGCGTTTACGCTTATCACGCGAGCTCCATGACCGCGCCTTACAGCTGCTAACCAGCGCGCGGATGCGCCTGGATAACTGCCATCGCCATCTGAAGAACGACCCGGCGGCTTTGGAAAAAGAACTTTTGACCATTGAAGACAATCTCGATCGGGCGGTCATCGAGATCCGCAATCTGCTCGCCGAAAATCGCGTCGACGATCGCATGCAAGCCGGCTCTCTGGAACGTCGGCTCAAAGAAGAGTTGAGCATTTTTAGCGCGCGCAGCGGTTTCCAGATCGAGCTCCAATGCTCCGTCGACACCCGCGACCTGCCCATCGACATCGAAAAAGAGCTCTACTTCACCTTACGCGAGGGTGTGCTCAACGCCGTGCGCCACGCCCGCGCCTCGGAGATCCGTTTGACGCTGACGCGCGATCCCTCCGGCTACCGAGCTAGACTCAGCGACGACGGCGTCGGCTTCCAGGTCGGCGCCGCCGAAGGCAGCAATCACTATGGACTGAAAGGCATGAAAGAACGGGTGGAAAAACTAGGCGGGACTCTCGCCATCGAATCCGCACCCGACAAAGGAACCCGCATCGATATCCAGATTCCCTTTCCCGGCAAAAAAGCCAACTGAACAACCGTCGATTCCAAGCCAAGAAGTTGTGAATTCGCAGAAGTTCGGTGGCTTTGTCCTTGTGCAATTCCGCTTGAAAACAAAATCCCGTTTTTTCGAATTTGCGTAGTGGTTCAGTTTAATAGAGATCTCTCACTTCGTTCGAGATGACAAGGCGACTATTCTGCTGTCATTTCGAGCGAAGCGAGAAATCTTTCTCGGGCGGCAAACGTCTGCCCGACTCAAACTGAACCGCTACCCGAACTTGAACCACGATCAAATCCAGCTGCCGGCGCTCGCCGGCCTCACCCCATTTCTCGCGGTCTGAGCCATGACCTGAGCCCCATCGGTGCAGTGAGCGGTGTCTGCCGTCGCCGCTGAAACATAAACATCGGAACGCTCAATCCTCGCGGCCGGCAAGCCGCTTCAAATTCACCCCTGTCATGCGAAAAACCGTCCACTCTTTCATCGGCGCAGCGCCAAGTTTTTGGTAAAAATTGATCGCCGGCTCGTTCCAGTCCAACACCGACCATTCGAGCCGGCCGCAATCACGCGCCGCTGCCAGCTTGGCGACGTGGACCAACAAAGCGCCGCCAAACCCGCGCCGACGATAAATCTCTTCGACAAACAGATCTTCGATGTAAATCCCCGGCCGGCCGAGAAAGGTCGAAAAATTGTGAAAGAACAAAACGAACCCCACCGGTTCGTTGTTGAAATATCCGATCGCCACCTCCGCGGTGCGGCGCTGGCCAAATAACGTTCTCTGCAACAACTCCTCGGTGGCGACCACTTCGTGCGAGAGTCTTTCATAATTGGCAAGCTTTTTGATGAAAGCCAGAATCACCGGCACATTCTTCTTGGTGGCCGGCCTAATGGTGAAATCCGCGATGCCCGTTGAAATGTTCATTATCGGTCCTAAATTCCAAATTCCGTACTCACCACGAAGATCACGAAGGACACGAAGGTCTCGGAAACTTGATTCTCCGAACTTCGTGATCCTCGTGTCCTTCGTGATGATAGTCGATTTTCTTACTATTTGCCGGCGTCTTTGAGCGCGCGCCAGACCCGCTCCGGCGTCAACGGCAGGTCGCGAATGCGCACGCCGGTCGCCCGGTCGATGGCGTTGCACACCGACGGGGCAACGGAGAGAATCCCGCCTTCGGCCATACCGCGCACGCCGAAAGGTCCGGGGCCGTCGCCGTTTTCCACCAGCTCGGTATGAAACTCTTCCGGCACTTCGGAAAAGGATGGAATCCGGTAGTCCACCAGATTCGGATTGAGCAGCTGGCCGTTGTCGTAGATTAACTGCTCGAAGAACGTGTGACCGATCCCTTGCATCGCCGCGCCTTCCTCCTGGGCGACGCAGTGCTCCGGATGAATCGCTTTGCCGACATCGGCGACGGAAACAAATCGTTTCAACTTTACCTCGCCGGTCTCGCGGTCGATGTCGACCTCCGCTGTACCCATGCCGACTTCCCAGAACACCGGCAGCTTGTTGCCGCTGATCTCCGGGCCGGCTTCGCCGCGGCCGATCATTTCGCCGCCCGAACCTTTGCCGAAGCGCTTCTCGAAAGCCTCTTTGAACGTCAGCCGTGATTCGCCGCACACCAGCGCGCCGTCGATGACGTGAATCTGATTGGCTTTGACGCCCATCGTCTGGGCGCCGATCTTGATGAATTGCTGGCGCAAGTCGCGCGCGGCCTGTTGCACCGCGGTGCCCATCAAAGTCGTCGAGCGGCTCGATCCCGTCGAACTATCGTAGGGCGTAACCTTGGTATCGGCGCCGAGCACGCGGAATTGCTCCATCGGCAGGGTCAACTCTTCGGCAGCGATCTGCGTCAGCGTCGTGCGCACGCCCTGCCCCATCTCGGTGCTGCCGGCGGCGATGTTGGCGATGCCGTCGGACTGCATGCGGATCATCGCCACCGACACCGGCGTCGCGCCCGCGTTGGTGATGGCGCAGCCCATGCCGAGCGCAGCGCTTCTATTCTTCCGCGCTTGCTTCCAATGGCTGGCGCGCACCAGTGTCTTCAAGCTCGCCGAGAGGTTGGCGTCAATGCCCTTTAATCCAGGACGCAGCTCTTGGCCTCTCTTGAGCAAATTCTTCGCCCGCAACTCGGCCGGGTCCATGCCCAACTTGGCGGCGAGAATTTCAATTTGCGACTCCCCGGCAAAGATGACCTGGGGCGCGCCGATGGCGCGATAGGAACCCGCCGAACCGGTGTTGGTGTAGACCTGGTAAGCATGGGTGCGGATGTTGGGGATCCAATAGGGACCGAGGATGCGCGTCGCCGAGCGCGCCGTCACCTGCGGCCCGTTGTCATCGTAGCCGCCGGTGTCGAGATAGATCTCCGCCTCACGGGCCATGATCGTGCCGTCGTTTTTGACCCCGGTCTTGACGCGCACGCGCGCGCCATGGCGCCGCACCGTGACCATCGACTCACCGACGGAATTGCAGATGCGCACCGGCCGCTTCGCCTTGCGCGCCAGCGCGACCACCAGCGGCTCGAACTTGGTGTAGGACTTGCTACCGTAGCCGCCGCCCAAATAATTGATGATTAGGCGCACTTTGGCGGCGGGCACTTTGAAAACCTTGGATATGTCGCCGCGCACCTGAAACGGATGCTGCGCCGACGACCAGACGGTAACCTCATTATCGTCGTAATGGGCGATCGCCGAATGCGGCTCCATCGCATAGTGATAGACCATCGGGAAAGTGAAATGATCTTCAGCGATCACGTCCGACTGGGCGAAGCCCTCGTCGGCGTTGCCGCGGTCGACCTTCTCATGGGTGCCGATGTTGCTGCCCTTCTCTTCATGAACCAACGGCGCGCCTGGCTCAATCGCGGCTTCGATGTTGGGCACCGTCGGCAGCTCTTCATAGTCGACTTGAATCAATGCCAGGGCTTCCTCGGCGGTTGCCAGATCCTCCGCCGCCACCGCCGCCACCGGCTCGCCGACATAGCGCACCTTATTCAGGGCGATCACCGGCCGGCCGTTGTAGATCGGATTGAGATCGGCGATGTCCGCCGCCGTCAGCACCGCAACGACGCCCGGCAGCGCCTCGGCGCGCGACGCGTCGATTGCGCGAATGCGCGCGTGTGGATACGTGCTGCGCAGAATCTTGCCGTGCAGCATGCCGGGAACCATGATATCACCGACGTACTTTGCCGCGCCGGTGACTTTATCGACCCCGTCGACCCGCTTGACGTTATGGCCGACATATTTGAACTCGCGCTTAGCCATGAACACTCCCAATCAAAAATGATTAACGAGTCCTAACAAAGCGAGTCCGGCAGTTCAAGAAACAAGTCGAAAACGGTCTAACTCGGAGACGCCTCTCGCAAAGTCACCAAGGAAAAACAAACTTTCTGAACGTTGCGTCTTAGCGCCTCTTTGCGGGAGATAAACGGAAACCCGATATCATTCTGTCGCACCTTCAGCTATACCCGTGCCCATGCGCTTCAAATCTCGTCTCATTCGCGGCGCCCTGATCCAACGTTACAAGCGATTCCTCGCCGACGTTCGCCTGGAAAACGACGAAGTCGTCACGGCGCACTGCACCAACACCGGCAGCATGATGGGCTGCAAGGAGCCCGGCAGCCCGGTTTATATCTCGCGCAGCGACAACTTGAATCGCAAACTGCTCTACACCTGGGAGCTGATCAAAACCGACGGCACCTGGGTCGGTATCAATACGATGCACCCGAACAAACTTGTCCCGGAAGCGGTGCGGTCCGGGGTGATCGCGGAACTGAGCGGCTATCCATCGATACGCCGCGAGGTCAAAGTCAGCAACCACACGCGACTCGACCTTTGTTTAGAAGGAAGTAACGGCAACTGTTTCGTCGAAGTGAAAAACGTTACCCTGGCGACTAACGGAACAGCAGCGTTTCCCGACGCCGTCAGCGAGCGCGGCACAAAACATTTGAAAGAACTCATGCGCCTCAAACGCCAGGGCCACCGCGCCGCCATCGTTTTCGTGATTCAACGCGGCGACTGCGACAACTTCCGCCCCGCCGACGAGATCGACAGCGAGTACGGCCGTTGGCTGCGTCGTGCCGTCAAAGCCGGCGTCGAGGCGTTGCCCTACCGCGCCAAGGTAACATCTAGAGAAATTGTCCTGACCGACAAAATTGCCATGACGCTTTAGCACGCGCGCGGATTGCGAGTCATCAACCGGACATGCTAAGAGGCAATTAGATCACCCAACAACCATTATCTTAACCAGATCAAAGGAGGATTTATGATCACCGCTCAAGATTTGAAAGGCGCGCTCGCGATCATGCCGACCCCGGCCAAAGAAGGCGCGGAACGCCTGGACGCCACCAACACCGTCGACCTCGACGAGACCGCCCGCATCGCCGACGCGCTGGTGCGCGACGGCGCCAACGGCATCATGGCGCTCGGCACCATGGGCGAGTGCGCGACGACTGCGCAAGCCGACTACGAAGCCTACGTTGACTGCCTGCTCAAAACCGTGCGCGGGCGGATACCGACTTTTGTTGGCACCACGGCGCTCGGCGGCCACGAGATCGCCCGCCGCATCAAATTCGTCAAAGAGCGCGGCGCGACAGGCACTCTGCTCGGCATTCCCATGTGGCAGCCGGCCAACGTCGAGATGGCGGTGAAGTTCTATGCTGATGTCGCGGAGACCTTTCCCGATTTTCCGATCATGGTTTACGCCAACCCGCGCGCCTTTCGCTTCGACTTCGGCGTCGACTTCTGGGGACCGGTGGTGCAAAAGGCGCCGACCGTGATGTCGGCAAAGTTTTCCAGCAAGGCCATACTCAAGCAGTGCGTAGAAGTTTCCAAGGGTCGCGTCAACTTCGTGCCTCCCGTCGGTCTCGCCTACGAGTTCGCGCAGTTATCGCCGGCATCGCAAACCACTTGCTGGATCCCTTCCGTCGGACCCCAGGTCGCCATCGCGCTGATGAAAGCGCTCGCCGACGGTAGCGCCGAGCAGGCCAAAGCGGTGGCGGCCGACATCGCCTGGGCTAATGAGCCGCATCATGCGATCACCGGCTCCCAAGAAATATTCGCCTCTTACAACATCCAACTGGAAAAAGTCTTGATGGCCGCCTCCGGCTATTGCAAGACCGGCCCGATCCGGCCGCCTTACAATTATATGCCGGACGATTTCCGCAAAGCCGCCACCGAAGGTGGCCAACGCTACGGCAAGCTGCGCGAGAAATATTCCAAGCTGATCGGTTAATCAAAATCCTTCGCGCGCTCAATCAAGCCCCTCGGCCGTTCGTTCTTTACAGATCGAACGGCCGAGTTTTGGCTGCCAAAATTCCGGGAGACAGTGAGAATGCAAGAACCGAAGATCTCCAGCGAATCCGTCGTCGGCACGGGCGGGACCTATAGAAAATGGGTCGAGAGCGAAGGCATTCCGCGGGTCGAAAGTTTCTTTGTCGACGATATCGCCACCGTGCCGCTGGAGCCATGGAAACGCACTGGAGGGTTGGGCGCGCGGCTGTGCTTGGAAGGCACCGGCGAAACCAATGACGCCTATATCTGCGAGATTCGTCCCGGCAAATCCTTGGCGCCGGAAAAGCACATGTACGAAGAATTGATCTATGTCATCAGCGGCCGCGGCGCGGCGACGGTGTGGAACGAAGGCGAGCCGAAACGGACATTCGAGTGGCAGGAAGGCTCGCTGTTCTCGCCGCCGCTCAATTCCTGGCACGAGATTTTCAACGGCAACGGCAGCGAACCGGCGCGCTTCCTCGCCGTCACCAGCGCGCCCTGCATGATGAACCTGATTCACAACACCGACTTTATCTTCAACTGCCCCTACGTCTTCAGCGACCGCTACCACTCCCAAGAAGACTACTTCGGCAATCCCGGCACCTGGTACTCCGGCCGGACTTGGAATACCAACTTCGTCGCCGATGTGAAGAATTTAAAACTGCTCGAATGGAAGGAGCGCGGCGGCGGCGGTTCGCAAGTGCGCTTGGAATTGTCGGAAAACACGCTGTGCGGCCATATCTCGCAGTTCGCCGTCGGCAGTTACAAGAAAGCCCACTTCCACGGTCCTGGCGCCCATGTCATCATCCTCTCGGGCGAAGGCTACTCGCTGCTCTGGCCGCGTGACCGGGAGATCCAACGCTTCGATTGGCAGCCCGGCAGCCTGGTCGTCCCGCCCGGTGGCTGGTTTCATCAGCATTTCAATGGCGGCTCGGTCCCGGTGCGTTATTTGGCGCTGCGCTGGGGCAGCCAGAAGTATCACGAGA
>Ga0075342_1000141_pt1 | contig 12384 bp, 10 predicted proteins | sample RushOxbow_ThreeS_3_FD_120085 | JGI IMG/M metagenome (GOLD analysis project Ga0075342, IMG submission 120085) | Natural and restored wetland microbial communities from the San Francisco Bay, California, USA, that impact long-term carbon... | ecosystem: Environmental > Terrestrial > Soil >...
AAAGCAACGACGGAAAATCCCCCAATGGCCCCCTTTGCCAAAGGGGGCGGGCCGAAGGACCGGGGGATTTTTGCCTCTAATCGGCATTTTCATAAGAGGCGCAAAGGGCGCAAAGTTCGGAAAAAATTGCTATCTCAAAAATTCGTGATTTTCGTGTCCTTCGTGATGGAATTTGTTCTAGCAATCACCCGGCAAGAATCGCACTGAAGACTGGCGATCATCACCCATGCCCGAACTCCCCGAAGTTGAAACCGTCTGCCGCAGCCTGCGGCCCCATCTGCTGGGACGAAGGATCGAGCGCATCGACGTGCGCGAGCGGCGGCTGCGTGTGCCGGTGGATGCCGCGCGCGTCGAACTATTGGCCGGCAAGCGGATCGAGTCGGTTGACCGGGTCGCCAAATATATTTTGCTGCGTTTTTCGGACGCCGCTGTGTGGCTGTTTCACCTGGGCATGTCCGGCAAACTCATTTGCACCGGCGCTCAGGCGCCGCGGCAAAAGCACGATCATATCGTTGCTGTTTTGGACGACGGACGGCAGCTGCGCTACCACGACCCGCGCCGCTTCGGGCTCGCCATCGTGACCCATGCAAACGAGCTGGCCGATTTGCCCCAACTGCGCCATCTCGGCGTCGATCCTTTCGCTGCAACACTGACCGGCGAGTATCTGTTCAGTTTCACCCGCGCGTCCGAGCGGCGCATCCGCGACCTGTTGCTCGATCAACAAATTGTCGCCGGCCTCGGCAATATCTACGCCAATGAAGTGCTGGCCATGGTGCGGGTCAAACCGACGACCCGGGCCTGGCGGCTGACGCGCAAACAGACAGGCATGATCGCCGCGGCGATTCCCCAATTGCTTCACGACGCGATCCAATGGTGCGGCACGTCGTTTTCAGACTATCGCGACGCCGACGATAAGTCGGGCGAGTTTCAAAGCCATTTGCGGGTCTACGACCGCCAAGGCGAATCCTGCCGCGTCTGCCCGAACACCATCAAACGGGTCGCCATCGGCAGTCGCAGTGTTTTTTATTGCCCGACATGTCAGAAATAAGAGCTGGGTGTCTGCCGGCAGGCCGGGAGAACATGGAAATGGATCACTTTCCCAAGCGGGCTCGTATCTGGAGGGAGCGGGGACTCGTAAACCCTCGTCATTCCGGCCCGCGCCGCAATGACGCAAGGAAACCGGCCCAGATTCGACCGCTTCAATTATCCTGAGCCAGCCCCACGAGGGGGGCACCAAAGTCGTTCCTTTTCGCCGGCTTTACAACGCGGTATCCGTATGGTAAAAAACTTGCAACTAAAAAAGAAAGAAAGAGAGAAGCAGAGCGGAGCAAATGGAAACCACTGAACAACAGAAACAAGTTACGGTAGAACAGTTCAGGGTTCATCAGACGGACACCGGCTCTCCTGAAGTGCAAGTCGCGTTGTTAAGCCAACGCATTGAACATCTCACCGAGCACTTCAAGGTTCATGTGAAGGATCACCATTCTCGTCGTGGCCTCCTTAAGATGGTTGGGCAGCGGAGGCGGCTTTTGGACTATCTCAAAAAGAACAGTTTCGAGAGATACCAGAGCTTGATCCAACGGCTTGGCATACGCAAGTAAAATCCAGCCGGCCGCCCGCCGTTCCCACTCCTCCGTTTCATCCGTCTCCCTTCAGAGGTTTTTTTATGATTAAGAAAGTCGAATTGGATTTTCATGGGCGACCCTTGTCCATCGAGGTCGGCCGTCTGGCCAAACAGGCCGATGGCGCGGCGTTGGTTCAGTATGGCGAGACCGTCGTGTTGGTCACCGCAGTGGCGGCCAAAGAGCTCAAGATGGAGGCGGACTTTTTTCCGCTGACCGTCGACTACCAGGAGAAGACCTTCGCGGCGGGCAAGATCCCGGGCGGTTTTTTCAAGCGTGAAGGCCGCCCGTCGGAGAAGGAGATTCTCACCTGCCGCATCATCGACCGTTCGATCCGCCCGCTGTTTGCCGACGGATTGCGCTGTGAGACTCAAGTCATCGCCACGGTGTTATCGGCCGACCGGGAAAACGACCCCGACGTCATCGCCATGTTGGGAACTTCGGTGGCGCTGCATGTTTCGGACATTCCATTTAACGGTCCCCTCGCCGGCATCCGCATCGGCCGCATCGACGGCCGCTGGGTGATGAACCCGACGCAATCCGAGTTGGCCGACAGCGATATGGACATTTTCCTTTCCGGCAGCAAAGACGCCATCGTCATGGTCGAGGGCGGCGCCCAGATCGTGCCAGAGGAAGAGATTCTCGAAGCGCTTTTCGCCGGCCACGAAGCGATCCAACCTTTGCTGCAAATCCAAGAAGAGATTCGCCAGGCCCTCGGCAAGCCCAAGCGCCATGTGCCATTGGCCGAGCTGAACCACGCTGTGAGCAAGTGGGTCGAGGAGCTGGCATTGGCCAAGCTGCAACAGGCGCTGGAAATCCCCGAAAAGCTCGAGCGCTACAAACGCCTCGCCGAAGTGAAGAGCGAAGTGGTGCCGGCGGCTCTGGCCGAGTTTCCCGACAAGCAAAAAGATATCAAAAATTCTTTTGAAGAACTCAAGAAAAACGTTTTCCGCGGCTTGGTGATTCACAAGGAGCGGCGCATCGACGGCCGCGGTTTGAAGGATATCCGGCCGATCTCCTGCGAAGTGGAAGCGCTGCCGCGCACCCATGGATCGGCGATTTTTACCCGCGGCGAGACTCAAGCCTTGGTCGTGACCACGCTGGGCACTGCTTCCGACGAGCAGCGGGTCGACGCCTTGATCGGCGAGCATTTCAAGAAATTCATGCTGCATTACAACTTCCCGCCGTTTAGCGTCGGCGAAGTCAAGTTTCTGCGCGGCCCGGGCCGGCGTGAGATCGGCCACGGCAATCTCGCCGAGCGGGCGTTGCTGCCTGTGCTGCCGGTCGATGAGAACTTTCCCTATACCATTCGCATCGTTTCGGAAATTCTCGAATCCAACGGTTCGACCTCGATGGCGAGCGTGTGCGGCGGTTCCTTGTCGATGATGGATGCCGGCGTGCCGTTGACGGCGCCGGTGGCCGGTATCGCCATGGGCTTGATCAAGGAAGGCGAGCATGTGCGCGTGCTTTCCGACATTCTCGGCGACGAAGATCACCTGGGCGATATGGATTTCAAAGTCGCCGGCACGGCCGAAGGCGTAACCTCGCTGCAAATGGACATCAAGATCAGCGGCGTCAACCGCGACATTATGGGCCAGGCGCTGCATCAGGCCAAAGAAGGGCGCATGCATATCCTTGGCATCATGAACCAGACGCTGTCGTCGGCACGGACCAGCGTGTCCGGCCATGCGCCGCGCATCGTGACGATCCATGTCAGGCCGGAGAAGATCCGTGAAATTATCGGCCCCGGCGGCAAAGTCATCCGCGGCATCATCGAAGCGACCGGCGTCAAGATGGACGTCGAAGACGACGGTTCGGTGACGATCGCCTCGTCGGACGAAGCCGCGGCGCGCAAGGCCATTGAAATGGTTCAGCGCATCGCCGCCGAAGCGGAGATCGGCAAGATCTACAAGGGCACCGTCCGCAAGATCGTCGAGTTCGGCGCTTTCGTCGAGATCCTTCCCGGCACCGACGGCTTGGTGCATATCTCCCAACTCGCCCCGGAGCGGGTGCGCAAAGTCAGCGACGTGCTCAAAGAGGGCGACGAGGTCATGGTCAAAGTCTTGGAGATCGACCGCCAGGGTAAGATTCGCTTGAGCCGCAGAGAAGCTCTTGAAGAGATGGGCGGCGGCTCCGACGTGGCACCGCAGTAGGGTTTCTTACTGCCATGTTCGCCAAGACGGTTCTCGAAAACGGCATCCGGGTGGTGTCCCACGAGATGCGGGATCACCGTTCGGTCAGTCTCGGCATCTGGGTCGAGAACGGCTCGCGCCATGAAAGCGATGCCGAGAACGGCATCTCGCATTTCATCGAGCATCTGCTCTTCAAGGGCACCGAGCGGCGCACCGCGGCGCAGATTGCCGAAGAGATGGATGCTGTCGGCGGCGTGATCAACGCCTTCACTTCCAAAGAGCATACCTGTTACTACGCTAAAGTTCTCGACGAAAATCTGCCGCTGGCCATCGACCTGCTCAGCGACATTTTTCTCCATTCGAGTTTCGATGCCGAGGAGATCGAGCGCGAGCGCTCGGTGATCCTCCAGGAGATTTCCCAGGCGGAGGATACCCCGGACGATTACGTCCATGATCTTTTCAGCATGGATTTCTTCAAGAATCATCCCATTGCCCGGCCGATTTGCGGCCGGGCGGCGACCGTCAATAGTTTCCAGCGCGAAGATTTTCTGAATTTTTTCAAAGCGCGCTACCAGCCGCGTCGCGTGACGGTGGCGGCGGCGGGCAAGATTTCTCACGGCGAACTGGTCACCGAAATGGCGGCCAGACTCGGCCAAGTGAGCGACCGCGGCGGCGCGCACAACGGTGAGCTCGCCGGCGAGCGCAAGCCCGAAATGGGCAGCGGCGTGTATCCCCACGCCAAAGAATTGGAGCAGGTTCATCTATGCCTGGGCATGGCCGGCATCGCGCAGGCCGACCCGCAGCGCTATACTGCCTATGTGCTCAACACGCTGCTTGGCGGCGGCATGAGCTCGCGTCTGTTCCAAGAGATTCGCGAGAAGCGCGGCAAAGCCTACTCGGTCTACTCGTTTTCCTCGGCCTACAACGATGTCGGTTACTTGGGCGTTTACGCCGGCACCAGCGTCGAGGCGACCGAAGAAGTCGTTGATCTCATCCTGGCCGAACTCGGCAAGCTGGCCAAGGACGGCATCACGGACGATGAGTTGCGCCGGACCCAAGGACAGCTCGTGGGCAGCATGATGCTGGGGTTGGAGTCCACCGATTCCTGGATGAGCCATGTGGCGCGCAATGAAATTTATTTCGGCAAGATGGTGCCGACCGACGAGATCTGCCGCAGCATCCGCGCGGTGACGCGCGACGACGTGGCCGCGTTGGCGAACCGCCTGTTTCGTCCCGAAGCGATGACTTTGACGTTGCTCGGCGATTTCAAAGACGAGTTCAAATTCAAAAGCCTCGCGGCGAGCCAATAGCGCGCGACGGTTTCTCAAAAATCGGTTTGTCCGTGGAACAGATTCGCATTCAGATCAAGCGGCTGGGGCCGAGCGATGCCGCTCCGACTTTGCCGGCATATATGACCGAGGGAGCCGCCGGCATGGATCTGTGCGCTGAAATCGCTGCCGAAATGACCCTAGCGCCGATGGCGCGGGCGTTGATTCCCACCGGCATCGCCATCGCCTTGCCGCTGGGTTTCGAAGCGCAGATCCGGCCGCGCAGTGGTTTGGCGTTGAAGCAGGGGCTGACCATGGTCAACAGTCCGGGCACCATCGATGCCGACTACCGCGGCGAGATTCAGGTGATCGCCATCAATCTCGGCGGCGAACCGATCGTCATCGAGCCCGGCCAGCGGATCGCCCAGATGGTGGTGCAACGCGTGGTTCGCGCCGAGTGGCAGGTCGTCGACGAGTTGCCGTCGTCGGAACGGCAAGCGGGCGGCTTCGGACATACCGATAAGCAGTAGTTCAAGGGTTCCAGAGCCTGGCCTGAGTGAGTCGAAGGGTTTAAGAGTTCAAGGTCGCATGCGGAGACGGACAAAAATTTGTCTTGAACGCTTGGACTTTTGATCAAACGACGGGCATTTTAGGATTATGATTTCCCGTTACACGCGGCCGGAGATGGGGCGGATCTGGTCCGAAGAAAATGGCTTTCAAAAATGGCTCGAAGTGGAAATCCTCGCCGCCGAAGGCTTGGCGCAGCTAGGCAAAGTTCCCAAGGCGGCGATCGCGCGCATTCGCAAAAAGGCGCGCTTCGACGTCAAGCGCATTCGCCAGATCGAAGCCGAGGTCAAGCATGAGATCATCGCTTTCTTGAGCAGTGTCGCCGAATCCATCGGCGACGACGCGCGCCATCTTCATGTCGGCATGACCTCGTCGGATGTCATGGACACGGCTTTGGCGCTGCAATTCAAGGACGCCTCGGCGATCCTCGAAGACGACATCAAAAAACTCATGCAGGCGCTGCGCCGCCAGGCGCGCAAGTATAAATGGACGGTGCAGATCGGCCGCACCCATGGCGTGCATGCCGAGCCGATCACCTTCGGTCTCAAGCTGGCGCTCTGGTATCAGGAGATGGCGCGCCACCTGGCGCGCTTTCGCGCGGCGGTGGACGACATTTGCGTCGGCCAGATTTCCGGCGCGGTCGGCACCTTTGCGCAGATCTCGCCAAGGTCGAGGCCTATGTTTGCCGCAAGGCGGGTTTGAAGCCGGCGCTGGTGTCCAATCAAATCATCCAGCGCGACCGCCATGCCCACTATTTTGCCACGCTGGCGATCATCGCCAGCTCCCTCGAGAAATTCGCCGTTGAAATTCGCCACTTGCAGCGCACCGAAGTGCAGGAAGCTGAAGAGCCGTTTACCCAGGGACAGAAGGGTTCGTCGGCGATGCCGCACAAGCGCAATCCGATCCTCTCCGAAAACGTCTCCGGCCTGGCGCGGCTGATGCGTTCCTACGCCATCGCCGCCATGGAGAACGTGCCGCTCTGGCATGAGCGCGATATCAGCCATTCATCGGTCGAGCGGGTGATCGCGCCGGACGCGACCATCGCGCTCGATTTCATGCTCCGGCGCATGACCTACGTGCTCGCGAATCTGTGCGTCTATCCGGAAAACATGCGGCGCAATCTCGACAAGAGCGGCGGCACGGTGTTCTCGGAAAAGGTCCTGCTCGCGCTGGTCGGCAAAGGCGTCGCCCGGGACGCCGCCTATCGCCTAGTGCAGCGCCACGCGCTCAAGGTCGGCCGCGAGGGCGGCGATATGAAGCGCGAGTTGCTGGGCGACGCGGAGATTCGCCGTTATCTGTCGCCCAAGGAGATTGAAGCGATCTGGGGCGTGAAGCACCATTTAACCAATATCGATTTTATCTTCCGCCGGGCGTTCCAATAAATTTGTTTCGCTGAAAGCTGACCCTCATGCGCGTAAAAATTTTCGTTTCGCTAAAAAAGGGTGTCCTCGATCCCCAGGGCAAGGCCATCGAACGGTCGCTGCACACGCTGGGCTACAACGAAGTGCAGGACGTGCGCATGGGAAAGTATTTGGAGATCGAGATGGAGTCCGCTTCGCGCGCGAACGCCGAGCTGCGGGTGCGCGAGATGTGCGATAAGTTACTCAGCAACACGGTGATTGAAGATTATCGATTTGAGATTCAGGAGTAGCTTCTACTGTGCAGAAATCGGTAGTCAGAATCCAGAAGTCAGAAGGGTAGAACTATGACGACGGTCGTTTCGTTAACGACGCTCTGCTTCTGTCATTTTCCATTATCAATTTTCCATTATCCATTAAATTAAAACCATGCGTTGGGGTGTCATTACTTTTCCCGGTTCCTGCGACGATCAAGATGTCGTCGACTCGCTCAGGCTCGACTTGAAGCAAAGCGTCGAGCAGCTCTGGCACAAGGACGAGCTCAGGGGCGAGTTCGACTGTCTGGTTTTGCCCGGCGGTTTTTCCTACGGCGATTATCTGCGCTGCGGCGCCATGGCGCGCTTCTCGCCGATCATGCGCGGTGTTGTTGATCACGCCTCGCGCGGCGGATTGGTCTTGGGCATCTGCAACGGTTTCCAAATTCTCTGCGAAGTCGGATTGCTGCCCGGTGCGCTGGTGCGCAACGCCGGCCTCCAGTTTATCTGCCGGCCGGTCCATCTGCGCGTCGAGGAAACCGACTCGCCGCTTACCCGCAACCTGAAAAAGGGCCAGCTACTGAAAATCCCGATCAAGCATGGCGAGGGCTGTTACTTCGCCGATGCCGCGACTCTCGAGAGCCTGCGCAAGAATCGCCAGATCCTGCTGCATTATGTCGATGCCAAGGGCAAAGCCACGCCGGCGGCCAATCCCAACGGCTCCTTGGAAAATATCGCCGGGGTGTGCAACGAGGGGCGCAACGTCTTCGGCTTGATGCCCCATCCGGAGGATGCCTGCAATAAGTTGCTCGGCAGCGACGACGGTGCCAAGCTTTTCGCGTCGATCGCTGCCGCCGCGGCCGAAAGGGCAAAGCGCCATGGCTGAAGCGGGGCGCAAAAAATTGTCCCAGCCGGCGGTGACGCCGGAATTGGTGGCGAGCCATGGCCTCAACCCGGACGAGTATCGCAAGATCGTCGAGTTTCTCGGCCGCGAGCCCAACTACACCGAACTCGGGGTTTTTTCGGTCATGTGGTCCGAGCACTGCAGTTACAAAAGCTCGCGCGTTTATCTGAAAACCCTGCCCACCGAAGGGCCCTATGTCTTGCAAGGGCCGGGTGAGAACGCCGGGGTCGTCGATATCGGCGACGGTTTGGCCGTGGCGTTCAAAATGGAAAGCCACAACCATCCGTCGTTTATCGAACCGTATCAGGGCGCGGCCACCGGCGTCGGCGGCATCCTGCGCGATATTTTCACCATGGGCGCGCGGCCCATCGCGTCGCTCAATTCATTGCGCTTCGGCGCCATCGACCATCCGCGCACGCGTTATTTGGTCGCCGGGGTAGTCGCCGGCATCGGCGGTTACGGCAACTGCATCGGCGTGCCCACTGTCGGCGGCGAGTGTTATTTCGACGCTTGCTACAACGCCAACATTCTCGTCAACGCTTTTACCCTTGGCCTGGTCGACAAGCAGCGCATCTTTACCGGTCTCGCCCAGGGGGTCGGCAACCCGGTGATGTATGTCGGCTCGAAGACCGGCCGCGACGGCATTCACGGCGCGACCATGGCGTCGGAGTCGTTTTCCGAGGAGAAGGAGCAGCGCCGGCCGACCGTGCAGGTGGGCGACCCGTTTACCGAGAAGCTATTGCTCGAAGCTTGCCTGGAATTGTTCCAACACGACTACATCATCGGCATCCAGGACATGGGCGCGGCCGGCTTGACCAGCTCTTCCACCGAAATGGCCGGGCGCGGCGGTTGCGGCATCGAGATCGATTTATCGCAGGTGCCGACGCGCGAGACCGGCATGACACCCTACGAAATCCTCTTGTCGGAATCCCAGGAGCGCATGCTCCTGGTCGCCAAGCAGGGTTGCGAGGATGCCATCAAAAAGATCTTCGACAAATGGGATCTCGACGCGGTGGTGGTGGGGCGGGTCACCGGCGACCAGCAGTTCCGCGCCTTCTGGGACGGCGAAGAGGTCGCCCGCATGCCGATCCGCGCGCTGACCAAGGAAGCGCCGGCGTATCACCGGCCGGCGGCGCGGCCGGCGCATCAAGATCAAGTGCAGCAATTGGACTTGGCGACGATCGCCGAGCCGAAGGACTTCGGCGCGGCATTGAAGCAACTCCTGGCCGAGCCCAATCTGGCATCCAAAGAGTGGATCTATCGGCAGTACGACCAGTTTGTGCGCACCAACACCATCGTCGCCGCCGGCGCCGATGCTGCGGTGATCCGCGTCAAAGGCACGGCAAAAGGTTTGGCGCTAGTGGTCGACGGCAATAGCCGTTACTGCTATCTCGATCCCTATGTCGGAGGCGTTCTCGCCGTCGCCGAGGCGGCGCGCAACCTCGCCTGCGTCGGCGCGCGCCCGGTGGGGTTGACCGATTGCTTGAATTTCGGCAGCCCGGAAAATCCCGCGGTGATGTGGCAGTTCGCCGAGGTGATTCACGGCATGCGCGACGCTTGCCTGGCGCTGCGCGTGCCGGTGGTGAGCGGCAACGTGAGCTTTTACAACGAAACCGACGGCGTGCCGATCCATCCGACACCGACCATCGGCATGGTCGGGTTGTTGGAAAGAGTCGAGCGCTTTGCCACGCCCTGGTTCAAGGCCGCCGGCGACGTGGTCGTGTTGCTGGGGCGCACCCGCGAAGAACTGGGCGGCAGCGAGTATCTGAAGACGATTCACGGACTGACCCGCGGCACGCCGCCCTGGATCGATCTGCAACTCGAATTGGCGGTGCAAAGCTGTTGTATCGAAGCCATCGAGCAGGGGCTCCTGCAATCGGCCCATGACGTTGCCGACGGCGGTTTGGCGGTGGCGTTAGCCGAGTGCTGCATTGGCGGTCCGGACAAGCCGTTGGGCGTCCGCGTCGAGGCCCACGAAATGATCCGCGCCGACGCGCTGCTGTTCAGCGAGTCGCAGTCGCGCATTATCGTTTCCGTCAAAGAAAACAACCTCGAGCGCTTGCAGGAGCTTGCCGAGCAACATCATGTGCCGCTCTTGGCCATCGGCGCCGTCGGCGGCAGCCGGCTGGCGTTTCAGCCGCTTTTGCAACTGCCAGTAGAAGAATTGCGCGCGATCTGGTCTAATGGACTTACAGCGCGGCTCAAATAACTTCGTCCAAGATCTCAATCGTTCAAGGTTCCATCGGACGAGGTCGGTCGCGCAGTTTAACGATGTCCGATAAATTCCATGAAGAGTGCGCGGTCATGGGCATCTATGGCCATCCCGAGGCGGCCAATATGGTTTACCTTGGTCTCTATGCGCTGCAGCACCGCGGCCAGGAATCCTGCGGCATCGTTACCTCGGACAGCAAGGGGCTGATCGCCCACCGGCAGATGGGCTTGGTCGCCGACGCCTTCAAAGAAGATGTCATCAAGCGGCTCGAAGGGCAGAATGGCATCGGCCACAATCGCTACTCGACCCAAGGCCAGAGCCATCTCAAAAACGCCCAACCGTTCGTCGTCGAGTATTCCCAAGGCCCCATCGCGATCTCGCACAACGGCAATTTGGTCAACGGCACGCTGCTGCGCAACGAGCTCGAGCAGTCCGGCTCGATTTTTCAATCGACGACGGACACCGAAGTAATCATTCATCTGATCGCGACGTCAAAAGAGCCGGCGTTGATGGGGCGGATCGTCGAAGCCCTGAGCCGCTGCCGCGGCGCCTATTCGCTGCTGTTCTTGACCCTCGACAAATTGATTGCGGCGCGCGATCCCTACGGTTTTCGGCCGTTGGTGCTGGGCCGTTTCCCCGAAGGCAAAAATCGCGGCGCCTATGTGTTTGCGTCGGAAACCTGCGCTTTGGACCTGATCGAAGCGGAGTTTGTGCGCGATGTCGAGCCCGGCGAGATCGTGACGATCAGCCCCGATGGCGTCGAGTCGCTTAAGCCGTTTCCGCCGGTGCCCCAGGCCAAGTGCATATTCGAATACATTTACTTCGCCCGTCCCGACAGCAAACTGTTCGGCCACAATGTTTATCAGGTGCGCAAGTCGCTGGGGCGCCAGCTGGCGCGGGAGAGCGGCGTCGAGGCGGATATGGTCACGCCGGTGCCCGACTCCGGCGTGCCGGCGGCGATGGGCTTCGCCGAAGAAGCGAAGATTCCGCTCGAGTTCGGCCTGATCCGCAATCACTATGTTGGCCGCACCTTCATCGAGCCGCAGCAGACCATCCGCAACTTCGGCGTCAAGATCAAGCTCAACGCCCAGCGCGATGTCTTGCAGGGCAAGCGCGTCATCGTCGTCGACGATTCGATCGTGCGCGGCACCACCAGCCGCAAGATCATCCGCATGCTGCGCGACGCCGGCGCCCGCGAAGTGCATCTGCGCATCAGCTCGCCGGCGACCACCGGTCCCTGCTATTACGGCATCGACACACCGACCCGCGGCGAATTGATCGCGTCGGCGAACTCGATTGAGGAGATCCGCCGCTTCGTCGAAGCCGACACCCTCGCCTATCTTTCAAATGAAGGCATGTATACCTACTTCAACGGCGACAAGACCGGCTTCTGCGACGCCTGCTTCACCGGCGAGTACCCCGTCCACTTCGAAGACGAAGGCCATATCAAGCAGCTCCACCTGTTCGACGCGCTCAACCGCTGAGTCCCGCCCGCGGTTCGATGGCCGGAATTGGCCAGCAAGTCACGTTGTTTAACACTTGCTCAATTTTGGGCAAATTGATATCGCGCGGCGATATTGCGACCTCATCGTGGGGTTATGTCACAACGCTGGCGGGCTTTCCTGAGAGGCTTCACCGTCCTTGTCCTTGGGATCATCAATGGACAAGGAATTTTCGCCACGACCATCCCAGTCAACTGCAGTTCCGCTTCATTTTAAACCGCCATCGACAGCGCGCTCGCCGGCGACGTGATCCTAGTGTCTGGGTCGTGCAGCGAATACGTTCTGATTCGCAACGAGAAGCAGCGCATCACGATAGATGGCAGCGGAGCGGGAGTTGCCACCCGCGCCACGGTAAGCAGGAATACTGCTAGCCCCGTTTCCAACGTCAGAGGCAAAGGCATCCTGCTGCAGAACCTTACCACCCCGGCGGTTCGAGCGGCATCGAAGTCAACCGCGGCTCCAATGCGGTGATTCACCACAACGTCATTCATAATTATCCCGGATTCCGCAGTAGAAGATTTACGGTGACTGACTGATGTCGGCAACGGGGGTTACCAGCGGAATC
>Ga0075342_1000143_pt1 | contig 12352 bp, 15 predicted proteins | sample RushOxbow_ThreeS_3_FD_120085 | JGI IMG/M metagenome (GOLD analysis project Ga0075342, IMG submission 120085) | Natural and restored wetland microbial communities from the San Francisco Bay, California, USA, that impact long-term carbon... | ecosystem: Environmental > Terrestrial > Soil >...
AAGAGCGGCGTCGCGATCATCTGCGAAGTTTTGCGGGTCATCAAAGAAAACGCCATCCCCTGCTCCGCCGTCGACGTCGTCTTCACCATTTGCGAAGAGGCCGGGTTGATCGGCGCCAAGTGTCTCGACATCGCCAGCCTGCGGGCAAAAACCGGCCTGGTGCTCGACAGCGACTCAGTGGGCTTCTTGTTTACCCGCGCGCCGGCGGCCAACCGCATGGAGTTTCGCGTCCACGGCTTGGAGGCACATGCCGGCGTCTGCCCCGAAAAAGGCATCAACGCGATCAAAGTCGCCGCCGAGGGCATTGCCCAGATGAGCCTCGGCCGCATCGATCACGAGACCACGGCGAATATCGGCGTCGTCGAGGGCGGCATGGCCGTCAACATCGTGCCCAATCAAGTCGTCCTCAAGGGCGAAGCGCGCAGCCACGATCCCGACAAGCTCAAACGCCAGACCGAACATATGCAGCGTTGCCTTGAAGAAGCCGCCGCAAAACATGCGCTGGATCTCGACGGGAAATCGCACCGGGCGCGGGTCGAAGCCAAGATCGAGCGCGATTACGACCGCATGGACGTGCCGGAAAGCGCGCCCATCGTCCAGTTGGTCCACGCCGCGGCGCGGAATTTGAATCTCGAAGTCAAAACCCGCGCCACCGGCGGCGGCTGCGACGCCAACGTGCTTAACCAAAAAGGGTTGGTGGTCGCCAATCTCGGCACCGGCATGCGCGAGATCCACACCGTCCACGAGTGGCTCGATCTGAACGATTTGAATTTGTCGGCGCAGATGGTTTTGGAAATCGTCAAACTGAACGCTGAAACCAACTTTCGTTAGGGGCGAAGGGTAACGGGTTAGGCGTTGGTTTCCCTCCCCTTGCCCTTCACCCCTTACCGATAAACAAACATGCAAGCTGACGAAATCGGTCTTCTGCTCAAACAAGAGCGCGGTCAATTCCTCGAATTCATCAGCGCCTTCGAGTATCGCCGCAGCTCAGGCCAGAAAAAACGCGAGGAGGAGCTTGCGCGCGAATTGGTAAGAATCCTCTCCGGCATGGCCAATGCCGACGGCGGCACCGTCTTGGTCGGCGTCGAGCCCGACAAAAGCGTAACCGGCATCCCCCATACCGGGGAGGAGCTGCAAATGTTGATTCAGGCGCCGCAGAATCTGCTGCGCCCCCAGCTCTCTCCTGCCTGCGAAAAAATTCGTCTCGGCAATCTGCAGCTGCTCAAGTTTGAAGTCGCTTCGAGCACGGAGATTCATCGCGTTGCCGGAGGCCGCTCGTTCTACCGTATCGCCGCCGAAACGCCAACCCTGCCGGGCGAGCAAATCCACTCGCTCAAAGAAGCCAAGCGCAACGTGTTCTACGAGCGCCAACAAGCACCGAATGCCACCTGGTACGACCTCGATATCGAACTGGTCACCCAGTTCGTCAACAAGCTTCACCCCGGTCGAGATCCGCGCACGGTCTTGAGCGAAACCTATCATCTGCTCGACAACTCGCGCGCCATCCCCTGCCCTAACATGGCGGCGTTGTTGCTATTCGCCAAAGACCCGACGCGCTGGCATCCCCGCGCCGGCATCGACTTCGTCAAGTATGAGGGCAACGAACGGCAGCATGGCGCTTCGCTCAACGTCGTCAAACGCATGCGCTTCGAAACGCCGTTGGTACGGTTGATCGACGAGGCGGTGGGGCGGATCAAGGAGCAGATTCGCGAGCGGACGATTTTGCACGACCTGTTTTTCCGCGAGCGCCTGGAATACCCGACTTTTGCCTGGCAGGAGGCGCTGGTCAACGCGGTTGCCCACCGCGACTATTCGCTCGCCGGCGCGCCGGTGGAAGTGTGGATGTTCGACGACCACATCTGCGTGCGCAGCCCCGGCTTGCCGCCGCCGCCGGTCACCCTCGAACAGCTGCGCCTGCAGAGAAGCATTCACTTCTCGCGCAATCCGTTGATTGTCCGGGTCCTCGCCGATCAGGGATTTCTCCGCGAGATGGGCGAAGGCGTGCCGCGCATCTATCAAGAAATGGAAACCTACGGCCTGCACCCGCCCGAGTTTTCCGCCGAAGGATTCGTTTTTACCGTGACCCTGCGCAACGCGCCGGTGTACGACGACGCCACGTTGCGCTGGCTCAGCCAGTTTGCCAACCATCAAGTGAACCTGCGCCAGCGCCGGCTGCTGGCCTACGCCTACTGCCACGGCAAGACCTTCTCGACCACCGAGTACGAGCGTATCGCCGAGGTCGACCGCGACACCGCCTACCGCGATATTCGCCTGATGGTCAAAAACGGCATCGTCGCGCCGCTCAAACCGAAAAGCCGCAGCTACCGCATCGTCGAGAGACTCTAAGCGAATCGCCCGATGGACTTCTCCCAACTCATGGGTTTGGCCAGCGGCCATGCCGAGGCGCGCATCGTTCAGACCGCCGTCGAACTCAGGGTTTTCGACGCGCTCGAAGCGCGCCCGCTCTCCTCCGTTGCCGCCGCGGCACAACTGCAGCTCAATGAGCGGGCTTTAGAGCTGCTGCTCAACGCCCTCGCGGCCCTCGGCCTGCTGGAGAAATCCGGCGAAAAATTCGCGCTCGCGGGGATTTCCCGCCTTTATCTGCTGCGCAGCTCGCCCCACTACGTCGGCGGCATGATCGGTTTCGACGCCATGCTGTGGCGCGCCTGGGAGCGCTTACCCGAAGCGATTCGAACGGGACTGCCGGCGCGACCGCCTGACATGTATCAAGGCGATCCCGGGGAAACCGAAATCTTTATCAACGCCATGGATTCGCTGGTCAAAGCGCGCGGCGACACCGAAGCGCTGGCTGGCGCCCTCGATTGGTCCAAAATCGGCACGCTCCTCGACGTCGGCTCCGGACCCGCCACTTACCCGATCGCGCTGTGCCGGAGATTCCCCCAACTCCGCGCCGCCATTGTCGATCTGCCGGGAACTTTGAAAATAACCGGAAAGTTCGTGGCCGGCGCCGGTCTTGCCGCGCGGATCGATTTGATCCCGGCGGACTATCTCAGCGATCCGCTCCCGGGAAGCTTTGACGCGATCTTGTTATCGAACATCATTCATGGCGAGAACCAAGATCGCAATGCCGCGCTGATGCGCAAGCTGGCGGCGAACTTAAATCCGCGCGGACAATTGATCATCAAAGACCATATTCTCGACGACAGCCGCGCCGAGCCCGCCGTGGGCGCGACCTTCAGCCTGCTCATGCTGCTCACCACCGATGGCGGCCGCTGCTACGGTCTTGCCGAGATCGCGGGGTGGATGAAACAGGCGGGACTCAACCGCGTCGAGCGCATCGACCTGCCGGCGCCGCTGACGTCGTCTCTGGTCATCGCTTGCCGGTAGTTAGTTTCGCACAGATATGTGGTAAGCTCGGAATCATCAAAAGCTAAAGGCAGGGCATCCCGCCATCGACGAGCAAGATCAAAAAGCCAGGCAACAAGCGGTCATCGACAACTTCAAACCGGCGTGCATCTGCAATAAAATTCGCCGCGGTAGCGTCGCCAAGGCGATTCAAGCCGGCGCCAAAACCTTCGAACAGGTCAGCAAGCGCACCGGCGTCGGCACCGGTCCCTGCGGCGGACGGCGCTGCGGCTCCCTCGTTCGCGGCATGCTGGGCGAGCCGGTGACCACTTGCAAGGATTGCGCCTGGCCGGTATTGGTCGGCGCCGCCTGCCCGCGCTGCGAGTACGCGAAACAAGAGAGCTAAACTGCTCATCAGAAAGCAGATTTACCCGGTCACAAGATCAATTGGCGATTATTTCTTCAAGCTCGCCGTTTTGCGCAGAAAACGCTTGCGCTGGTTGAGGCAGCCCTTTTTCTTGTCTTCACCGGGTTCTTCGGCGCTGCAAGCCTGGCAGGCCGGGCAGATCCAGCCGCCGCAAGCGCATCGGCCGCCGGGTTTGCCGGCCAGGCCCGGCTTGGTGTTAAAACTCTTTTGGCAGCGGACGCAGACAATTGCCGACGAAGCATCGAGGATCTCCAGATCTTCAGCAGGCGCGATGCAACGCGCGGCGGCGCCGTTAACGGCAACGCGATACTGAAAGGCTTCCTTCGACACCGGTGCGTCCAGGAGCATCCCGCCGCGAGTGAAGCAGGCTTTGATTGCCGTCGTGCCTTCGATTTTGCCCTCGTATCCCTTGTTCTTGTGGCGCACCAGCGTGCCATCGCGCAAATTGATCTCACGCTTTTCTTCCATAGACACCTCTTTCCAATAATGCGGCTCCGGCTTGTCAAACGAACCAAGCCGCTATTCTAGCAAACTTCAACCGTCACCAAGCGATTACGGGTCACGCGGAATAAATATGCACTTCGTTCTCTTCGATGCGGCGGCCACGGGCGATCAATTTGACGATACTGCAAATATTGCGGCTCACGTCGGCGATACCGGCGGCGGGGTAGCCGCTTTTGATGTAGCGGCCGATGAATTTCTCTTCCCCCCTGTCGATGATCTGCAGATAATCCTTGTTCTCGCTGCCTTCGAAGTAATGCTTCGTGCCCGGCGCCGGGCTATCGAGGTCGTTCTGCAACGTCCTCGATATCTTGATCCCGACGAACAAAGACTTGGCATCATCGACCATTTGACGCTCCCTTCACACTTTACGCGCCTACTGCGGCACAAGTGCCAGGTAGCCCGCAGCCGCAATCGGCAAGCGCCCATAAGAGCGCCGGCGAATTCGCTTAGTTAGAAATTTTCAACGCGACGCCGAGCGGCAGAGAGCTATCGCCGACGCTCACGGCCGTGGTCAGTTTCTCCAGCTCCCAAGACGACACCTTTTCCGTCGAGACCGCTTCCTTGGCCGCAGCATCGGTCATTTGATTCGCCCCCGGCGATTTGATGATGTATTTCACGTTGCTGCCGTCGATGAGCGTCACCGAAAGCACCAAATCCTTCACCTCTTGAGCACCCAGAGTCTGCAGCGAGGCGATGCGATTCAAAGCCACGGTCTTATCGACAGTATAGTTATACAGCCAGATAAACGAGCCGGCCGTCACGATCAGCAGCAACCAAGCGTACTGGCCGACCCGCTGCTGCCGCTTTGTGACACTGGCGCGCTGGCGGTCAAAAAACTGGCGAAAGGTGTCTCTTTCGATGGTCAATCGCTTGGTCGGATCCTGTTCGGCGGAACTGGGCGGCTGATCGAACGCCAAACCGATGCTATTGAGCACCATGCCGACAACTATCAAAACCAGGGGCACCAGGACGATAACGATAGGATGCATATTTCTCCCTCCGAATGCGGATTGTTGCGTTCCGCGGATATAGGAAGAGGGAGGAGTTGCAAAACCGGGGAAATCTTACGGCGAATTAACAACGCCGCCAATCATGCCTTAGGAGTGAGTGTTCCCGGTCTTCGACCTCTTGCGCGCCAATAGGATCGAGACATGACTGACTTATACAGTATAGGAACACCCGGCATGTAGCAATCCTCGGTCCAGGCAAATTCGCGAGACGCTCAAGCACTGTCGCAGCCCCTCGATTGCAATGGCGCATGTCCCAGTCTATACAGGGTGCGCCATGTTGACCCGTTATGCATCCGCCGTTGTTACCGTCGCCGGAATACTCGCGCTCGTATCCGGTCTGGCTTTATGGCTCGGCGCTGCGCCGGGCCTGGTGTCGATGCATATGCTGCTCGGCTTCTTAACCGTGGCGGGATTGTGGACGATTGGTATCGCCCAAGCTGTGGCAACCGGCGGCAGTCCGATGTTAGCGGCCATCGCCGTCACTGTCGGTGTCCTAACGATTTACCTCGGCATGAATCAAGTAAGCCTGCTCCCCGGGGAACATCATTGGCTGATCCAAGTCGGTCACTTGATTCTGGGAATTCTAAGTATCGGCGTCGGCCATATGGCGGCGGCGCGCCAACGCCGCGCTGCCGCGCCCTGACGGCACTCCGCCCAGGCGCCGCCTTTTTCGCCGGAGTCTTTTTAAATGAGCTTCTAAACCGGCCAGCTTTCCAAGCGATAAGCCTGTTCCCAAAACAAATACTCGTAGCGGCTGCTGAGCAGAAACAACTCTGCCATGCGCTTTTTTTCGGCGCCGCCCGCCGCCGCGCCGAGCCGATCCATGAGCCGGATCTGCTCGCGCACCGGCTTCCAGAACGCCTCTGAAGCGTAGGTCTCGATCCACTCGCGATAGATCTGCGGTTTAGCGGGGCGGCGTTTGTATAACCGTTTGCCGGTCGCGCCGTAAATCCAATAGCAGGGCAACACCGCCGCGACCAATTCGCCCAGGCTCCCGCCGCGCGCCACCGACTGTAAATGATCGATATAAGCCTGGGTGCGCGGCCCCTTGGGCACCGCGTCGAGCTGCTTGCGCGACAGCCCCAAGCTCTTGCCGAAGCTCGCGTGAAAGCTGCGCTCGACTTCCACCGCACCCAGGGCGTGACGGCAGAAAAGTTCCAGAATCTCCAGATTCGGCGACTTGGCGCCGCCCAGGCAGAGCACCTGGGCGAAGTCGAGCAGATAAACATAGTCCTGCAAGATAAAATAGGTAAATCGATTCATCGGCAGACTGCCGTTCTGCAATTCCTTCAAGAACGGATGACCGTCGATCGCCCGCCAGATCCGCCCGCTGCGCTGCCGAAGCTCGGCGCTAAATTTATTTGCCATGGGCTAGGATTAACGAAAACTCCTTGGGAAAAAAAGTGGATGCAACCACGAATACACGAGAAATCACGAAAGGCTAGAATAGCTCTTTCATGTGATTGGTGATTTTTATGGTTTAAGATTTCCCGACTATTTCAATGTGATTTGCGCCGATGCAATTTTAAATCGGCCGGCGAACGACAGGATGACGACACCCAGCGTAGCGACCAATCGCAACTGATGCACGAACTTCCTGCACGGATAAAGAACGAATGACACGCCGAAGCAAAGCCTTATCGCTCTTGCCCCCCGCGAAAGCCCTCCTCACCTCCCTTTGCCAAAGGGAGGGATCGCAACCGGCAATTTTTCCAACGGATCAACACATCCTTCGACGGTTCCTCTTGCCTTCACTTCTCCCCCGCCGGCCGCTTCACCGGCTCCAGACCAGGTCGGTATTTCTTCTCGTCGAGGAATTCGCGCATGCCCCGATCGCGGGTGCGTTCCGGATCGGCGGCGCGCAGCGCCATGCTCTTGGCGCCGAGATATTCGTAGGCCTGGTCCATGTCCATGCCGCGCACGGCGCGGATCGCATGCTTGGTGTAGGCCAGAACGGCGGGCGCCTTGGCCATCAATTCGCGGGCGATGGTGATCGTCTCTTCGCGCAGTTTATCGGCCGGCACCACCATGGTGGCGATGCCCATCTCGGCGGCCTTGCGGCCGTCGATGGTGCGGCCGGTCATGGCGTAAAACATGGCGTTGCGGAACCCGACCATCTCGCCGAAAACTTTGCTGACATTACCGCCGGGAATGATGCCCCAATTGACTTCGGACAATCCAAAGGTGGCGGTGTCCGCGGCGATGACGATGTCGCAGGCGGCCAGCGAGACAAACGCGCCGCCGTAACAGTAGCCGTTGACCATGGCGATCGTCGGCTTGCGCGACCAGGTGAGCAACTCAGTGGCCCAGCGCCGGTGCGCCGTGGCGGCGCGGAAGCGCGCCACCGGATCCTTGTCGGTCTCGCGGAAGTATTGCTTCAAATCCATCCCCGCGCTCCAGCTGTTCCCCGCCCCGGTCAGCACGATGACTTTGGTGTCTTCATCGGTCTCCAAGCCGTAAAGGATCTCCTCCATCTCGACATGGAGCGTCGGGCTCATGGCGTTGCGTTTCTCCGGGCGGTTAAAAGTGATCCAGGTGATTCCTTCGTCGTCAGTCTCGACCAGCACGCAGGTGTATGGCTTTTTTTTGGCCATTGAAATTCTCCTTCCATTGAATCGTTGGAATGAATCGCTATCGCGGAGGGTCGAACTGTCGGCGCAGCTCCGACCAAGGATCGACAATCAAACTCTCGGGAGTTAACCGGCCGGCGCGCCCATCCTGCAACGCGACTTCTGCAAGTATGGCGGCAAGCGATCTCGGCGCGGCGATGAGGTTGGGCTCGAAAAGCTGCGCGAAGACGCGGTAGCACTTGTCGAGCACCTCCGGCTTGGCGCGCAGCGCCGGCAGCTGGCTGCCAATAGCAGCACGCGCCACCTCACCGTCGCTCTTGAAGACTTGGACGCTTTCTCGATAGATCGCCGCAACTGTTTTGACCAGCTCGGAATTTTCGTCGAGATAGCGCCGGGTGGTCGCCAGCGGCACCCAATGGCAATCGAGATCGAGAGTGTCGGCGATGATCCGCAAACCCGCCGACTCGGCCAAAAAGGCTTTCTCGGGCGGCAACAGCGCGGCATCGAGATCCCCGGTGCAGAGCGCTTCATAGCTGCGATCGTTAAGGCCAAGGTCGACAAGTTCGAGATCTTTCTGCCGGTCGAGCCGCCAGCGGTTCAAGAGCGCGAGCATCATCATGCCTGCCATCCGGCGCGGCTGATTGATGCCGATTTTTTTCCCCCTGAGGCTCGCCATCGAGTCGATGTTTAAATTCGCCACGAGGTAAAACGCCGGACGATTCAACAGGCCGCCGATGATGACGAGGTCGTTGCCGCTGAGCTGGGAAAAGATCAGCGACGGCGCGTTGGGTGTGCCGATCGGCGTCACCTGATTGACGATGTCGTCGACGACTTTTTCTTCATCCAATTGATTGACGATCTCGACGGCGAGATTTTGTTTTTTGAAAAGGCCCGCCGACTCGCCCACATAAGGGAGAAACCGACCGATGCTCGAAGTGCCGATGCCGATTTTGATGTTAGCCATTTATTGCCTCAATCCAACTGCAACGTCGCCGGCTCGTTGGCCATGCGCTCGCCCATTTCAACATGGCACAACCTTTCCCACAATGCATCGATATCCGCCGTCACCGCCTCATCGGTCCGGTGGATGTCGATCAAATGCGCAATCGGCACCCAGCAGGCCCGCCCGGTGACCCAGAACACTTCCGAGCGGTTCCCTTCCGGATCGAAGTAATAACACCCCAGCGCGCTGACATGGTTGACCACGGCGTCGATGCGCATTCCCGCGGCCAGCAGTTTCCTGTGCATGACGCGCAAATCCTCCAGGGTCGCCAGCCGCAGCGAGATTTGATTGATCAAACGCGAGTCGGCGTCCGCCGGCCGGCCGCGGAACAGCGCGATCTCGTGGTCGGCCTTTGCCGGATCTGCGCTGAGGAAGACAATGCCGGCGCGCCAGTTCTGCTTGGTAACGCGCAAGCCGAGGGTATCTCGGTAAAACGCCACCATTTTTTCCAGATCCCTAACGTAGATACCGACATGCCCCAGGCCAACCACTGCTGCCATCGGTTCCTCCCAAATGCTCAAACCGCTGTAACCTATGCCTTAGCTATCTAGCGCCGAAAAGTAAGCGCAATCAAGCCTGTTTTCAGACATTGCAGCCCTGACATCTTCCCTGCCACGAGCTAGACAACAGCGCAGAGTTGCGCTACTGGGTTGGCCATGAAGCCGGATCAATTTATCGATGAGCTCTGGGGCTACGCCGCCGAGGTGCCCATGGAACAGCACCCCTGGTTCGACGGCATCATCAAGCACCGCTGGACCAGGGAGCAAATCGTTCTCGGCGAGGTGCAGCATTATCTCCGGGTCAGGACCAATCCGATCTTCTTCGGCCATATGGCGATCAACGCAGTGTCGGCCAAGGAATACCATGTGATGGAGACGGTGCTGGAAAATTTCATGGAAGAGTTGGGCGGCAAGCGCACCCACGTCGACATCATGCTGCAATTTCTCGAGGAAGGCGGCATTTCGCGCGAACAAGCCGACAATGCCGAGCCCGCCCCAGGCACACTCGCGGCCATCGAAATGATCATCGGCTGTTGCCAGCGCCGTTCAGCCCTCGAAGGCGTCGCCATGCTCGCCTTCGTCGAAAGCCAACTCGGCGGCGCCGGCAAGATTTCCGAAAAAGTCTATCGCGAACTCACCGGTCATTACGGCTTTTCACCGCGCGCCGCGGCCACCTACCAACTCCACGCCGCCCAGGACGAGGGCCATGGCAGCCGCCAGATTGACGCTATCCGCCTGCTCGCCACCGATGACGCGGCTCAGAACAAAATTCGCGCGGCGGTCAAACTCGGATTGACCGCGTTCACGCTGGAGTGGGACGGCCATGTTCAGGCAATGACGGGCAAGAGAGAGTTCTGGGGCGGCGTTAAAGATCTACAACTGCGCCAGCCCGACGTGAAGCTGTCACGGGAAAAGTCCGGCGTCTAGGGTCTGGCGTTTCAGATCCCCGCACCCAATAGGCCAGACTCTAGACTCGAAACTGTTCTTAGATCGGCCACGCCTTCGGCAGATCCTTCCTGAGTGTTTTGTATGCCGCATCGTCGCTGTGCTGGGCGCGCAATCGCTTGAGCGCAGCGACGACATCCTTTTGACTCTGATGCACAGCGTTGGAGACCATGCCCGTGGTCTCTTCGAAGCCGAGGCCTCAATTGCTGTGTCAACCACGCATCCGTTTGAGGATGTAGAGATCATCATCTTTGCTCGCCATATCGCTCCACCTCAATCCGAGATTCCGGAAAAGCCGACTTTCTGCGTCGTGATCAGCTCAGTCGCCGCATGCGGCTCGCCAGCCACATCGACGTGAACGCGTATGCGCGCGAAGATCCGCCAAGCCGCGCCGCGCCACTGGCCGTGAAAAATGACAAATGCGTTTTCTGTAATCGATCCGGCCGGCTCCTGACACTGGACAATAGTATGGAACCCTTCGCTCGCGCCTGCCGCCACTTCGAGCGCCGGCGTGAAGTGGCGCAGGGCCGATTTGAATTGGCCTTGCGGCAAGCGCACCGCGTCGATAGTTAGCGCATCGCCGCCGCGGTTGTCCAATTGCCAGCGAATGTTCCAGCATCCCGCCGCCGCATCCCGCGCGAGCGCAATCTGCCGCAGCGCAATCCTCGGCTCAGAAGTCGATTGCACCAGGACAATCTATTCGAGGCGGCTTGCCTTGTCCAATCTATTCCGGGACAGATTGGACTGCGATCGTTGACGGCACGACTCTCAGCAGGACGCCAACCGACAGCGGGGTTCCGCCGGCGGCGGGACTGACGGGAGCGCATTCCACATCGAGTCGATGGACTCCGATCCCTCGGCCTAAAGCCGAAGGTTGCACCGCACTTTCGGCTTCAACCGCGCGGGCCCACCCGCAACGGCCGAACTCGTGTTCGGGATAAACGCGAACTGCCTTTCCACGACCGACCGCTTTTTAACTTGCGCTTGATATTGCGCCGGTCGCTCTGTTGCTGGCCGCCGGGATCGCGACTATCGATGGCGGGCGCCGAGCGGCCGGCAGCCAAGATACCACGGCGAATGTAGCCCGGTTCCAACTCCAACGTTTCGCAAACAACATTAAATGAAAACGGCAGAGAATCATCTTCAGCGAATATCCACTTTTTGGCATCTTGATAAAGGCGAATGGCCGAGCGTTTTGCCGACTTCTGGTACTTCCAATAACACTCGATGGCGTCGCTCAGGACGGCGAGCATCAACTCGCGCTCCGCACCCGCTGGACCATTTCTTGCGCTCGAACCGAACAAAGATTCCGCAATGACGGGATCGACGCTCACAACTTTGGCGAACTCGCTCATGACTATTCCTCTCGCTATGGGGCACTCAGCCGAGGGCGCGGCTGATTTCGCGCCGGGTCAATCAAACAAGCCGATGTTATCTGTCCGAACGAACTCAGGCAGCGGCGGCGCGAGGAGGCGAGCGACTGGAACGAAGTGAAATGAGCGGCGTGCGGAGAAAATCCTGCTGACGCACGTTGCGCACGAAGGCCAGGTAAAATGCCGGCGTAAACAGCCGGCTACCGACCGCCAGGGAGAGCTGCGGCGCAAACGTCGAACCGCTCTTGGTGGAATGTTCTAATTTGAAGATCTTTGCGCTAAGAAAACGCGCACCGGCGAGAGGATACCGGTCACCGGGTTCCGGCTGCCCAAGGAGCTGCAGCAATAAGAACAACGGCAGGCAGAACAGAAAAATCCGCGCGATCGCGCGACCCACCTGCCCAGTTGCGCCATAACCGTTCATTCGCGACGGAAGATATCTGACCTGGGGCGGACGGTCAAGAAGCGCAGGGAACCGCGCTCAATAGCCGAAATATCTCCCGCAAAGTAATCCATGTACCAATCGGTACAACACAGCAAATGAAAATGAACCGCGCCACGTTCAATGCAACGACGGAAAATCCCCCAATGGCCCCCTTTGCCAAAGGGGGCGGGCCGAAGGACCGGAGGATTTTGCCTCTAATCGGCATTTTCATAAGAGCACCTGCGAAGCGAAGCCTGAAAAACCGCCATAAGGGGAAAATGTTCTTTCGA
>Ga0075342_1000144_pt1 | contig 12210 bp, 12 predicted proteins | sample RushOxbow_ThreeS_3_FD_120085 | JGI IMG/M metagenome (GOLD analysis project Ga0075342, IMG submission 120085) | Natural and restored wetland microbial communities from the San Francisco Bay, California, USA, that impact long-term carbon... | ecosystem: Environmental > Terrestrial > Soil >...
AGGGCGACAAGTATCTGGCGGCGGGTTTGCGTTCATTCGTCGAGCCGCTGTGCGATGCCGAGGGCTTGGTCAAAAACGGCGGACCACTAGGCAATTCCTCGACACTCCAACAATCCAGCAGTTCAATTCCCTTTGGGCTTGCCTGATGCTGGTCGTTCTTTCCGGCGGCACCGGCGGCGCCAAACTGATCGAAGGCTTGGCCGCGGAAATCGATCCGGCTAATCTCACGATCGTCTGCAACACCGGCGACGACGCGATCTTTCACGGCTTGCACGTGTCGCCGGATATCGACACGATCACTTACACGCTCGCCGGATTAATCGATACAGCAAAAGGCTGGGGCATCACGGACGACACGTTCGTCGTGCTCGAACAGTTGCGCCGTTTCGGCAACGACGCATGGTTCAATCTTGGCGACAAAGATTTGGCGACCCACATCACCCGGACCGAGTGGCTTAACACCGGTTTGCCACTCTCCGAAGTGACCGATCGCATCCGTCGCCAGCTTGGCGTCAAGTCGAAAATTCTCCCAATGTCCGACGAGCGCGTCGAGACCCGCGTGCAGACGCCGGACGGAGAGATTTCCTTTCAGGAGTTCTTCGTCAAAGAGCGCTGGGCGCGCGAAGTGACTTCCGTTCGTTTCGTTGGCGCAGAATTAGCGAAGCCGGCGCCGGGTGTGCTGGAGTCGATGCAAAAAGCCGAGGCGATCGTCATCTGTCCGAGCAATCCGATCACCAGTATCGGCCCCATATTGACTGTACCAGGGATTCGCGACGCGCTGCAACAATCCGCGGCGCCGGTCGTCGGCGTCAGTCCGCTGATCGGCGCCGCGGCGATTTCCGGCCCGGCGCATAAATTGATGATCGCCAGCGGCTTCGAGGCGTCCGCCGTGGGCGTGGCAAGGTGCTACCAGGGATTCCTTGATACGCTGGTAATGGCTAACGAAGATCGCGCTTGCGAGGCGATTATTGAAGCAGTCGGTGTTGCGCCGGTTTGCGCCGATATACGCATGGGGAGTGTTGCCGACAAAAGGCGCCTCGCGCGCGAAGTCTTGGCCTCGGCCAAAAAATAGTCTAAGAATTTTCTTTCCATGAACGTCGCCGCCCTGATGCCCGTGAAAGGTTTTCACAACGCCAAGCAACGCCTGAGCCCGCTGCTGAGCGGCGCGGCGCGCGAAGTGTTGGCGGAAACCATGTTCCGCGATGTTTTGCGCCAGGTGCGCTTGGCGCGCGGACTGGCCGGAACCTTCGTGGTCACGGGGGATGACAAAGTGGCTGCCATTGCTTCTTCGGCCGGCGTGGAAGTGATCCGCGAGACTGCGGAGAACGGCGAGACCAGCGCCGTCGATTTTGCGCGGCTTGAGTTGAAGCGGGCCGGCTGCGAAGCGGTGCTGATTCTTCCCGCCGATATGCCGCTGGTGCGAGCTGAAGATGTCGAAGCGGTGCTGGCGCAGGTTCCCGTCGAAGCGCTTGCGCCCTACGCGCTTTTGGTGCCGTCCCATGACAAGCTCGGCACCAACGCTCTGTTGTTGGCGCCGCCCGATGTGATCCGGCTGCGCTTTGGCCATGACAGTTTCACTTTTCACATGAACCAGGTGACGGCGCAGGGGCTGCCGGCGCGCTATGTCGAAAATGAGCATCTGGCGCTCGATATCGACGAGCCCAAGGATCTCGAACGGTTTCTTGCCTTCGGTTACCGCGGCGGCGAGTCGACCCGCGTGGCGCAGGAGCTGCTCGCGGCGCGAGCGGCGCCCACCGGCGAAAGCACCGGTGGCGCGTGAAGCGAATCGAGCTGTTTGGCTTGGAGGGCATCGCGGAAGTTCACGCCGGGGACTCCGTTGGACAGCTCATCTGCGATGCCTGCGAGCGCCAGCAGCTCGCGCTCGCCAATCGCGATGTGCTGGTGGTGGCGCAGAAGATCGTTTCCAAAGCTGAGGGCCAAATGATCGCGCTGGCAACCGTCCGGCCGTCGGCGCGGGCCCGTGAGCTGGCCCGTGAACTCGGCAAAGAACCGGAGCTCATCGAGGTCATCCTCGGCGAGAGCCGTCGAGTCATCCGCACCGGCGGCCGCGCGATGATCGTGGAAACCCATCATGGCTTTGTCTGCGCCAATGCCGGGGTCGATCAGTCCAATGTTGGGCTCAAGCAAGTCGCATTGCTGCCGAAAAACGCCGACCGCTCGGCGCGTGGGATTCGCGCCGAGATTCGGCGCCGTACTGGGAAAAACGTCGGCATTATCGTCAGCGATAGCTTCGGCCGGGCCTGGCGTGTCGGCACCGTCGACGTCGCGGTTGGGGTGGCCGGAGTCAATCCGATCAAAGATGAGCGCGGTCTCAGAGATCGCCATGGTTATGAGTTAAAAGCGGCGGTGGCGGCGGTCGCCGATGAATTGGCATCGGCCGCGGAGTTGGTCATGGGCAAGCGCGACGGTGTGCCCGTCGTCATCGTTCGCGGCTACGACATTCAAATCAAGGAGGAAGGATCGGTGCAGGAGCTCTTGCGCCCGGAGGCGGAAGATCTTTTTCGCTAGGTTGAAAAAATAATATGGACAACTTCAGTGTAGCCATCGTCGGCGGCACGGGAAATTTGGGCAGTGCCTTGGCGCTGCGTCTGGGCGCGCCCGGGGTGAAGATAATTATCGGCTCGCGCGATGCCGAAAAAGCCAATAAGGCGGTCGAGACCTTGAAGCCCAATCTGCGCGCCGGCGAGATGATCGGGACGACCAATCAGGAGGCGGTCAAGGACGCCAACTTCGTGGTGATCGCGGTCCCCTATGAAGGCCAAGCGCAGATGGTGCAAGATCTCAAGGGCCACGTGGCCGGCAAGATTGTCATCGACACCGTGGTGCCGCTGAACAAAGTGAAGCCCTTCGTGCCCGCCGCCGGCTCGGCTTTGCAGGAAGCGCAGCAGATTCTCGGCGACGAGGCGCCGGTGATCGGCGCGCTGCATAATATTTCCGCCGTCGATCTCGGCGACGTCGATTCACCGCTCGGCGACGTCCTGGTCTGCGGCGACAACGCCGAGGCGAAACAAAAAGTCATGGAGATCATCCAGCGCATCGGCGCCACCGCCTACGACGCCGGGCCGGCGAGCAACGCTTACGTGATCGAAGGCTTGACCGGCGTCATCATCGCGCTCAACCGCAAGTACAAATCCAAGCATGGCAGCATAAAGATCACCGGCATCGGCGCGCAATCGGGTCATTGAAAGTAACTTGGCGGCGCGATGCGACCGGTTGCGCACCGACGCCCTGAATTTGCCGCCAGTGGCGCCGCTGCGCCAGCGCGACGCTGATTCCGTTAACAAGCTTGTCGCGGGAGCATTGCTCGAATGCTCCCGCCAGCAAGCTTGGAGTATTATTCAAAGACCGGGCCATACCAAAGAAATTGTTGCGCAAACAGCAACGGCCCTGGGCCTGGATGACCGCGTCGCCGTGATTGCGCATAACGATTTGCCCGTGGCTCGGTAAAAGTTGCGGCAGCCCGACCGCATCTCTCATGCCGATTCGCCTGTGCCTGAAGGTTATCCTCCGCCGATTCGTCTATGTGTCAGATCCGCAAGACCGCTTAATGGCGCAATTTACTGGTCTCGGCGGGAGCTGATGGTGCATTTCCCAGCATGGCGGTGTTTTCTTCGGCTTTGAGTCTACTTGAGGGCGATGCCAAGCGTCATGAGTGTGCAAGCGGATCTGGAACGGAGATCAATATGAATCAATCGCGGCGAAAGTTTGTCTTTTTGTCGATCATGGCAGCGATGGCGGTGCGTCCAGGACGATTCGTCTATGGGCTCGACACCAAGCGGTCGGATCGCTTTCTTCCCGAAGAACGGCGCGCCATCGAAGACTACTACCGAAGCATCAACGACAAGAAAAAGCCAAAGACTAAAGGGCTGCCGCCCGGATTGGCAAAACGCGGCGGCAAGCTGCCGCCCGGGTTGCAAAAGAAATTGGAGCGCGATGGCCAGCTGCCGCCGGGGCTGCAAAAGCGTATCGAACCCTTGCCAGTCGATCTGGATCGCCGTTTGCCCCGTTTGCCGGAAAATTGGGCAAGGGTGGTGGTCGAGCGTGATGTTGTCTTGATGGATCGGCGCAGCAACCGAATCCTCGATGTCATTGAAAACGTGCTTGACATCGTTAATGACCGCTAACCCACCTGCCTAAACTTCCTGCCGGTCACCTGCCGTCCGGCAGGTTTTCCGGAAATCCCCTTCAATTCGCCAGCTTGAGCGATTCTCCCCTATCGGTTGGGGGTGTTAACCTTTGCCTGGCTGCGGCGTCTAAATGGTAAAACGGCTGGTACTAGCGCCGGCGTTTGACAGCCATGGAAAGCCCGCAAGATCTCGGCGACGAAGAATTGGTGGCCTTGTGTCAAAAGGGACAGGGGCATTACTTCGACGTGTTGGTGCGGCGGTATATGGAAAAGGCCTTTCACATCGCCTACGACTTCACACGCAACAAGGAGGCGGCCAAAGATCTATCGCAGGATGCGTTTCTGCGCGCCTACGCCAACATCACGCGTTTCGACGGCCGGTCGAGCTTTTACACATGGTTTTATCGGATCGTCGTCAATCTCTGCTTGGATCATGCAAGGCGCAATGGCCGGGTCTTGTGGGAGTCACTGGACAAGACCGCCGATGAACCGGGCGGGCAACGCCAATGGGTCGATACCCGGTCTCAACCGGACCAGGAAGCGATCGCCGGCGAAGCGAGCCGGCGCGCCAATGTGACGCTGGAGTCGATGCCGAATAAACAGCGCACCGCATTCTTGCTGCGAAACCAGCAAGGGTTGCCGATCGCCGATATCGCCAAGGTGATGAAAACCACCGAAGGAACCGTACGGGTTTACCTCCACAGAGCCGTGGCGGCGTTGCGCCAAAGCTTGGTGGAGTTCGTTTAGGGAGAAGGTTATGGAAAACCGGGTTGGGCCGCTCGAAGGCGCCTGCAAGAGTTACGAAGAGGATCTGGTGCTTTATTATTACGCTGAGACCTGCGCCAAGGAGCGGGCGACAGTAGAGCAACACTTGGCGCAGTGCTTGAGGTGCCGCAAATTCCTCGACGATCTCGGCCGGGTATTGCCGCAGATGGCGCCCAAGCCGGAATTACCCCAGGCGTTTTGGGACGACTACTTTCGTGAAACCTTGGTGAAATTGGATGAGCAATCGGCGCGGCAAAATTGGTGGCGCCGTTGGCTCCAACCGATGAACGGTTGGCTGCTTCCGGCCTTCGGCACGGTAGCGATCGCTGTGTTTGCGATTGCGTTATTGTTACCGAAGAGTAATTTTACGCCGACCGGCGAAACTGCGCCGGTCAATATTCCGGCGGAAGTGTTGGTCGACTCGAGCCAGCTCGAATTTTTCAAATCCTTGGAGATCCTCGAATCCCTGAGCACGCTTGAAGAACAGGACAGCTCAAAGCCCGAGAAGAAAACCAGTGGAATCGAAAATCGGCGCTTGGCGCAGACGGTTGCTTGATGGACTCAGGTGGTAGGACAAAGATGAAAACGCGCAAATTGCTTTTGGCGGTGATCGGTCTTGTTCTTGTGCTCGAGTCGAGCGCGCTCGCCCAGGGCAATGACTGGCGCAAGCTCGATCCTAAAGAGAAGGACAGGATTCGCCGCAACTACGAGCGTTGGGAAAAGATGCCGCCGAGGGACAAAGAACACCTGCGTGAAGAATGGGATCGGTGGAACCGCATGCCGCAAGACCGCCGCGACCAACTCAAGCGACGCTTCCAAGACAATCGCCGCAGTCAGGACTAATCCAGCGAAATACCCCTGCTTCCGTTCTGCTCGATTCCTCGAGAAATCGCCGACGGCGATTTCTCCCGGTGGTTTGAGCTTTCATTGACACGCTCGCTTTCTGTCTTCCGGCGCGACCGGATAACACCGCATTCGTTGCCTCGGGTGGCCTCCTGCTTGCTTGCCTCCATAGCCCGCGGAGAACGCCGTATTTTTTTGCGATGGCGGTGCGAAACGAGCGCACCGCCGTCTAAACATTTGAGGACAAAAAGAATGGCGACGAAAGACCTGTTTCAATCGTCGGAACCAAAAACTATTGCAAGGAAAGGAGAGGCCATGAAAACGATCGCGCTCTTGGTCTTGTTGGCGTTGGGAGTCGTTTCGGCGTCGGGTTGCCACTGGCTGCATCACCGCCGCGATTATTCCAGAAATCACGATTCACGATAGTCAAATCCTCACGCGGCTCCGGTTTTGCGAAACCGGAGCCGCGCCGCTTCCATGCCTCGAATCACATGGCGTAGTACGCCGCGCAGTTGTCCCAGAGAATTTTCCGCTTTTGCTCGTCGGTGATCGGCAGTTTCAGGAAATGATTCACCGCCTCGGGATATTTTGAATCGCCGTGCGGATAATCCGTGGAAAAAACCAGATGGCCGCTGCCGAATTGCTCGACTATATTCGTCGCCGTGATCTCGTCGGGCTCGATGGAAACCACGCACTGGCGGTTGAAATAGTCGCTCGGCTTTTGCTTGAGATCGGGCGCCCAGACATCGCCCTCGAGATCCCAAGTTTCGTCCAGGCGCCAGAGCAGCCAAGGCAGCCAGCTGCAATTGGCTTCGAGGAAGGCGACGCGAAGTTTTGGATGGCGCGCCAATATGCCGCCGGCGCAAAAACCGCCCAACGCCATCATCTGCTCGAAGGGCTGGGCGTAAACCCGGCGCAACATGAGATTGGGTTCCAGGCGGCGGCCGACCTGTCTAGCGCCAGTGCCGGTGGATTCATGTAATCCGACGGATAAATTCAGATCTTCCAGCGCGCTCCACAGCGGCTCGTAGTAATCGTCTTGCCATTGGTGGTCGACAAGCGGCACGGCGCGGAGAAACACCGCGCGAAAGCCCAGCTCCTCGGCGCACCGGCGCGCTTCGTTAACCGCGTCGTTCATGTCGTAGGTCGAAAGCATTGCCGCGCCGATGAGGCGCTTGGGGTCTTTCTTGCAAAAATCGTAGAGCCAATCGTTGTAGGCCCGCGCCATCGCCGCGGCAAACGGCGCGTCCATGTCCTCGATGACCAGCGCGCGCAGCCCGCGGGTCGGATAGAGCACCGCGATATCGAGACCCTCGATGTCCATCGCTTCGATTTGCACCTCGGAGGTCCAACCGCGCTCGGCGTCGTGGCCATAGATGCCCTGATTTTTCTCGAAGTTGCGGCCGCTGGCGACATCGCTCTCGCGCGGCGATTGGCGCGCCCAATCTCTGCCGTCGGGATAAACCATGCGCAGGTCGCGGACGTTATGACTGACGACGCCGCGCGGCGCGCGATCCTTGAACTTCTTATCAATATAGCGCTGCCATAAATCGGGCGGTTCCATGATATGCATGTCGCTGTCGATAATCTTAAAGCCGTTCTTGGCCATGGTTCAGTCCTCCGGCGGGCTTGGCGCGCCTCGTCGTCTCAGTTGCACAGCTGTCATCGACTCACTATAAACAAAACAAAAATCATATTTCATGGGGAGGATCAATCATGGCTGGCAAGTCAAGGCTCGCGGTGTTCGAGCAATTCATTGAGTCCGCCCGCGCTTTTTGCGCGGCCCATCCGGACACCGAAGCGCGCATGAAGAAAATCAAGATTCTCCTAGAGGCGCTGGTCAGCGATCCGGCGCTGCGCGAGCATGCGAAAACTTGGCCGTCCACCGAAGGCCACAAGAATCTCTTGCTCTACGAAGATCCCGACTACGGCTTTGTCGTCAACGCCGTGGTGCGCACGGCGGGGCGCGAGGGCAGAGTGCACGACCACGCGCACGCCTGGACGGCTTATGGCGTGCTCGACGGCATGGAGCGTCTGGAGCGCTACCGGCGCATCGACGATGGCAAGAAGCCCGACTATGCGTTGATTCAACTCGACAGCATCAGCGAAGGCAACGCCGGCAAAGTCGACTTGGTGCGGCCCCACGCGATCCACTCGGAGAAAGGCGGCCCGGCGCGATCGGTCGCCGTCATCGTCCGATCAGAACGTTTGGTCGGCAAAGTCCTGCAGGGACGCTACGACCCTAAAACCGACAAGTATCACGAAAGCGAGGGGCCGACGCAGGTCGCGTTTGAGGTGGTGTGACCGCGGGTAACTAGTTCGGGAATTGATTTGGCGCCGAAGGCGGGACTTGAACCCGCACAGGGATGCTCTTAGCGGATAGTGGTTCAGATTGAGTCGGGCGGACGGTTTCAGCCTGAGAGAGATTTCTCGCTTCGCTCGAAATGACAGCAGAATAGTTGCCTTGTCATCTCGAACGAAGTGAGAAATCTCTATCTAACTGAACCACTACCGGATTTTGAGACAGCTTTGGGTAATACTATTTCAGTCTCCCCCGGCTGCGATTCTGTGACCCGGGGAGTGCGTACCAAAAAAACGGCGGCGTTGCAAATTGTTTTGAAACGCCGCCGTTTTTGTTGCTCAACGCTTCCTTGAGATGACGTAGTCGCTGAGTTCAGGCGAGGTCGAAGCGATCCAGGTTCATCACCTTGTTCCAGGCCGCGACAAAGTCATGGACAAACTTCTTTTGCGCGTCCGAGCTTCCGTAGACTTCAGCCAGGGCGCGGAGCTGGGAGTTCGAACCGAAGACCAGATCGACACGCGTGCCGGTCCACTTGACTTTGCCGCTCTGGCGATCACGGCCCTCAAACAGGTCGGCGTCTTTCGAGGCCGCCTGCCACTCCGTGCCCATGTCGAGCAGGTTGACGAAGAAGTCGTTGGTCAGCATTTGCGGCTTCTTGGTGAAGACGCCGTGTTTCGCGCCGCCGGCGTTGGCGCCGAGCACACGCAGGCCGCCGACCAGCACCGTCATCTCGGGCGCTGTGAGCGTCAGGAGCTGCGCCTTGTCGATCAAAAGCTGCTCGGCGGCGACCGTGAATTTTCCTTTCAGGTAGTTGCGGAAGCCGTCGGCAAAGGGCTCGAGGACCGCGAAGGACTCGACGTCGGTCTGGTCCTGTCTCGCGTCCATGCGGCCCGGGCTGAACGGCACCTTCACGGTGACGCCGGCCTTCTTGGCGGCCTGTTCGACGCCCGCGCAGCCCGCGAGCACGATCAAGTCGGCGAGCGACACCTTCTTGCCGCCCTTGGCCTTCTTGTTGAAGTTCGCCTGGATGCCCTCGAGCGTCTTCAGCAGCTTCGCCAATTGCGCCGGCTGGTTGACCGCCCAGTCCTTCTGCGGCGCCAGGCGAATGCGCGCGCCGTTAGCACCGCCGCGCTTGTCCGAGCCGCGGAAGGTGGAAGCCGACGCCCAGGCCGTCGAAACGAGCTGCGCGACCGACAGCTTCGTGGCGAGGATCTTTTTCTTCAGGTCGGCGATCTCCTTTTCGCCGATCAGCTTGTGATTGACCGCGGGAATCGGGTCTTGCCAGATCAGCTCTTCCTTCGGCACTTCCGGGCCGAGATAGCGGGCGCGCGGGCCCATGTCACGGTGCGTCAGCTTGAACCAAGCGCGCGCGAAAGCATCGGCGAAGGCCTGCGGGTCGTCGAGGAACCGGCGCGAGATCCTGCCGAACTCCGGATCGAAGCGCAGCGTCAGGTCGGTGGTCAGCATGGTCGGCTTGTGCTTCTTCGACGGGTCGTGCGCGTCGGGAATGATCTCTGGCGCGTCCTTGGCCACCCATTGCTTGGCGCCGGCCGGCGACTGGGTCAGCTCCCATTCGTACTTGAACAGGTTCTCGAAGAAGTTGTTGCTCCACAGCGCCGGGGTCTTGGTCCAGGTCACTTCAATGCCGCTCGAAATTGTGTCGCTGCCGTGCCCCGTGCCGTAGTCGCTCATCCAGCCCAAGCCTTGCGCTTCCAGCGGCGCGGCTTCCGGTTCGGGTCCCTTGTGCGATTCCGCGGCGGCGCCATGGGCCTTGCCGAAGGTGTGGCCGCCGGCGATCAGGGCGACGGTCTCCTCATCGTTCATCGCCATGCGGCCGAAAGTGGCGCGGATGTCCTTGGCGGCGGCCATATAGTCGCCGCTGGCGTTCGGGCCTTCCGGGTTGACGTAGATCAGGCCCATGTGGGTGGCGCCAAACGGCGGAACCAGCTCGCGGTCGCCGCTGAAGCGCATGTCAACGCCCAGCCAGGCGATCTCACCGCCCCAGTTCACGTCCTCGTCCGGCTCCCACACGTCCGGACGGCCGCCGCCGAAGCCGAAGGTCCTGAAGCCCATCGACTCCAGCGCGACGTTGCCGGCAAGGATCAGCAGGTCAGCCCACGAGATCTTCTGGCCATACTTCTGCTTGATCGGCCACAAGAGGCGGCGCGACTTGTCGATGTTGACGTTGTCGGGCCAGCTGTTGAGCGGGGCGAAGCGCTGCTGGCCGCGGCCACCGCCGCCTCGGCCGTCATGGATACGGTAGGTTCCGGCGGCGTGCCAGGCCATGCGGATGAATTGCGGCCCGTAATGGCCGAAGTCCGCCGGCCACCAGTCCTGCGAGTCGGTCATCAGCTTGACCAAGTCCTTTTTCAGCGCCTTGTAGTCGAGGCTCTTGAATTCCTTCGCGTATTCGAAGCCCTTCCCCAGCGGGTCGGACTTCGCCGAATGCTGGTGCAGCAGCTCCAGCCGCAGCTGGTTCGGCCACCAGTCGCGGTTAGTCCTGCCGACACCGGCGGTGTGATCGAACGGGCACTTGCTCTCGTCACTCATAGATTGTCTCCTTTCGCGGTTAAAACTAATTCACTGCGTTGTTTTGGTAACCTATAGCGCTTTGCTGCGAATTCAAGGTAAAAAATTCGCTAAATATTAGCCAATACATCTTTTAAATCTTTGTGATAGCCTCCAGCTATCATGAATTTTAGTCCTTATGCGTTTTCCCTTCGCCAGCTTCAATATGTTGTCGCGGTTGCCGACTTGTTGAGCTTCAATCGCGCCGCGGATGAGTGTCATGTTTCTCAACCGTCACTGAGCCTGCAAATTGCCGAGATCGAGCGTGCAATGGCCATCACAATGTTTGAGCGGGATCCCCACCATGTCGCTTTGACCGCGGCGGGCAGGGATTTCGTCGACAGTGCGCGCACGGTATTGCACGCAGCCGACGCCCTGGGGGAAACCGCCCGGCGTTGCAGCGACCCGTTCTCCGGCACGCTGCGCATCGGCGTCATTCCGACCATTTCGCCTTATTGGCTGCCTGATTTGACGACGGCCCTGCGCAAGACCTATCCGCATCTGACGGTGATCTGGTTGGAAGATAAGACGCATATACTCGTGCACGCGCTTCAATCGGGCGCCATCGACGCGGCGCTGCTGGCGCTGGAAGCGGAAATCGGCGATGTCGAGCGCGAGGTGATCGCCAAAGACCCATTTGTCTTGGTCGCGCCGGCGGGAAATCCCCTCGTGGCCAAACGCGCGCCCGTCAAAGCTGCCGAATTGCGCGAGGCAACCGTGATGGTGCTCGAGAACGAACATTGCTTCGGCAAACAGGCTCTGGAGTTTTGCTTTCGCGCCAAAGCGCAAGACCATCAGTTCCGCGCAACGAGTCTCGCCACCGTCATTAGCATGGTCGCGGGCGGCTTGGGAGTGACATTGTTGCCGACTCTCGCGCTGCGCAGCGAGGTGCGGATCAATAACCTGTGTGTGCGCCGTTTTGCCGACCCCGAGGCGGCTCGCACCATCGGACTGGTGTGGCGCAAGAAATCTTCGCTTACACCGGCCTTGCGCAAGTTGGCGACCAGCATGAGTCAAGCTTATCCAAAGATTCAAGAGTCCAATTTAAGGGGAAAATCAATAATTCCCGGGACAGTGTCAGCGGAAAGTAAAAAGCTGGTAATTTGAGATCACCGGAAAAAAAATAGAAGTCAGTTACGAAATTAAGTGGTGCCGGAGGAGGGACTTGAACCCTCACAGGGTTACCCCTACCGGATTTTGAGTCCTCTTTGTATATTGACAACTACTTGAATATACGAGTTATTTAATGAGTAACGCTGTGAATGTGTAAGAAAATGTGTAAGTCATATACCGTCATCACAATGCCATTATTCATCAACAAATTGAGAACGGCGAGCACTGTACTTCAACGCGCACGCCAACAAGCAACGCTTCACCCGCGCTGAACGCACGAAGAAGTGGTTGTGGCTGATTTTGAAATCACCTTGAATCCTCGGATGCCCTGCTCCAGCCAGGTGGAGCCGTAGCGTCGATCGATTCAACCTGACGAGCCGCGATTGATGCGTCGTACAATCAAATCTTACGGGTTGAAGACTAAATCCATGATAGCCCTTCGAGCAGCTCCTTGGCTTCCTTTAAATCCGCC
>Ga0075342_1000147_pt1 | contig 12090 bp, 11 predicted proteins | sample RushOxbow_ThreeS_3_FD_120085 | JGI IMG/M metagenome (GOLD analysis project Ga0075342, IMG submission 120085) | Natural and restored wetland microbial communities from the San Francisco Bay, California, USA, that impact long-term carbon... | ecosystem: Environmental > Terrestrial > Soil >...
CTTTGAGGTGGCTAATCACTTCCTGGTGTTTAGCCGGATCTTTGTCACACCTCCGGGCGTGGCTGACAATGTCTATGAGGCATGGCGAACGGCGTTCGAACAGACGACTCGCGACCCGGGTTTTCTAAAAGCGGCTGACGTCGCGGGATTGGATGTCGGTTTAGGTACTGCCGAGGATTTCAAGAATTCACTGAGCAAATTTCAGAAACTCACCCCGGATGGGCGAAAGCTATTCAAAAAACTCGTGGGCCAGTGATGATTGCGATGTCCATGGACGGTCCACGCGTTCGGCCACGGCTCTCCCTGTGGCTCGACTTCAAGCTGCCCTCAACTCGGCGTAAAAGTGAAAAAACAAGATGCTTGAAGCTGCCATAATCGCCGCCGAACGGCTGTTTTCGCCCGGACCGATGTTGGTCATGCTCATCATGATCCCGATCTCGCTGATTTCGGGGATGATGCCGGGTGGAAACCTACCGATTGCCGTAATCGTTCTCGGGTTCGCCGGCTATTTGGACCCCTGGCTTACCGTTCCCGCGGTGGTTTTCTTTCTCGCGGCGAGCGATATCACCGAGCCGGTCCCTTCGATCCTCATGGGTATTCCTGGCGCCCGCTCCGCGCAAGCGACCATCCTCGATGGCTACCCGATGGCACAACAGGGATTGGCGGGCGTCGCCCTGGGCGCGAGCTACATGTGCACGCTCGTCGTCGGTGTCATCGGGGCCGCGGCGCTTCTCCTGGCTCTGCCAATTTCCCGCGAACTGCTCAAGGCATTTAGTTCAGCGGAATTTTTTCTACTCTCGCTGCTCGGACTATTATGCGTCGCCATCGTCAGCGCCGGAGCTTTCGTCAAAGGCGTTCTGACCGCTGCCTTCGGTCTGGCCATCGCCATGATCGGTTTCTCGCCGATCACGGGCACCGTCCGTGCCAGTTTCGGCATCGATTACCTCTGGGACGGCGTGCCGCTGGTGCCGATCGTCGTCGGGCTCTTTGCCCTGCCTGAAGCCATCGATCTAGTCGTCGCCAACACGCCCATCGCGCGTGAACGGCTCGATACCATGCTCAAGGACGCCAACCGCGACGTTTATCGCGGCATGCGCGAAGCATTAAATCATAAATGGCTTCTGGTACGGTCTTCTCTGATCGGTACCTTCGTCGGCATGATGCCGGGAGTGGGCTCTTCCGCCGCCCACTGGATCGCCTATGCCCAGGCGCGCCATACCGAAAAAGGCGGGCTGGAATCCTTTGGCAAAGGCGACGTTCGCGGCGTCATCGCGGCCGACTCCGCCAACAATTCGGTCGACGGCGGCACTCTGATTCCCACCGTGGTTTTCGGCATACCGGGGAGCGGTGGCATGGCGATTCTGCTGGCGATATTGGTCCTGTCGGGAGTACAACCTGGCCCAGCCATGCTCACGCAACATTTGGACCTGACGATCAGTCTCGTTTATATCGTCGCTTTCGCCAACATCATCGTAGTGCCGATCATGCTATTTGCCGCGCCGATGATTGTACGAATCGCAGCGGTGCCCCCCAACGTGATGGCACCCATCGTCATCTGCATCGTCACGCTGGCGGCCTATCAGGCGAGCTATTCGATCGAGGATCTTTTTCTAGTGTTGGGATTCGCGGCGTTGGGGATTTTCATGAAGCGCTACGGCTGGCCCCGCCCACCGATTCTTATCGCTGTGGTGCTCTCAGAGATCGTCGAGAAGTATCTCTGGTTGTCGATCAACACCTACGGTTTCTCGATGTTCGCTCGCCCGCAATTTTTGGCGATCATCGCTGTCATGGTTTTGGTGATGATCGTCAGCCTGCGGCTCCAATCGGGCGCAACGACAGCATTGCGAGATGCCGCTGGCGCAGAAACTTAGCCGATGACCACGACCAGGAGAAACGTGGAAGCCACTACACCTAAAGAAGAAACTACGAACGACGCGCCCGTGCTCGAACGACGGCGAGTGCGGCATGGGATCTCCCTCGAAATCATCGGAGAATCCGTTCTGTTACTGCTGGTGGGAAGTTTTTTCGTTTATCTCTTTGTCGAATCACTCGACTGGCCTCTCGGCTCCGCGCTCATGCCACGGATCGCTGTCGCCATCGGCGCACCCTTCTGGGCATGGCGCGTGGCCGTGATGTTTTTTCAGGCGAAGGAATCATCCGGCCAGATCATGGATATTGGCTTCCGGAGCGGCGACGATCCCGAGGGGGAACTTGGGCGCTTTGTGCGTATCTGCTGCTTTATCCTCGGTCTCTATTTCGCGATTTGGCTGTTGGGCTTTCACATCGCGATGCCCGCCGGCATCCTGCTTTATGTACGGGTCTACGACAAGATGAGTTGGATCGGCTCGATCTTGCTGGCTCTGGTGTTCCTTGGACTGCTCATCGGCGTATATGACAAATTGCTCAACGCGACTTGGCACGATCCCCCATTGCTGCAATGGATAGCGGCTTTTTTCCCACAGTCCGAATGATAACGTTTCGGTGATATCAACGGCAAAAGATTTTGCGACAACCCTAAGGAGGCCCCAATTGACAAGACAACATTGGCGCATCATCGCTTCAACTTTCATGCTCCTGGCGGTGTCGACACTGAAAGTGGATGTCGCCGGCGCCGCAAGCTCAATGAAAAAAGAACGATTCGAAATACTCGTCCCCTCGGGGCCTGGCGGATCGAGAGATATTTACGCACGGGTCATGGCACGAGAGATGGGCAAATATCTGCCCGGCAACCCCTCGATCATCGTGAAAAACATGCCCGGCGCCGGCGGCGATATCATGTTGAACTTCCTCTATCATCGCGCAAAACAGGATGGCAGCGTCTTTGCGACCGGCACCAATGCCATGTTCCGAGCGCAGCGCTTGGGGCTCAAATCCGCGCAATACGATTTGCGCAATTTCAACTTTATCGGCGCGATGCCGGAAAGCCCTTATCTCCTCGTGATCCGCCACGACCATCCGGTAAAATCGTTTCAAGACCTTTTGACCGCCAAAAAGCCGGTCTTTTACGGCATGGAAAGACCGTTTGGCGGCGGTTCCACAGAGCTCGTTGGCAACGCCATGAAAGACGCGCTTGGCGCACAGCTGAGTTTTGTCACGGGTTACTCCGGCTCGGCACTACGGGTGGCGGCAATCCAACGCAAGGAAATTGATACCACGCTGGATCGTCTCTCGACGGCGAAGGATTATTTGAAAGAAGGCAAGCTTCGCATCCTGTTGATTCTAACCCACGCGGATAAGGTCCCGGCGGATCTTCGCGGCAATGCCCCGGAATGGTTCAAACTCGAGCTGACTCCAGAAGTGCGCGAGTTGTCGGATTTCGTCGTCACGCCGACGGATCTCGACAAGACCTACCTGGCCCCGCCCGGCGTGCCCGCGGAACGCGTCAAAATATTGCGCGAGGCATTCGAAAAGGTGCTCGCCGAGCCGGGAGTTCAAAAATTTCTTGAGAAACGCACCGCCGTCAGCCCGGCTGTGCGCGGAGAGGAATTGCAAAACGATATCGCCCCCCGGCTACTAGGTGTAAGTGAAGCCACCGTGACCAAGGTCAAGGCATGGTTTGAAAAAAAATAGCTAGCCCGGCCTTAGCACCGAAATTTGAACGAGAATATTCTGCGCGAGCGGGTTCAATGCCGCGATGGTCTGCAGGGGACGGGAATCAACACGACCCAGGTGACATGCCGGCGGTCGTGGAGCGCCCATGCGACGCCGCTGGCGATAAGAAACGGTCCAATCACAATGGAGCTCTTGGTGATTCCGTCAAGGAACAGCACGATTATGCCGCCGACAACAAGTCCCGCAGCTATGATCCAATCAATGTCTGGGAACAGCCGGTAGTGCCACAGCAACCATGCGCAACCCACGACGATCAGCGTAATCGGTACGCCGGCGTCTTTCATGAATCCTCCTTACGTCGAGCGCCCCGCACGATGTCACGGCATTCACAAAATTTATCTGCGCTTTGGCTTGGCTGATCAGCCGGGCTTATCAACAGCCTGTAAAGGCACCGACCGGTTGAAAATAGGAGTGCTTGACTGCATCGATCAGCCATCGACGCGGAGACTGAATAGGGGGAGAGAAAGCCAATTTCTCCTCTGCGGTAATGTCCGAATCTACATGAACTGCCGGCGAATGGGCGACCCGAAAGCTAACCCTTGATTCTGCCGAGAAAAATCGACTCAGGAGAATTAGGCAAAGAGCCGACCCTTGCGGCACATTCCTAAGAACTACGGCGCCTAATTCTCCAACAGCGGCTTCATCCGCTGGAGGAGATCTTGAGGCACCGTGCCGATCTCCCTTCCCAAAGCTTCAACATCCTCGCCGGTCATCAAACTCGGCTCCAGCCCTTTGCTTTTGGCATCGGCAATGACATCGGGGTCTTTCATCATCTTGTTGAACCCGTCGCGCAGAGCCTTGAGACGGTCGGCGGGCATTCCCGGCGGACCGAATAGTGGCCGGCCCATCTCGTCGGGGAGCACGAATATTTTCGCAATCCGTCGATAGAGCTCACTGACTTTTTGCTTCTCCATAAGCTCCCATACCGTTGGCACATTGGGCAGACTGGCATGACGCTTTTGTCCACCTTGAGTGAGCACTCGGACAAAATCTGACTTCGCCCAAGTGCGGCCTGGTTCGCTGCCAAAAAACGCTTGAACGGAGCCACACCAGCACTGTACCTCGCCGCGCTCGATCGCCAGATTGGCATTGGCCGCCCCCTGATAGCCGGGGACCATGGTCAATTTAAGGTCAAAGGCCTCCTGGAGAAGTCTTGGGAAATAATAGGCCGCGGTACCGAGGCCGGTGGCAGCGCACTTGGGTGGCTCCACCGCATTGCGCATGTCCAGCAAGGTTTTGTACGGGGTGTCCGCTCGAATATAAAAAATCCGGTCGGTCTTCTCCGGGGAGCCGATCCAGCTATACTTGAACCAGTCGAATTTGATTTCCTTTTGCCCGGACAGCTGCTGGATGTAGAGTCCCGGGCTCACCACGCCAAGCGTCAAACCATCCGGCTTGGCGATGCCATAGACATAGTTCGCCGCGATCATCGAACCGCCGCCGGTCATGTTTTGCACCACGAAGCTCGGATTTCCCGCAACATATTTACCTAAATGCTGAGCGATGACCCGCGCCCATACGTCGAAAGCGCCGCCGGCGCTAAAGCCGACGCGGATGCTTACGGTCTGGTTCTGGTAAAAAGGCGTCTGGGCCGCCAGATCGGATTGCCAAAGCGACAAAGCTACGAGCGCCAACAGCAATGTTTTCATTTCATGCCCTCCGAAGTATTTGTGCGTCGTCGACCGATTTATGCGAGGGATCGCTCTGTTAACTTGAGGCGCGCTGCTTGAATATAAGCACTCGCGCAGATCGGTCCGATGCGAATCCTTCGCGGTTGCCCAATCTGATGCTATGCCGACTATCCGCCTATATCGCGAATCGCGAACAATTCAATAGTCGGCTCAGGGAATATCTGCCGGCGTCAGCAGCCTCGCCAACTTTTGCATGTTGTCGACGGTTTCAAAATTTTGCACGGCTGTTACTACACTTCGCGCGCGGTCCTGGGATAACACGGCTCTAACGTTACCGCTGAATTTCTCGATCACTTCAGTTTCGGTCATGGGGTTGCGCGGGTCGCCTTTGGCGATCTTTGCCGTGTAGCTGTGGTGGGCCCCGTTCTTCAACTCGACGCTGACCGGGCAGTAGGGGCCGGGCTCGGGAATCGACTCATCGCAGATAACCTGGACCTTGTTGAAGGCGTTTTGGACTTCCGGGCGGTTGACCTTGGCGTCGGTGAAGGTGGCGATCTCCAACTTGCCGTCGAGGAAGCACATGGCGACGACGTAGTTGATGGCGAACTTGCCGCGCAGGCCGGTTTTGACCTCGGCCGCGTAGTGGCGCGCGTAGCGCTTGGGCGGGATCCTCACTTCGATCTTGGCGATATCGGCGAAATTGATCTTATGCTCGCGCTTCAGATACAACGCCGCGTCGGCGGCGAGGAACTGCGGCGCGCTGCAGGGATGCCATTTTAGGCCCATGCCGGGGGATTCGAGAAAGTAAGGCTTGCCGATATTCTCGACCATCTTGTCGTAGTCGCAGATGTCGGGGCCGAAAAAGGTGTCGCAGAAGCCGCGCGGCGCTTCGAAGATGGCAGCGTCGGCGGTGAAGCCTTTGCTGGCGAGCAGCGCTGCCTCGGCGCCGTTGCGCGCGGAATTGCCGGCGTGAAATGGTTTGACCATGGACCCTTGCTGGCGATGGATGCCGCCGGCGCCGGAGGCGGCGATCCCTAGAGCAGCTTTGATTTTGTCGACGGGCAGTTTCAATAGGCTGGCGCAAGCGATGGTGGCGCCGAGGCTGCCGTACACTGGCGTGCTGTGAAAGCCGCGATCCTGCAGATTGGGCGCGTTGGCGGCGATCTTACAGATCACTTCCATGCCGAGCACGTAGGCTTTGAGGAAATCCTTGCCGGTTGCGCCGATATGTTCGGCTAGCGGCAGCGCCGCGCCGACGATCATGCTGGTCGGATGGCCGACATGGATGAAGGCGTCCCAGTCGTCGTAATCGAGGGCGTGGGCGAGCAGGCCATTAGCGAAAGCGGCGGTGCTGATGGAAGCTTTCGCTTGGGTGCCCCAGATCGACGATTCGTTGGCGACGCCCAGGCCTTTGCAATACTCCAAAGCGATTCCGGCTACCTCCGTGGAAACGCCGGCCAGCGCCACCCCGAGGGTGTCGAGGATATGCATCTTGGCATTGGCCAATGTCTGGTCCGACATGGCTGAAAGGTCGGTGGCGCAGACAAAGCGCGCGAGCAGGTCGGTGACCGGTGCAGGTGTTGCCATCTTGTTCTCCTGCGAAATGGGAGATATGAAAGTTTCTTATCCGATCGAAAAGGCAACAGGCAATAGGCAACAGTCGGAAAAAAAGATCAAGGGAGAAGTGAATGGAAGGTTGTTTGGACGGCATCAGAGTTTTGGAGTTGGGAAATTTTATTTCCGGGCCGTACGGCGCGATGTTGCTGGCGGACATGGGCGCGGAAGTGATCAAAGTGGAAAATCCCAAAGGCGGCGACCCGTTTCGCGGCTGGGATTTCGGCGGCGATCAACCAAACTTCTGGGCCTACAATCGCGGCAAGAAAAGCATCACGCTGAACTTGCAGACCCCCGAAGGCAAGGAAGTGTTCTACGGTTTGGTGAAACAGGCCGACGTGGTGATGGATAATTATCGCCCTGGCGTCACCAAGAAGTTGGCCATCGACTTCGAGTCGCTCAGCAAGGTCAATCCGAAAATCATTTGCTGTTCGATCACCGGCACCGGCCCGTCTGGTCCCTACGTCAAGCGTCCGGCCTATGACACCGTGGGCCAGGGCATGGGCGGCATGATGAGCGTGCTCATGGACCCGAAAGATCCCAAACCGGTGGGGCCGGCCTACGCCGACTGCTTGAGCGGCATGTTCTCGGCGTTGGGTGTGCTCGGCGCGTTGACGGCGCGCACGCGGACCGGCAAAGGACAACAGGTCGACGCAACCATGGTGGGCTCTATTCTAGCGTTTCTGAACGCGCCTGCGACCGAGACCTTGGCGCATGGCCGGATTCCCGGACCCTACACCCGGCCGCGCCAATCGCAGACTTATGCGTTCGCTTGCGCCGACGGCGCGATGCTGGCGATTCACCTGTCGTCGCCGCAGAAGTTCTGGGAGGGGTTGTGCACGTCGGTCGGCCGCCCGGAACTGATCGAAGATCCGCGCTTCAACACCCGGCCCAACCGGCGCAACAATTATGACGAGTTGAACAAAACCTTCGCGGTGTTTTTCAAAGAAAAGCCGCGCGCCCACTGGGTCGAGCAACTCGAGGCCAACGATGTGCCGCACACGCCGGTGTACAACTTGAAAGAGGTCTTCGACGACCCCCAGGTCAAGCATATGGGCATGCAGATCGCCATCGAACGCAAAGATAAGCCGACGATCAATACGGTCAAATTCCCGCTCACCCACAGCGACACGCCGTCGCCATTCCCCGCGCCGCCGCCGGAGTTGGGCGAGAACAATAGCGAGTTTTTACAAGGGCTCGGCTACGATGACGCGAAAATCGCCGAGTTTAAGGAGAAGGGGATTATCTGATTCTCGCGCCAAGGCGCAAAGCAAGCCTAGGTAGGATTCAAGTCGGATTGAGGGGAGAGGTATGAACGGCTGTCTCGAAGGTATAAAAGTTTTGGAATTGGGCAATTTTATTTCCGGGCCGTACGGCGCGATGTTGCTCGCCGACATGGGCGCGGAAGTGATCAAAGTAGAGAACCCCAAGGGCGGTGATCCCTTTCGCGGCTGGGATTTGGGCGGCGATCAGCCGAATTTCTGGGCTTACAATCGCGGCAAGCGCAGCATCACTCTGAACCTTCAGACTCCCGAGGGCAAAGAGATTTTTCTCAAGCTCGCCAACAAGGCCGATGTCGTGCTCGATAATTACCGCCCCGGTGTCATGAAGCGCTTGGGCATCGACTACGACACCGTCAGCAAGAGCAATCCCGGCGTGATTTATCTGTCGATCACCGGCACCGGCCCGACCGGGCCTTACGTCAAGCGGCCGGCCTATGACACGGTGGGCCAAGGACTCGGCGGCATGCTGAGTCTCTTGATGGACGCCGAGAATCCCCGGCCCATCGGGCCGAACTACGCCGACAGCTTGAGCGGCATGTTCGCGACCATCGGCGTGCTCGGCGCCATCGCGGCGCGGGCCAAGACCGGCAAAGGGCAGCAGGTCGATACGACGATGGCAGGTTCGATTTTAGCGTTCTTGATCGCCCCGGCGACCGATTCCCTGGCGACCGGCAAGATTCCCGGCCCCTACACCAGGCCGATGCAGTCGCAGACCTACGCGTTCACCGGTGCCGACGGCGCGATGTTCGCGATTCACCTTTCGTCGCCGCAAAAATTCTGGGAGGGGTTGTGCAAAGCGGCGGGCCACCCGGAACTGATCGACGACCCGCGTTTCAGCACCCGGCCCAGCCGGCGCAAGAATTACGACGAGCTGGCGAAAACCTTCGGCGAGTTCTTCAAGGAAAAACCGCGCAGCTATTGGATGGAACGGCTCGAAGCGGAAGACGTGCCGCACACGCCGGTCTACAACATGCAGGAAGTTTTCCAAGATCCGCAGATCAAACATATGGGCCTTGAGATCACCCTTGAACGAAAAGATAAGCCGAACATCCGGACTGTGGCCTTCCCGAACCAGTACAGCGACAGCAAAAACCCCCATCCGCTGCCGCCGCCGGAGCTGGGCGAGCACAACGCCGAGTATTTGAAGCCGCTGGGATATACCGATCAGCAGATCGCCGAGTTCAAGGAGAAGGGGATCATTTGAGTCAGCGTCCCCAGAGGTGCGTTAATATGAAACTTTACTACCACCCGCTTTCTTCCTATTCGCAGAAAACTCTCATGGCTTTCCATGAAAAGGGCTGCGCCTTCGAGCCGGTATTGATCAACTTGATGGATGAACAGGCTAAGGCGGAGTACAAAAAGATCTATCCGATGGGCAAGGTGCCGTTTCTTCGGATCGAGGAGAAATCCTGGAGCGTGCCGGAGTCGAGCATCATCATCGAATACATCGATCGCCATTGCCCCGGCGGGACCAAGCTGATTCCCGACGATCCCGATCTGGCGCGGCAGGTGCGCATGCGCGACCGGTTCTTCGACTTCTACGTCAACGATCCCATGGTGAAGATTTTCTTCGACGGCTTTCGTCCGCAAGGGCAGAAAGATCCGTACGGCGTGCAGCAAGCGAAAGATCGCCTCGACAGTGCTTTCGCGATGATCGATCAAGAAATGGCGGACAAAACCTGGGCGATGGGCGATCTATTTTCCATGGCGGATTGCGCGGCGGCGCCGGCGCTGGGATATTGCCGCATGGTTTATCCGTTCACCACGCATAAGAACGTCGTGGCTTATATGAATCACCTCGCCGAGCGGCCATCTTTTCAACGTGTGCTGCAAGAAGCCGCGCCTTATCTGGCGGCGTTCAAGCAGAAATAACAGCGCCGCGCTGCTGATTAATGGTAGACTACGACGTTGCGGTGATCGGCGGCGGCGCCGCGGGGCTGATGTGCGCCATCGAGGCGGGCAAGCGCGGCCGGCGCGTTGTCGTCATCGAACACACTGATCGCGTCGGCAAAAAAATTCTCATTTCCGGCGGTGGCCGCTGCAACTTCACCAATCCAAACGTCGCCGCGGAAAATTTTATCTCGGCCAACCCGCATTTTTGCAAGTCGGCGCTGGCGCGCTACACGCCGTGGGATTTCATCGCGCTGGTGGAGCGCCATGGCATCGCCTACCACGAAAAAGAGTTGGGGCAGCTATTCTGCGACCAGTCGGCGAAATTGATCGTCAAGATGCTGGCGGACGAATGCCGCCACGCTGGAGTGCAGATTACGACCGGCTGCAATGTGACAAGCGTGGAGCGCGTTGCGGTTGGGTTTGTCATAAAGACCAACCGCAGTTTGGTTCGAGCCTCGTCGCTGGCGGTCGCGTCGGGCGGCCTTTCGGTGCCGAAGATGGGCGCGACCGCCTTTGGCTACGACCTTGCGAAAAAACTCGGCCACCGAATCGTTTCGACGAGAGCCGGTCTCGTGCCACTTACTTTCGGTCCTGACGATATGGTGCGCTATCGGGATTTGTCCGGCGTGTCGTTGCCGGTGCAAGTCAGTTGTCGTCGCCAAAGCTTTGCCAATGCGATGTTATTCACCCATCGGGGGATCAGTGGCCCGGCGATTCTACAAATTTCCTCTTACTGGCAACCTGGCGACAGGCTCACCGTGAATCTCCTGCCGTTGACCGACGCCTCCGATTGGTTAAAGAATCGGCGAGCGTCTCGTTCCGACGCGGAGCTAAAAACGGTGCTCGGCGAGTTCTTGCCGAAACGATTGGCGCAGCGATTATGCGAAGGCGAGCTCGGCAGCCGGCCCCTGCGCCAGTATGCGCCGCGGGAGCTGCGCGAAGTATGCGAGCGGCTGCAAAGCTGGCACTTCTTGCCCAACGATACGGAAGGATACCGGACCGCGGAGGTCACCCTCGGCGGCGTCAACACCGACGAACTGTCATCAACGACGATGGAGTCGAAAATCATTCCCGGTCTCTATTTCGTCGGCGAGGTGGTCGACGTCACCGGCCACCTCGGCGGCTTCAATTTTCAATGGGCCTGGTCTTCCGGGTGGGCAGCGGGACAGGCGGTGTAACGCAAACCGGTTTGCCTTGAACGAAACGGCATGCTACCTGAACAGGCGCACTGACCCCAGGCAACGACGGATCACGACGGAGCGAATCAATGGAGATAGCGATCAGAAGGGCCGTTGTCGAGGACGCGCCCCAGTTGGCTAAGTTGCTGCAAGAAATTGGCTGGTTCGAGGCGTTTCGCGGCCGCGACTTGCAGGACTCGGTCGCGCAAGTTGAAAAACGGCTTCGGCAATGTCTCGCCGACGATAGTCGCTCCGTCCATGTCGCCGAATGGCCGCATGGCAAGATCGCCGGATACGGCTCGGTGCACTGGCTGCCGTATCTTTTCATGGCGGGGCCGGAAGGCTACGTTTCCGAATTATTTTTGCGGGAAGACGCGCGCGGACAAGGGCTTGGCCGCCGACTGCTCGATATCATCGTGGCCGAAGCGCGGGCGCGCGGCTGTTCACGGCTATCTCTGCTCAACCTGCGCAGCCGGGAAAGCTACCAGCGGCAGTTTTACACTAAAGCCGGTTGGCTCGAGCGCAGTGAAGCGGCCAACTTTGTCTATACGATTTCCTGATCTTGGCGCTTCGCTAGCCGTTTGCCAACTCGCGGCCCAGAAAGTTCGCCATCAGACCCCACGCCTGTTCCGCCAACCCCGGATCGTAGCAGTCGCCGTCGGCCATGGCGAAACCGTGGCCGGCGCGGTGGAAGAAGTGCCAGTCGAGCGGATGGCCGTTGGCCTGAAAGGCCGCCATCAGTTTTTGCTGCACCGGAATACTAGCGACATGGTCGTTGCCGCCCAAGAAGAGCTGCGACGGGCACTTAAAATCTTTGACGGCTTCGTTGGGGTGACGCGGCCGGAGTTTGCTCGGTCCTTCGTCGCGCACCGACGGGTA
>Ga0075342_1000148_pt1 | contig 12055 bp, 13 predicted proteins | sample RushOxbow_ThreeS_3_FD_120085 | JGI IMG/M metagenome (GOLD analysis project Ga0075342, IMG submission 120085) | Natural and restored wetland microbial communities from the San Francisco Bay, California, USA, that impact long-term carbon... | ecosystem: Environmental > Terrestrial > Soil >...
ATTTCGCTCGGCTTTTTTTTCAACAACGGCATTTCCACTTCGGCGCGCTTTTCCCAGTGCTCGTCGAGACGGTCCAAATAATACGGCAGCCAGGTGGCGCCGATTTCCAGAAACGCCAGTTTCAAGTTGGGAAAGCGCACCGGCAAGCCCTGGCAGACGATGCTGGTAAATTGCAGCAAGATGCCGACGGGAAAAGCGTAGGAATGAACCTCGGCGAAAGTCGACAACCCCGAAGTTCCAAGCTCGCGCGAAGTGTTGCGCGTGCCGTGAATGCCGAGAACGACATTCAGCTTCTCCGCCTCTTCGTAGATCGGATCATAGTAGGGATCGCCCAGCGCCAGCGGCAGCCCTGTCGGCAAGATCTCGAACCCTTTGAGCCCCAGCTCCGTTACCGCGCGGCGCAATTCCTCGGCAGCGGCTTTGGGCGAGCGCATCGGCAAGCAGCCGACGCAGAACAGCCGGTCCGAGCGCGCGTTGTATTCCTTGGCGAACTGCGTGTTGGCGGCGCGAGACACGGCGATTTGGTACGGCACTTCCTGATTCTTGGCGATGTTGCCGGAGCCGGTGGGAAAGCAAACCGCTTTCTCGATGTCGTATTCGTCCATGATCTTGTGCCAGTTGTCGACCTGCTGCGCCGCGCTCAGCCCCTTCCAGCTCCGAGCCATCTCGAAGCCGTCCATCATGTCGTTGTCCCAGGGCTGGTCGCCCGGCCACAAACCGGTAGGCCGCTTGGTCCAGGGTGCTTCGAGATATTTGCGAATGTCCGCTTGCCGCTCGAGCACATGCCCGTCGGTATCGATAACCGGAAAGTTAGCCATGGAAATCCCCTCCGTTGCGATCTTGGGACTAACGATCTTTTAGTCCGGTGTGAAGCCGGCTGTCAATGCGCGAGCGGAGCGAGAATTGGACTGTTGGAGTCATGGAGGGATGGGAAAACGAACAAAAGCCTCACACCCGTCGTTTGACACTCCATCACTCCAGTCACCCATTCCTCACATACGCCGCCAAAGCCGCGCGCCAATCGCGCATGGGCGGCAAACCGAGCTGCTCCGACATCAAGCAGCGCAGCGGCGTGTAGCGCGGCCGGACGGCGATGCGTTTCATGTCGCTCTCATGGGTGATCTCAACAAGCGAATCGATCCGATCGCGCGGCAGTCCAAGCAAGCGCCCGGCTTCGAGGGCGAATTCGTAATAGGTGCAGACGCCGGCATTGACGACATGGTAGGTGCCGTACCTTCCAGTCGCGCCAATCGCCATCACCCGCTCGATCAGGTCGGCAACATAGGTCGTGCTCGACCAGATATCGTCGATGACGCGCACTGTCTTGCCGGCTTTGAGATCGTCGGCAACCGTGCAGAGAAAGCTGTTCTTGCCACTGCCGTAGACCCAGGAAGTGCGCACGATGTAACTGCGCGGGCAGGCAGCGCGCACCGCCGCTTCGCCGGCAACTTTTGTCCGGCCGTAATGATTGACAGGTCGCGGGTCGTCTTCGATCGTATAAGGCAAACGCCCCGCCGGCTCGCCGTCGAAAGCGTACTGCGTGCTGAAATGAACGATTTCTGCGCCGATTTCACGCGCCGCCTCAGCCAGGAAGCGCGGCCCGTCGACATTTACGGCTTGAGCCCGTGCCGGCTCTTGCTCCGACTCATCGACCTGCAGCACCGCGCAGTTTATGACCAGCTCCGGGTTTTCGTGAAGGACACGACGCCGTACAGCAGAGCAATCGGCGATATCGAGATCGCCATGCGTCAGCTCCAAAACATAATTTTCCGGCGCCAACCGCCGGGCCAGATGACTACCAACCAACCCCGCCGCACCAGTAATGAGAATTTTCATCACTGGGGAAGATAATTCGACTTGACCTCCGCGGCAAGAGATATGGAAGACCTCTGTGAGATATCCGAACGACGATTTGAACGTTTTGAACGGCTTGAACGATTGGAACCTAGGAATTTATTCTAGAGCGCGTAGCGCTTGAAGAACTCCCACATCTCCCGGTTAACGTCGATGATATCGGTCGACGGTCCGAGCATGCGCTCCAAAACCTTCTGCTTGCCGCCGGGCCAAACATGGCCGGCGCCGGTAAGTTTCCAGAGCGCGACCGCAGCGCCGTCGCGGCAGTTGGGATAGACAAACTTGGCTGCGCTATGGCCTCGAGGACTGCTGTCGATGCGCCGATCGGCGACCTTCGGTTCGGCGGCGCACCCATTGTGCTCAGCCCAGCGCTTGATCATCTCGTCGATGTTGGGATGGAGCACCTGGTTTCGCGCTAGCGGGAACGGCGGCCCGAGCCCGCCGCCGTAAAGCGCGCGCGGATCGTCGACGCTGTGAATATGCAGCAGCGGGACAGCACGTCCCGATTTGACCATCGGCAATACCATGCCACCTGCGACCGGCGCCACCGCCGCGATAATATCGCTCGCTTCGGCAGCCAAGCGGTGCGCCATCATGCCGCCGTTGGACATCCCGGTGGCGTAGATGCGCCGCCGGTCGATGGAAAATTTTTCCGCGAGTTGGTCGATCAGCGCCCGCACAAAACCGACATCGTCGATCTTGTTGATCACCGAGTACGCGCAGCAACTGCCGGCGTTCCAGGTGAGCAGCCGCCCGGACAGCCGGCCGGTGCCGTTGGGATAGACCGCAAGAAAATTTTCACTCTCCGCCAGAGCGTCGAGCAGCGAGTATTCTTTTTGGTTGGCGCCATGGCCGCCGCCGCCGTGAAAACTGAGGATGACGGGCAGCGCCGGCCGCTCGGCGGCGCGCTGCGGCATATGAACGATGGCGCTGCGCTCGCGCCCGCCATGTTGCAGCGTCACGGTATGATCGCCGGCGACGAGTGTGGAAGAAACTGCCAAAGCGGATGAAGCTCCAATCAGAAGCGCCAGCGATGACAAGAAAATCGCGGCGGCCGCGGATTGCCAATTTGCGCCGATCTTATCACGGGTTCGCATCATGTCCCGGAAACTGAACGGGGGGCCGAAGCCCCCCGTTGGTAAAATTCCTGTAAGCTTGCCCGACTAATATTCGCGCCGCTGTTTGAGCTGTTCAAGCTCCTGGCGCTGGCGCAAAATTTCCTGCTCGTTGCGCTGGATCGCCAGATCCTGCTCGTTGCCCTGGACTTCCCGGCCCTGCAACTGGTCTCCGATCAACCCCCCCGCGCCAGCGCCCAGCACCGCGCCGATCATCGCGCCCGCCAAAGGCTTGCGCACCGCGGTGCCGATCAATCCGCCGGCGGTCGCGCCGCCCAAGGCGCCAATGCCGAGCCCCTTTTCACGGGTGGTGATCGCGCCGCCCGCGCACCCAGCTGCCAAAGTTGCCACCAGTGCCAAACTTGCCAACGGTTTGATAGCGTTTTTCATCGTCCCCGCCTCCTTGCTGCGTTAGACGGATGACTGGCGCTAATGTTTACTGCCCGGCATGGCCTGGCATAATAATTACTTTTCGCTTGAAGCCGGTTTCAAGCCCACCCCGGACCGGCGTGCCCGCTGGCGCGCACGCCAACTTGGAGGTGAGCGATAGCGATTGAAAAAAAGTCAAGTACGGGGCTAACGCAGCCGCTGAATCGTCGCAATCCGGTCGTCGAGCCCCGGATGGGTCGATAGGAAGCCGCCGCCTTTGTCGCCGGATATGCGGCGAATCCAACTGAGGGAATCGACCATGACCGCTTTTGAGTAACCGCCACGGCGCAGGATCTCGACCCCATGCTTATCGGCGTTGAACTCCTCGTTGCGGCCGTAACTGCGCGCCGCCAACGCGCCGGCAATCGGCGCCACGGCTCCTGCGATCGGAGACAATTGCTGCAAACCCGCGCTCAAGGCGTTGATCGTCGCGCCAAGCACTTGCGCCTTGGCCACATGTCCCAAGTCTTGGTGCGCCAGCTCATGGGCGAGCACGCCGCGCAACTGGTCGTCCGACGCGCGCCGCAAGAGCCCCATGGTGACGTAAAATTGGCAGCTGCCGGCATTGGCGGCGTTGATTTCGTCCTGATTGATAATGCCGACCTTGGTTTGCTCGAGCCGGCAAGGTTTGTCCATGGCCTGGACCAAAGGCACCATCACCCGGCGCAAACGCTCGGAGTCGCTGCTATCGACGCCGCGTGCAGCGTAGCTTTGCGGCCGCGCTTGCGCGTAGGTCTGCGGCGCGCGGCGCGGCGGCGCTGCAGCAGTGTTGATACAGGCGGAAAATGCCAAGGGCGCCAGGATAACGATCGCCCGCGCCGCGCGTTGCGAGTTGAAGAATTTTGCCGCCAATCTATCGAAGCGGAAAAACAACTGAGTCATTTCCATTTGGAGCCGATTCATCAAGCTGGATCCTAGGATGCCGGTTGGCCGCCCTTAGCCGCTGTGGACTGTACGCCCTGTTTGTCTTCCACCAGATCGAGCTGCACGCTGCCAAACAAGATTTTGCTGCTCAGCTTTATCGGCAAACGCCGTTCATCGGCCGAGATCCAGATCGCCGCTTCGCGCAGTCGGTTGGCGTAGCCGGACTTCTTCAGATTCTGCACTTGCGGCACGATCTTGTACGCTTCGACAGTTTTTCCGGACGTCAGCTCCACCGGCTCCTTTTTCTCGACGTGCAATTCGAGGAGATAATGATAACGGCCGCCGAAGACCTTGAAATACAGCTTATCGCCGACCTTGAAGTCGACACTGCGAGCTAAATAGACCGCGGTGACCGGATCGAAGGTGTTCTGCGAGTCGAACCGATAGATCTTGGTGCGCTTCCCTTTTTGCTGGCGGGTGACGTCCCAACGTTTGGCGGCCAAATCGAGCTTGGCTTCGGTGTCGATGATCCGCGAGTTTTCCCGCTGGTTGAAAAGATAATGGCTCGGCGCCAGCGACTTGGCGTCGAATGTCGATCTGATCGTGTCGCGCATCTTCCAAATCAAGTCGAGCGCCCTGGCGGTTTTGGCGTCGACTCGAACTTGATAAACCCTCTTGCCGTCAACCAGGCTCGATGTCGTCGTCACTTCTGCCGTGGCTACCGAGAACAGGCCGTTCCAGGTTGCGCGGTACACTCCCTTCTCGCCCCTGTCGAAGGGATAGAATTTGGGAGTGTAGACCGGCAGATTATCCGGCTTGACGATCGCTTCACCGGCTTGAGAAACCGAGGCCGCAAGCAAGCCGCAGACGATCAGAGGCGCCCACCACCGATTCAATTTGGCTGTGAACATGTCAGTCCTTTAGACGTGTTGGAACAGAAAAAGTTTAGCATTTATTTATCACCATCGGGCGCCCCGCCCCAGTTCCATGAGGGTCCCGCTCGCGCGCTCGGAATCAGACTCAAGTAGCCGAAAACATTGCAGTCGACCGGTGCTTGGGCTACATTCGAAACCACGTAAAGAAGCGCTGATGAGAAAAATTCTCTCGACAATACTGGCAATTTTTTTCAGCTTGCTCAACGGCGCACTACTGCCGGCCCAGGAAATCCGCCAATCGAGCCTCGCAGATGCGAGCGCATTGCCGTCTCTGGCCGCAATCAAGGGGTGCAATAGCCAGCTGAATAGTCCGGAATGTCTCGACAAACTGTTTCGCGAGGCACTGACAAAACACACCACGCTCGAAGCCCTGCAATTGATTCAGCGTTATGAAAAGGAAGACGCTGACTTGCGCCGCGACTGCCATCCGGTGGTCCACGCGATTGGCCGGGAAACCTATCGGATCAAAGGCGCGATTCACGAGTCTTTTAGCGCCTGCGATCAGACCTGCCATTCGGGCTGCTACCACGGCTCGGTGGAGCGTTTCTTGCGCGGCGAGGATATTTACGCCCAGGCGAACAGGCACCCGAGCGCCGCGGAATTGAAGCAAAAAGCCGCGCTCGCCTGCGATCCCAAGCTCGCCGACCGATTCCGCTTTCAATGTTTTCACGGCTTGGGGCACGCGCTGCTTTTCTTCACCCGTTATCAGCTGGTCCCATCTTTGGAGGCCTGCGACGCGCTGCCCAACGACTGGAGCCAATCGTCTTGCTATGGCGGTGTGTTCATGGAGAACGTCACCAACGCCACGCCGGAACTGCGCGACTTGAGCCCCACCGACTATCACTACCCGTGCAACAAAGTAGCCGCCAAGTACCGCAGCGAGTGTTACGTCATGCAGACCTCGCGCATGAGCGAAATGGGCCTGAGCACGGAAAAAATCTTCCAGGAATGCGACAAGAGCGGCGAGTACCGTTTCCAATGCGCCCAGTCGGCCGGGCGAGACCTGTCGAATTACGTGCGCCTCGGCCAGGTCCAGCCCACCGCGCAGAAGTGCCAGGCCGCCGAAGGCGACTCCAAGCGCGCCTGCATCCACGGCGTAATCTACGCTCTCATCGATAACACTTGGGACGGCCGCTATGCCATGCCGTTCTGCGCCGCTCTCGCCGACGGCGGCGATCAAAGCGACTGTTACAGCGAAAGCATCGCCTATCTGAAGGACACTTTTGAGAAATCCGCCGCCGACATCGTCAAAGACTGCCGCCAACATGCAAATCCATCGGAGCGCTGCATCGAACTTGCCGGCCGCTAAGCGATGACGTGGGTTTCGCCGATTTATTCCCGCTGCACCGAAGCTTGCGCTGCGCGACCATTGCCGCGAAGCGAGGTTTTTTCTGCGCCGATTTCACGGTAAAATTTCCGCCCGCGGCGCTTGCTTGGACCGGACGTAAGTGCAAAAGTATGCGCCACCGAGCCGGAGTTATTTCGACTAACCAGCAACCAGCCATGGAATCACCGCTCTTAATGCTCATCGACGACGAGTTAGGTGTCCGTGAGTCGCTCAAGATGGTTTTTGCCAAGGACTACCGCGTCCTCGACAGCGACTCACTCGCCGCGGCGATCCCCAAGATCGAGGAGTCCCGGCCGAGTGTCGTCCTGCTCGACGTGCTCATGCCGAAAACCGACGGCCTCGCCGCGTTGCAGAAGATCAAACAGATCCACCCCAATTGCGCCGTCATCATGCTCACCGGCATCAACTCCCAGCAACTCGCCGCCAAGGCGATCGAGCTCGGCGCCTTCGATTTCGTCGGCAAACCCTTCGACATCGTCGATCTGCGGCAAAAAGTCAGCCGCGCCCTGGAAACATTGGCGTAACGATCGGCGCCAACTGCATCCTAACCACGAAAACCACCGCCCAAAAAGCGACAATGCTTTTCACCACGAAGGCCCCAGCGCGGCGGAGCCGCAACCAAAGAAGAATAAAAGAGATTTCACCACAGAGACACAGAGTTCGCAGAGTTCGGAAGGTCTTTTATTCAGAGACTCTTTACTCCGCGTCCTTGGCGTCTCTGCGGTAAGTCCTCCGGAAAATTTGCGCAAGCCGCGAAAACTATCATCTATAGTAATGCGAAGAGCACGAAGTTCGGAAAGAGAATTTCCCAAATTCGTCGTGTCCTTCGTGATCTTCGTGGTGAACAAAGGTTAGGCTGACATGGACCGCAAGCTCGACAAAAGACTTTACTGTTTTATCCTGCTCTGTTGTCTGCTGGCGAGCTGCAGCAAGCTCAAGCAATGGGCCTATCAAGGCATCGGCCGGGACCAATGGCAGCAACCGGCCAAAGTGATCGCGGCGCTGCAAATCCGCGAAGGTATGCGGATCGCCGATCTCGGCGCCGGCGGCGGTTATTTTACTTTCCATCTCGCCAAGGCCGCCGGCCCGAGCGGCAGGGTCTACGCCGTCGATATCGACAAAGGCACCAACGAACTGATCGCCGAGCGGGCGAAAAAAGACGGCGTCAATAACGTCACAACCATCCTCGCGAAATCAAATGATCCCCTGCTGCCAGAATCCGGCGTCGATCTGGTCTTCACCAGCAACGCCTATCATCACATCGACAATCGCGTCGTCTACTTTTCGAACCTGCGCAAATATATTAGATCCGGCGGCCGCATCGCGATAATCGATTTTGACCGGCGCGCCTGGCTCGAAGGTCTATTGCGCCACTACACGCCCAGCGAATTTATCAAACGCGAGATGGAGCAGGCGGGCTACACGCTGCAAGAAGAGCCGGCCTTCCTCGACCGCCAATCGTTTCTGATTTTTACCAAAGCCAACTAACGACAAATTGAACAGGCCGCATTTACTCTGAGCGAGTCCGCCGCTGCTCAGGCGACAAGCCGGGCGGAATGGCGGAGCCGGTCCGACTTCGCCATTCCGCTGCCGAGGGCCGGTTGATTTGATCGTTACCAGCGGAGCATCAGCCGGGCGCGATCTCGCTCACCTTGCCGTTTTTGTCGTTCACCTTCACCGTCACCCGGGCGCCTTCCTTGGCGTGCTCGCTGCCTTTGACGCCTTTGAGTTCGATGGTCTGTTCGCCATTCTCATTACGCACGACGATTTGATTTTTCGCTTTGTCCGATTTCACCACCGTCGCCTTGAATTCCCCAGCCAGGACGGCCACAGGACCTACCAATATCGCCAACAGTATTAAAGCTAATTTCTTCATGGATTTGATTCTCCTCTATCTTTATTTCCGAATCCGGCCTCGGCTTCGATATAATTTCTACTTGGAACCGCCGGCAGGCCCGCTCTCCCGGTTTGTCCCATCGGCGGCGTTTTCACCACTGGCGCTCGCCGTCTCGCGGCGCTCGGCAGCCGGTGTCGACGCGGCGCTCTCGATCGCCTTTCCTGGTGCCTGCTCGGTGATCTTATCGTCCTCACAGGCTTGAATGCCCAAAACCAGCGTAAGCCCCACCGCTGGTAAGACTCTCTTAGCGATCCATCCGATTTTTTGGTCCATGGCACAGCTCCTTTCTGTTCAAAGTTCGTCGAGAAATCCGCGAATTCACTAGATCAATGATTTGACAATCCCAACCAGCTGACTAGTCGACTGTAACAGCTGATTCGCGACGACCGTTCATGTTTCGACACGGCTCACCACGAACGGAATTCGCTTCTCTGTTCGCCCTGAGCTGAGTCGAAGGGCTCCGAGATGCAGACCCGGGATTGATGTTTAAATTCACTAGATCATTCACATAGCAGCGCCAACGGTTTTGGATCTTTGAACAGATCGGCCAAGATGAATGCCACCACCGCATAGGTGGTTTTTGAGTCGCCTACATGGCGGCCCACTTCGTCGGTCAGTGCGACGATCAACTCACCCAAGGTCGGTTGCCATTTGTCAGATCGTTTCATATCCACGTCCTTTTGATCAGTTCAGCTTAGTCGCCGTTTTCCACACACACCCTTGCGATCGCGATCGAACTCTTTCATCGCGTATTGGGCCCTATTCACGGATGCCGATTTTACGAAGCTGCGGGCCGGGCAGAGGACGCCCTCAAGTCAATTGCTTCTTACGATCGAGCTAGCCACCCGATAATTTTCTCCCCCTCAGTGGTCTCGCTCTCGCCAGTTGTTCTCCGCAAGCTCCGTACCAACAGCGCGGGGATGCCGCTAACCTAGCTAGATTGAAGAAGTAATTTTTGGATCGCCGGGGGAGCGACGAAATTAAAAGCAGCGGCCCTGTATGAGATAGCCTACTGAGGATTAGCGGTGTGAACCAGCTAACCCGGTGAAATTGGAAAACTTAACCCTGTAGGATAATCCTGCGCGAATTTCCGTGCCGTGAACTTGTTAAGTTTTTAATAGTTTATTTTTGCTTCACGCGAAATTGCTGCGCGCCAAACGGCAAATACAAAAGGTTGTCTTTCTGTCAGTCCAATTTTCTCCGAACGCTTGCCGGGCTGAAAGAAAATAGGTACTTTACCCTGCAACCGGAGTTTCCTTGACGACCACCTATATTCTCAAAGAGTTGACCGAACCGATTCGCGACAGCTCAGGGCTCGACTACCGCAAGGAGTTAAACGAGGCGCAGTATGAGGCGGCGACGGCGATCGAAGGACCGCTGCTAATCATCGCCGGGGCCGGCACGGGCAAGACCCGCACGCTGGTCTACCGCGTCGCCCACCTGATCGAGCAAGGCATCGATCCCCGTTCGATCCTGTTGCTCACCTTCACCCGGCGTTCCGCCGAGGAGATGATCCGCCGCGCTAGTCTATTGATGGACGGGCGCTGCCGGCAGATTGCCGGCGGGACCTTTCATTCGTTTGCCAATCTGGTGCTGCGGGTGCACGGCCGCCATGTCAACCTGGCCTCGTCGTTCTCCATCATGGACCGCCCCGACAGCGAGGACGTTATCCAGCTGATCCGTTCCGACATGGGGCTCAACACCAAGGAGAAACGCTTCCCGCGCAAGCAGACGGTGGCGGAGATCTTGAGCATGTCGCTCAATAAGAAGATCCCGCTGAACGATTTGTTGGAGATCGAGTACCCTCATCTGGTCGAGGTCAACTACGAGATCGGCGAGATCCAGCGCCGCTATACCGATTACAAGCGAAGCAAATCGCTGATCGATTACGACGATCTCTTGACCAAGCTGCGCGATCTGCTCGCCGATCATCCCGAGGTCCGCAGCCGGCTGTCCGACACCTATCGTTTCATCATGGTCGACGAGTATCAGGACACCAATCATCTGCAAGCGGAGGTCGTCCGGCTCCTGGCCGCGACCCATGACAATGTGGCGGTGGTCGGCGACGACGCCCAGAGTATTTATTCTTTTCGCGGCGCCAACTTTCGCAACATCATGGACTTCCCCAAGCAATTTCCCGGCGCGCGCATCATCAAACTGGAAGAAAACTATCGCAGCACCCAGCCGATCTTGAACCTGACCAACGAAATCATCAGCCGCGCCCAGGAAGGCTACGAAAAACGCCTATTCACGCGCAAGAGCGTCGGCACCCGGCCCAAGCTGGTCCAGGCCGGCAGCGAACAGATGCAGTCGCAGTTCGTCTGTCAAAAGGTCTTGGAGCTGCGCGAGCAAGGTGTGCCGCTGTGGGACATCGCCGTGCTGTTTCGTTCGAGCTTTCATTCCTTCGATCTGGAAATCGAGCTGGCGCGCCATAATATTCCGTTCGTCAAGCGGGGCGGTTTCCAGTTCATGGAAGCGGCCCATGTCAAAGATCTGCTGGCCCATTTGCGGATCATGGCCAACCCGCAAGACGCGGTGTCGTGGAACCGTGTGCTGATGCTGCTCGAAGGCATCGGTCCCGGCGCCAGCCAGAAGATCATCAAGTGGCTCCTCGAAGGCAGCAGCGCGGTCGAACGGCTGCGCAGCTACAACGCCAAGGGCAAGATCGCCCAGGGGCTGAGAACCCTTGCTCAAGTTCTGGAGGAAACCGCGAAGGCGGAATTGCCGTCCGAAATGGCGCAGTACCTGATGCAATATTATCTGCCGATCTTGAAACAGAACTACCCCGACGATCATCCCAAGCGTCTGCGCGACATGGAACATTTTCAGGGCATGACCGAGCGCTATCGCGACCTGCAGCGGCTGCTCAGCGACATGGCGCTGGAGCCGCCCAACGATAGCATCGGTGGCGTGCTGGCGGTGGATCCCGATGAGGGGCCGCTGATCCTCTCGACCATACACTCAGCCAAGGGCTTGGAATTTCACTCGGTGTTTATCATTTGGGCTCTCGAAGGGCGGTTCCCGTCGCTCTACAACACCAACTCCCAAGAAGACCTGGAAGAAGAGCGCCGCCTGCTCTACGTCGCCGCCACCCGGGCAAAGCAGAATCTGTTTATTTCCTACCCGACGCGGGTTTTCGACAAGACATTGCGCATGGTGTTGTCCCAGCCATCGCAGTTCATCGACGGCATGTCGTCGCGCATGCTCGAGCCGGTCGCCCTCGTGCCCGAGGGATCTTATTGGAACTGGGAGAGTTGATGATGGTGCAGCTCCTGCATTATGTGGTGGTGTTCGTCAGCGGCGCGGTATTGATGGCGCTGGAGATCGCCGGCAGCCGGGTCTTGGCGCCCAATTTCGGCAGTTCGATTTTCGTCTGGGGCAGCTTGATCTCGGTGGTGATGACCGCGCTCAGCATCGGCTACTACTGGGGCGGCTGGATGTCGGCGCGCGAGCCCTCGTATAGGAGGCTTGCCACACTGTTGGTGATTCCCGGAATCGTGATTTTTTTCCGGCCCCTTGTCTATCCGGCAATTAACGACTGGATCGCCGCCATCGACCTCGGCAACCGACTGAGCCCGCTGGTGGCCTGCAGCGCGCTCTTCCTTATGCCGGG
>Ga0075342_1000149_pt1 | contig 12025 bp, 9 predicted proteins | sample RushOxbow_ThreeS_3_FD_120085 | JGI IMG/M metagenome (GOLD analysis project Ga0075342, IMG submission 120085) | Natural and restored wetland microbial communities from the San Francisco Bay, California, USA, that impact long-term carbon... | ecosystem: Environmental > Terrestrial > Soil > Wetlands...
CCTGATCGAGGATGGCGTCGTCGTTGAGTAGCTGGCCCTTGCCTTGGCGGATATTTACGCGCAGCTGATCCAATGCTCCGCGGCATTTTTGCGTCACGTAATCGCGATTGAAGCGGGTAAGCAGCGCTGCGCTGCGCGGATGATTGAGCAGGCGATCGATGGAGGGAATCTCGCGCAATAAAGTCGCGGTTTGGTCGGCCATGAGGAATCAAAGATTTGCACAGGGTCGGGGCGAATTCAACTTGGCAATCGGGACGCGTGCATGGGCCGGATCCTTAACCTGGACGCAACGTAAGACTCATGTGAATCAAAAATAGCCTTACCCCGTCGTAGCGGCTAGATAGGATCGGTCGGCCGCTCCCGGTCCGAAAGCGTCGTTTCAAAGAACACCAGCCGCTCGAAGCGAGCCGGCCTAGCGCGCCGCTATTTTGTCAAAAAAACCTTCCTTCTCGAGCTCGTCGAGAACTCCTTCGTCGATGTATTTTTCGATCCTAGCGTCAATTTTACTGTTTTCTTTAACCATCATGTCGAGGGTGTTCGCCATGCCGCTGCGCGAAATTCTGATGGGAAAAGCAAATTTCGGCGCAAAATAATTATAGGTCTCCTCAAGCGCTTTGATATTGTCTTGCTTCAATCTGCTTCGGTAGAGAGCCATGCCCTTTTCTTTGTTGGTTTTGAATTGATAGGTCGCCTCGGCGTAGGCCATCAGAAAGCGCTTAACCACATCGCGATTTTTTGCCAAGAACGACCGCCGCACGGCAACCACGCTCATGGGATATTCGCCGGATTTAAGTTCGTCCAGGTTGCCGAGCTCATGCATGCCCATGCGCAGCGCCTCGCCAAACTCCGGATACGAGAGCACCGTGGCGTCGAGGGCTTTGGCCGACATCGCGACGAGTCGGTTGGCCCCCCCGCCCGCCTGAATCACGGAAACGCTCTCGCGTGGAATGTTCCACTCGCGCAACAGAATATTCACGGCCAAGTCGTTGGCGCCGCCGAAGCCGACGATGCCGATCTTTTTACCCTTGAGGTCGGCCGGCTTGCGAATCTCTTTTTGCGCGACCAGACTGAAGGGAAATTTATTGAGCGACGATCCGACGAGCACGATATCGGCGCCGTTATGGATCGCCCGGATGGTTCCGGCGGCGTCCAGGTGGGCAAAATCGATGCTGTTGCCGAGCAAAGCCTGGATTTGCCGGGTGGTGCCCGGGACCATGACGACTTCGCCATCGACGTTGTACTTTTTCAGAAACCCCAGGTCTTTGACCGCCCACATGGAAGCTTGAAAACCGGCGAAACCGGCGTAGCCGACCATATGCTGCTGGGCGGCGGCACTCATCGGCAGAGCGGACAACAGGAAGGTTACCAATAGGATTCGCGTCATCAATCGCATATTTCCTCCTAATTCTTTGCGCGCCAATTCTGGCGCGTTGGCTAGTTTTGCCGATTCTATCGGGACGCAATCCTATGTCTAGATGGTTCTGAAAAATGCTGGCTTACTGCCGGTGGGCGGAAGCAGCGGATAGTGCCGTGCGATTTACCCGGAGTTTGTCGGCAAGGCGCCGTCTGTCAGAGGGGACGGTTTGCCGGTTACCGCCATCGCGGTATTACTGGGTCTTGTAAGCGCGGTTGTCGCGCGTCAGCAGCACCGCGCAGCCGCATGATCGAGCAGGCGATCGATGGAGGGCAGCTCGCGCAGTAAAGTCGCGGTTTGGTCGGCCATGAGGCGTCAAAGATTTGCACAGGGTGGAGGGGAATTCAACTTGGAACTGAGAGGCTTTTTGGCGCCAAATGCCGATGGGTTACTCTCATGAATCTTGAAGTTTAACCTTTTGTGATGAGGCTAAACCTTAGCGCTGAGCGACGGGGACGTTCCTAGATTGGTCTCAAGTCGCTGGTTATGCACCTTTCTCTCGGTCTCGCAGCTCGCCATTCGAGTTCGGCGCAACTTGCCATTCCCACACTGCTCCAACTACAGCGGCGCAAATCATAAAAAGAACGAAGTCCCACCAGGTCGGTTGGAATCTGGGATTGAACCGAAAGATCACGGCTAGGCCCCACAAGCCAGCAGCCACCATGCAACTGATGATCGAGCGCCGTACGACAGATCGCCTCGTTGCGATAGGATTGAGCTTTGCTAAAAACTCCATGCTTCAGCCTGATTGCGAGCAGAGCATAGCTATTAATTGATACGGCGGGTTCTTCCGGTACCCGCAATCTGAGACCAGCTGAATCTGCTGCAATATCATTCAACAAGCAGAACGTTGTCAAGGTAGTCTCCCGCCAAACGCTGCCAGGACGGCGGGTTATTCAGATACCATTCCGCGATGTAGCACGGCAGTGCTTACCGATTCTCCATTGGAGACATTCGACCGCCTCTACGCCCGGTGATTGCAGGTAATGTCGAAATCGGCATTAGCCTCAGGCAACGCGACATGAGCGGCATCCGCGGTGCAGCTTTGCTTGAAACTCTAAGCGCGACACGGATATTCGCTAAAGAAGAATTAAGAAGAAATCAATTAGCCAAAACGAGGTTGTGTAGAGGTTGGCGGCCACTTTGGCCCCGTCCACCGAATCTTTCATTCCTCGAAATCGCTTCGCGGTAGGCCTGATTGACGAATAATCGATTGCAATGTTCCAATGCGAATCTCGGCATGATCGGGGATTGGAACGGTGATTGTGCCGGTTGGCAGTTTCTTTTGCATGACGACGTGGCTGCCACGTCTGCGGACCTCCTCGAAGTCGGCTTTGCGTAAAATGCTACAAACCTCCTTCCCGGAAAGGACGCGGAGTCTAGCCAACGCTTACCTCAACTTGAGTGACGAATACTTCTTCTCGGAGCCTCTGTTTAACCTCCTGTGGGGAAGCCGTTTCAAAGAATAACTCCAACGCTTCACGTAAATTATCGCGCGCCTCTTCGATCGTCCCACCCTGGCTTGCAATATCGAGTTGAGGACACAATGCTACGTAACCATCGCCGTCGCGTTCAATCAGAGCCGTCAGTTTCATCGAAACCTCCGTTTCAAACAGTATAGCAGTGCGAGGAGATGCGTGCCAATGACCATCGCCAAGGGGGGGGAGCCTCGATATCGGTCAAGGTGATTCGACGTGGACGTTTTAGCGAATCGCCCAGGCGTTCTCAGGTGTGAGCGTAATTCTCGCTTTGCTTGACACTCTCAAGGCGAGTCGGATATTTGTTCGAGTGCAGATTTATTCATTTAGAGGTTAATCAGATGGCTTTGAGCAAAGAAGAAAACGACATGTACACCCAGGTGGGGCCGGGCAAGCCTGCCGGCGAGCTGTTGCGGCGCTATTGGCAGCCGATCGGCTTCGCCAACGAGTTGCAGGGGAAGGCTAAGAAAAAGCGTATTCTTGGCGAGGATGTCGTGTTATTCAAGGACGAGTTCGGCAAGTACGGCGTCTTGGCTTTGCGCTGCATGCATCGCGGCACATCTTTGGAGTTTGGCCATATCGAAAGCGGCGGGATTCGCTGCTGTTATCATGGCTGGCTGTTCGACGTCGAAGGCAAGGTGTTGGAGATGCCGGGCGAGGGGCCGAGCAGCACGTTCAAAGAGCGGGTGCGCCAGCCGTCCTATAAGGTTCAGGAGCTGGGCGGCGTGTTGTTCGTCTACATGGGGCCGGCGCCGGCGCCGTTGCTGCCGCGTTATGACGTGCTGGCACGACAGGATGGCCAGCGGGCGATGCGCGCGCGCATCGTCAACTGCAATTATTTCCAGATGATCGAAAACTCGGTGGATCAAAACCATTTGAAGTGGCTGCACCGCGGCTTGACCACGCCGACCTGGGAAGACGGCGAGATCAACCCGCAAATCTTCGAGCATGGCGTTCTCAACACCTACACCCGGCGGGTGTCCGGCCATAACTGGGCCCATGTGAATTTCTTCGTTATGCCGACGATCAACAAAACCGGCAACGTCGAGGAGGGCCATCCCACCGAGCACCGCGCCAGCAGCTCCTGCGAAGTCATGCGCTGGCGCGTGCCGATGGACGATACCAGCACGATTCATTATACCGTCGAGTTCGCCACCGTCGTCGCAGGCAAACTGACCGCCAAGCTGATGAAGGACCGTTCGACGGAGGGCGCCCAAGAAACCGTCTTCGGCAAATATCGCTGGGACGATGAGATTGGCTGGTTGGCGCGCGAGGATCAAGACCGCGCGGCGCAGGAAAGCCAGGGCGCGATCTACGACCGCACCACCGAGCATCTGGTGACTACGGATAAAGGCGTCATTCTTCTCCGAAAGATCTACAAAGAGGGCATCGAGGCGATCAAGCAGGGGCGCGATCCGCTGGGGGTCGTGCGCGACGCGGCGAAGAATCAGTTGATTCGCTTGGAGCCGAGGGAAGAAATGTTGGACTAAAAAAATGTTCCAAGGGTTCCACGTGTTCCAAACGTTCCAGGTGGTGGGATTCGTTCAAAGGTTCAAGAGTTCAAGGCTTTCGGATTGGAGAGTGCGATGAGAGTTTGTGCCAAAATTATCGTTGGGTTTGTGGTGCTGATTTCAGTTCATTCGGCCGTCGCCGCCGAGACTTTCGAGCAGTTGATCGCTGGAGCCAAGAAAGAGTCGGAGCTGACTTTCATCGCCGGAGCGCAGACCTTTGGCGGGCAGAAGACTTTGAACTTGCTCGAAGCGGCGTTTAACAAGCGCTTCGGGCTCAATATGAAGATCCGCTTTGCCGCCGGGCCGGAGATGAATTCGATGGCGGCGCGGACCATCGCCGAAGTGAAAAACGGCAGCAAGGCGTCGAGCGATCTTTATCACGGCTCGCAGTCCCATGTGTCGCTGTTGCACAAAGAAAAAGCGCTGGAGCAGGTCAACTATTCCGGCATCTTTCCCTGGATCAGCAAGCCCATGGAGATTTTCCCCAACGAGGGCGTGCTGATTTTCACCTCGCTGCGCGGCATTATCTATAACTCCAAAATAATTCCCAAGGACAAGGCGCCGAAGAGCTACGAGGATCTGGTCGATCCCAAGCTGAGCCCGACCTGGGCCGGCAAGCTGGCGATCCCACCCTATGTGTCCTGGCTGGTCGAACTGTCGATGATCTGGAGCGAGGACAAGGTCAAGAACTTTACCAAGAGGCTGGTTGCGCTGAGCGGCGGGCGGTTGCGCTACAGCGAGGAGGAGCGCGTCGTCAGCGGTGAATTTCCCATCGCGGCGAACATGGGCGGCGCCACCGAGCAGATGTGGCAGTGGCAGGCCAAGGGCGCGCCGCTGGTGGCGGTGATGGGCTCGACGCCGGTGTTGCCGTCCTATTTCCAATTGGCGGTGCCGAAGAATTCTGCCCATCCCAACCTGGCCAAGTTGTTCACCGGTTTCATGGCGTCGAAAGAGGCGCAGGCGATCTTGGAGAAGCAAGACTTTCGCACCTCGCACCTGGTCGACGGCACGATGATGAATACCTATCTCAAGCAAAATAAGCTCAAGTTGCAGGAGGCCAAGGATTCGATCAATTTCTACCTGCAAAGCGAGGATAGCGGTTTGGAGCTGAAAGAAGAGCTGACGAAGATGCTCAAGCAGTAGCAGATTGGAGTGATGGAGCATTGGAGTGGTGGAGTAATGGGTTTCCGGGTTCCCAACACTCCAGTACTCCATCACTCCATCGTAATATTTTTTAGCAGAGGCGGTTTATGTTGACTCACGAAGAAAATGAACTGATGACCCGTGTCGGCCCAGGGAAGCCGGCGGGGGAGATGTTGCGGCGCTATTGGTGGCCGGTGGCGTTTTCCGACCAGGTGCAAGCGAAGGCGGCGCCGACCAAAGTGACGTTGCTCGCCGAAGACTTCGTGCTGTTTCGCGACGGCGCCGGCAAGTTGGGGTTGATCGCGCTGCACTGTTCCCATCGCGGCACGTCATTGGAATATGGCAGAGTCGAGGAGAAAGGCATTCGCTGCTGCTATCACGGCTGGCTCTGGGACGCGCGCGGCAATTGCCTGGATCAGCCGGCCGAGCCGGCCGATAGCACGTTCAAAGAGCGCGTGAAGCATCCGGCTTATCATGCCCGGGACGCCGGTGGCTTGATCTTCGCGTACGTCGGTCCGGAGCCGGTGCCGCTCTTGCCGCCCTACGATTTGCTGGTGCGCGACGACGGCTGCCGGGTGGTCGGCGGCGGCGAGGAGTTCTGCAACTGGCTGCAGCGGGCCGAGAACTCCGCCGACGGCGCGCATTCGATCGCGCTCCACGCCGCCGGATATCCCAACATGGCGATGAAACGGCCGAGGCTCAAATGGGAGCCGACGCCCTTCGGCCTCAAGGAAACCACCTGGGTGGACGGCGTGACCAAGCCGCGTATGACTCATTTTATTTTTCCTTCGCATATCCGTCATTCCGCCGCGCGCATCGACGAGCAGCCGCGCCAGGTGATCCGCTTCCGCGTGCCCAAGGACGACTACACGACCCATACGTTCTACATCGATTTCTATCCGCACAAGGACGGCAAGCCCGTGCGGCCCGAGCCGTTGCTAGTGAGAAAGTTTCGTAAAAGCGAACCCGGCGTTTATACCAGGGTGAAAGATGGCTGGTGGGATCTGCCCAATCGGGAGCAGGACCGCGTCGCCCAGGAGACCCAGGGCGTGATCGCCGACCGGACCAAGGAACACCTGGCATCTTCAGACGAGGGGATTCTCATGTTGCGCAAGATGATCCGTGAATCGATTGACGCCGTGGCCCAGGGCAAGGACCCCTATGGCGTGATTCGCAGTGGCGACGGCGTTATTACCTTCGACTCGAGCCGCGATGAGGTGGAAGCGCTCAGCTAAATTGATAATGGAAAATGGAGAATTGAAAATGGCGGATCGTTCCTCTGTCGTGACATTTTCTATCGTCCATTCTCAAATTTTATCGTTTTACCCAAGAAGGAGTCATAACGTGCTGAAACTCATAATCGCTATTTTGTTACTTTTACCGCCGCTCGCGCAGGCGCAGAAGCTGGAGCAGATCGTTGCCGAGGCGAAGAAAGAGGGGGAAGTCACGCTGGTGGCGAGCACTTCGACCTTCGGCGGCAAAAAGGGCTTCGCCGAGCTCGAAGCGCTGTTCGCCAAGCGCTACGGCTTCAAGGCGAAACTAAACTTGAGCGGCGGGCCGAGCTTTCCGCAGATGGCGGCGCGGATCATCACCGAGCAGAAGGCCGGTTCGAAATCGTCAACCGACATGTATCTTGGCTCCGACGGCACTTTCGCCGACATGCATGAGGAAAAGGCGCTAGAGAAGATCAACTGGGCGGGCATCTTTCCCTGGGTGACCAAGGAGATGGAAATTACCCCGCAGGAGTCATTGCTGGTCTATTCGTCGTTTCACGGCATCATCTATAATTCCAATGCCATCCCAAAGGACAAAGCGCCGAAAAGCTACGAAGACCTGATCGATCCGGCGCTGTCGCCGACCTGGGCCGGCAAGATGGCGATTCCCGCCTACATTCACTGGCTGATCCGCTTGACGCCGATCTGGGGCAAGGACAAGGTTTTGAATTTTGCCCGCAAACTGGCCCCGCTGGCGGGCGGACGGCTGCGCCAGGGCGAAGAGGAGCGCATCGTCAGTGGCGAGTTTCCGATCATGGCGAGCACAGGCGGGCCGCTCGAGGCGATGTGGAAATGGCAAGCTAAAAACGCGCCGCTGGTCGGCCTGGCGGGATCGTCGCCGGCGACTTCGTCCTATTATCAGCTCGGCGTGCCGAAGAATTCCGTGCATCCCAACATGGCCAAACTTTTCATCGCCTTCATGACCACCCGGGAAGCGCAAAGCGTGCTGGAGAAGGTCGACTATCGTAGCTCCCATTTGGTCGAGGGGACGATCTTGGCGAAATACGTCAAGAGCAACAAGATCAAGCTCCAGGACCCCAAGCAGTTGAGCGAGGTGTTTCTCAAGGCCGACTCCGGCCTTGAGGAAGAGCTGAACAAGATCATGCTGAAGTGATGGAGTGTCGGTCACGAATGCGCTTTGAGCCGACTGGCAGTTGCCATTCCCTTGCTCCGTCATACCGGTGAAAACCGCTACCGATCTCCAAATTCTGGATTCCGGCTTTCGCCGGAATGACGAAATGACTAATTTCCTTGTTTGGAAAAGCTAGCGAACGCGTAACGTCTCCATGTCCACTCAAGTCATCATGCCCGAGCCGCGCGGCAGCAACATCAACTGGTCGCAGTGGTCGCTGGTCGCCGTCGGCGGGCTCGCCGCACTGGCGATTCTGCTGCTCCTCGGCATGATTATCTGGATGAGCCTGCGCACCGGCGTGCCGGGGCAGCCGTCGGATTATTCGTTCAGGAATTATTCGGCGATCCTCACCGATCCGTACACCTACAAGGTGATGTGGACGACGCTGTATTTCTCGGCGGTGACCATCGCGGTGGCGGTGCCGTTGGGCTTCATCTTCGCCTGGCTGGTCGAGCGCACCGACATGCCGTACAAGGCGCTGGCGATGAGTTTGCTCAGCATCGGCATTCTCTTCCCAACCTTTCTCAAAGCGATGGGCTGGGTATTTTTGCTCCACCCGCGCATCGGCATGATCAATATTTTTCTTATGCAGCTGTTCGGTCTCAGCGGCGCGCCGCTCAACATCGCGACGCTGACCGGCATCGGCTGGGTGCAAGGACTGACCCTGACGCCGCTAGCTTACGTGATGATCTCGGCGGCGTTGAAAAGCATGAACCCGGCGCTGGTCGAGGCGGCGAGCGTCCATGGCGTGAGCCAGTGGCGCACATTGATACGCATCGAGCTACCGCTGATCTGGCCGGCGCTGTTCTCGGCGGTGATCTGGATGTTCACCGTGGCGATCGCCGCCTTCGACGTGCCCGGCGTGATCGGCATGGCTAACAACATTTTCACCTTCAGCACGGCGATCTACTTCATGATCAATCCCAACGAAGGGCTGCCGCGCTACGGACTGAGCGGCGCCTATGGCACCATCATGGTCGGCCTGTCGTTGATCTTGATGATCCCGTACTTCATCGCGCTCAAGCAGAGCCACAAGTACCAGATCATTTCCGGCAAGGCCTATCAGCCGCGGCCGGTGCAGTTGGGGCGCTGGCGCTGGTCGGCATGGGGACTCTTGGGGCTTTACTTCACTCTTGCCTTCGTCTTGCCGCTCTTGGCGATCTTTTGGGTGTCGCTTTTGCCCTACGTCCAGGCGCCGTCATGGCAGGCGCTGTCGGCATTGACCTTCGAGCGCTACACGACGGCGGCCTTCGACAGCGCGATCTTGGGAGCGGCGATGAATACCGTGCTCCTGATGGTGGCCGTGCCGACGCTAATAATTTTGATCTGCGCGGCGGTGTCATGGATCGTCACGCGCTCCAAATTGCGCTGGCGGGTGGCTTTGGACGCGGTCGCGTTTCTGCCGCATCCGGTGCCGAACCTGCTCTTTGCGTTGGCGATCGCCTATTTGGCGTTGCTGGTCTCCAACGTCGTGCCGCTGTACGGGACCATCTTTGTCATTATGGCGGTCTATGTTATTTGCTGGATCAGCTTCGGCACCCGGGTGTTGAATAACAGCATGATCCAGGTGCATCGCGAGCTGGAAGAAGCGGCCCAGGTCGGCGGCGTGTCGTCGTTCAAGATTCTCGCGCGCATCATTGTGCCGCTGATCAAGCCGGGATTGGTCTATACCTGGATCTGGACCTCGTTGTCGGCCTATCGCGAGTTGACCATGGCGGTGTTTTTATCGTCGCCGAAGAGCCAGGTGCTGTCGACTTACATCTGGGGGCAGTGGCATGGCGGCGGCCTGGGCGATGCCGCGGCCATCGCGATCATGATGATCGCGGTGATGTCGCCGGTGGTGACGAGCTTTTGGATCTACGCGCGCAAGATGCAACAGGTGGCGGGATCGGCGTAGGTAGAAGGCATGAGGCTAGAGGCGCGAGTCGCGAGTTCGGATCGGGAAGTTGCCGCAAGGAACGCCAATTATCCGGCAAAATCTTGTGGGGGCTCAGTTTGCTCACCCCTTCCTACCGCTGCCCCGCTTCACTGTTAAACGCGCTCCATTGATCTTCTCACTTTCAGCCGTTAAGCGAATCTGATGCTTTTTGCCGCGCGATTTCGCCAGGGGATGAAGGCGGCGATTCCGATCTGGATCGCCTTTGTGCCATCGTCGCTGGCCTGGGGGATCGCGGCGCAGGCGCACGGGCTGACCCTCGAAGAGATCGTCCTTATGTCGGCGTGGGTCTATTCGGGTCCCGCTCAGTTCGCCGTGCTCGTGCCGCTCGCCGAAGGCAAGTCGGCGGCGACAGTGTTGATCGCCGGCTTCCTCATGAACTTGCGTTTCCTGCCGATGAGCACCGCATTGGCGCCGTTCTTTCGCGGCGTCAAGCGCTTGCCATTGGTGCTGGCGTCCCACGTCGTCAGCGCCAGCAGTTTCATCGTGCCGTATCTGCAATTTCAAAAAGAGCGCGCAGCCAGCGGCGGCCGTTCGCTTGCCGATGGTTACGGCAACCTGGGTTTTTTTGCCGGTGTCGGCGCCTCGGCGTTCACGGTCTGGGTGATTGGCACCGCCGCCGGGTTTGGCGTGGCGATGAGTTTCCCTACCGGGTTCGAAGAAGCGTTGAAATTTATTCTGCCCGGTTATTTCGCCGGCTTGCTGGTGGCGGAGATGAAGGGCAAGACCATGCCGCTCATCTGTCTGGCGAGCATTGTCACGGCGATTCCCGGCGCTCTGTTCAATGCCGGTTGGGGCTGGCTGGCGACGGCGGCGCTGATCGCTGTCTTGGGTTGGCGGTTGGAAAAATGGCTTTCTCGCGCTTAGAGCTGATTTTCATTCTCGGCCTGTCGGCGCTGGTTTTGCGCGCTCTGCCGCAAGTGTTTCTCGTCGGCAAGAGCTTTCCTGACACTTGGGACCGGCTGCTGCGTTATCTATCTTACGCGCTGCTGTGCGGCTTGATCTCGATCACGCTATTTATGTCCGGCCCGCGCTTCGATGCGCAAGCCGCGCCTTACCGTGCCGTCGCTTTGGCCGTGACCGTCGCCATCGCCTACAAAACGAAAAGCGCAGTCACCGGTATGTTGGTCGGAATGGTGCTGGTGCTGCTGTTTTCTTGGCTGCGGTAAATATTCAGGTTCAATACGGGGATGATTTTCACCACGAAGGGCACGAAGATCACGAAGTTCGGAATGAAATTTTCCGAAACCTTCGTCTCCTTCGTGCCTCTGTGGTGAATGGAATCCTAACGGCTTCGTTCCCGCACGGCGCCGATCAAGCAGCCGTAGATGACCAGCGGCAATGCGGTCGTCAGGATCATCGCCAGTACGATGTCGCCGGTGGCGGCGATGATTTGGGCGGCGGTCAGCGGGGCGACGACACCGGCGAAGTAGTGCAGCGCCATGATGATGCCGCTGGCGGTGCCGGCATTGCCTGGCGGCGCAGTTTCTTGGGCGAGGGCGACGACCAACGCCGGCACTGAAGCTTTGATGAGGCCGAAGACGGCGATGCCGATGGCGAGTGCGAATGGTGTTTGCAGCCAGTAGAACAGCACGAACGCCGCCGCTGCGGCGGGAAAGGCGCTGAGCGCGATGACGCGCTTGCGACCGAAAGTGTCAGAGAGGTTGCCGAGCGTGAACGAGCCGAGCATGTTGGCGATGCTCAAGATGCCCATGATCCAACCCGACTCTTGCAGAGTGAGATGCTTGGCGGTGCGCAGCAGCGTCGGCGTCCATGCCGCCGACGCCCAAAACACCGAGCCGCCGATGAATTCGGCGAGGGCGAGAAAGATGATCGGCAAGGACAGCGCGTTGCGGAAGGATCCCGATTGCGCCGCGGTTTGCCGCGGATGGCGGTCGCGAATCCAACAGAGCTGCAGCAGCATGTCCGCACCGGCGAGGATGCCGACGACGACGAACGCCGCACGCCAGCCAAAGGCAGCGGTGAGGCGGCTTGCCAGCACGGCGCCGATGGCGCCGCCGATGCCGTAGGTCACCGAGACCAGGCTCGCGCCCAGGCCGCGCCGATCGGGCAGGAGGTCGGACATGATGGCGTAGAGCGACGGCGGCGTGAAGCCGTAGCCGATGCCGGTCACGGC
>Ga0075342_1000150_pt1 | contig 11991 bp, 9 predicted proteins | sample RushOxbow_ThreeS_3_FD_120085 | JGI IMG/M metagenome (GOLD analysis project Ga0075342, IMG submission 120085) | Natural and restored wetland microbial communities from the San Francisco Bay, California, USA, that impact long-term carbon... | ecosystem: Environmental > Terrestrial > Soil > Wetlands...
ACAGCCCTGAGGGCGGGATTTATCGCGCCCGACTTTGTGCACCTTTTGCTAGTATCCGTGATAATTTCGCAGCATGCATAAACTTTCGGAAGACTCACCGCAGAGGCGCAGAGGACGCCGAGTGAAGAATTTCTTTATCCGAACTCCGCAATCTCCCTGTCTCCTTCGAAAAAGACTTGGGCGCGGAGGTTTCGCTTAGTGAAAAGGCATCTTGTTCCGTCATACCGGCAAAAGCCGGCATCCAGGCTAATTCAGCGGTGAACGAACCTGGATTCCCGAGTGCGCGGGAATGCCGAGTCGAGGAGTGGAATGCGTCGCCAAATTCATCCAATTTCATACTCTATAGACGAGCGTAAGCTCATGAACAGTTTGTGGTGAAATCTCTTTCTATTTTTTTTGGTTGCGGCTGCCTTCCCGTTAGACCGAAGCATCCACCTGCGCTGCAACGCGGCAGGCTTCGGCCACATCGACACGCCTTAACAGGAGCGCTCCTCCGGCAAATAACATCGTTATCGATACGATGCCCCAGCGGCTGCTGCCGGTGAGCTGGCCGATCAGACCGAAAATCGCCGGGCCGATAATCCCGGCGACTTTTTCGCCGGTGCTAAAAAAACCGAAAAACTCGGCGCTATGGGTTTTCGGCACCATGGCGGCGAACAGCGACCGGCTGAGCGCCTGGGTGCCGCCCTGGACCACGCCGACCATGAGCGCCAACGCGTAAAAATCCGCGGTGCTGCGAACAAAAAACCCAGCCAGGGAAATCGCCGCGTAGACCGCCAGCCCAAATTGAATTGCCCGCTTGGCGCCCCAACGGCGCGCCAGGGCGCCAAAACCGATGCAACATGGGAAGCCGATAAATTGCGTCAAAATCAGCGCGCCAAGCATATCGTTGTGGTCGACACCGATTTCGTCGCCATAGGCGGCGGCAAGTTTCATGATCGTGCCGATGCCGTCGTTGTAAAGCCAGAATGAAGCGAGAAACAATGTCAGCTCGCGGTAGCGGCGGATCTCTCTGAACGTCTGCAGCAACCGCGCCAGGCTGTCGCCAAAGGCAACGGATATGAGTGGACGCCCGCGCACCATGGGCTCCCTGACGGCGCGAAATAGCGGCACGGCGAAAATCAACCACCAACCGGCCACGCTGACAAAACAGGCTTGCAACGCGACCCCGCGATCCGCCATGCCGAACCAGGCGGGCCGATAGAGCCAGAGCGCATTGATGACGAGCAGCAGACCGCCGCCAAGGTAACCGAGAGCGTAACCGCGCGCCGAGACCCGATCCAAGTCATCCGCCCGCGCCACTTGCGGCAACAGCGCCTCGTAAAAAATATTGCCGCCGGCAAAGCCGAGGTTGGCGAGGGCAAACAGGAGCGAGGCCAGCCAATAGTCGCCTCGGCCAACCAACGCCAGGCTCGCACTACCGACGACACCGAAACATAACGCCGCCGCCAAAAAGCGCTTTTTGGCGCCCAACAGATCCGCCGCCGCGCCGACCAGCGGGCCGGTCACCGCGACTAGAAGCAACGACAACGAGGTCGTGTATGCCCAGTAGGCGGTGGCACCTTCCGGCGCTACGCCGGCGTCCATCGCCAGCGCCCGGTAGTAGACGGGAAATATCGCCGTAAGGATGACGACAGCGAACGCCGAGTTCGCCCAGTCGTACATCGCCCAGCTCTGCACGATCCTCCGGTATTCCCGATCAGCGCGCTGCGACGGTGCGGCAGGCTTGCCATCTTCCATATCAGCGCGGCCGGATCACCAAAACCGGTTCGTAAGTGTGACGCACCACCCGCTCGGTCACGCTCCCCACCGGCCAATGGCCGATCCCCGATTCGCCGAGGGTGCACATGGCGACTAAACTACCGGGAGTTTTTTTGACGAGGTCGACGAGGGCCGCCGCGGCGCCGTCGGCACCGCTTTCAAGCACCAGCGAGTCGACCTGGGACAGCCCATGGCGTCGGAGCTGGCTTGCGATGTCGATCAAGTATCGATCCGCTTCGCCATGCGCCTCTTCCCAGAGTTTTTTTAGATTGGGCGCATTGGCGCCGAATACCGGCAGGAAAGCTTCCGGCGGCGCGCTGTAAATCCGCCTGGTGACGCGAATCAACTCGACTCGCAGGGATAAACGCAGAGCCAAATCGCGCGCGATCGGCAAAAACGTTTCGGCGACTTTGGAGCCGTCGAGCGGGACCACGACAGTTGTCAGCTTCGCCTCGGCGCGCGTTTCGCCATTTTCGGGATGCACTAGGAGAACATCGTTTGCCGCCGCGCGCAGGACTTTTTCAGCGACGCTGCCCAACAGCCAGCGCTTGGTTCCGGTATAGCCGTGGGTCGCCATGGCGATCAGCATGTCGGGCTGCATCGCCGCTAGTTCGACAATCGTCGCGGCGGTATGGCCGGCTTCGACAATCACTCCAGCCGTCGCGCCAAAAGACTCGCCGATACTTGCCAGGTACTGGTTCACCATATAGGGCGCGCATGCCATCGTTTCGCGCGGATCCTTGACGCACAAAAGGTCGACCGGGATCTTGAGTTCCGTCGCCAACATGCGCGCATAGGGCAGAACCGCTTCGGCAAATTTCGAACCGTCGAGGGGGATCAGGATCTTGCTATACATAAAACCTCGTCAGCTTATGTGAACCAGCGATCTCGGAATCGCCGAAAAAGCCGGCACGCCGGCGCCATTCCTAGCCATAAGCAAGTTACAGCGATAAACGTGCCGAGAAAAACGGCGGCTAAAGCCACAGACGACTTCGCCTAGGCGCAAAGGAATTACCTTGGCAGTTGGGGATTTGCCTGCGAGCCGCTGCGCCGCAGCAGCAGTGGATTATTTCAACCTTGGGAATTTTTTTTCATGATTCTGTCAGATTTGAAAATCGTTTCCGCTTCTGCCGGTGCGAAGATCTGGTATGTCGATTGCTCATTTCTTCAATCGCGGCCAAGGAGATTGGACGATATGCTGTCAAGCGCCATCAAAGCCACCGCAATCACTCTCGGTTTACTCTGGGGATTGTCGCTGCCGTCAGTGATGGCCAGAGCGCAAGAAAGCGGACTGATCGCCGGCGGCGAGTTGGAATATCAGAATGCCTGCGCAATCTGCCATGGCGACGACGCCAGGGGTAACGGCGTCATGAGCCGGTACTTGACCGTCAAGCCCCCGAGCCTGCGCCAGCTCAGGCTGACCTCCGGCGGGAAATTTCCCTTTTGGGAGGTCTATCGCAAGATCGATGGGCAATACCAGATCCGCGGCCATGGCACCAGAGACATGCCGATCTGGGGCGACCGTTTTCGCGCCCAAGCCGGCGGCGATGGCAAAAGCGCTCAAAGTCAGGCCGCCGGACGAATTCTCAGCTTGGTCTTCTACCTGCAATATATTCAGGAGTAGCCAAAGAGAAGGAGCGTGGAACTTCGCCTACCGCTCCACCAAACGGACTGTGGTGGAGCGCAGGACCATGCGCGCACAGACGCAAAAAGTTTTTAATTCTAATCAACATCGGGGCAACGTCGCGGGAGCGAGCAGAAGTCGTGCAAAGTCGCCGGGCGGGCGGCGGCGCTCAGCACCGCTGTCTGACCCCTAAAATGCAGGAAATCGTCTCGGATGTGCGATACAAGTTGGCAACACTTCCCCCACGGCGCCGATATGGGCGTTCGTGGCATTGGCAAATCGAAAGCGGCGGCCTTTGAACAGGCGGCGCTGGCTCTGACCGCGCTGGTGTCCGATCCGCGATCGGTCCGTGCGGATATTTTGGTCAAGCTCGAGTGCCAGGCGCCGGACGACGAACTGCTTTTGGTCGAATGGCTCAATGGCATCATTTACGAGATGGCAACCAGAAAAATGCTCTTCGCGCGCTTTGCGGTTGCCATCGACGGCAACCGCCTGAACGGCATGGCCTGGGGCGAAACCATCGACTTGAGCCGGCATGATGCCGCGGTGGAGCCCAAAGGCGCCACCTGCACGAGTTTGGAGGTTTGCCAAGAAGAGTCCGGATGTTGGCGCGCCCAGTGCATCATCGATGTTTGAGGCATGCGAAATGGAATTGTCGAGATTGCAGCAGAAAGCGGAAAATCAGTGGCACATCGCTCCCTACGGCAAGATGCGCGTGCCGGCGATTATCTATGCCAGCGCAGCGTTGATCCGCGACATGGATGACAAGGTCTACGAGCAAGTTACCAACGTCGCCAAACTGCCGGGTATCGTCAAAGCTTCCTACGCCATGCCCGACGCCCACTGGGGCTACGGCTTTCCCATCGGCGGCGTCGCCGCCTTCGATGCGGCAAAGGGCGGCGTGATCTCCGCCGGCGGCGTCGGCTTCGATATTTCCTGCGGTGTGCGCACACTGCACACCGGCCTGACGTTGGATCAGATCGAGCCGGTGAAAGAGCGCTTGGCGGATGCACTGTTCACTAAAATACCCGCCGGCTTCGGCAGCACGGGGAAGTTGAGTCTTAATGAAAAGGAGATGCAGGCCATGCTCACCGGCGGGGCGAAATGGGCGGTCGGTCTCGGCTACGGCGGCCGGGAGGATTTGCAACGCGTCGAAGAAGACGGCTGCATCCCGGGCGCTGTGCCGGATGAAGTCTCGGAGCGCGCCAAGAAGCGCCAGCGCGACGAGATGGGCACCCTCGGTTCCGGCAATCATTATCTGGAAATCCAGCATGTGCGACGCATATTCGACGCGACAATCGCCGCTGCATTTGGCATAAGCCAAGGGGATATTGTCGTGAGCATCCATTGCGGCTCGCGCGGCCTTGGCCATCAGATCGGCACGGAGTTTCTCACCCGCATGGTGGCGGCAGCACCGACCTATGGAATTGAACTGCCCGACCGCGAGCTCGCCTGCGCGCCGATCGACTCAGCGCTGGGACAAGCCTATCTCGGCGCCATGCGCGCCGCGGTGAACTGCGCGCTCGCCAATCGGCAAATCATCACACACCTGGTGCGCCAGGCGATTCACGACGTCATTCCCAGGGCCGAGCTACCGTTACTCTATGACGTCTCGCACAATACCTGTAAGGTGGAAGAACATATGGTCGGCGACCGGAAGATGGAGCTTTTTGTCCACCGCAAAGGGGCGACGCGGGCGTTCGGACCGGGCCATCCAGCGCTCCCTGAGTCATTGCGCGAGATCGGCCAGCCGGTGCTCATCGGCGGCACCATGGGTACGGCATCCTATATACTTGCCGGCACTCATGAAGGAATGAAATTATCCTTTGGCTCCGCCTGCCATGGCGCGGGCCGGAGCATGAGCCGCCATCAGGCGCTGCGCCAGTGGCGCGGCCGTGAAATCATCGACGATCTGGCGCGCCACGGCGTGTTGGTCCGCAGCCGTTCCCTGCGCGGCGTTGCGGAAGAAGCGCCGGGCGCCTATAAAGACGTGAGCGCGGTGGTCGACGCCGCCGATCAAGCCGGTCTGGCGCGCACCGTGGCGCGGCTCGAGCCGGTGATTTGTCTCAAGGGATAAGCGCCGCCGGGCCCTGTCAAATCGATTTGAAGCGCGTGATCGTTGTGAACGATTGGAAACGTGAAAGAAGGTGAATTCATGCTAGAGTTCATTCAGCAAATTTTCGGACCGGCCGGCACGGTCTTCGTCATCGCCTTGATCGTTCTCGTCAGCGGCATCACGATCCTCAAGGAATACCAGCGCGCCGTGGTGTTTCGCTTGGGACGGATGGTCCGGCCGCGCGGGCCCGGCATGACTTACGTGATTCCGCTGATTGAACGGATGGTGCGCGTCGATCTGCGCACCGTCACCATGGACGTGCCGCCGCAGGATGTCATCACGCGCGACAATGTCTCGGTCAAAGTCAGCGCCGTGCTCTATTTCCGCGTCCTCGATCCGGCGCGCGCCATTCGTGAAGTTGAAAACTATCTGTTCGCCACCTCGCAACTCGCCCAGGTGACGCTGCGCAGCGTCTGCGGCCAGGCAGAACTCGATGAACTGCTCGCCGAGCGTGAGAAAATCAATGCCCGAATCCAGAGCATCCTCGACGCCCAAACCGAGCCTTGGGGTGTAAAGGTGGTGCTGGTCGAGCTCAAGCATATCGACCTGCCGCAGGAAATGCAGCGCGCCATGGCCAAGCAAGCGGAAGCCGAACGCGAGCGGCGCGCCAAGATCATCCATGCCGAAGGCGAATTCCAGGCGGCACAGAAGCTCGCCGACGCGGCCGAAGTCATCGCGCAACAGCCGACCGCGATCCATCTGCGCTTTTTACAAAGCCTGGTGCAGGTGGCGGCGGAAAACAACCACACGGTGGTCCTGCCGCTCGCCGTCGATATCGTCAATCAGATCCTCGGCAAAACCGACAGCCAGACGAAATAGCGCGCAGCCCAACGGGAGGATGACAACATGACCGTCGAGTTTACCCCGGACGAATCATACCAGCACCACCGGCGCAGCGTCGTCTGGTTTGGCGCGGTCGACGATGAGAAGGTCATCACTTGCGCGATTTCCATCGAGGCCTTGACCGAGCACTTCGGCGCCTATGCCGACGACCCCCTGCCCGCCTTTCGCAAGCACCGCCAACAGATCTGGGATCTCGCTGCCAAGCTGATCGCCCAACGGCGCTTTGAAGACGACGGCACGATCTTGATCCAGAGCGCCGATTTGCCGACCGAGAACTAAACGCCACAGCGGCACGCAAAAGCGGCGGGCGCGCGGCGATCGCCTCATTTCTTTGCGATGACAACACCATCCGGGGGTTTCGCGGATATGCGAAATTCGCTCCTCGGCACTTAGCCAACCCCTCCATCGCGCGACTTCTCCCGCGCAAAACAGCGAACATCCTTGGCGCCTCTATTGCGTCATCGTAGTGCTGTATGGCTCACGAGCGTTTATGGGGGCAGCCATGAAATACCTAGGCATCAATATCGGCGCTTTGACCGTCAAACTGGCGGTTTTGAATGGCGCAGAAGCAGCGTCGACAGTGGTGCCCCATTTGGGCCGGCCGCTGGCGGTGCTGGAAAAGCTGCTCAGCGAGAAGGACTATGCCGGGGCCGATTATTTTGGCGTCTCCGGCCACCTTGGACATATTTCCGAGGCCGCGGCGATTCAGCGCGCCCTGGTCGAGCTCAGGCAAGATTTCGATGCGGTGGTATCGCTCGGCGGCGAGTCGTTCCTGGTTTACATGATTGCCGGGGGCAGGATCAGCAACGTCCTGTCGCATAATAAATGCGCTGCCGGCAGCGGCGAATTCTTCGTCCAACAGATCGGCCGCATGGGGCTGGGCATGGCAGAGGCGATCGAGACCTCCTTCGACGGCAAAGTCGTGCCGCTGGCGGCGCGCTGTTCGGTGCACTGCAAGTCCGACATCACCCACAAGCTCAACCGCAACGAGGCGAGCGCCAAGGACATTCTCCACACGCTGCATGACAGCATGGCCAGCAAGGTGATCGCCCTGCTCGAAAAAGGCCAGAGCGAGTTGCGCCGGGTGCTTTTGATCGGCGGCGTCACGCGCAACGCGGCGATGCTCGCGGCGCTGCGCGACAAGCTGCCGTCGACAGAATTCGTCGTGCTGCCCGAAAGCGCCTGGTTCGAGGCCTGGGGCAGCGCCTTATTGACCCGCGACCAACCGCTTTATTCTTCGCCAAAATTTGCCGCCCAATCCACGCTGAGCCACCTCCCGGCGTTGAGCCTCTACGACGACCGGGTCCAGATCATTCCCGCGCCGCCGCTGCAGGCTGCGCCGGACGGCGCTATGGTATTGGGCGTCGACGCCGGATCGACGACGACCAAGGCGATCCTCCTCGATCCAGCCACTCGCGCTGTGGTCGCGTCCCATTACACCCGCACCAAAGGCGATCCGGTCGCCGCCACCCGGGAGTGCTTGCGCGCCTTGGTCGATCACGTCGGCAACCGGACTGTGGGATTGGTCGGCACCACCGGGTCGGCGCGCGAGCTCGCCGGCGCTTATCTCGGCACCGAGCATGTGTACAATGAGATCTCCGCCCACGCCGCCGGCGCCGCCCACTATGACGCCGATGTCGACACGATTTTTGAGATCGGCGGCCAGGATTCCAAATACATTTATTTGCGCAACGGCGTGCCCATCGACTACGCCATGAACAACGCCTGTTCGGCGGGCACCGGGTCATTTCTCGAGGAAAGCGCCCACGGCGATCTCGGCATGGACGTCGCGGAAATCGCCGACCTCGCATTGGCCGCCGGCGCGCCGGTGCAGTTCAAGGCGACCTGCGCGGCATTCATCAACTCCGATATCCGCATCGCCCTGCAAGAAGGAGAATCCCGCGACAACATCGTCGCCGGTCTGGTTTACGCCATCGCCGGCAATTATCTCAACCGCGTCAAAGGCGGGCGTTACGTCGGCAGGAAAGTTTTCCTGCAAGGCGGCGTCGCGCTCAATCGCGCCGTCGGCCATGCCTTCGCCCATAGCGTCGGCCGCCAGGTCGTGATACCGCCCAGCCCGGAGTTGCTCGGCTCCCTCGGCGTCGGCTTGCTGGCGCTGCAAAGAGCGCAAGGCGTGTTGGGAACCGGGACCGAGCTTTTGACCTTGGCCGCGCCGGAGATGAAACGCACCAGTCGCTTCACCTGCGGCGCCTGCACGATGTATTGCAGCGTCGATCTTTTCGAAGTCGCCGGCCGGCGCTTCCCCTTCGGCGGCCGCTGCAGCCTCTACGAGAATGTCTGGAAACGCAAAGCCCGCATCGCCGCTGCGCCGGATCTGGTGGAACAGCGAAGCCAACTGATCTTTGGCCAGGCCAACGGCGCCAACGCGGTGAAGGGCCGGCGCATCGGTCTGCCCAAGGCGCTGACCATGCATTCGCTGTTTCCCCTTTACTCGACGTTCTTCACCGGGTTGGGCATGGACGTGGTGTTGTCGGACATCGATCCGCGCGGCGAGCTCAAATCCAACGCCGGTTTTTGTTTTCCCGCGCAAATCGCCCATGGCGCGGTTTTGGACTTGGTGCAACGCGGCATCGACCTGATCTTTCTGCCCCACCTGTTGCGCATGCCGGAACGGGAGGGGTGGAAAGAAACCTACCTCTGTCCGATCACCCAAGCGAGCCCGTATTTTTTGGCCAAGGCTTACCCGCAAGTTCAGCTCCTCTCACCGCTGCTTGATTTTAACGCCGGGTACGCCGCCAGCGCGGCACTGGTGGAGATGGCCGTCAACGAGCTTGGCCAAACCCGCGAGGTCGCGGAGCGGCAATGGGTTGCGGCGGTTCGGGCGCAAACCGATGCTGACAGCGCAATGCAGCAGTTGGGACAGAAAGCCCTGGCGCAAGCGCTCGCGGCGAACCAACCGGCGATTGTCCTGGCCGGCCATAGTTACAACGCCTTCACACCCGAGGGGTCGCAGTCGGTCGGCAAAAAGCTTTCGAGCATGGGCGTGGTAGCGATTCCCGGCGATTGTCTGACCGCCGAGGGCGCCGGCCCGACCTCCTGGCATTTCGCCAATCAGGTGATGAATGCGGTGAATGTCGTCAAACAACATGACAATCTATTTCTCCTATGCGTGAGCAATTTTAGCTGCACCATCGACGCCTTCACCCAATCGATGCTGGCTGCCGAAATGGGTTCCAAGCCCTATCTGATTCTTGAAATCGACGCTCACACCGCCGACGCCGGCGTGCAAACCCGCTTGGAGGCGTTCCTCGACATCGTCAGAAACTTCCGTACCGGCCAGAGCGGCCGCGCCGATCGCTTTGACCCGGCGCGGCTCAGCGCCGGCGGTCGAGTCATCCGGGGCAACGGTGAGCAGGTCGCGCTCACCGATCCGCGGGTGAAGCTCTATTTCCCCAATTTTTCGCAGTACCACTCGGAAGCGTTGGCGATGTCGGTGGGCTGGTTGGGCTTGCACGCCGGCCCGGTGACACCGCTTGACCGCCGCCAACTTGGCCGAGGTTTGCAATACACCTCAGGACGGGAATGCCTACCCTTGCCCATTTGTATCGGCCAGCTGCTGGAAATCCACGAGCGGCGCGCGCCCGGCGAGATCGCCGGATTTTACATGTTGGAAGGCGGCGCGCCTTGCGTCATCGACGCCTACATGGGCTATCTGGACCGCTTTATCGTCGAGCAGCGCCTGGAGGATCTGTTCTTGCTAATCCCCGGCGTTGACAACGATCACTGCGGCTACGACCAGATGACGCTGGCTAAATATACCCTGCCGGCGGTGCTGCTGGCCGACATCATGGTCGAGATCGAGCAGGTCATCCAGGTGGTCGGCGCTGCGGATGCTTGCGCCCGACTCCAACAGGAATGGCAGCGCTTCAGCTCTGGCGCAACTTCACTGGAACAATTTCATGCCGCGCTGCCCGGCTTCGTCGAACGGCTGGCGGCGTTGCCGCGTCAACGCAATCCGCTGGATTGTCCGCGGGTTCTGGTGACCGGTGATTTCTTCACCCGCTTCAGCCCGTTTTTCATGGAAGGCGTGCGCGAGCTTTATAACAGCCGCGGCATCATTCTCAAGCCGGTCGACCTGAACGGCCTGCTGCTCTACGGCGCTTACAACATGGTCCATGATGCCGCGGCCGGTTGGGGATTGAAACCGGGCGGCACAGCGCTGGCCAAAGCCTGCACCAGAGTTTTCCAGCCTGACGGCAAAGAGTATCTGCGCCGTTGGCTCGCCTATCAGACCGAGAAAAGATCCGAGGAATATTACCGCAGGATATTTCACCGCAGCGGTTATTTGTTGACGCCCCACAACGATGCTTCGGCGACCTTCAGCGACGCGGCCGAACATATCTCGCCAAAAATCTACGGCGAGGTGATTCCCACCGTCGGCGACGGCGTGCGCGCGGAAGTCGCGGGCTATGACGGCGTCATCCTGATCGGGCCGTTCAACTGCCTGCCGTTCCGCATCGCCGAGGCGATTTTGAAGCCCCTCAGCATCCGCCGCGGCATGCCGATCCTCACCTATGAAAGTGACGGCTACGCGGTGTCGCCGTCTTTCTTGCGCCAGGTCGAAGTCCATACCCAGCAGGTTCTCGCTCACAGCGCGCGGGGCTCGATGCGCGCCGCGGGATGAGGCGGGGCACTCGGAGCCGAGCGGCGGCAGTTAGTAATAACGAAGCGAGCTATGACGCCGTCAGGCGAAGAGAAGGTTTGTCCTGCCGGCGCAGGCCGGCATCCATCTTGGCGCGCGCTGCAGGGCCAAAGAAAACCTGGATTCCGGCGTACGCCGGAATGACGCTCAGAAAGAGTCGACTTCCAGTCGACGAATTGACAACCCTCGCCATCAAGCCGAGGGTCATTCAATGCTCCTGTGGGGATGGGTCAACCAGACGAAGCGCAGAACCGTTGGCGCCATCGCCGCCATAGGTTGGCCGCTGCCGCCTGTCTTCGGACCCATACCAATCATGCCGCGTCAGCGGCATGCCGCTTTGACCGCCCTTCGCTTTAACCAGCAGCGATTGGTGCAGATTCACCCGCCCGCATTGGAATTCGTAAGCTGTCCCGGCGAGATAGAGTCGAAACACCCGGCAGCTGACTTCGTCGGTCAGCCGCATGACTTCATCCTCGGCGGCTTCGAAACGTTGCAGCCAATGCTTTAACGTCAGCACGTAATGTTCGCGCAGGTTCTCGACGTCGCGGATTTCAAAACCTGCCGTTTCCGCCGCGCGCAGAGTCTCGCCGATGCTGGCAAGATAATGATCGGGAAAAACATAGCGGTGGTTGAACGAGCGGCCGGGACGCTCCGGAGCGTTCGGCGTGCGGCTGATCGCATGATGGAGGAATTGGCCGCCGGGACGCAGCGACGCGAAGGCTAACTTGAAATATTCTTCGAAGCGCTTTTCCGGCACATGTTCGGCGGCGCCGACGCTGGTCACACGATCGAAACCCGCCGGCTCAAGCCAGGCGAAAAAATCGTTGACCTCGACGCGGCAACGGCCCTCGATGCCCGCCTGGCGAATCCTTTGGCGCGCCACCTGGGCCTGCTCCGGGCTTACCGTTAGACCGACCGCTTCGACGCCGTAGCGGCTGGCCGCATGAATGATCAGAGCGCCCCAGCCGCAGCCCATGTCGAGCA
>Ga0075342_1000151_pt1 | contig 11894 bp, 10 predicted proteins | sample RushOxbow_ThreeS_3_FD_120085 | JGI IMG/M metagenome (GOLD analysis project Ga0075342, IMG submission 120085) | Natural and restored wetland microbial communities from the San Francisco Bay, California, USA, that impact long-term carbon... | ecosystem: Environmental > Terrestrial > Soil >...
CCGTTACTGCGCCGGGTGGTGTCAGTAGGGGTTAGCGCGCCGTAGCATTCACTCTTAGGAACAATGAGGAGCCGACGATGGTTATCGATTTTCAGCATCACTATATTCCCGTGGAGTTGGCACAGAAGCGCGGGCTCTATTCGGATACGGGCAGCACTCTACTCCAGGAAGGCGGGCTGCCGGCGACGACCATGCATCAGCGGCTTTACGACTTGGAATTGCAACTCGAAGACATGGATGAAGCGGGCGTGGATGTCTCGGTTTTATCCTGCCTGCTTGGCTGGTCGGCGCCGCTGGACGAATGCCGTTTCATCAACGCCGATTTGTCGGCGATTCAAAAAAAATATCCACGCCGGTTTGTCGGTTTAGCTCAGGCGCCGGTTCTTGAGGGCAAATCCGCCATCGCCGAACTGCGCCGGGCGATTGCGGACTTGGGACTGCATGGAGTGACGATCACCTCGCAGGTGAACGGCCTGGCCCTCGACTCGCCGAAGCTTTATGACTTGTATGAGTTGGCTTGCGAGCTTGACGCGCCGTTGTTTGTCCATCCGGCCTTGGTGCCCACCGGCTACGACCATTTGCAGGATTACGATTTGCCGCGCGTGCTGGGCCGCGAAGTCGATTTGACCGTGGCGACGACGCGTTTGATCGCCGGTGGCATTTACGATCGATATCCCAACCTGAAAATCGTCATGGCTCACTTCGGCGGCGGCATCGCCGCGGTAAAAGACCGGCTGGTCGGCAAAGGCTACCGTTTCGGCACGCTCAAGAAGCCGTTCGGCGAATATTACGACATGGTCTATTTCGACATGGCCGGCTTCGAAGGCGGCGCCATCGCTCTCAACTGCGCTCTCGCAGGCATCCGCCCCGAGCGTTTAGTTTTCGCCAGCGACTACCCGCAGGACTTCACCGGCGTGAACACCGACACGGGAAAGGGAATGACCGAGCTGCGCAACTACGTCGAAGCCTTGCGCAAGCTGCCGCTCAGCGAGAAGAACCGAGAAGACATGCTCGGCGGCACGGCGGCGCGGCTGTTGAAGATCTAGCCTCGACGAGCGATTGGAGCGTTATTTTTCGTCTGACGGTTTCGCTAAACTCGCTTCGACGTAGCCGGGTTTGTTGCCCCGTTTGGATTCGACTTTCAACCAGCCTTTTTCTTCATCGACGACGTTGAGCTTGGTGCCTTTGGCAATGTCGGCAAGCGATGGATAATGCAGACCGGGGCCGCTGCGCACCTGGGTGTCGGCCATAGCTTCGTATTTACCTTCGACCCGGCGCTGTTCGCCGAACTCCGGTTTTTCCACTTCCACCTCGCCCGGCTTGATCGCCGCCAGTTCGATGAATCCCGGAGCATTGCCTTTCTTCGAGACGATCAGCGCCCAATCGCCGTCGCGGCCGACGACATGGATCTTGGCGTCTGCCGGAATGTCGGCGATGCCGCGAAACTGCGGCCCGGGACCGGTGCGCAATTTGGCGTTCTCGACGGTGACGTAAGGGCGGATTTGCTTGTTTAGGTCGGGAAGATCCTCGGGGCTCGCGGCCTCCTCGGCCTTATTGCACGCCGGCAGCAGCAAGGCGAGCGCTAACGCTATGCTCCAACGATTTAAATGCCGGCATGAAAGTGACATGGATTTCCTCCAAAATCTGTTTGTCAGGACGATTATAGCACGCTGGAAATAATTGGCTGGTGATTTCGCGGCTGCCCATTGGGTCGATGCCGCTAATGAATCTCTTTCCAAACCTTGGCGAGGCTCTCGCCGTAGACGCTCAAGTCCCACTCGCAAAAATAACCGAACGGCGTGGTCCGGACTTGGTAACCGGTTTCACTCAGACGTTGCTGCAGTGTCGAAATCAGTGATTCCGCCAGCCCCGGCGGCGCGGTTGCGCCGCCCAAATGGGTGAAGGAATGGAGCACGACATTTTTCAGCTCGCGTTTGTTGGCGAGCCACTTGATATGCTTCAAGCTCTGGCGCAACACCGATGTACATCTTTCCGCCTCGCCGTCGGCCGCTTCGGCGTGGAGAAAGACCACGACCGTTTCAAAGACTTCCTGGTCGACGTCTTGGTCGGCTACATCGGGCAGCGTCTTCGAATGAGTTTTCCAGCGGAAGCGTTTGGCCTGGAAGCACAGGAGCTTCATCTTTTAGTAGTTGTCCAGAAAATTCTGCAGCAGTTTTTTGCCGTCTTCTGCGAGGATCGATTCCGGATGAAACTGCACGCCTTCGACCGGGTAATCGCGATGGCGCACGCCCATGATAACGCCGTCGCCGGTGCGGGCGCTGACGATGAGTTCCGCCGGTAAACTCTTTGGATCGATCACTAGCGAATGATAGCGCATGGCGGCGAAGGGGTTTTTCAAGCCGCGGAAGATCGTTTTGCCGTCGTGGCTGACATCGGATAGCTTGCCATGCATGATCGACGGGGCGCGGATAATGCTGCCGCCGTAGGCGGCGCCAATCGATTGATGGCCCAAGCAGACGCCCAAAATCGGCGTATGCGCGCCGAAGCGCTTGATCGCAGCGCAGGAAATGCCGGCTTCCTTCGGCGTGCATGGCCCTGGCGAGATGACGATCTTTTCCGGCCGCAGCGCGGCGATCTCGTCGAGGCTGATTTTGTCGTTGTAGACGACGCGGAGATCGGCGCCAAGTTCGCCCAAATAATGGTAAAGGTTGTACGTGAAGGAGTCGTAATTATCGATGAGCAGGATCATCGCTGCCCCCACTGTTCGGCGAGTTCCACCGCGCGCAACATGGCGCGGGCTTTGTTCAGGGTTTCTTGGTACTCCAGCGCCGGATTGGAGTCGGCAACGATGCCGGCGCCGGCATTGATATAAACTTTCTTGCCTTTCATGACGATGGTGCGGATGACGATACAGGTGTCCAAGTTGCCGTTATAGCCGAAGTAACCGATGGCGCCGGCGTAGAGACTGCGCTTTTGCGGTTCCAACTCGGCAATGATTTGCATGGCGCGGATCTTCGGCGCGCCCGAGACGGTGCCGGCGGGAAAGGCCGAGACGAAAAGATCGAAGGGAGTCTTGTCAGGGGCCAGCTTGCCGCGCACGTTGGAGACGATATGGATGACGTGTGAATAGCGCTCGATGGCCATCAGCTCGTTGACTTCGACGCTGCCGATGGCGGCAACCCGGCCGACGTCGTTGCGGCCGAGGTCGACCAGCATGATATGTTCAGCGCGTTCCTTTGGGTCCGCCAGCAATTCGGCTTCCAGCTCGCGCTCTTCTTCCGGCGTGGCGCCGCGCCGGCGGGTGCCGGCGATGGGACGCAGCTCGATGGTATCGCCGGTCAGCCGCACCATGGTTTCGGGCGACGAACCGATGACCCGCAGATCCTCCAACTCCAGGTAGTACATATACGGCGACGGATTGACGAATCTGAGGGCGCGATAGATCTCGAAGGGGTCGCTCTCGGTTTCAGTTTCCAGTCGTTGGCACAGCACCGTCTGAATGATGTCGCCGGCTTTGATATATGCCTTGGCCCGCTTGACCGCCCGCTGAAATGCTTGCGGGCCCAAGTTGGAGCGGAATCTGCGCTTGCCGCTGGCCGGGCTCAGGTCGCGCGGTTCAATGCCGCGCGGTTTTTTTTGCAGCGTCGAGATGACTTTGTGAATTCGTCTAACCGCGCCATCGTAAGCGCGGCGCAAATTCGCGCCGGGGTCGATCTGGACGTTATCGATTACTTTAATGGTGTGCTTGAGATTATCGAACGCGACCAGGGTTTGCACGAACAAGAAGAAAATCTCGGGCATGCCGAGGGGATCTTTCTTGTCATTGGCGATGCCGTGGAATTGCGCGACGGCATCGTAGGCGACGTAGCCGAGCGCGCCGCCAAAAAAAGGCGGGACGCCCGGCACCGGCACGGGCCGGTAATGCTTGAGCAACTCTTCCAGCGCTTTCAATGGCGCGTCGGTTAGCCATTTCCTGACCTTGCCATCGGCGATCATTTCGACTTGGTTGCCGTGGGCTTTGAAAACCCGCTGCGGCCGGGTGCCGAGAAACGAGTAGCGCGCCCAGCGCTCGCTGCCTTCGACGCTTTCTAAGATAAACGCATAACGGTCGCGCTCAAGACGTTTGAAGAACGACAGTGGGGTTTCCAGGTCCATCAAGAGCTCTTGGTAGACCGGCACGAGGTTGCCCTGCTTGGCAAGGCGGCTAAATTCTTTGAAGCTCGGTTGGATCATTGGTTGAAAATAAAAAGGGCCATAAGTGAATCACCTATGGCCCTTTTGTCAGTTGGATCTTTAGGCGCATTCAGCCATGGTGCTGTCGGTTCGAGTACCAGCGCCGCCAGCCGCGCCGAATATTTTTCACAAAGCACGCCATGACCGGCATACTGCCGCATTGATGATGAGCCGTCAAGGGCGCTGGCTTTTGATGCGCTGGCTTTTGACGATTGATATCGCGGCCGTTTGCCGGAGGTTATTACATCGGGACGGCGTCCTGTCGAAAGCGCGGAGGCTTTTCCGTGCGGTCGTTGCGCGCCTTGCTGACGCCGGTTTGTTGGGCTGGGTTGGGCCAGATTGCGACACTGGTTGATTCTCGCTTTTTAGCGTCCCTGGCAAGGGGGCTGGCAACGGACCGCTGGCGCGGCTGCTCAATCGTGATTTTCCACGGATTGACAAGCTCCTTGGCTTGGCTTAAAACGCCATTTCTGGCTGATTCGTTATTTGCTAGGACGAGCGGCCGACGGCAGCCTTTGCCGTTTCAGGGAGGAAACATGGTTCGGCGTGAGAAAGCTAATTATGTGATTCAGTCGGTGTCCCATGCTCTCGATGTCTTGGAGCAGTTCAGCGGCAACGTCGACGAGATCGGCGTGACCGAACTTAGCAAGCGTTTGAAGCTGCACAAAAATAATGTGTTTCGCCTGCTCGCCACACTCGAAGCGCGCGGCTATATCGAACAAAACAAATCCTCGGAAAACTACCGGCTCGGGTTGAAGTGCTTGCAAATCGGCCAGACCTACATTCACCAGATGGGTTTGCTGATGCAATCCCGGTCGATCCTGGAATCCCTGGCGAAATCGACAAGGGAGAGCGTTTATGTCGGCATCCGCAAGGGCGGCTTTGTCATGCCTCTCGATTTTGTCGAGCCGCAGCGCGCTGTGCGGGTCGTGTCGTTCTTGGGGACGGCGTTGCCGGCTCATTGCACGGCGGCGGGAAAGATTCACTTGGCGTTCGAATCGGACGGCAGTCTGCGACAGACCCTCAGCGAACATCTCGAACGTTTCACCGACCAGACGATCGTCGAGCGCGGTGCTTTGGACGATCATATCAACCGGGTCGTCAAGGCCGGTTACGCCATCGAAAAAGGGGAGTTCACCGAAGAGGTGAATTCGGTCGCGGTGCCGATCCGAGACTATACGCGTACGCTAGTCGGCACTTTGGCGGTGGTGGGCCCCAGTCAGCGTTTGAGCGACGACATGATCGAGAGCGAAATCGTGCCGAGCTTGTCGCGCGCCGGCGAGGAACTGTCGCGCCGTTTGGGCTTCGCCGCTTAGTTCGGCGGCAGCGCTTCGGCATGCTGCCGGGGCCGAGAAGACGGCGATTGGTTTGTATTGCGTCATGCAGTGGAGGGGAGGCGGGGATTGGCCGCGCTATTGGTAATTTCTTGCCCGATATTTTGACAAACTCGCTCAGTCAACGTTAATTAGGAATTGAAACGGGGGGCGGTCTCAACGCGATGTTGACGACAATCGAAAAGATCTTGTTTGGCCTGCTTGCCGCCGGCTCGCTGTACTACGGCGGCAGCAGACTTTACGATGTTTACCGAGCCATCGCTCGGGGCAAGCCGGATATGCGCTTCGATCATCTCGCCGATCGCATTCGCCGCGCTCTGTGGATTGTCTTGACACAGAAAAGCGTGTTCAAGAAACGGCCGGTGGTGTCGTTGCTCCACGCGATGATCTTCTACGGGTTCATTTTTTATTTCCTGGTCAATCTTGTCGATGTCCTCGAAGGCTTCTTCGCCCTGCATGCGCGCGGCGGATTGTGGAACCCGTTCAATATCGCCGGTGATCTATTGACCGCCTCCGTCCTTACCGGAATTATCGGCATGCTGATTCGACGTTTGCTGGTCAAGCCGCAGGATTTTGCCTTCGCTGAAAATACTCCGGTGCAGCCCGAGGTGCGCGACGGTATCTTTCGCGACTCAACCTTTGTTGGGTGCTTTATCGTCTTTCATGTCGGCTGCCGGCTGCTGTTCAAGGCGACCCAACTGGCCCAACAAGGCAGCGATGCGTTTCAACCGGTGAGCTCGCTGTTCGCCGGACTTTTCGCCGGCGTCTCTCCCGGCGCAGTGGAATTTCTCAACCATTTCTTCTGGTGGGGCGCCCTCGGTTCGATCTTGCTGTTCATTCCTTATTTTCCGCGCTCAAAGCATATCCACATATTTCTCGCGCCGGTCAATTTGGCTTTGAAAAAAGACCGGCCCGGTGTGCTGCAACCGATGGACTTCGAGAATGAAGAAACTTTTGGCGCGGCAAAACTGGAGGACTTCGTCTGGCCGCGCCTGTTGGATTCCTACAGCTGCATCATGTGCAATCGCTGCCAGGATGTCTGTCCGGCGTCCAATACCGGCAAGGCTCTCAGCCCGGCGGCATTGCTGATCAATGAGCGCTACGAGCTCAACAAGATTTTCCCGGGCTTCTCCCAAGGCCAAGAGAGTCCACGTCCACTGCTCGACTTCGCGTTCAACGAAGAGTCGGCTTGGGCCTGCACCACTTGCAACGCCTGCATTGAAGTCTGTCCGGTCGGCAACGAGCAGATGCTCCATATCATCGATGTGCGCCGCGAGCGCGTGCTCGGCGCGGCGGAGTTTCCCAAGGGGCTGCAAAACGCCTTCAATCACATGGAGCGGGCCGGCAACCCTTTCGGCATGGCGGGGGAGGAGCGAGTCGCTTGGACGAAAGGGCTGCCGTTTGCGGTGCCGACATTGGCGGACAAACCCGATCCGGAAGTGCTCTACTGGGTCGGTTGTGCCGTGGCTTTCGATCCCCGGGCACAAAAGATCGCCCAGAGCATGGCGACCATATTCAATGCCGCCGGGCTGGACTGGGCCGTGATCGGCAAGGACGAGAAATGCACCGGGGACACGGCGCGGCGCACGGGCAACGAATATCTTTTCGTCCAGATGGCCGAGGAAAATATCGCTGTGCTAAACGACATCAAAGCCAAAACCATCGTCACCACTTGTCCGCATTGCTTTCATACCATTGCCAATGAATACCCGCAGTTCGGCGGCAACTATGTTGTTAAACATCACACCGATTTCATCGCCGAGCTGGTCGAACGAGGCAAGTTGAAACTCACCGGCGACAGCGACCGTTCAGTGACCTACCATGATCCCTGCTATCTGGGCCGGCACAACGGCATCTTCGATCAACCGCGCGGACTGCTCGAGTCCACCGGTGCCAAGTTAACAGAGCCCGGCCGCAATCGCGGCAACGGTTTTTGTTGCGGCGCCGGCGGCGGTCAGTTCTGGAAAGAGGAAGAAAAAGGCAAAGAGCGGGTCAGCACCAACCGGTATCGTGAGTTGAAACAGACCGGCGCTAAAACCGTCGCCACCGGCTGCCCTTTTTGCATGCGCATGCTCACTGAAGAGACTGCGAAGGAAGAGCCGGAAACCGCCATGCAGGTTTTGGACGTCGCCGAAATCGTCGCCAAGAGCCTTAACAAGTAAGATGCGCAGCCATCGATGCGGTTTGACCGTTTTGATCTGGCTCCTGGGATTCGCGGTCTCCGCTTGCGATGCTCAGCCCAGAGTGACGATCACCACCACAGACGGCCGCAAGGTCGGCTTTCAAGTGGAAGTCGCCGACACTCCGGGCAAGCGCGAGATGGGCTTGATGTACCGCACCGAACTAGCCGACGACCGCGGCATGATTTTTCTCTTTCCCCGCGAGTCGCAGCAGTCGTTCTGGATGAAGAACACGCCTCGGTCGCTCGATATAATTTTTATTGGCCGCGATCGCAGGATCGTCGGCATCGTCGAAGAAGCCGCGCCATTTTCCGTCGATCCCAGGGCGGTCGATGGCAAGAGTCAGTTCGTGTTTGAAATCAACGGCGGTTTGTCGAAGCGGCATGGCTTCAAAGCCGGCGACCCGGTGCAGTTCGACGGCTTCAGTGAAACGGTGAGCCAATAAAAAAGGGACCGAAAACCTGAGCCTTCGGTCCCTCAATGCGGTTAGTGAATCTAGTCTCAAATTTCGCTAAAAAAATACGGCCGCACGGGCGCCAATTTCTCCTCGTAGGAATCGGGGTAGAGAAACCATAAGGACGCGGCGATGCTGCTCAGGAGCGAATTGCCGTCCTGGGGCGTGAAGCAAGTGCCGATCACTTCCTTGTCGTTATGGATTGCCAAGCTCTGGGCGACGACCACCGTTTGATTGAGAATCCTGCCGAACAGGCCATGGTCGCGGCCGAAGGAAAACACCGAAGCCGACGACGCTTTGTTGGTCATGGCGACCCGGCGGGTGGAGCCAAACCGGCGCAACAGCTCGTCCTTGTCGATGGCGCGCCGCAGCCGCAAGTTGAAATGAATCGTGTGCATGTACTGGGTGTTGAGCTTCAAAGCCGAGGAAAAAATATTCAAGTCTAGTCCCATGGTCTTGAATAACTCGTGGGCATCATGCCCCTGATGGGTGCCGAAATGGGCGTCGTCATGCTTGCCCGCTTCGGGAGCCGGAATGAAGTCGCCTTCTTGGCTTAAGTCGTTGGCGCGGCGCATGCACACGAAGCGGCTCTCGGCCAGGTTGTCTTCCTTCTCGGGGCCCAACGCGACGGTGTCGATCAAAACCGCCAGGTTGTGGGTGTTGCAGCTTACGACCTGGATGAACTGGTCTTGGCCTTTGACCAGGGCTTTGTCGTTGATGCCGCGGGCGTATTTTTTGCCGAAGCCGTCTTCGCTGCCCTGGGCGATAAAGCCGCGACTGCCGTTGGCGTATTTGTTATAGAGCTTTTCCTTGTTTTGATTGCCCACCGGGGTGCAATCGATAATCACACTGGCGCGCTCGATCGCTTCCTCGGCCTCGAGGGTCGGCGTCATGCCCATGTCGACAAATTTCTGCCAGCGATCCTTGTCGACCGCGAGCTTGGCGCCCTTATCGCAGGACACCATCACTTTCGAACGGTCGGTCAGCAACGGTGTGCGCTTGTGAAACGTCACCTCGTCGATGCCGAATTGCTCCTTGAAGGTGGAGAGAATACAGATCAGCGGCTCGCCGATGGTGCCGGTGCCGACGATGTGAACGATTTTTTTCTGTGCCATGGGTCCTCTGCCTGGGATTTCGGATGCGCAAATACTAGCCCAACGGCGTCATGCGATCAACAGACTATTAGATGCAAGACGCTGGTTTTTGGCGGTAAATCCTCTATCCTGGGAACTCATAAGCGAGGTGAATGGCGATGGCAGACGCACCGGTTCCAGCCCAGTTTTTCTTCGATCGAAACTTCGGCATCCGCAACCGCGACCTGGAGAAGGTTCTCGACGCGGCCATGGGTAAGAAAGCCGATTACGCCGATCTGTTCTTCGAGTACCGGCGCAATGAAGGCATCAGTCTGGAAGAGGGGATGGTCAAGAACTGTTCCCAGTCCACCGCCAACGGCGTCGGCGTGCGCGTGCTGGCGGAGACCAAGACCGGCTATGCTTACACCGACGACATTACGATTGAAAATCTCGAAGTCGCCGCCCGCACAGCGCAATACATTGCGCAGAACCGGCCGGCCCAAGTGCCGGCTAAAGTGGGGCAGCAGCCCGCTCGGGTGCATGATCTCTACCCCATCGCGACACCGGTGAACGACGTTCCGTTGGACAGGAAAGTCGAGCTGCTTTACGAGATCGATACGTTCACCCGCGCCCTCGACCCCAGGGTGAAAAACGTTTTCGCTTCCATCGGCGCCGAGTACAAAGTGATCCTGGTCGCGTCATCGCAAGGCATGGTGGTCGGTGATATCCAGCCGCTGACCCGTCTCAATGTGACCTGTATCGTCGAGGAAAACGGCAACCGCCAGGTCGGCAGCTTCGGCGGCGGCGGCCGGGTGGAATTCGGCTTCTTTGTCGACGGCCGCGATTATGAGCGCTATGCCCGCGAGGCGGTGCGCCAGGCGGTGTTGAATCTGAGCGCCGAAGACGCCCCGGCGGGAACCATGGACGTGGTGCTCGGTCCCGGCTGGCCGGGAATACTGCTTCACGAAGCGATCGGCCATGGTCTGGAAGGCGATTTCAACCGCAAGAAGACCTCGGCGTTCAGCGACCGCATCGGCGAGAAGGTCGCCTCCGAGCGTTGCACCGTGGTGGACGACGGCACCATCCCATCGCGCCGTGGTTCGATCAACGTAGACGATGAAGGCACGCCGACCAGCCGCACCACGTTGATCGAAAAAGGCATCCTCAAGGGCTATTTGCAGGACAAGCTCAACGCCGGCTTGATGAAGATGGCGCTAACCGGTAACGGCCGGCGCGAAAGCTATGCGCATATTCCGATGCCGCGCATGACCAATACCTTCATGCTCGCCGGCGAGTCGGCACCCGAAGATATTCTGAAGTCCGTGCAGAAAGGGCTCTACGCCGTCTCTTTTGGCGGCGGCCAGGTCGATATTACGAGCGGCAAATTCGTTTTCTCCGCCAGCGAGGCTTACTTGATCGAAGACGGCAAGGTCACCAAACCGGTGAAGGGCGCGACTCTGATCGGCAACGGCCCGGACGTGTTGACCCGGGTGTCGATGGTCGGCGCGGATTTGAAGCTCGACGAAGGCGTCGGCACCTGCGGCAAGGACGGCCAGTCGGTGCCGGTCGGCGTCGGCATGCCGACGATCAAGATCGATGGATTAACCGTCGGGGGAACAAGAGCGTAAGAGTTCAAAACGTTCAAGCCGTTCAACCGCTGTGCTCCGTTCAAACCCCCTCCTTGCTCCTCCCCCGCGACGCGGGGGAGGAAAAGCTCACCGGTTTCCGCTTCGAAGAAAGGTGGGGGCTTGAGCGATTTCAACGGCTTGAACTTTTTGAACGATCTAGTGGAGAGTTCATGGATAGATGTGAATTAAACCCAGATCTCGGTCGCGAGATACTCAATACCGCCAAGAAGAAGGGCGCGACCTCCGGCGATGTCGTGATGGTCGAGGGCGACTCGTTTTTCGTCACCGTGCGCATGGGCGAGGTCGAGAAGATCAGCCAGGCCGGTGAAAAACGGCTCGGGCTGCGCTTGTTTCTCGGCAACAGCTCGGCGTCGGCGTCGACCTCGGACATCTCGAAGCAATCGATTGAAAAGCTGGTCGACGACACGGTGCAGATGGCCCGCGCCACCGCCCAGGACCCCAGCGGCGGACTGCCGGCGCCGGAGATGTTGGCGCGGGAGATTCCCGATCTCGATCTGATCGACAGCGGCGCGCGCAATATCGCTGTCGATGACAAAATTCAGATCGCCTTGGATACCGAGAAGGCTGCGCTTTCCTACGACGCGCGCATTACCAATTCGGAGGGCGCCGAGTTTTCCAATCACTTCGGCCGGGTTGTCTATGTTAGCAGTCACGGCTTTGCCGGCGAATATTCCGGTTCGACTTTCGGCCATTCAGTGTCGCCGGTGGCGAAACAAGACGGCTCGATGCAGCGCGACTACTGGTATTCGTCCACCCGAAAGTTCGCCAATTTGGAGTCGTCCAAGCATGTCGGTGAAAAAGCCGCCGAGCGTGTGCTGCGCCGGCTCGGCGGGCGCAAGGTAAAGACTTGCGAGGTTCCGGTGGTGTTCGATCCGGAAATGGCGGCATCTCTACTTCGCAGCCTGGCGTCGGCGCTGTCAGGTTACGCGCTTTACAAAGGCGCGTCGTTCCTGGTCGGCAAGCTCGGCGAAACGATCGGCTCGGATTTATTGACAGTCATCGACGACGGC
>Ga0075342_1000152_pt1 | contig 11886 bp, 8 predicted proteins | sample RushOxbow_ThreeS_3_FD_120085 | JGI IMG/M metagenome (GOLD analysis project Ga0075342, IMG submission 120085) | Natural and restored wetland microbial communities from the San Francisco Bay, California, USA, that impact long-term carbon... | ecosystem: Environmental > Terrestrial > Soil > Wetlands...
AGCCCAACACCATGAACAAAGGATCGATGCCCCAGGCCGCGGCGACTTCGACGGGTTTGCTCTGTTGCCAGGATCGGGTGATGTGTAAACGCGCGTCTTTTCCCGGCGACAGGTAGAGACCGCATTCGTTTTTGCCTTGCAGCATCATGCGGTAAGTACCGATGTTCAAATAACCGCTGTCGGGATCGCGGGTGATGACGCAATCCGCCGTGCCGGCATAGCGGCCGCCGTCAAGCGGCCAATGACGGGGAATCGGCAATTGCGTGATATCGATCTTATCGCCGGTGAGAGTGTTCTGATACATGGGCGCTTCAGCGGCTGAAATCTCGCGGGGTGCCATACGATTTTTGAGTTTGTCTTTGGTGCGGCGAATCAGTTCCACTGTCGGCGTGTCATGGGGCTCTTCCATGGTCAAGGCTATGCGCGGGATGCTTGGGCCCAAGATATTCCAGAGCGATTGGGCCTTGTATGGGCTCTTTTCATAGCCTTTGATGTTATCGAACAAGATCGCGGGAGAAGGTTTCTGTTTGGCGACTAGATAACCGATGGCGCTCATCTCTTCTTCGCAGCTCACCGCTTCCTTGACCCGCACCAGATCGCCTAAAGCTTCGACACGGCTCAACCATTCGCGCAGATCTTGGATCGGTTTTTTGCTGCTCTCGGTTACTTTTTCTTCTCGTTTAGCCATCGGTTATCCTCCAAATTGTTCAATCACGAATTGAATCTTACAGCCGGGCGCCTTTTGGCAGTTGTGCGCGAAAATAGGCGAAGGCATCGTAGGAACGGAACATCATGTTTTCTTTCATGTAATCGATTTCGGCCTGGGGCATGACCGCCGGCTTGCCGACGCAGCTGGCGATGAACTGCATGTAGGCGGTACGCTCCAGGTAAATCGCGTGGACCGTAGCATATTCTAAGCTGTCGCCGCACACAATGATGCCATGGCCCTTAAGTAGCATCGCCATGCGGTCTTGCAACGTGGCACAAATCTCTCTGCCGTCGCGCATGGTGTAAATCAGGCGAGGGCTCGGGAAAATCGGCGTTTCCGGGGCAAATACCGCGGCTTGATTATAGATCGGCAGGATCGGCGTGCCGGCCACTGAAAAAGCCGTCGCAATAGTCTGGTGCGTATGGACCACGGAATTGACATCGGAACGGGCGTTATAGATTGCCGCGTGAATCATCGTTTCGCGCGGCGGATTTTTGATCTTGGTCACAGCGCGTTTGTTGCCAGCCCTGGCGTAGTTTGCCTCGCAAACTTCGAAGTACTGATCGATGTCGACCTCGATGATATGCTTGGGCGCCACTTCACCGAGGGGTGCCAAAACCGGCTTGATAAAAAACTTTCTCGTGCCGGGAATGCGCGCGCTGACATGGCCGTGATAATCGGCCAAACCTTGGTGGTACATGATGCGGTTACCCAAGGCAACTTTCTTCTTGAGCTCGTCAGTATCTTTTCTGCTAATTTTCACCGATCAATCCCCTTTCACCATGATACGCTAGTCAATCTGTTGCTTCGCTTGCGCGCCACTGCTCGGGTTGTCCGCCCAGCCGTGGATGTTCATCCAATTCCACTGTTCAGGATAGCTTCGTACCGTGCGTTCGAGCCAGCGAGTGATTCGTATGGTATTTTCACGAATCGCCTCGGCGTTGCGCTGGCCTCTCTCCAGCTCCAACTCGGGTTCGATAACCAACCGCAAACTATCGTCCGACTGACGCACCATGCAAGCGGGAACCACCGCAGCACCGGTGCGCAATGCCAGACTCACCGGGCCGCGCCGGGCAAATACCGTCTTACCAAAGAGCGGCACTTCAATGCCAGAGCCCTGGCGATATTCGTCGGCGATCACGACCGCGACCTGATTGCGCCGCAGTACCTCCGTAAGCTCTCGCAGTGCCCGCGGCCGCGGCCGCGCATGAATCGTTTTCTGCCGGACCTCAAGGCGGTATTCATCCATTAGAGCGGCAAAACGGCCGTCACGCGGTTGATTGACCAAAACGAATGCCGGCAAACCATCGACCGCAACGCGGCAGCCGACTAAAAAAAAATTGCCTAGGTGCGCGCTGAGCAGCAGCACACCTCGGCCCTTAGCGAGCGCGGCATCGAGATGCTTGCGCCCGACAACCGGGATATCCGCCCTGATCTTGTCATCGGAAGATTCCACCGCAACAGCGATCTCCACGCAAGCGCGCAAAAAATTACGCAGCGACTGGCGCGCAATACTGTCGATCTCACTGGCACCCAAGCGTTCGCCCAAAGCAATGCGAAGATTGGCGATGGAACGAGTACGAAAGCCGCTAAACAGATAAAAACCGATCCTGGCCAGCGCATCTGAGAGTCGAAAAATAGCTCCCGGACAGACCCGGATCGCCGCGCAACCAATCTTGAAACCGAACCAGGTACTTATGTATGCAAGTTTTCCCGAGAGCCAAGCTATCATCAATTATCGCGAGCTAACCATGCCGCGCCGCTCTCCCGCGTCATAAAATAGGTCAATCTACGCTACTTTTTTCGCTGTCGCAACCACCAAAACCACCCCTTTTGGACGCTCTTAACTCCCCCAGCTTTGGAATCAAAGTCGTATTAATTCAACGAGTTAGCAAGGGTTGCTAATCAGGGCATGGGGCCGGGGTTATTCCTATTGAGGAACAGGTGTGTTAATTATTTCGGACTGTTGTGAACCCGGATAAGATCTATGCGCATGATTCTACCTCCGATAAAGGAAAGGCGGACGATCGACCGTTTTCTGTCGTCCTTTTTCAACGAATGCAAGGCTTCTGACTTTAAGAAAGCGATTAGCCTGCTTTGCCGGTTTTACCACCTAAGGCAGCCAAAGATAGAGTGGTTTGAGTATATCGATTGGGGAAAAACCGCGGGAAAGACCTACGAGACCGGTCAGATCTACTTGGTTCATCCGGAGAATTGGAAAAAAGGCCGCAAATACAACAGCGCGAGACGCTGGATAAATCTGGTCTACCATGAGATGGGTCATTACGTTTTCTGGGCCGACGCGGAAAACAAGGCCGATATGTTTGCCATGCGCATGGTGCGCGGCTTGAACAGTCAAAAATAACGACCCCCTGGTACTCACGCGCCTGGCGCGCCGGCGCCGTGGGAATCTTCCATTATCATGGACTATAAAGACACCCTCAACCTACCGAAGACCGAGTTTCCCATGCGCGGCAACCTGCCCCAGAACGAACCCAAGCAGGTCGAAAAGTGGGATAAGGAACAGCGCTATTTCCAGATCCTTGAGGCAAACCGGGGCAAGCCAAGATTCATCTTGCATGACGGGCCGCCCTACGCCAATGGCAACATCCACATCGGCCACGCGTTAAACAAAATCCTCAAAGACATCATCATCAAATACAAAGCCATGACCGGCCACTTTGCGCCCTATGTGCCCGGCTGGGATTGCCATGGCCTGCCCATCGAACTGCAAGTCGAAAAGAACGTCGGCCGGGCGAAAAAGTTGGCCATGAGCAAGGCGGAAATCCGCAAACTTTGCAAAGAGTACGCGGAAAAATACATTTCGATTCAACGCGAAGAGTTCAAGCGCCTTGGCGTGCTCGGCGATTGGGAGAAGCCTTATCGGACGCTGGAACCGCAATATGAAGCCCAGGAAGTGCGCGAATTGGGAAAATTCGTCGCCTCAGGCGCGCTCTACCGCAAAAAGAAGCCAGTCTACTGGTGCGCATCCTGTGTTACGGCGTTGGCGGAAGCTGAAGTCGAGTACGACGATCACACGTCGACATCGGTGTACGTCAAATTCCCGGTACTCGACGGTGGCGCAAGGATGAAGGTGGACGGCAACACATTCGTCGTCATCTGGACCACGACGCCATGGACCTTGCCAGCAAACCAGGCTATCGCGGTTCATCCCAAGTTCACTTACCGGCGGGTGAAAACCCCACAAGGCGATTTGATCGTTAGCCAAGAATTAGTCGAACAGGTAATGCAGGCCATCGGTCTGGAAGCGAAAGATTATGAAATCTTTCCCGGCAGTTGGACCGGCGCTGAACTCGAAGGCGTCGTCTGCCGCCATCCTTGGCTCGACCGCGACTCGAATATCGTGCTTGGCGACTACGTGACACAGGATCAAGGCACCGGCTGCGTTCATATTGCCCCCGGCCATGGCCAGGAAGACTACGAAGTCGGCATGCGTTACGGATTGCCGGTCATAGCACCAGTGGATCCGGAAGGCAGGTTCACGGCGGAAGCCGGCGACTTGCAAGGCGAGTCGGTGTTCAAAGCGGACCCGCGCATAGTTCAAAAGTTAATCGAGCACAACGCCCTGCTCAAAGAAGACAAGCTTACCCATAGTTATCCGCATTGTTGGCGCTGCAAAAAGCCGGTGATCTTTCGCGCCACCGAGCAATGGTTTATCTCCATGGAGAAAAACGACCTACGCAATCAGGCACTGCGCGCCATCGACGAGGTCAAATGGATCCCGCCCTGGGGTCGTGACCGCATTCGCGGCATGCTCGAAGCGCGCCCTGACTGGTGCATCTCGCGCCAGCGCTCCTGGGGCGTGCCGATCCCGGCGGTGTACTGCAAGCGCTGCAATCAAGCGGTATTCACCCAGGCAATCTGCAATCATGTCGCGGCGATTTTCGAAAAAGAGGGATCGGATGCCTGGTTCACCCGGCCGGTTAGCGAACTCATCCCGGCCGATCTCAAGTGTCCCGACTGCGGCGGCCAAGATTTTTCCCGCGAGGAAGACATCCTTGACGTCTGGTTCGACTCTGGCGTCAGTCACGCGTCGGTGGTCGAACAAGACCCGCGTCTCGGCGGCCGCGCCGATCTCTATCTCGAAGGCAGCGATCAACACCGCGGCTGGTTTCACACCGCGCTGCTGACATCGCTGGCAACCCGCGACCGTGCGCCTTACGTTAGCGTGCTGACCCACGGTTTCACCCTGGACGGCAAAGGACGAAAAATGTCCAAGTCGCTGGGCAATACCATCGCGCCGCAAGACATCGCGAAAAAATTCGGCGCTGAAATTCTACGCCTTTGGGTTGCTGCCGAGGACTATCGTGAAGACGTGCGCATCTCCGATGAGATTCTCAATCGCCTGGTCGAAGCCTACCGGCGCGTGCGCAACACCATGCGCTTCTTGATCAGCAATCTCTATGATTTCGATCCATCCCAGGATCGCGTGCCGGTGGAAAAACTCGACGAGATCGACCGCTGGATTCTCCAGCGCACGGAAAGTTTACTCAGCCGCTGCCGCGATGCCTATGAAAAATGCGAGTTCCATGTCGTGTATCACAGCGTCAATAACTTCTGCGCTGTCGATTTGAGCGCGCAGTATTTGGACATCGTCAAAGACCGGCTATACTGCGAGGGGACACATTCGACCAAACGGCGCGCGGCGCAGACGACCCTCTATAGAATTCTCGATGTGCTGGTTCATCTCACCGCGCCGATCCTCTCGTTCACCACCGAAGAAGTCTGGAACTACCTGCCGGGAAAAGCCGCTCGACCTAAGAGCGTGTTTCTATCGGAAATCCCGCAACCGGACCTTAGCTTCACGGATGTGAAACTGATGGAAAAATGGGAGCAGATTTTCCACGAGCGTGGAGTCGTCTTAAAAACATTGGAACAAGCTCGCACGGATAAAGTAATTGGTCATTCCTTGGATGCGAAGGTATTCCTTTATCAAAGCCATCCAGAACGCTCATCCCTACACGAGATGATCGCAGCTGATCCACAAAAGCTGGCGGATCTTCTGATTGTTTCCCAAGTCGCTGTTGGTACAGATCGAGGCTTCGAAGACCTATCTGAAGACCTAAAAGTCTTATCGTATTCGGTCAGCAAAGCCGACGGGGCAAAATGCGAACGCTGCTGGAAGTACGATGTCAAAGTGGGCGTGGACCACAACCATCCGACCGTCTGCCCCCGCTGCGCTCGCGTGCTAAACGCTGGAGCAGCGGCTTGAGCAGAAAGTGGCTGGGTATTGGCGTCTGGCTCGCCGCGATTGTCGTTCTCGATCAGTTAACCAAGCTCATCGTCCACCGGACGATGGCGCTTCATCAATCGATCCCTGTCATCGAAGGTCTGCTTAACCTCACCTACATACGCAACACTGGCGCCGCCTTTGGAATTTTCGCCGGCAGCGCCGAAATCTTTCGCCGGCCTTTTTTGATTTTGGTGTCGGTCCTGGCCAGCGTCTTTATCGTCACTCTACTCCGCCGGCTGGCGGATAGTGAAAGGGGACTGGTCATCGCGCTCACCTTTGTCCTTGGCGGCGCCATCGGCAATCTCATCGACCGGGTCTTCTACGGTGAAGTTATCGATTTCCTCGATGTCTACTGGCGCGACTATCACTGGCCGGCATTCAATATCGCCGACAGTTTCATAACCATCGGCGTCACCATCGCGCTCTACTGCTTTTACAAGCATGAGGGCGCCGATCCCTTTACTGGCGGGTAGGTTTAGCTTTTTAGAATTACTACGGTAGCGCCCCAACTGCCGGCTTCGAGCGGCGCATCGTGAAACGAGTCGACGGCGGCGTGAGTCTCAAGTAACTTGCGAATGCTATTGCGCTGGACGCCTTTGCCCTTGCCATGGATCAAACGGACTTCGTGAAAACCGGCCTCTTTGCATTGATAAAGATACTCTTCGACGACGCTGACAATCTCTTTGGGCTGAAACGGATGCAGATCCAGGCGATCTTCGATGCGGAGTACGACGATGTCCCCGCAGAATGGGTCGAATTCAGCCATTGCCGTCAGGATTTCATCGCCGCTGTCCACTCACCGGCTTCGAGATAAGTCTTGACCGACTGCAAGAACCGTGCGCCGATAGCGCCGTCTGCTACTCGATGATCGGCGGAAAGCGTAAGCGTCATCATCTGGCGTATCGCAATGGCCTCGTCATCGGCCACCACCCGCGGCGCAACGCGACCCACCGCGAGTATGGCGCATTGCGGCGGGTTGATGATCGCCGTGAAACTATCGACCCCAAACATGCCGAGATTGGAAATCGTGAAAGTCCCGCCCTCATAGTCCGCCGGCGTCAGCTTTTTGTTGTGGGCCTTGTCGATCATTTCACGAGTTTGACGGGCCAGTTCATAAAGGTTTAATCCGCCGGCATGCCGCACGACCGGTACAACCAGTCCGTCATCCAATGCCACGGCAAAACCGATGTGAATCGCAGCGAAGCGCTCGATGCCTTGATTGCGATACTGCGAGTTCATCAGCGGATAGAGTTGTAACGCCTTGGCGCAGGCGAGAATGATCAGATCGTTGATCGATGGCAGCGGCGATAACCCCTTGCTTTTCCATTTCTGACGATGTTCCATGGCGGTCGTCATGTTGACATCCAGAGATAGATAGAAATGCGGCGCGTTCCGCTTGCTTGCGCTCATGCGCGCGCCGATGATCCGGCGCATCGCACCGAGCGGAACATCGCCGGCAACGCCAACCGTAGCTTCAGCTCCACTGGTAACAATGGACCGTAGGTCTCGAACTAACACGGCGCCCCCTGGTCCGCTACCCTTTACGGAAGCAATCTCTAACGACTTTTCCCGCGCGAATTTCCTTGCCGCCGGAGACGCTTTCCAAGCGTGAATGGGAAAGCCGCTTAAATTCACTCGTGATTGAAGCTTGCCCGTATCGGACTTGATCTCGGTCGGTATCGCCCCACCGGGGCCGGGCGAGGTGGGAACAACAGACCCAGTCTCATCCACCGGCACCTCTCCGCGCGCACCGATAAATGCCACAGTCTGGCCTACCGGCACGGCCGCTCCTTCAGCGGCGCCGCGCCGCAGCAGTACGCCAGATACCGTTGCCGCAACTTCGACCGTCGCCTTATCCGTTTCCACTTCCATAAGCGGTTCGCCCTTGGCAATGGGCTCGCCTTCGCGTTTGAACCATTTGAGTAACACGCCGGACTCCTGAGTCGCGCCAAACGCCGGCATGATGACTTTGGTCGCCACGAACCCTCCTTGAAACGATGATAAAATTCCGCCGCTTACGCGTTTATCCAAATCACGCGAATAAGGCTACGGGATGACAATTTTCCCTTTGAGTTGGCAACAATTCCTACGCTGGCCCACCATCAATGCGGCAGACTCTGGCTTGCAGCTACACCGGTGGAATTAATCAGGTTGGTCAGCAACGTCGTGATGGCGTCGTAATTGACCGGCTTGGTGAGATGGGCGTCGAATCCAGCCTCTAGAGTTCGCCGACGATCCTGCTGCTGCCCCCAACCGGTGAGAGCGATGAGGATCATGTGTTTGCCCCAAGGCTGCATGCGGATTCGTCTGGCCGCTTCATAACCGTCCAGTCTAGGCATCGCAATGTCCATTAGGACAACGTCCGGCAAGAACTCCGCCGCAGCTTCCACTGCGGCGACGCCGTCCTCGGCAATTTGCACCTCGTTCCCATCTTTTTCGAGCAAGCGTGCCAGGGTCTCGGCGGACTGGGGAAAATCGTCCGCCACCAAAATACGCCGCGGGCGCATCGGCAGGGGACTTTCATCCACCGAATCGTGCGCCAGACTCTCGAACTCGAAACCTCGGGTGGTCACCGGCAACTGCACTGTGAACTCGCTACCGCGGTTCATGCCCTCACTGCGAACCTCTACCTTGCCGCCATGCAGTTCCACCAACCTGTGCACCAGCGTCAGGCCCAAGCCAAGACCGCCTTCGCTGCGGGTATAAGAGCGATCCACTTGGTAGAAAAGCTCGAATACATGAGGCAAGCTGTCCGCTGCAATGCCGACTCCGGTGTCTTTGACCCGGACCACGACGGTATCGCCAGCCTGTTCGACATTGAGCCAAATATGTCCCGGATCGGGAGTGTACTTAGCCGCGTTGTTCAAAAGATTCATGAAGACTTGCGTAAGTCGAAGTCGATCCGCGTCAACGTATATCGAATCCTGTGACATGGTCACGGTCAATTCATGCTTCCGCTGGTCGATCAGCGGCCGACTCGATTCCACCGCGGCCTTAATGATCTCGGTCAGATCGAGCGATTCTTTCTGCAAAACCAGTTTTTCTCGGGTAATGCGGCTGACATCGAAAAGATCGTCGGTGAGGCGGGTCAAATACTTGACCTGCCGATCGATAATATCCTGCCCCCAGTGGGGATCGTTCTGTGGAGCGGTACTGTTTTGTTGCAGGGTCACGACGTTGCGCACCAGAGAGAGAGGATTACGCAACTCATGGGCGAGGGTGGCCAAGAACTCGTCTTTGCGCCGGTCGGCTTCGCGCAAGGCATCGCCACTCGCACGCAGAGCGTCATCGAGCCGCAGCTTTTCCACCGCCAGCCATGTCCGTTCGGCAACCATATTGATCAATGAGACTTCGCGTTCGCTCCAATCGCGCGGCCCAGCACTTGCCATGGCCAAAGCCGAAACCAGCGCTCCGTCGCGCAACAACGGGGCTGCGACAAAGGCACGAATGCCGATCCGGTGGTACGATTCAATATGGACTCTGGTGCGCTCATCGCGGGCAACATCCGCGATCGCCGTGGTTTGACCCGCGCGACCGGCATCGACTAACAAAGGTCCAAACGCTTCCAGCGGATAGCTACCGACCAGAGATACCAAATGGGGATGGTAATCGCGCTGCACTAAGAACTGTTTCTTTTCGGTATCGATTTCGAAAAACGCGCAACGGTTGACTTTGACATGCTCGCCCAAGGCCACGGCGACGGCCCAGGTGAGTTCTTCGGCATTGGCCGCGAAACGGATGCATTCGGCGAGATCCAATAAAAACAACGTATCGGCCTCGGCTTGCTTGCGCGCTGTGATATCGCGTATCGCGACGTTCACCCCAAGCAGTTCGCCGCTCGGGTTATGCACCGGGAAGTAACTCGCCAACCAAAAACGGGCCTCGTTCGGATGCGCTGCCGTCGTCCCTTTGATTTCGACATCTAAGATCGGTTTACCGCTTTCGATGACGCGCCGGTAATGGACCTCAATGGTATCGGCCAGCTCCGGAATGGTGTCGCGGATGGTTTTACCGATATAATACTCCGGCGTCCGGCCGTTCATCTCGGCCAACGCCGCGTTCATGGATAGATAACGCAGATTAAGATCGACAAAACATAATCCTACCGGCGCTGATGTATAGATGGTGTTGAGCAGTGCGAGCCGTTCGTTGGCGATACGCTCGCTATCGCGCCGGTCTTGTTCCATTGTCCGGTGCCGCAGTCCCAATATCGTTACGCTCCAGACCATCAACAGGGTGAACCCTTGATTCGCCAATCCGGCCCATGCCGGCAGTCCCGAGACGGTGTGGCGGAAAAAGGCATCGGCCACAAGCATCGCCGTGCAGGCCACGGCTACGGCAATCTTCTCCCGCTTTCCCGGTAGCGCCACGGCTAACACCAACGCGGCGGCGTAACAGATCGGAATCGCTAATTGTGCCGGAATCCATAGGTCGATAAGGTAGAAAAGTCCGACCAACAGAACTGCCAGAACCCAAAAGAATCGCGAACCAAAACCGCGGTTCGCCTCTGGAACTGACGGGCTGTGCCCTAAACTAGGGAGAGGTTCCGGTTGTTTGATTTTCATGACCGCAGTGCGGGTAGCAATTACTCGAAGAACAAGGCGGCATTGTACCAGACCCAGTCTAGATCAAACAAGCATCCATTACCCCAATTGGCTGACGCTTCCTGAATTAACCAGCGCTGGCACGCTTGACAACCTCGGTGGCCCAGACAATAGATGACATAAGCATCACTGACAGGGAGAGATCGATGGCCAACAGCGTGAAGTATTATCGTGACTTTCGCGAGCATTTGAAGGCGCTCGAAGAGCGCGGCAAACTGGTCCGCATCCAGCGCGAAATCAACAAAGACACCGAACTGATGCCGCTCGTGCGTTGGCAGTTTCGCGGGCTCGACGAGCGCGAGCGCAAGGCATTCCTGTTCGAGAAGATCGTTGATTCCAAGGGCAAACGTTATTCGATGCCGGTGACCGTAGGAACCTTAGCCGCAACCACGGAAATTTACGCCATCGGCATGATGTGTGAACCCGAGCAAATCGCCGAACGCTGGAACCAAGCGCAGTTAAATCCCTTCGAACCCACCAAAGTGACTTCGGCACCCGTGCATGAGATCGTCTGGCAAGGTCAAGACATTCTCAACGGCCACGGTCTGGACATGATCCCCGTGCCGATATCAACGCCGGGTTTCGATAATGCACCTTACTTAACTTCGGCGAACTGGATCACCAAGGACCCCGAGACTGGCATCTACAACATCGGCAACTATCGCAGCCAAATCAAATCGTCGAACCGCACTGGCGGCCTATTCACGTCGCAACATATGGGACAGCATTGGCGCAAGGCGAAAGCCAAGGGTCGGCGGCTAGAGGCCTGCATCGCTATCGGCGTGGTGCCGAGCATCGCCTATTCGGCTACGGCTAAAATCCCCTATGATTTTGACGAGTACCGTCTAGCCGGCGGATTGGCCGGTGCGCCGGTGGAGGTCGTGCAAGCGAAAACCGTGGACTTACTCGTGCCCGCTACCGCGGAAATCATTATCGAAGGGACCATTCCCACCGATATCGTCGAGCCGGAAGGTCCGTTTGGCGAATATCCGGGGTACATGGGCCATCGCACCGAATCGCCGTTTCTCGAGGTGACATGTATCACGCATCGGCGCGAGGCGATTTATACCGCGTTGATGAGCCAGTTTCCCCCCAGCGAGTCAAGCAAGATCAAACACACCGGCACGGAAAAAATCATCTACAAACTGCTGCGCCACGATAGCGGCAACTCGGCGGTGCTCGACGTTGCCCTGCATGACGAAGTGAGCGGTAGCGGTCAAGCCTATTGCGTGATCAAAATGCGCAATGCCACCAAGGCCGAAGCCTGGCGCGCGCTCCACGCCACCGCCGGCTTTACCGGCAGCTACGCCAAAGTCTGC
>Ga0075342_1000154_pt1 | contig 11861 bp, 12 predicted proteins | sample RushOxbow_ThreeS_3_FD_120085 | JGI IMG/M metagenome (GOLD analysis project Ga0075342, IMG submission 120085) | Natural and restored wetland microbial communities from the San Francisco Bay, California, USA, that impact long-term carbon... | ecosystem: Environmental > Terrestrial > Soil >...
ACCGGAATAATTTCGCCGGTCAAAGGCTGGGGCAAATTACTCGCGGGAGAAAAATAGCAACCTGATCCGGTTCAGGCCCCTACTTTTCCTGTGACCGGTCCGCAACGATTTGAACGTTTGGAACCTTTGGAACGATTGGAACAGCGGTTGAGATAAATCTCAACCGCGCAGTTAAAACCCGATGCCAAATCCGAACGACCCGCCGTCCCTGCTGCGATTAAATTCACGTTGGTGCCAGCGCTGCTCGTCCTGGCGGACGCGCTCGACTTCGTCTTCCATTTTGTTGCCGAGCCACTCGGCATCGGCGATGAGCGACTCGGAAAGAACCAAATCGCTGCCCGGCGCCCTCAGCAAATAAACCTCAATCGCCTTGCGGATTTCCCCCAGCGGATCCCAAAAGGCCTGGATCGGTCGAGTGCGATTCATATAGTCAATAAAATCGTAAATGCCCTTCATGCCATCGAGGATCTCCTTAACGCCTCTTGCGTTGTCGCCGCTGCGCGCCAGCGCGAGACCAAAATAAAGCCTCGCCAAGAGATCGGTGGAATCAAGCGAAAGCGCCCGTTCAAGCGATTGCCGCGCGTCGGCATATCGCTTGGTAGCGTATTGCGTGCGGCCGACGTAGGTCCAAATCCCTTCATGAAAATCTACCGAACGATAAATAAAGTTGGGATCGCTCTGCGCCGCCTCGAGAAAATAAGGCAGCGCCCGCTCCGGATCGTTGACCAAGAGCGCGCGCCGGCCAGACTGGACTTGGGTCCCGATAGTGAACGCAGCGCACCCGGCGAGCACAAGTATCAACAACAGCGACGGGATGCTTCTTGCAATATTCATAGGATCAGAGGCTAGGTCTGCGCACAGCAGATGTCAACCGGATCAATCCGCGTAGGGCTCGCGGCAAAATCATCCCACTCTCGATTGCGCAAGAAGCTGATCGACACTTGGCGCGCTTTGCGCCTTTGCGGGATAACGTTCCGACGCTGCATAGATTTGACTTGCACTTTCGTTCCAGGCTAACTGTCAGCCAAATCCCGGAGGAATTTTTTGAAAATCACCAATGTCAAAGCATCCATCCATCGCGTGCCGGTGGAAGTGCCGCTGCTCAGGGAAAAGATCGTCACTCCGATCGTATTCACCGCCGTCGAGACCGACGCCGGCGTCACTGGCTATGGGTTGACCCGCGGCGGGCAGCGGTTCGGCATGAAGGAATTCATCAATCGCGAAGTCGCGCCGTTCTTGCGCGGCATGAACCCGCTCGAGACCGAGCGCATTTGGAACGACTTGTTGAAACAGTTCAACGCGCGGGTGCAAACCGGCATGTGGAGTTCGGCGGTCAGCACCATCGACATCGCCTTGTGGGACATTAAAGGCAAACACTACAAAGAACCGGTGTGGCGTCTGCTCGGCGGCGCGCAAAACCCGGTGCAGGCCTACATCACCTTCGGGCTGAAACAATACAAAAAAGAGCAATTGGTCGAGGTCGCCAAGCAGTTGGTCGACCAGGGCGAGAAGCGGCTAAAAATGGTCGTCGCCGTCGATCCGGAAAATCCCAAAATCGATGCCGAGCGCGTCAAGGCCGTTCGCGAAGCCGTCGGCGAAGATGTCGAGCTAATGATCGACGCCAACTATTTGTTCTCGTTCAACCGCGCTTTGGAACTGTGCAAATTGGTCGAGCCATTGGGCATCACCTGGTTCGAGGAGCCGGTCTATCAAAACGACGCGCTTTTGCTCGCCGACCTGCGCCGTCACACTTCGATCCCCATCGCTGCCGGCCAAAACGAGGGCCACCGCTTTCGCCATCGGGAATTGATCGCCAATCACGCCGTCGACATCGCCCAACCCAATGTCTGCTCGGTCGGCGGCTACACCGAAGCGGTGAAAGTCGCGGCCTTGGCGCAAGCCTTCAATCTGCCCATCGCCAACGGCGGCGGCTGGCCGCATCACAACATGCACCTGCAAGCCGCCATGGCCAACGGCTGGCGCGTCGAGTTTCATTTCGAGATGTGGGGCATCGGCGACAAGGTCTACAAAGAACCGGCCGCGCCGGTGAACGGCTGGGTAACGCTGCCGGAGACGCCGGGCCTGGGCCTTGAGCCGCGCTTCGACGCGTTGGAAGAGTTTGAAGAGAAGTGAAGATGGCAATCCGCATTAACCAGTAGCGAACCGGGAAATCGCATGACAGACAAAAACCTTTTTTTGCTACCGCTCATGTTCTTAGTTGCAAATGCTTTAGTCGCTCAGGCGCAGCAGCCACCGAAAATCCCGCGGGTCGGATACCTAGGCGCAGGCACCCTATCCTCGTCGGCGGCCAACGTCGAGGCGTTCCGCCTGGGCCTGCGCGAACTTGGCTACATCGAGGGGAAAAACATTATCATCGAGTGGCGATCCGCCGAGGGGAAACTCGATCGGCTCCCCAAACTTGCCGGCGAGCTGGTCGGTCTCGAGGTGGACGTTATCTTCGCCGCGGCTGCGCCCTCGATAAAGGCCGCGAGTCGGGCAACCAGGACCATCCCGATCGTCTTCGAGATGCTTGCCGACCCGGTGAGGGCCGGTTTCGTTAGTAGCCTAGCCAAGCCGGGTGGCAATCTCACCGGTTTAGCCGGCCTCGCCCCGTAGTTGAGCGGCAAACGTCTGGAGTTGCTCAAAGAAATCCTGCCGCGACTAAGCCGTGTGGCGATCCTTGGTAATCCGCGTAATCCAAACTTTCGTTCTGTATTGAAAGAGACAGAATTAGCCGCCACGGCCTTGGGATTACAACTTCAAGTGCACCAGGTGAAAGAATCAAACAATTTGCCAAGCGCGTTCGCGGCCATGACCAAAGCGCGGGCCGAAGCTCTCTCGGTCATTCCAGATCCGCTGTTGGTCAGCGGGCAGAAACGGATTATTGATCTTGCGGCAAAGGGTCGGTTGCCGGCGATTTACGGGACGCCGCTATCAGTGGAAGCTGGGGGACTTATCTCGTATGCGCCGAGCCCGAGCGATATGTTCAAGCGCGCGGCGACTTACGTGGACAAGATCCTCAATGGCAGCAAGCCCGCCGATCTTCCCATCGAGCAGCCGATCAATTTCGAGTTCATCGTCAATCTCAAAGCAGCGAAACAAATTGGCCTGACGATCCCGCCCAATGTGCTAGTGCGGGCGGACCGGGTGATTCAGTGAAGAAGGCAACCGAATAACTTTTGGAGGCATTCCCATCACACGATCGTTGCAGAGATTCGCGCTGGGTGTCCTAATTCGTTGTATGTGTCGAATCGTCCCAATTACTCGCCGCCGACAAAGTCACCATGAGCTCGACCAACATCACCGGCTTCGATCTCGACCAAATTGTCGCCGTGGCCAAAGGTTTCTTTGCCAAGAAGAATATCGACTTCGAGCCGACCTACATGCAGCCAGACCTGGTGGTCAAGGCGCTACTCGCCGGCACCGTCGACATGGCGAAGTCGGGCAGCCAAGTCGGCCTGATCGCGGCATCTCGCGGCGGCGAGTTAAAAGTCATCGGCGGTTCGACTTACGGCTACGCCTATCAGGTGATCGGCCAGCCGCAGTTCAAAACCCTCGCCGATCTGAAGGGTCAGAAGATTGCCGGCGCGTCATTGGCGAGCATCACGACGACGATCTTCAAGGATGTCATACAGCACCAGGGGATCCCACCGACGGCTTACACGATCCTTTCCCTCGGCGGCAGTCCGGAAAGATTTCAAGCGGTCGCCTCGGGCCAAGTCGCCGCGTCCCTCGCCGAAGCGCCGCCTTTCAACTTCCGCTCCATCGACGCCGGCCGCAAGGTTCTCTTGAACTACTCCGACGAGATTAAGAATTTGCCGTACGGCTCCTACTTTGCGTCGAACAATTCGCTGACCCAGTTGCGCCCGGTGCTCCGACGCTTCATTCGCGCCGTCGGTCATGCGATGCACGGGTTGAACGACCCCGCCAACGAAAATGAAGCCGTGCGCATCATGAGGGAGCGCTTGAAGATCGACGAAACCATCGCCGCGCGCACGTTCAAATTCATGGTGCCGGAAAACCGCTCCTTTCGCGGCGAGAGTCTCGTTGATCCAGTCGGGCTAAATGAAATGATCCGCCTGCTCGCCTCGGATTAGCTAATTCCCGAGCGCAAACCTTGGGAGACTTTCGTCGATTCGGGATTTCTGCCGGCGATGGCGAAATGAGAATCGTGATCGTGCAGCGTGATCGTGTTCGTAACCGGATCCGCAAGCGAGCCCGAGCCACGATCACGTCGAAGCGAAGGCGGCGACGCCTCATGGTTTCCAGCCGCTGGATTTAAGCTCCTCGTTGGCTTTTTTCACGAAGCTCAGATCGAAAATATCGGGGACTTTGATGTCGCGCTGCACTTTCGTCGTCCTCTTCATGTCGTCGATCATCGATTGCAGCAACTTGTCGTCGCTGTATCCCTGCCGGAGCACGAGCGGAGCTTGGATGTCGTAGATCAAACTAACCAACTCCCGGTCCTTCATCCGCAAGCCGTCCATCATATATTTGATCGCCGATTCCCGCTTGGTGGCGTAGTAATTCAGGCCTTTGATCGTGGCGCGGATGAAGCGAAAAATTTTTTCCGGGTTTTGCTTGATCTTATCATGTGTGGTTGCCAATCCGCCTTCGATCAGATTGGCATATTCGCTAGCGGTTCCGAGTTTGATAAAGCCCTCCTTTTGCGCCTTGATACTCATGGCCGTGTTGAACAGCGTCGCTTGTATGGCTTTGGTCTGCAGCGCCGGAAAGCGCACCTCGTCGCCCCCCATCGTCACCAAATTGACATCCTTAGCCGGGTCCAAGCCGTTTTTCCTCAACATTTCGCGCGCGACCACGGCAAGCGACCCTTCGGGAGACATGACTGCGATGTTCTTGCCGCGCAATTGGGCAACCGACTTGATCTCGGGATGGGCGATCAGATCCCAAGTGGGCTTGTCTTGAATAACCGCGATCAGCTTGACCGCAACGCCCCTGACCCCCGCCGCTAGCGCGCTACCGGCGTTGGTAAAAAAATCGACTTCCCCCGCCAGCGTCGTCCGTATCGCGATCTCGCCGCGGATACTGAGTAGCTCCAGATTGATGCCTTCTTCTTTGAGGTAACCTTCCTTCTGCGCGATGAGCAGGGAAAATACCGAAGGATTCATCGAAGGATAGGCGACGCGAAGATTATCGACAGCGCGCGACGTCGCGACGGCGCAGAAAAACACGATCACGAAAACCCCAGAGGTCATTTTCCAACGTTTCATGAAAAAACTCCTTTCCTTGACTATGCCCGTCGCGCCATGCTCAGCGGAGCGACGGGGCCGCAGTTGAACGCTTTTAACCCGCCGGACAGTTTGGGTCAATGGAATAAAAACCCGCCTAAATAAGCGAAATGTCAGCTGCGTGCCTTGAACGAATTGAACGTTTCAACTGTCTGAGCCGATCGTCATCGCCACGCGAAACCCATAATCCGCATATCTAAAACTCGGCGGCAGCGAGCTGCGCGCCGCGCAGCGGGCAAACTTGATCTGATGGCGCCAGGAGCCGCCGCGCGACGCGCGCCGATCGCCCGAAACCGCGCCCTGGGGATTGCGCTCAACGGAATAGCGATAGTAATTGTAGTCGTAATAGTCGCTGCACCACTCGTGCACGCCCTCGCTCATATCGTGGAGGCCGAAGCCGCTTGGCGCATTTACTCCGACGCGCGCCGGCCCGCCGGTTTCTGCATCGCAGCCGATCATTGCCCCCGCAATTGGCGGCTCGTCCCCCCAGGGGAAGCGCGCGCCGATGCGCCCGCCGCGCGCGGCTCGTTCCCATTCAGCTTCGGTGGGCAAGCGAAATGGTTCGCCCGTCTGCCTTTGCAGCCAGCCGCAATACGCGACCGCCTCGAACCAGGTCACACCGACAACCGGCTTGCGCGGATCGGCAAACATCGGCTCCAACCAGAAGCGGGGTGGCTCGGCGCCAGTCGATTCGAGGAATTGCCGGTACTGGCCATGGGTCACGGGAAACTTTGCCAAGGCAAAACGATCCACCCATACGTCATGCACCGGGCGCTCGTTCTCCTGGCCGGCTTCGCAGCCCATCTGGAATACCCCGGCGGGAATGATCACCATTTCTGGCCGATCTTGATTCAACACTCCGGAAAGGTAATGCGCCGATTACCTACGGTCAAGGGATTGCGCTCACTCCAGCAATTAACGTATAACCAATGGCGACAATCCTCTGGAGGCATTAATGACAAATTTGGTGAAATATCTCAGCCGGGCGCGGCGCGGCCGGGGTTTGGCAGTTGCGGTGATGATCCAACTTGCGTTTTCCACGGCGACCGGCAGCGCGCAGCCCGCGCCTTTCTACCAGGACAAGACCATCCGCATCATCGTCGGGTTCACCGCCGGCGGTCTCTACGATCAGTACGCGCGCTTGATGGCGCGCTACATGGGCAAGCATCTGCCGGGAAACCCGAACATCATCGTGCAAAACATGCCGGGCGCGGGCTCGATCATCGCGACCAATTACGTTTCCACCGTTGCTAAACCAGACGGTCTCACCCTTGGCATGGTCGGCAGCGGTATTTATTTGGATCAATTGCTCGGCGTGAAAGAAGCCCAATTTGACGTCGGCAAGATGCAATTCATCGGCAGCGTCGATCAACGGGATTTGGTTTTGTATATGCGCGCCGATGCGCCGTGGAAATCGGTGGAGGACATTCTCAACGCCAAAGAGCTTCCCAAATGCGGCGCGACGGGGACCTCCGATCTCACCACGATCATGATCAACATCATGGAGGAAACCCTCGGCACGAAGTTCACCAACGTGCGCGGCTATCCCGGCGGCGTCGAGATCGATTTGGCCATTGAGAAAGGCGAGCTTCAATGCCGCGGCACCGGCATCACCACGCACTTCGCCCGCGAGCCCTATCACACTTGGCACAAGAACGGCTTTGACCGCCATATACTCCAAACCGGCAAGAAGAAGGACCCGCGCATCGCCGATGCGCCGACGCTTCCCGATCTGATGGATAAAAGAAAAACCCCGGCCATGGGCCGAAGCATAGCGAAACTTTTGCTGCTCTCCGCCACGGTTGGGCGCCCTCTCGTGACCACGCCGGGAGTGCCCGCCGAACGGGTAAAATTGCTGCGGGAAGCCTACGTGAAAGCCTTCCGGGAACCTGAGCTGCTCGCGGAAGCCAAGAAGGCGCGAATGGAAGTCGAGTTACTCGCCGGCGAAGATGTTGAAAAAGACATGCGCGACGCGATCACGCAACCGAAAGATGTCGTGGCGCGGGTTAAAAAATTGATGGAGTAACATCCGCGGCAATGTCGCCGCGATGTGAAAATTTTCCATTATCCCATTATCCAGTCGCGCGCTAGCGCGCACCGTCCAATTCTTTAAGCGCGGCGCGCGCGAAAGAAAAGTCGCGGATTTCGTCGAGCGGCCGCTTTTTGTCCGCGAGCCGCTCCATCTGAGCTTCAATCTCCGCGTCAGTCATCGTGCCGTCTTTTGAGAGCGCCTTGAATTCCGTGTCGTAGGATCGCGCCGCAAGTTCTAATTTTTGCGGCACGTATTGAGCCAGGATGCGAATCGTTTCTTCCCGATTGGCTTCAAGAAAGCGATTTGCCTTCAACAAAGCCCGGATGGTTTTTCGCAACACCTGCGGGTTTTCTTTGATGAGACGATTGGCGGCGAACAACCCAGAGGACGGCACGCCGATTTCCGGCGGCCCCGAGATCGCCGTTAATCCCATTTCCCTCAATTGGGCGTCATAAGGTGGCGGCACCGAAACCGCTTGAACGGCACCGGTCACCAGGGCTTGAAAACGCAGCGCTGGATTTCCCACCGAGATCGCCTGCAGGGTATTGGGATCGACCCCAATCATCCGCAACAGCTCCCGGCCGATAATATGATCGCCGCCATTGACCGTCGTGACTCCCAGCTTCTTGCCCTTCAATTCTTGCGGGTCCTTGATGATATCGGGCCGCACGACCAAATAGTACAAACCCTTTTTCAGCAGGATAAAAACCGTCTTCATCGGTAGTCCCTGGACGACCCCGCGAAAAGTGCTGACAAATGAGGTCGTGAAAGTCACATCGCCATTGAGCACCGCCATCGCGCCAAGACGCGGATTGACCTGGATGAATTCCACTTCCAAACCTTCGTCCTTGAAAAAACCTCGAGACTGGGCGACGTAATAGGTCGCATTGGTGTTGCTGCGGCTCGACAACGAAATGCGAATCTTTTGCGTTTGCGCTTGGCCCTGCTCCGGCGGCAGCAGCCCGGCAATAGCAATGCCGACGGATATCAGGCAGCGGAGAAAATGGTATCTATTCATTTTCACAATTCCTTTCGGTTCACAGCCACGGAACCGCCCCAATATCACACCCTCACGCATGGTCAAGTCTATTGCCGCAACTTAAGAATAACCATTTACAAATGAGCTGGAACTGGACTAGATTTGGAGCTAGCCATGACTCTAAAAATTGCCGCGTTTCTGTTTGCCCTTCTGCTTCCTGGATCTACCTTGGCGAATCCCTATCTGCCGAAGCCCGGCGAACGGTCCATACCGGTGCGCATAGCGACCTCGGCCGTATCCGGTGGGTTCATTCACCTCTACTCCGCTCTCGATTACGGCATATTCGAAAAGTATGGCTTCAGAGTCGAACACATCTATATCCGCGGCCAGTCGCCGGCGCTCGCGGCCCTGGCCGCTGATCAAACTCAATTCAATTACGGCGCCGCCGATGGCAGTCTTCCGGGCATCGCCGCCGGCGTGGATGCCAAGTTCATCGCCTCGCCGCTGGTCAAACTCCCCTACGTCATGGTGGCGCGCAAAGACATCCGCCGCCCGGAGGATCTAAAAGGCAAAGCCATCGGTGTCACCCGGCCGGGCGATCTGAGCGCGAGGTTGTCGCGCCAGGTGCTGCGCAAGTTCGGCCTGACCAGCGACGATGTCACCATCCACCCCATCGGTGGCAGCCAGCAGGAACGCTATCAGGCGATGGTCGGCAACGTTGTGCAAGCGATTCTGGTCACGCCGCCGTTGGATGTCCGCGCCAAACTCGACGGCTTCAACGTGATCTACCGGTTGATCGATCTGGAGATTCCTTTCGTCTATAGTTCGCTCATGACCAATTACAAAATGCTGCGCGAGCGGACCGACACCGTGCAACGCATGGTCGCGGCGCTCGCCGAAGCGCTCCATTTCGTCGAGAAAAACCCTGATAAGGCCAAAGCCGCCGTCGCCAAAGCGATGCGCGTCAAGGACGAAGACGCGCTGCAAACTTCCTATAACGTTTACGCCCGTGATATCGTCGATCGCACCATGGTGGTGCCGGGAAAATCGATCACCGAAGCTTGGGAAATCGCCCGCGACTCCGGCACCATTGTCAGAAGAAAACCCGAAGAGCTCTACGACAACAGTTTCGTCAACCATTTGGAAAAGACAGGCTTCTTGAAAGAATTGTGGGGCAACGAGAATTATCGGCGATGAAGCGACGTCCGCTCCGTTACCCGTTGACCGAGATGGGGAGATTTTCAATGAAAGCTAAATTATTCGCAGCCATAGTCATCCTGCTCTCTGCGGCGCCGGCCGGCGCCAACCCCTATCTTCCGAAGCCTGGCGAACGCCCCTTGTCGATGCGCGTCTCCACCTGCGCCGTGTCGGGCGGATTTATCCATCTTTACACCGCTCTCGACAACGGCCTGTTCGATAAATACGCCATCAAATTGGAGAATATCTTTATCCGCGGCAGCGCGCAAAACCTGACGGCGCTCGCCACCGACGAAGTGCAATTCACCTACTGCGCTTCGGACGCGATCATTCCAGGCATGGCGGCGGGGCTCGAAGTCAAAATCGTCGCCTCGCCGCTGGTAAAACTGCCCTATGTTTTGGTGACCCGGCCAGATGTCAGACGGCCTGAAGATCTCAAGGGCAAAGCCTTAGGCATCGCGCGCGTGGGCGACTTGAGCGACCGGCTGTCGCGCGCCGTCGTCAAAAAACTTGGCCTGGCACCCGAAGCGGTAACGATGCGGCCCATCGGCGGCAGCCAAGGCGAGCGCTATCAGGCAATGGCCGCCGGCATAGTCCACGGCGTCATCATCACGCCGCCGCTCGATGTCCGCGCCAAGAACCAAGGCTACAATATCATGTATCGCCTGATCGATCTGAATTTGCCGTTCATCTACAGATCGCTGCATACGAGCCACAAGATGCTGCGCGAGCGCCCCGAGATCGTCCAGCGCATGGTCGCAGCCTTCGCCGAAATCATCCATTTCGTCGAGAAGAACCCCGACAAGGCCAAAGCCTCCATTGCCAAAGCGATGCGCACCAAAGACCCCGAGGCGCTGCAATCGGCCTACGACACCTACGCCCGCGATATCCTCGACCGCACCATGGTCGTCCCCGGCAAAGCGGTTGCCGAGACCATCGAGATCGCGCGCCAAGACGGCGCGCCGATCAGGAAAAAACCCGAAGAGATTTATGACAACAGCTTCGTCAACAATCTGGAAAAAACCGGGTTCATGAAAGAAATCTGGGGCAGCGAGAACTACCGGCGTTAACCGGCCTGGGCTTGGGCAGCAGTTCCGTCTCCGACCGGTTTGAACGGAGCAACGCGGTTGAACGATTGGGACGCTTGGAACCTCGCCGACTATTTCCCCTGCACCTTCCTCAACAGGCTCAAATCCTCCAGATCATCCGGCGTGAAGATTTTCGCGACCTTCAGCGACTCGCGATAGATCTCAATCTCTTTTTCCACGGCAGCGCGCGGCTTTGTGCCGTCTTTGCTGTAACCAAGCATCTGCGCCGCAAACGCCTTCTCCGCCAGCGCCAAGTCGAGTTTGTGATAGCTCGAAACGTATTGAACGACCTCGGCTCGATGGGCCGGATTGAGGATGTAGTTCATGGTGCGGTGCAGCGCGGCGACCATGCCGTAAACTTTTTGCGGGCTCTTCTTGACCGTTTCGGTCGCGCTGACCAGGCCGATGAAACTCAGCGGCGCGTAGGTTCTCGCCTCGGCCAATTTGACGTAGCCTTTCGCCTCGAGCTCCTGCACGTAGGGCGGCGCCAACAAGGTTGCCGCAACCCTCTTCGTCAGTAGCGACTGGATCGCGTTGTCGGTCACCTGCATGGCGAGCAGCGTCACCTTGCCAGCCTCGATCCCGTGCCCGCGCAAGATCACATTGGCCGACATGCCGACCGCGTCGGTGAGCGCGGTCACTCCGACGGTCTTGCCGACCAAGTCCTGCACCGACCTGATCTCGGGTTGCGCCACCAGCACATGAACCGGGTCTTGCTGCACGTAAAACACCCGCCGCAGCGGCAAGCCGCGCATGATCGCCGAGGTGGCCGCGCCGGTGGTCGAGGAGAAATCCAATTCGCCGGCGACCATTGCCGCGATCGCCGTCGGCGGCGCCATCATGACCAACTGCGGCTCGACCTGCTCCGCCGCGAAGAACCCTTTGTCCTTGCCGAAATAGTACGGCATGATCGACAAGCTCTTGGACGGCACATGGATCGTGACCTTGGTCGGGGCCGAAGCGGCTTGCGCCGATTGCAGCGGCAGCAACAGTCCCAGACCAATCAACGCATTGCGAACAAAGCTTCGTAGATACATTGGCCATCCCATCCTTCGGTAATATTGTATCTCAACATTTGCGCCAGGCGCTGGACGCTGCCCCAAATCGAAGGCTTTCGGACTCGGAGCTTTCTCCCGCAAAGGCGCCAAGGCGCAAAGTTATGAGGAGAGAAAGTCCAATCGTTTGGCGATAATTCATATGATCTTCCGAACTTGGCGTCTTAGCGCCTCTTATGAAAATGCCGATTAGAGGCAAAAATCCCCCGGTCCTTCGGCCCGCCCCCTTTGGCAAAGGGGGCCATTGGGGGATTTTCC
>Ga0075342_1000156_pt1 | contig 11778 bp, 10 predicted proteins | sample RushOxbow_ThreeS_3_FD_120085 | JGI IMG/M metagenome (GOLD analysis project Ga0075342, IMG submission 120085) | Natural and restored wetland microbial communities from the San Francisco Bay, California, USA, that impact long-term carbon... | ecosystem: Environmental > Terrestrial > Soil >...
CGCGTAAATAATCGGCCGGTAGGCGAAGATCGGTTTGCGGGCGAACACCGCGATGATTTCCAAAGTGATCCCCAACCCCGGCAGCAGAACGACGTAGACTTCCGGATGGCCGAAGAACCAGAACAGATGCTGCCAGAGCAGCGGATCGCCGCCGCCGTCAGGCGCGTAGAAAGACGTGCCGAGATTTCTGTCCATCAGCAGCAAGATCGCGCCGGCAATGGTCGGCCCGACCGACAACATGAACACCACCGCGGCGATCAGCTGCATCCAAACCAGGACCGGCAGGCGCATCAGGGTCATGCCCGGCGCGCGCATGTTGATCGCTGTCGTCAAAAAATTGACGCCGCCTAACAAGAATGAGGCGAATTCCAATGCGAGGGCGAGCAGCCACAGGTCCATGCCATAGCCGCCGCCGGTGTATTCGTTCTTGGCGGACAGCGGCGGATAGCCGGTCCAGCCGGCGGCTGCGGCGCCGCCGGGAATGAAAAACGACGCGATCAGGACGATCGAAGCCAAGGCAAAAATCCACACCGACAGCATGTTCAAGCGCGGAAACGCCATGTCGCGGGCGCCCACCATGAGAGGCAAAAGAAAATTGCCGAAGGCCGCCAGCAAGAGCGGCATGGCGACGAAGAAGACCATGATCGTGCCATGCATGGTGACCAACTGATTGTAGACGTTCGGATCGATGTAACCCCAACCGAATGCCTCGGTGTCGGGATGGGCGATCTGCCAGCGAATCAAGTACGCCGAGCCGGCCCCCAAAACCATCCAAAACAACGAGAGGCTCAGGTACTGCTTGGCGATGACCTTGTGATCGGTGGAGAAGATGTAACGGCGGACAAAGCTTCGGTTGTCACCATGGGGGTGTTGATCTGGCGCTATCTGGTTCACGTGTTTTACCTCTTATGTCGTTTTCGATATTTAAGCTAAGCCCCCGAGGCCGTCGCTTTCTCCTGATACCATTTTTGGTATTCTTCCGGCGTGTGAACCACCAAGAGACCTTTCATTCCCGAATGGCCAAAGCCGCAAAGCTCGGCGCAGGGAATCTCGTACTCGCCGGTCTTGGTCGCCTCGAACCATACCGGAATTTGTCGTCCCGGCATGGCATCCTGCTTGAGACGAAAATGCGGCAGGAAGAAGCTGTGGATCACGTCCCTGGACATCAAGACGACCTGGATCGGCTTGCCGACCGGCACATGCAGCTCGTTGTCGGTCTTGATGTCGTCGTCGGTGCCGAACTTGCCGTCGGCGCCGGGGTAGACAAATTCCCAGTTGAACTGCTTGCCGACCCCATGGACGACGAAGTCGGTGGGCGGGCGTTGCAGTTTGACCTTGGCCCAGACATCGGCGCTGCGGATATCGATGAATAAGTCGAGCACGACCACGATCGCCATCGGCACGAGAACCCAGGCCAGTTGCGCCCAGGTATCGCCGGCGGCGTAAACCGCCTTCTGCCCGGGCTTGCGCCGGTAACGAAAGACAAAGTAAAGAATCAATCCTTCAGTGAGAAAGAACCAAATGGTGACGATGTAGAAAATGAACCAGAAGATGCCGTCGACATCGCCGCCGAAGGTCGAAACATTTTCAGGAAACCAGCTTTGCATTCAATCTTCTCACTTTCCTGATGTATTCTTGAACCGCGCTGCGTTGGAAATTGCTCTCCAAATAATATGGCCGCGCCGAGCATGGCGCGTGCTCATTCAATTGCGGTCCCAGCCGTAAATCTTGTAACGCAGCCCCATGCCGGCTGCAATGAAATTAAGCGGCAAATCGTCGACCGCGGCCGCGGCGGGCGCAGCAGCGCCATTAACCCTGAGCCCCCTCTTCGAGGTAGAGACCAAAGGCGCGCAAAACCGGCTCGTCATGCATCGAGAACAAGATCGCTTCGTCCTTCGACGACGCGTTGGCATGGCTGTGCCAGCTCCATAGTGGCACGACGAAACTGTCGCCTTGCTCCCATTCCAGGGTCTTGCCGTCGACCTGTGTCCTGCCGCTGCCGCGGAAGACATGGTAGATGCTGGTGCTGCGATGGCGATGGCTTTGGGTCCGCTCGCCGGGGCGGAACATTTGCATGCGGCAGAGCAGCGTCGGGAAAGTCGGGCCGCCGGTCAGCGGATCGACATAATCCAAAGCGACGCCGTCGTAGGGATCGGCGACTTTCTCGGCGAGCCGTTGCAGGGCTGCATAGGTGTCGGACCAGCGATAGTGCAGCGGCGCAACCAAGTGTCGCGCCGCTTGGCCGGCCGGGCGCATCATGCCGTACAGCGATGGATGGATGGTCCCTTCTTTCACGCGCAGCCGCTCCTCATGGCGGCGCTCGACGGACACGACTTGCAGCGTTTCAATCAACGGCACATCGAGACCGTCGGCCCAGATCATCGCTTCGCTGCCTTGATTTTCATGCTCGTGCCAGGCCCACTGCGGCGTGCGAATCAAGTCGCCGGGCTGCATCACCATCTTTTCCCCATCGACATTGGTGAACGCGCCTTTGCCCTGGAGGACAAAGCGGAAGGCGGTCATGGTATGGCGGTGCGCCGGCGCGACTTCCCCGGGTTGAATCAGTTGAAAGCCGAAGAGCATGGTGTGCGCGGTCAACTTGCGATCGTTGAGACCGGGATTGACCAAACGGATATACCGGCGTTCGGCCGTGCCTGGACCGATGCCGATGACATCGCGCGCCCGTTGCAGCGAGTCGTGGACATCGGCCCATTTCCACAGATGCGCTTTGACTTTGGTTTTCGGTTCGCCGGCGCGATCCTCGTTGCTGACGTTCCATAAGCCGGATAGCCACTTGGCATCCAGCGCGCGGTCGAGATCCCGGCGCGCGTCCATCGCGGTCGCGTCTTGAGCCATCATGCGCTCCCTTACACCAGCTGGAAGTTTAGTTCCTGCGAGCTTCACGGCGGCGCCTATAGATGAACGCGCGCCGCCGTGAAGAGCTTGCCGCCATCGTTACGCGTTGGCCGCGCCGGCTGACATCCAGTCGCCGGCCTTGAAGATCGGCTCCAAGACTTTGCGGTCGGCCGGACCGGGCAGGACCTCTTCGAGATGCTTCTTGTACTCGGCCTCGGACAACGGCTTGCCCTCGACGCTGAACATCTTGTCGGCGTAATCGCCGATCTGGCGGTTAAACTTCATGTCGGGAGCCCGCAGTTTGGGGCGGCCTTCCGGAATCAGCCGATTCAAACCTTCGATGATTTCGCAGTCTTCTTTGTAGTAAAGAAGGCGCGCTTCCTCGTTCAGGCGGTCGAGATCTTGCGGCGGTTCGGTAGCGGTGGCTTCGTCGAACCGTCCTTTGAAGCCCCAGCGATAGAACCGGGCGGCAGCGCTCGAACGGTCCTTGCCGAACAGGTCGTAGCCGGTTGAAAGCCACTTGTTGAGGTATTTCTGCAGGAGCGGAATCGGCACTTTGCCGGCTCTGACGATTCGCGACAGACCGGTCTGGCCGGTGAACAAATGAAAGGCTTCTTCCTTCAGCATGGGTCCCATGCTGCGCGACAACGGCGCGAAGCTCGAATGATGCAACATGGTGAGCTGATACTTGCCATCGCGATCGATGAAGCAGGTGTAGGTGAGGAAGTCGATGAAGTCGTCGACGTTCTTGTTGAAAGCGCCAAGCAGCCGGGAATTGTCATAGGCATGGCGCTCGAGCTGTTTGCGCGCTTCGAGTTTGCCGGAATCGCCGAAGTTCGAGATCAGCACATGGCACATCTGCCAGCCATGGCGCTGCTCTTCGCGCATCACCCGAATCAGACATTGGCGATCGTAGTCGCTCGGCGCGCTGTCGATCAGCTTGCGCTGCTGTTCCGAAGAGCCGAATTCGGTGTCGCCTTGGTAGAAGATCAGATGGAGCAAGGAGTCGCGCATGTCCTGGGTCGGCATGTCGAGAATCTTCTCGAACTTTTTGCGCCCCTTGAACTCGCCGAACTCGATGGTTGGACTGGTGCCCTCATCGTAGATCGCGTCGAACTTGTAATCCTTGACCAGCTCGGGATCGAAGCCGATATCCTTCTGCCATTTGTAAAACAGGTCTTTCCAGTCATCGAAATTAGTGATGCGCTCCGCCATGATTCCTCCTGAGTTAATATCGCTTGGTGTCGCACCGCAAAGGGGTGTCAGTGCAATTGAGCAGTGCTCTTCGCAAGGCCGATGCCAGCTGTAAGAAGATGGAATACCGGGCCGTTACGAGTGTTCTTCGGACGCTCGTTCGGAAAATTTCCCAGGGATTGGAATCACCGTCCAGATACTTCTCGTAATTAAGAAATCCCGCTTCGTCGGAGATCGCGCGGCATGGCGCGAAGGTGGCGTAATGAATCGTGATTGAGCTGGAATGTTCCCCGTTCCTACCTTGCGTCGGGTTGTGACGGCGCAAGGTAGGAACGCCGCAGATTTCGCGAAAGATTTTTTAGAGATCGTAGATCGGCGAGTGCATCGCGACATGCTCGCCTTGGGCCATGGCGCTGACGATGTCGGCGCGGCTGACGATGCCGACGATGGCGCCGTCCTTCATGACTGGGAGGCGCTTGATCGCATGGGCGGTCATCAAGCGGGCGATTTCCTCCACCGAAGTCTCTTCGCTCACGCTGATGACCTTCTTGCTCATGATCGATTTAACGTCTTTGCCCTTCTTGGCGATGATGTCGGCTTCCGAGACCACGCCGACGACCTTGCCGTTTTTGCCGGCTACCGGCGCGCCGCTGATCTGATTTTTGATCAGCGCCATGGCCAAGTTCTTCACGTTCATGTTCGGGCTGACGGTAATGATATCGCGGGTCATGATGTCCTTGGCGTTCATGTTTCCCCTCCTTGTTAAAGTCCCTTGGCCACCATGAGTTTCGCCAAGTCGGCGACCCGGCAGCTATAGCCCCATTCGTTGTCGTACCAGCTTAGAACTTTCGCCATCCTACCTTCAAGCACCACTGTGGACAGGCCATCGACGATGGAGGAGGCGGTATGGCCGCGGAAATCGCTGGATACCAGCGGCTCGTCGCAAAAGGCGAGGATGCCGGCCATCTTGCGCGCGGCGTTTTCTCTGAAAGCGCCATTGATCGCGTCCACCGACGCGGCTTTTTTCAAATCGACCACGAGATCGACCACCGAGACCGTTGAGGTCGGGACACGCAGGGAAAGGCCATGCAACTTGCCTTTCAATTCCGGCATGACCAAGCCGATCGCTTTGGCCGCTCCTGTGCTCGTCGGCACGATGTTCATCGCCGCGGCGCGGGCGCGGCGCAGATCTTTGTGCATCAGGTCGAGGATTCTCTGGTCGTTGGTGTAAGCATGGGTGGTGGTCATCAAGCCGCGCTCGATGCCAAAGGCGTCGTGCAGCACTTTTGCCACCGGCGCCAGACAATTGGTCGTGCACGAAGCGTTGGAGACGATATGATGTTTGCGCGGATTGTAGGCGCCATCGTTTACCCCCAACACGAGAGTGATGTCCTCGTTGGTCGCCGGCGCGGTGACGATGGCTTTTTTGGCGCCGGCATCGAGATGCGCGCGTACCTGCACGCCGTCGGTGAAAACTCCGGTGGCCTCGATGACGATGTCGACGCCGAGCTGTTTCCACGGCAGGCGGGCGGGTTCTTTTTGCGTCAGCACGGCGATCGGCTGGCCGTCGATCTTCATGATGCCGTCAGCGCTTTCGACTTTGCCGGGATAGATGCCGTAGGTCGTGTCGTAGCGGAACAAATGGGCATTGGTTTTCAAATCCGCCATGTCGTTGATCGCAACGACGGTGAGCTCCTTCCTGCAGCGCTCGAGCAGCGTGCGCAGCACCAGCCGGCCAATCCGGCCAAATCCATTGATCGCGACTTTGGTTGTCATCGGTTCTCCTGTTTAGTTGCAGCCCCGTAAATCTGTGGTCAAATATTGATAGCGGTCGCGAAACTGCTCCGGCGAGCAGAAATGCTGCGCCGAGGTCGAGGCTTGGGCCAATTGCCGGAGCTTCTCCACGTCTCTAAAGTCCTCTTTTTCCAGGCGAATCATATATTCGCGCGCCACCCGGTAGGAGGGTGAATAAATGTCGACTGAACGAACCCGCGTTTTACCGGTTTTGGCGTCAAGGAGACCAGGGAAATCTAGGTAGTCGAGCCGTCCATCGGTTAGACAGACCAAAGCTCCATCGAGCTGGGCTGTCGGAGCGCTCGCGTTGAGCAAGAACTCCACGGCACCATATCCGAGGGTGCGGACATATTCGCAATCGAAGGCCACGGGGGCCGCCGAACGCAGCTCGTAGCCGATATTCTTGTGGATTATGGCCGCCGTCGCGCCGCGACTCGTGAAGCGGTGCTCGATGAGGGTTTTTAAGATATAGGCGAGATCGACTTCGGCAAGTCGCAGATGACCGTAGCTGTCACGGACAATCCGCACGCCCTCGATATTTTTGAGTTCATCGATGGGCATATGCTCGAGCAGCCCTTCGGCGATCACGGCAACGCCATCCGAGCGATTCCACAAGGCTTTGCGTTTGAGCATGGCGCCTTCGAGGATGTCGCATACCGTGGAGACGCGAATCGGCCCGGGAAACTCTTCGGGGATAAGTGTGACCGTGGCGCCGGTGGACTTGCCGATGCCGAGGGCGAGGTGCCCGACGGAACGGCCCATGACGACGACGAAATACCAGCGGCCTGTGGTGCGCGAGTCCTCCATCAGATTTTGCACGAGATCGCTGCCCAGTTGGCGCGCAGTCTCAAAGCCAAAGGTCGGCGTTGCGCCCGGCAGTGGCAAATCGTTATCGATGGTCTTGGGCACATGGCAAACGCGGATGCGTCCGCGCGCCTCTTTGGCCACCTGGCTGGCCGCGAACATCGTGTCGTCGCCGCCGATGGTTGCAAGATGCCCTATGCCGAGGCGGTCCAGCGTCTCGACGACACGCCGCAAATCGTCCGGCTTTTTGGTCGGATTGGCGCGCGAGGTATTCAAGATCGAACCGCCTTGAAAGTGCACCCGCGACACGTCGGCATGGTCCAGTTCGCGCACATGATTGCCGTCGCCTTGCATAAGCCACTGAAAGCCGTCCAAGATGCCGATCACTTTGCGGGCGCGGGTACGCGCTTCCAGGGTGATCGCGCTGATGACGCCGTTGATCCCGGGCGCCGGCCCGCCGCCGACAAGTATGCCGAGATGAGTACCGGGAGAATTATTCTTGTCTGCCATGTTGGTACCTTTATGAAGCGATTTCTGTGCCGCTGCACCTCTCCAGGAAGGGGGCGCGGCATTTTCGCATGGCTGCGAAATTTTTCCATCTCGATTCCTGAAGGCGCGAAGTTTTTGCGCCAACGCTGATGGCTTGCCCGGATTTCACCGGCGCACATGTGGCACACAGCTTGCGCTTCAATTAAATTAATTTGAGAGATCAGAGCTGGTAGATAACAAAAGCGCGAAAGGAGAAAAATTATGGAAGACCTATCCGATGTCAACATGATGTTCGATTTGCTGAAGAGGCCGGGAGAGATCTCGCCGATTGAACGTTTGCTCAACGAGTTTGAAGCCCACGAGACCAAGGAAGAGAAAGCGCTCGAGTACTACAAGAAAATCATGGGCGACATGCCCAATCCGGCGACCCGCTTCCTGATGCAGCTGATCATTTCGGATGAAGAGAAGCATCGGGCGGTGATCCACGCCATGGTCGCAACTTTGAAAGGGAGCCTGACTTGGACCAAACCGGCCGGCAGTCTAGAAGGCAGCGCTGGCGACCTGGCGGCGGTAAACGGCAAACTGCTTGAAGCGACCGACGAGTTTATCCGTATTGAAAAAGAGGGGATCAAGGATTACAAGACTCTGATTGGCGAGAGCAGCGGTTATTATCACGGCCTGTTCAAAGTCCTGATGGATTCGATGATTCGCGATTCGGAAAAGCATGTCGAGCTGCTGGAATTTCTCAGAGGGAGTCTGAAAACCGCATGATGACCGAGGAGCCGTTCGATTCTCTAATGACCTTCGCGGAGATCGAACGGCTCGTTGCCAAGATTTATTTCCGTTTCTCGCATCTGTTTCTTGCCGAGCCGGCGTTGCGCGATTTCTGGTGGGAAATGGCCAGGGAGGAGGAGCAGCATGCCTGCATCTTGCAAGCTTGCCGGGCGGTCATCGCAAATTACGACGACGAACGCTTGGACCCAACGGTCAGCCGGGACCGGGCCGACCGGCTGCAACTATGGCTCAAGGCCTTCCTCGCCCAGGGCACGGCGACGTTGACCGTCGAAGAGTCTTTTCGCATCGCCCTCGAGATTGAAAGTTCAGAAATCGACGCGATCTATGGCAAGTTGATTCACCTGGGCGGCGAGCAGATCGCCCGGACCATGGAAAACTTGGGGGTGCCCGCGAGCATTCAAAGACAAAAGTTGAAGGCCGCGCTGCGCCGCTTCTGCGATAACCCAGAGCTCCTGCGCGCTGCGGAAAGGCTATAAGGCAAAGGGTTCGCGGCAGCAAGAAACCAAGGCTGGCAGCGTCAAGGCTCTGCAACTGGGTATGGAATTTCACCTCGACAATATCATCGGCAAAAGCAAAGCGCTGCGCGACGTTCTCGATCTGGTCAAAAAGGTCGCCAACACCCAGGCGACCGTGCTCATCAGCGGCGCCAGCGGCACCGGCAAGGAGTTAATCGCGTTGGCGCTGCACGCGCTCAGCGACCGCAAGGAAAAACTGTTTTTACCGGTCAACTGCGGCGCCCTGCCTGAAACCCTGCTTGAAAGTTTGCTGTTCGGCCATATGAAGGGCTCGTTTACCGGCGCTTTCGCCAATCAGGAAGGGTTGTTGGAGAAGGCCCGGGGCGGGACGATTTTTCTCGACGAGATCGGCGAGATCCAACAACATCTCCAAGTTAAATTGCTGCGCGCCCTTGAAGCCAAAGAGATTTTGCCGATCGGTGCGACCACGCCGCGCCGTATCGATGTGCGTGTGCTGGCGGCGACCAATCGGGACTTGAAGCTAGAAGTGGCGGCGGGGCGCTTCCGCGAAGATCTCTACTACCGGCTCAATATCATGGAGATCCATATCCCGCCGTTAAGGGAACGTCCTGAGGATATTCCGCTATTGATCGATTTTTTTATTCAGCGCCACAACCCGGAGTTGAAGCGGAATTTTCACGGCATTGACGCAGACGCCGTCCAGCTTCTCATGTCGCTGCCGTGGAAGGGCAATGTCCGCGAGCTCGACAACGTCATCGAACACACGATGATTCTTGCCGAAGGCGAGCGCATTACGCTCAAAGACTTACCTGCGGCCGTCGTCGCCAGCGGCGCCGGCCAGCCGTCGTTTACGTTCAACTTGAAGGACTCGGTCAATCAGTTCGAGAAGCAGCATATCACCCGGGTGCTCGAGCAGACCAACCAAGATCGCAAGGAAGCGGCCAAACTACTGGACATCAGCCTGTCCTCGCTTTACCGCAAGATCGAAGAGTTCGGGATCGAGTAGTTTCCTAGATTCGGCAATTCATCCCAGCCACCGTCTTATTCCTGGGAAGGGTTTGTACGCGGAGCGGCGATTTCACGGTAAATTCCCTGTCTTCGGGCGGCTCGGCTAGCCTGGTCCCATTCTTGCCTTTTCTCCTATCAAGTTGCGTACTCATGCGTGGATCGAAGAGACTCGATTCCAGTTGAGCCTACCTGCGATGGGAGGATTGCGTCGGATGCATAAGCGGGCCGAAGCTTTAAGCTCGCCGCCCAGGGTCGTCGTTGGGAGTCGCTTCCATGGATCACGCGAGGAGACTTGGAATGACTAATCGCCCAGCGGGAGCGGCACCATGTCAGCAACCGCGGAAGTAATCACCATGTTGGATGCGCAACCGTCGCTCGTGCAAGCGATGCTCGAACCGCAGTTCTATCCCAAACCGCCGGATTCGGTGACCCATATTGAGACCCATATCTCGCATCTCTTCTTCGCCGGCGAGTTGGTCTTCAAGTTGAAGAAGCCGGTGCGCTACTCATTCCTCGATTACTCGACCCTCGAAAAACGGCGCCGCTACTATCAGGAAGAGTTGCGCCTCAACCGGCGCCTGGCACCCTCGGTCTACATCGGTGTCATGCCGATTACCTTCGACGATCTCGGCTGGCGGCTCGGCGGTTGGGCCGAGCCTGCGGAATATGTCCTGGTGATGCGCCGGTTGCCGGAAAAGCGCATGCTGCCGTTTCTGCTCGACACCGGCCAGGTGACCGCGGCGATGATGCGCGAGTTGGCCGCGTTGCTGGCGCACTTCCATAAGCAGGCGGAGCGCGTCAGGTCCGTCAATGCGGCGGAATATCCGTCGCTGGTTGAGCGCCAATGGCGCGATAATCGAGCTGATTTCGAACCTTTCTTGGGGACTGCCTTCGATGCGGAAGGCCTCTGCAGCATCGACCAATTCGCCATGGATTTCATCGTCTCCCATGGCGAACTCCTGGTACGGCGCGTGAAACAGGGTTGGCTTCGCGACGTTCACGGGGATCTTCACGCCGAGCATGTCTGCTTCGCCCCGGAGGGGATTCAAATTTTCGACTGTGTCGAGTTTGAGCCCAAGTTCCGCCAATGCGACCTTGCCTCGGAAATCGCCTTCCTGGCGATGGATATCGAGGCGCGCGGCAACAGCGGCTTGGTCGAGCCATTTCTCACGCGCTACGGCGAACTGCTTGAAGACAACGAATTCAGAGAACTGTTGCCGTTCTGGAAAACTTATCGCGCCCTGGTGCGCGCGAAGGTTTATGCCTTGCGCGGCGCCGAGGGTCTCGCCACGGCGCAGCGCTACCTGGGCTATGCGCTTAGGCTCGCCTGGGAGCGGCGGCAGCCTTTTTTGGTCCTGGTCAGCGGCTTTACCGGCAGCGGCAAATCAACCGTGGCAAAGGCGCTCGGTGAACGGCTGGGCGTGCCGAACATCAATTCCGATGTCGTGCGCAAGGCCCTGGCAGGAAAAACCGGGCCCCAGTCGGCGGGATATCTCGAGGGGATTTATAGCCCGGCCATGACCGAGAAGACCTATGCGAAGATGGCGCGCGCTGCCGAAAAGTTGATCGCCGGCGGTATGGCCGCGATCTTGGACGCAACCTTTACCCGGCGCGCGCAACGGCAGCGAATGGCTCGCCTGGCGGCAAAGCATCATGTGCCGATATTGCAGATCCATTGCTCGGTGGCCGAGGAGACGGTTCGACAGCGATTGATCCAACGGGCGGCCCAAGGGCTCGGTGTGTCGGACGGCCGGTGGGAAATCTACCTCCAGCAAAAAGACCATTTCGAAGCGCTCGATGAGCTGGATCCTGGTGCTTGTCTAGAACTGGTCACGGACCTTCCGGCCGACAAGCTAGCGGCCATCTGTGAAAAATTCCTCCGTGCCCGGCTGGGGCCGCAAAGTTAGCTTAGGCCAATCATTGCTGCGAATGCGGTTTTTTCATTCATGGGATATCGTCGCGGATTCATTCCCATCTCTGAGAAAAAAATCGCCTCTTGTGCCGGTATTGCCGTATCAAACTCGTGGCATGCTAGTTGCGCCTTGAGCAGTTGAGAGAGGCGCGGAAAGGAGAGCGGTATGTATTCGAGGATTTTACTGCCGTTGGATGGCTCGAAGACTGCGGAAAAAGTCTTGCCGTTCGCGCGGCTTTTGGCCCGGACATTGAAATTGCCTGTCCAACTCTTGGAAGTCGTCGATATCTCCGCTGCCACCGCCCATATCGTTACCGACAAGGCGCGCTACCTTGACGCCATTATCGCTGAAGGAGAACGGGCGAGTCGCGAGCATCTGGCGGAAGTCGCTGTTACCTTTGCCGGTCTCCATGTGACCTGCAAGGTCGAAAGAGGCCGGCCGGCGGAAAG
>Ga0075342_1000157_pt1 | contig 11746 bp, 12 predicted proteins | sample RushOxbow_ThreeS_3_FD_120085 | JGI IMG/M metagenome (GOLD analysis project Ga0075342, IMG submission 120085) | Natural and restored wetland microbial communities from the San Francisco Bay, California, USA, that impact long-term carbon... | ecosystem: Environmental > Terrestrial > Soil >...
CCTTATGCCCCACTTCCAGTAGTGCGGGCCGGCGCGGTGGAGTCTTCTCTTGCGATGCATTAGAATCAGGCAGGATTGCTACGGCAAGCTGCCTGATCAACGACATTAAAATAGCAAGAGCCACCTGGAACCATTTCCGCCGATGGCCTATAGTTTCTCCATTCACGCTCCCGACACAGTGAGAGGTCGCACCCGCGAAGCGGGACCGATTCCTCCAGTTAACGGGGCAAGAGGGTCAGGGGCTGGCGATCGCCCACCGCAACAACAACACGGCGTTTCGCTGTAGCGGAGCGTTACGGCAAGCCGGGGTGCCATAGGTTTGGACCGAGCAGGCGACCAAACCAAATCGTGCCGCGTCACGAAGGATGACAGTTCCATGTCGGAATTCCGGCCGAGATTGCTGCTGTGCCTCGTCGCGATGTTGGCGCTTGGAGCGCTCGGCATCAGCATGGCCTTCAGCGTCGACGTGGGACGGGCCGCCGATAAGCTTAGTCAACGCGGTTATGTGTGGTCGGCCGCGCGCGTCGAATCCGGCATCCGTCTCCGCGGCTCGGTGCCGACCGATGAGGATCGCCGCACCGTGCTCGGGATGGTGAAGGCGCATTTCCCGGACCTACAGGTCGAGGATCGCCTCAAGGTTGTCGACAACGGCGCGCCGCCCCAGGACCAATGGCTTGGTGCCGTCAGCTTCGGCTTGAAGCAATTGTCGCATTTGAAGCGCGGCTCGGCGCGGCTCTACGATGTCGCCCTCAAGGTGGACGGCGAAGCGCGCAGCGGCGCCGATTATGTCGAGGTGAAGAAGGCGCTAGCCGGCCCATTGCCGACCGGCCTCATAGTCGCCAGCGAGCGCATCAAGCCGCCGGTCGCCGATCCATTTGTGTTCGTGGCCGATCTTGGCGCCAATGAGTTGAGCCTGTCGGGTAGCGTACCGAGTGAAGCTGCGCGCAAGCATGTGCGCGAATTGTCCCGTCAGTTGTTCCGCCGTCCCGGCCTTGACGATCGCCTGGAGCTTGCCTCCGGTGCACCGAAGGAATGGGATGAGGCGGTGGCGGCGGCTTTGCACGCGCTGAGCCAGCTTGAGTCGGGGAAGATCGCTCTGTCGGGACTCGCCGTGACCATTCAGGGCGTGGCGCCTGACAAAGGCACTGCGGTAGCCGTGTCTTATCAGCTGCGCCGCGATTTGCCGGCGCTGTTCTCCACCTCTGAGAGCATCAGTTGGAAGGAGGCGGCGGCGCCGCAAGACGTCGCCGCCCAAGTGCTCCCGCGTATCAAGGAGATGGCGCGCACCGATCGCCAGTTGACGGGCGGCTTGCCGGAGTTGCTGCCGTTGGCCGACAGCGAGTAACCAAGCCGCGTGCCGCCGCCCTAGAAGTCGGCTTTCTGCAGCGTCTCAATCGTTGGCCGCGAAGAACGCGGCGATGGTCTCGACCGTTTCGGGCTCCTTGAGCACCGGCGCGTGACCCTGGTCGGGCACCGTCACGGTGCGGAGATTGGGGTGGCGCTCGACCATGGCTTCGAGCGTCTCGGCGCTCAACACGTCGGAATTGGCGCCCCTGAACGCGAAGGCCGGTACTTGACCAAGGGCGATGAATTGCGGCCAGAGGTCGGGCACCGGCCGGCTGAGATCGATCGAGCCCAACGCGCGGGCGAGCTTGCGGTCATAGGCCCGCGCGGGGCGCCCCTTATGCTCGTCGAACACGTCCTTGGCGATCTCCTCCCACTGCGCCTCGCTGAAGGCGGGGAAGGTGCGCTCGTTCATCTCGCGCAGGATCATGACCGCGTCGGGCCAGGTCTTCGGCACCGGCATGCGCCCGACATAGCCGATGATGCGCGCGAGCCCCCGCGTCTCAATCACCGGCCCGATATCGTTGAGGACGACCGGACCCATGACGGTGGGCCTGAGCGCCGCCATCATCATGGTGATCATGCCGCCGCGCGAGGTGCCGACCACGCCAACTTTATGCAGGCCGCGCGCAGTCAGGAAATCGAGGACATCGAGCAACTCGATGAACGGCGTGTAGTTCCGCCAGTTGCGATCGTATTGCGACCGCCCGCGCCCCCGATAATCGAAGCAATAGACATTGCGCGGCTTCTCCACATGCGTGGAGAGAAAGGTCGCCAGCGCGTGGAAGTCTCTGCTGTTGCGGGTGAGCCCGGGCAGGCAGATGACGGTCCGGGCTGTTTCGTCCGGCGCTGGGTAATGGCGGACGTAGAGCCTGAGGTCGTCGAACGACGCATAGTAGATATCTCGCCATAGCTCGCCATCAAGCTCGGGCATGTTCAGGGATCGACCTTGGGAGTTTCTGGACCGATGGGCCGCGCGTTGCCCCGCGCCTCGTGGTCAGTGTTCAGCAAAGTCGCAAACGGGGCAAGTCTTACGAGCGAGGCGGTGATATGAGAGCAGGTTTCACTCAGATTTCGCCTGCTCGGCGACCGCCGCCTCGGCGCGAGGGATTCTCTTCCCGCGATTGAGGTCTTGGACCAGCTGCAACGCCTGCTTGGGCCCGGCCAGGCGCGAGCGGTAGAGTTGCAGCGTCTCCATGATCTTGACCACGTAATGCCGCGTCTCGGTGAAGGGGATGCGCTCGATCCAGTCGACCGGGTCGACCTGCGGGTCCCGCGGATCGCCAAACTGCTTCATCCATTCGGCGACGCGGCCACCCCCGGCGTTGTACGCGGCCAGGGACAGGAAATAGGACCCGTTATAGCTGTCGATCAGATCGCGCAGATGCGCCTCGCCAAGCTGGGTATTGTATGACGCGTTCGTCAGCTGATTGACATCGAACTTGACCTTGTAGGCCTTGGCCACCGCTCTGGCGGTCGCCGGCATCAGCTGCATCAGGCCGGCGGCGCCGACCGGGCTCTTGGCGGCGGCGTTGAACTCGCTCTCCTGCCGCGACAGGGCGTGTACCAACGCCGGATCGACGCGATCAGTTAGCAGGCTTTTGAACTGCGGCATGACGCCGACCGGCAAGGCATAGTCGCCGAGCGGCAGGTCGCGGTTGAAGGCGATCTTGGCCAGCCGAAGCGCGATCTGCGGATCGCCTGTGCTCTTGGCGAGTTCCGCGAGCAGCACCACCTCGGCCGGACTGGTGAGCTTGCGCGACAGCGCCAAGTAGAATTGCGATATCGTGCCGTCATAGCCCATCGCCCGGGCGACGCCGATGGCCCGCACTGCATCGCGCGATAGGAAGCTCTGAATGTCGGCTTGAGTCGGCAGCGGCGTGGAGGTGACCTCAAGACGCGCGGGCCTGGCATCGAGCGCCTGGCGGCCAAGCTGGCCGTAGAAATATTGCGGATACTTGGCGGCGCCGTGGAAATGGATCATGGCCGACCCATGGTCGCCAAGCGCGAGCGCGGTGCGACCGAGCCAATATTCGCCGAGCGCGATGCTCTTCGAGCTGGTGGCGGCGTGCCGCAGCGACAGGAAATGCCGCAACGCAGTGTTCGGATCGCTCAGGAAACGCAGCGCGATCCAGCCGGCGAGAAATTCCGCTTCGATAAAGGCGTCGCCGGACACGAGGCCGTGCTTGGCGGCGATCTCGTAAGCGACGCGAGGGTTGCCGTCGTTGAGCGCGCCGCGACAATTGATGCGCCGCTCGGTCCACCAATTATTGAGGTCGAGCAGGACGTTGGGCTCGCTCGGCGCATCGAGCAGCATCTTCCAGGCTTCTTCCCGGCGATCCTTGTCCTTGGTGCGCCGCAGCCACTGGATACGATTGAAGCGCAATCCGACATCGGCTTCGACCGCGTTCGCGGGCAGCGCATTGAGCAGTTTGCCGGCGTTGCCGCCGCGTTTGATTACCGCGATGCGGGCTTCGACCTTCTTCTGCTCGTCGGCGGACAGCAGCTTGGCCACCCTGAGCGCCGCCTCGGTCGCGCCTTTTTCGTCGGGATAAAGCAGCCGGTCGATACGCGCCCGGTGATGCTCGGCGGTCAGCATGTAGCCATAGCGGTCGAGGATCTTCTTCTCCACCGCGGGATTGAGTTGATGATCGCGCCAGGCCGAGATCACAAGCTCGCGCGCCGCTGTCTCATTGTCCTCCTTGAGGTAGACACCGGCGAGCGCGGCCTTCCCCGCGCCGGTCTGCGGCTCCGAGCCGCGGAAAAAGGCCTTGATCTCTTCAAGACTGTCGTCGGTGAGGAACAGCGCCGTCTCCGCCTTCTCGCGCAGCTCGTCCTGGCCGGGCCAGTCGGGATGGGTGAGGCGGAAGCGTTCCATGTCGGCGGCGTTTCCGGTCGCCGGGCCGTTACGCCATTGGTACCAGAGCGCGAAATCGCGCGCAGCCGGATCCTTGATCTTCGACGCGGCCGAAGGGCCGTTGCGCAAGACCTCCCTGATATAGGCCTCGTCGGAACTGCCCAGGTCGTAGGACAGGATCGGCTTCAAGATCGAGGGGTAATCCATCGCCGGCGCGGGACCGGCAAAAGCCGGCGTGTCCGCTCCCGCGCGTTGGGGATTGGCGTCGGGCAGAGGCATGTCGCTGACGACATTTGGCGGCGGCGGCGCCGGTAACACTAACGGCAAGCCTGGCGGCGCCAATAGCGCTGGCGCTTTCGGATTACGGTCGGGCAGCAGGACATTCGTGACCGCAGCCAATGACCCGGGCGGTGGCGGCGCGCTCGGCCCAGACGGAGTCATTGGCACCGAGGTGGTCATCGGATTCTGATCGGGCAGGGGGATGCTCGCCGCCTCCTGCGTCGCTGGGTTCTGATCGGGCACGGGCACCGTCCCCGTGACCGTCGCAGCATCTGATGCGGTCTCTGGTGCCGGGGTATCCTCAGGTGTGGGCACAGCCTCGGCTACGGGAGCGGCTGGGACAGCGTCGCGCTTCGGATTGCGGTCCGGCAGCGGCACGGAATCGGACCGGGCCGCAGCAGCGGCCGGAGCGAAACATGCAAAACACATTAGCAATGGCAAAATAAGCGCGCGACTGCGTTTCATCTCGTCGATCGGTTTCCGGTTACGATCCTGCGTTCGGCAGTCAGGACGTCCCCCGAGCCGGGGAGCCGCGACGATGTCAGCACTGTATTGTGCCGCATTTGAACAATGTCTGAAAGATTCCGGCGGAAAAATGACTGACACGTCCCGCCGGGGATTACAACTTTTCTCAAAGAATCTAGATAAGTCCTTGTGGAATATATTTTTTGCCTGAGGGTCGATCGGCGCGTGGTGTGCCCCAGGGGGCCCAGTCAAGCCGCCATTCCGGGGGCTTTGAGCGCCTTGCCGCGTCAATCCCCAAACCCTATTGTCCGCCGTCTCTTCCGTCGCGCGTTTACCAACAGACCCTCGCAGGAGTGCCCCCGTGCCAATGCCGCCGTTCCAAGGCTCGATCACGGCCCTGATCACCCCGTTCAGGAGTGGCGTGGTCGACGAGCCCGCATACCAAAAGTTGATCGAGTGGCAGATCGATCAGGGCACCCATGGGCTCGTCCCCTGCGGCACCACCGGGGAATCGCCGACCCTCACTCATGAAGAGCACAAGCGCGTGGTCGAGCTATGCATCGAGGCGGCAGCGGGCAGGGTGCCGGTCATCGCCGGAACGGGATCGAACTCCACCGCTGAGGCGGTCGAGCTTACGCGCCACGCCAAGGCGGCCGGCGCCGACGGTGTACTGGTGGTGACGCCCTATTACAACAAGCCCACGCAGGAAGGGCTCTATCTGCACTTCAAGGCGATCAACGACGCCGCCGACATTCCCATCTTGATTTACAACATCCCCGGCCGGAGCGTGGTCGACATGTCGGTCGACACCATGGCGCGGCTGTTCAAGCTCGCCAACATCGTCGGCGTGAAGGACGCGACAGCGAATCTTGCGCGGGTGAGCCAGCAGCGTGCAGTGCTCGGCACAGACTTCGTTCAGCTCTCCGGCGAGGACGCGACCGCGCTCGGCTTCATGGCTCATGGCGGCCAGGGCTGCATCTCGGTGAGCGCCAATGTCGTACCGGCGCTCTGCTCGGAGTTCCAGCTCGCCTGTCTCGGCGGCAATTACAAACTTGCGCTTCAGCTGCAAGACCGGCTGATGTCGCTGCACGAAGCGCTGTTCGTGGAATCCAATCCCGGGCCCGTGAAATATGCCGCGAGCAAGCTCGGCCTGTGCAATGGTGACACGCGGCTGCCGCTGGCGCCGCTTACGGCGGCCTCCCGCAAGAGGGTCGACGACGCGCTTGAAGCGGTCGGCCTGGTCCTCGTTTAACCTCAAGGTGACGTCATGGCGCCGAAGCGCGAACGCGACAGCGGCAAGCTTGTCGCCGAGAATCGAAAGGCGCGCTTCAACTACGAGATCGGGGACAAGCTCGAGGCGGGCATCGTGCTGCTCGGCTCCGAGGTCAAGTCGCTTCGCACCGGCAAGGCCAACATCGCCGACTCCTATGCTTCGAGCGAAGGCGGCGAGCTCTACCTCGTCAACGCGCATATCGCCGAATACAAACAGGCCGGCCGCGCCAACCACGACCCGACACGGCGCCGCAAGTTGCTGGTGCATCGCCGCGAGATGGGCCGTCTCGCCGGCGCCATCCAGCGCGAAGGCATGACGATCGTGCCGCTCAGGCTCTATTTCAACGCGCGCGGCATCGCCAAGGTGCAGCTCGGCCTGGCCAAAGGCAAGAAGCTGCACGACAAGCGCGAGACGGAGAAGAAACGGGACTGGGACCGCCAAAAGGGCCGCTTGATGCGCGACAAGGGCTGAGCAATGCGGGCGCACGGCATTATACCCGGCATGAGGCTGCCGGCGATCTCATTGCCGGCGACTGATGGCAAAAAGATCGACCTCGCGGCTGTTCCCGGGCGAAGTCTCGTCATCGTCTATCCCTGGACCGGCCGCCCGGGTCGGCCAAATCCGCCCGATTGGGACGACATCCCCGGCGCGCATGGCTCGACCCCCGAGCTCAAAGGCTTCCGCGACCGTCACGCCGCGTTCCTGCGGCTCGGCGTGACCCTGTTCGGGCTGAGCCGTCAGACCACTGATCATCAGCGCGAGCTGGTCGTGCGCCTCGCTCTGCCGTTTCCGATTTTGAGCGATCAGGAAGGCCGCGTCGCTTCGGCGCTCCGCCTACCGAGCTTTGCCACCGGCGGGGAGATCTATCTCCGACGTCTCACCCTGGTCGTGAACGACGGACAGATCGAGGGCGTGTTCTCTCCTGTTACCGACCCCGCAGGCCATGCCGCCGAGGTGCTTGCCGAGCTTGGCCGGGAGGGCTAGAGCGACTCGTCCTCGGCGTCCTCGACCGAATAGCCGAGCCGGTCGAGCGCTTCCTCGAGATAGTCGGGCAGCAGCGGCATGCCGATCAAATAGTCTTCGGTGCGGTTGGTGCGCTCGGCGCGGGCGGTTGACAGTGCCTCGTCGAGTTCCTCCGGACCGAACGAGCCTCTGCCGATCCAGGCCAGCGCGACCAGGCTCACCTGCTCGTCCTCATTCAGATCGCGGATATAGCCCTTGAGTTCGTCGGCGGTGGCATCGTCGGAGAACGATTCGAGGATCGACTCGGCGTCATGGTCGGAGGTGGCTCCGTCGTCCCACGCGGCCACCTTGGCGGCCATCTCCCGCGACTTGACGATTACAAAGCCGACCTTGTCCGGCGAGATTTCCAACCTGGCCATGATGATCCCATCCGCGTCAGTCAATGACCGAACGCATCAAAGCATGCCCGAGTTGCATGGCGACGACAAGGCGGCTCGCCGGACTGTTACGGCCTGCGCAAACTTGCCGCGGCCTCGGCCACCACGGCCTCGAACATGGCGGTGGTAAGCCGCCCGGTGTTGGTGTTTTGGCGCGAGCAATGATAGCTGTCCAACAGCACCAGCCCGTCGGGCAGCGTGTGACGCGCGCCGTGAGCGAAGGAAAAATCCCGCTTCTTCAAGTGCAATGCGTCAAGGGTCGCATCATGAGCGATGCGGCCGAGGGCCAGGAGTGTGACGAGATGGGGGAGGGCGGCGATGCGGCCGATCAGGAATTGGCGGCAGCGGGCGATCTCGTCCGGCTTCGGCTTGTTCTGCGGCGGTACGCAGCGCACCGCATTAGAGATCATGCAATCGACCAGCTCGAGTTCCTCCGGGCTTGCAGGATCGTGCCGCCCGCGCGCCAGCCCCATTTTAAGGAGCGTGCGGTAGAGCAGCTCGCCGGCATGATCGCCGAGAAATGGACGCCCGGTCCGGTTGGCGCCCCTCAAGCCGGGCGCCAGCCCGACGATCAACAACCGCGCCATGCTCGGCCCGAACGACGGCACCGCGCCGTTGAACCAATCCGGATGCGTTTCCTGGTTCTCGACGCGGAACGCGACCAGGCGCGGGCAGAGCGGACAAGTCCTGGCGGGCTCCGGGGGCGTCGACGTGCTCGCAGCAGGAAGCGCCATGGCGCCTACTCGGACGGAGCGAGCGTGACGTCCTCGCCGGCGTCGCGCTTGGCAATCAGCGCCAGCGCCGACCAATCGAGGCCGCCGCCGCCCGCCGCGATCAGCGCCAGGAAGCGATCGGCCAGCAGGCTCGCCAGCGGCATCGGCGCTTCGAGCGTTTGCGCCGCGCTCAACGCCAAGCGCATGTCTTTGAAGCCAAACTCGGCCTTGAAGCCCGCAGGGTGATAGCGCTCCTCGGCAATAAGCGCGCCATAGGTCTTATAGACCGGCGCCCCGAACAACGTGCTGGTGAGAAGATCGACATATTGCGCGCGGTCAACACCTGCTTTGCTCACCAGCGCGACCGCTTCACCCAAACCCTCGATCACCGCGGCGATCAGGAAATTGCCGCTCAGCTTGACGAGATTGGCGGTCGGGGCCGCGTCCGAAACAATGAAGGTGCGCTGGCCGAGCGCGTCGAACAGAGGCTGGCACCGCGCCACCGCATCGGTCTTACCGCCGGCCACGATGAACAGCTTGGCGGCAGAAGCGGCGTCAGGGCGTCCGAACACCGGCGCGGCCACGAACTCTTGTCCCTGGTCGCGATGGGCTGCGGCAAGCCGCTCGGCCAATGCGTAGCTGATCGTGCTCATGGAGAGGTGGATGGCGCCATGCGGCAGCGACTCGAGGAGGCCTGCTTCGCCGAACACGGCCTGCTCCACAGCCTGGTCGTTGGCGAGCATGGTGATCACCACGTCGCCGAGGGCCGCCTCGCCGGGCGTCTTGGCCAGCTTGGCGCCTTTGCCGACGAGGCTCTCGGCTTTGGCGGTGCTGCGGTTGTAGGCCGTCAGCGCATGCCCCGCGGCCAACAGATTGGCCGCCATGCCGCTTCCCATGCGTCCAATGCCGATGAAGCCGACCTGCATCGCCACTCTGCCTCCTGCGATAGTGTAACTGTTTCCAGGGCAGGGAGGATCAGGTCTCGATCAAATCTTCGGACTCGAACTCGTCGAGCGGCCCGGGCTCGGAACGCCGCCGCTCTCGCTGCGCCCGGTCGGCGGGATCGCGGCCGATCTCCTCTTGCAGGAAGGCCAGATCGATGAACTGATCGGCTTGGCGGCGCAATTCGTCGGCGACCATCGGCGGATTGGTGGTCAGGGTCGATACCACGCTCACCCGCTTCCCCTTATGCTGGAGCGCTTCGACCAGTGAGCGGAAATCGCCATCGCCGGAGAACAGCACCAGATGGTCGAGATGGTCGGCAAGCTCCATAGCGTCGACCGCAAGCTCGATATCCATGTTGCCTTTGATCTTACGGCGGCCGGCCGCATCGATGAACTCTTTGGTCGGCTTGGTCACCATGGTGTAGCCGTTATAGTCGAGCCAATCGATCAGGGGCCTGATCGAGGAATATTCCTGGTCCTCGACCAGTGCGGTGTAATACAGCGCTCTGACCAGTTGACCCTTGCCGCGGAACAGCGCCAGCAACCGCTTATAGTCGATGTCGAAGGCGAGCGACTTGGCCGTGGCGTAAAGATTGGCACCGTCGATGAACAGAGCGATGCGCTCGGTCGGATAGAAATCCATTGGAGGTCCATTCACTGCAATATGCCTTGCTTCAGTAGAGAGCAGCCTCGCTCAATAGCGGACTAGAGGCCTGCATAGACAACATAGGTATGACAGCGTGGCACCGCAATCGCTTGCGCATGGCAAAGTCTTGGTAGGTCTTGGTGCCAATTGTCCCGGCGCCTGGGGATCTCCTGTCGAGACGATTGCACAAGCCTTAGGCGAAATTGAACGGCTCAATATTGCCGTCCTTGCCGTGTCGCCGCTTTACGCGACGGCGGCGGTCGGCAACGCCCGTCAACCGCCTTACGTTAACGCCGTCGCGGTGCTCGACACCCATCTGTCGCCGGACGCGCTGCTCAGAGTGTTGAAACAGGTCGAACGCCGCTCCGGCCGGCGTGGCGGCAGGCCGTGGTGCCCGCGCAGCCTCGACATCGACATCATCGATTACAAGGGCCTCGTCAGACATTGGCGACGCGGGAAAGGGGAGTTTGCCCGTCCGGGGCCGCGGCCCATGGTGCTGCCGCACCCGCTCGCCCACCGGCGGCCATTCGTGCTGAGGCCGCTGCTCGATGTTGCACCGAACTGGCGCCACCCGGCTCTGAGACTGAGCGCAAAGGAGCTTTGGCGCCGGGTCTCAGAGCAAGGGCAGGGCGCGGTGATGAAACCTCTTTAACCGGGCTGCTTTACCTTGCCAGCCCGGATCGAACTGCCTAAATAGAGTTCAAATCAGCCCAACTGAACAAGGATTCCCTAATGGCTCGCGTCACGGTCGAGGACTGCATCGACAAAATTCCCAATCGCTTCGAGCTCGTGCTCTTGGCCAGCCACCGCGCCCGCACCATTTCGGCAGGCGCCCAGATCACCGTACAACGCGACAACGACAAGAACCCGGTGGTTGCGCTGCGCGAGATCGCCGACAAGAAAATCGTGACCGACGACCTTAGGGAAGACTTCATCCACTCGATGCAGAAATATGTCGAAGTGGACGAGCCTGAGGCCGAAGCGGTGCCGATGCTCTCGACCGACACCAGAATGCCGGTCATCGGCCAGGACGATCAGTCGGCCGACACATCGATCGACAAGATGACCGAGGAGGAGCTGTTGCGCCGGATGGCGACCCAGGCGCCTTCGGATGGCTCCAATGCGGGACCGCGCTCACGCTGACTTTCTTTGCCCACGCCTTATGCCGGCGTTCGCCGGCATAACCGCTAGCGCGGAGCGTGCCGCGCCATGACCCGCCAATATGAGTTGGTTGAGCGTGTGCTGAGCTATCAGCCGGCCGCCGACGAGGCGTTGCTCAACCGCGCCTATGTCTACGCCATGAAGGCGCACGGTAATCAGAAGCGGGCCTCGGGCGCATCCTTCTTCTCCCATCCGCTCGAAGTTGCGACCATCCTCGCCGAGATGCGGCTCGATGACGCCACGATCGCCACCGCTCTGCTGCACGACACGATCGAGGACACCGCCGCCACGCGCGGGGAGATCGACGCGCTGTTCGGCCGCGAGATCGGCACGCTGGTCGACGGCCTCACCAAGATCAAGAAGCTCGACCTGGTCACCAAGAAGGCCGAGCAGGCCGAGAATTTCCGTAAGCTCCTGCTGGCCATTTCCAGCGACATCCGCGTGCTGTTGGTGAAGCTCGCCGACCGGCTGCACAACATGCGCACGCTCGGGCACATGAAGCCCGCCAAGCGCAAGGTCATCGCCGAGGAGACCATGGACATCTATGCGCCGCTCGGCGGGCGCATGGGCATGCAATGGCTACGCGAGGAGCCCGAGGATCACGCTTTCAAGGCGCTGAACCCCGAGGCGTATGCTGCCGTGGTCGAGCGTCTCAAGATCTTGC
>Ga0075342_1000158_pt1 | contig 11741 bp, 12 predicted proteins | sample RushOxbow_ThreeS_3_FD_120085 | JGI IMG/M metagenome (GOLD analysis project Ga0075342, IMG submission 120085) | Natural and restored wetland microbial communities from the San Francisco Bay, California, USA, that impact long-term carbon... | ecosystem: Environmental > Terrestrial > Soil >...
AGCCGCTCTATCGTCAGCCGGTTGGCCTCTTTTTTTCTTGCGCTGGCGCGCTGCCGACACCGGCCGCATTCACCCGCAAAAATCGCGGCCCGGCGCCGATGTCCGCCAGCCGCAGCAAAGAAAATTCTCCGATTCCCGCACGGATCGGTGTTGACTTTGCGCCTGCTGTGCGGCGGCCGGAGCAGCCGTTAGCGCGCCGGCACACCGCCTGGGTAGAGCTGCTTCACCAAGCCTTCGTCGATGACTTGTTTCATGAAGCGGTCGTCGATGAACTCCGCGACAAACTGCTCGGCGGGCCGGCCGGTGACGCCAAGCTGTTCGAGCACCATTCGTGTCCCCTCGACGCTCGGCCGCGGCACTGGCTCCATGTAAGCAGTGTCGGCGTCATAGGCATGTTGCAAAACGGCCGGGTCGGACACCCGGGTGTATTTTTCCAACACCGCCTTGGCCTCGGCGGGGCGCCGCCTGATATAGGCGATCGCCTCGGTGATGCCGGCAACGAAGCTGCGCATGCGCGCCGGTTGCTTGGCGATGTAGGGGCGCATCACCGCGCTGCAATTGCCGATGTAAGGGATGTTCATATCGCCCAATTCCAAGAGTGACTTGAAGCCCGCTTGCGCCGCCTGCAAATCGTTGGGCGAAGTGGCGAAGATCGCCTGTACCCGGCCGTTGACCAGAGCCGCAAAAACCGCGCTCGTGGAACCGCTGTAGATCAGCGAGACATCCTGCCCCGGCTTGAGCCCCTGGCGCGCCAGAAACAGCTTGGCGGCAAAATCGCTCGCCGACCCGGGATTGGCGACGGCGAATACTTTGCCGCGCAGATCGGCGAGCTTTTGGATCGCCGGCACGACCATGATCTTCGAAGTCAGTTTATGTGCCGCGCACGAAGTGATCGCGACATCGCCGCCGCTCAGGCGCATTTGCACCACCGGCGGTCCGGCGGAATAGTAAATTTGGATCTCGCCGGCCAACAGCGCCGGCCGGCCGGCGGCGCGCGGCAAATAGATCGGTCGCACCTGGATGCCATGCTTGTCGAATAGCTTGGCCTCGGCGCCGACCCACAGCGGCAGGATCGACCCCGACAGCGTGCCATGGCCGACCAGCAGCGTCGGCCGATCCTGGGCCAGCGCGGTCCCAGAGAGCAACACGGCCAGTACGATGACAGTAAGTTTGGCGGCAGCCTGCGGTGAATTCATGGCTCGTCTCCTTGATGCGATTTTCATCTGGCTCTGGCTTTGGAATTTGTCGATCATCGGAAAGGATTAATCGCCCGGACGCCGCCGTAATTCTGACCATGATTGAAATCTTCGCTGAATAATTCCGCGGCGCCGGAGGCCCGGACGGCCGCCAGGATCAGCGCGTCCCACAGCGACACTTGCCAGCGGGATTGCTCACCCATCGCTGCATGGAGAAGCTCCAACGAATTATCGACGATCGGCCATGCCGCAAAGTCGCGGACGATCTGACTGGCATCTGCGCGCAAGACACCCCGTTTGGTTAGATTTACATGCATTTCCTGTAAAACCTGGACGCTGATGGCGGTTTCGCCGAGGATTGCCCATCCCTGCTCTACCAGTTCCAGGGCGACTTTGCGCTTGGCGGGAGCGTCGAGATCGTAAGCATAAAGCAGGATGTTCGTGTCAAGAAATCTATTCGCGCTCATGAGTTTGAGCCCGGTTCAAAGGCTTGCCGCCGAGGCGCAACCCTTTCTGCAGACGGTCAAGAGCTGGTTTTCGCTCGGGCACCTCGACTTCCGAGCGTAACACCCAATCCAAACCAACCCGAACCAGCTCTTTGAGCGTTGTCCGGCGCTGAGCCGCTGCAATCTTGGCGCGTTGCAGGAGTTCGTCGGGAAGATCAATGGTCGTTTTCATGCTCGGAATATTTCCAGCTCTATGGCCATATGTCAATATTTATTGTAATCCACCACTTGGCTTCTCCGATGATTTCAGAACCGGCCTGCCTCGGCTTGCATGGCTGGAGATTCAGTTATTATAAGAAGGCCAAATCCGTTCGCGAAATATGAAAGGTGATGAAAAGAGTAGCGTGAGTTATAAAGCATGGGGGTCGCTCCAGCACTTTTGCGTTTCGATCCTCTTAGCTTGGCCCGGTAATAACTTGACACCGGTGCTCGTCCCGCCCTATGATCCGCGCGTAATTTCATGCTCTGACAAGCGCTCCTAAGGCTTGGTTCCCAACAGATTGGAGGGTGCTATGAAACGGGTGGTGTGCGGGCTCTTATTTGTGCTGGCGTCGGTGACCAATCTGCCGGCGCAGACGCCCTTCTATCAAGACAAGACCATCAAGATCATCGTCGGCAATCTTCCCGGCGACGCCTACGACCTTTGGGCGCGAATCTTCGCCCAGCATATCGGCAAATACATCCCGGGCAATCCCACCGTCATCGTGCAGAACATGACCGGGGCGGGAGGAGTGATCGCCGCCAACTATGTTTATTCGGTGGCCAAGCCCGATGGACTAACCCTCGGCACATTCGGCCCTTCGATGTACTTCGACCAGCTGGCCCGGCGGCCGGAAGTGCGCTTTGACTGGGCCAAATTCACCTGGCTCGGCACGCCGGAGCAAACCGAATTTATCCTGGTCATGCGGACGGACACGCCTTACCAATCCATCGAGGATGTCCGCAAGGCGGCGCAGCCGCCCAAGTGCGGCGCCACCGGCACCAGCACTTCCGGTTATTACATGCCGAAATTCTTGAACGATGGGTTGGACATCAAGTTCAACATCGTCAGCGGTTATCCCGGCGGCGGCGAAATCGACCTCGGCATCGAGCGCGGCGAACTGCAGTGCCGCAATCTGACGATCAGCACCTATTTCGCCCGGGAGCCGTTTCTCACCTGGCACAAGAAGGGTTTTGTCCGGCCCATTCTACAAACCGGCAAGAAGCGCGATGCTCTCGTTCCCGAGGTGCCGACGATTTATGAATTGATGGACCAACTTAAAACGCCGGAGGCAACCCGGCGAGTGGCAAGGGTCCTGCTCGCGCCGGCGGTTTTCGGCCGGCCGATGGTCGCCACACCGGGCCTGCCGCCCGACCGGGTGAAAATTCTGCGCGACGCGTACCACCGATCGCTCAAAGATCCGGCGCTGCTCGAGGAGTTGAAGAAGCGCCGTTGGGCGGTGGACGCGATCACTGGCGAGGAGTTGGCGAAGCTGGCCCAAGAGGTGGTCTCGCAGCCGCCGGACGTGGTCGCGCGCATGATGAAGTTGCTGAGCAACTGAAAGACCGCCAGATCTCAGCCGGCGGGGGCCGCGTTCGCCGACGCGAAGCGAACCCTTCCCCCTAGGCTTTCGAGCGAACGCTGGAATCCATTCCTCGACCCCAAGATTCTCTTGGTTCTCGCTTATCAAAGGGTGCAAAGCCTTGAAAAAAGCTTTCGAGATGCGCGGCCAAGGCTTCTTTGACGCGGCGATGCTGCCGATGTCGGAGTTGGAATACAGCGGGATCGTTGACAAACTCAAAATCTTGGACGAACGATAGATCTTGCGAGGGTCACAATGAACTGGGTCCGCGGTTATCTAAGGCTGTTAATTGGGCTGTTGCTTGCCGGCGTCAATTTGGCCTGTGCCGGCATCCAAGCGGGCAGCGACGTCAATGCCGGCAGACAAGCATTTCTCATCGGCAACTACGAACCTGCCCTGGCTTACTTTCAGAGCGCCGCGGCGCAGGATCCAAACTACATTTACGGCACGGCGCTCAGACAAAACATCTGGAGTTATGTCGGCAGGGCCGAGTACGCCAACAACCGCCTGCCCCAAGCCAAGCAAGCTCTGGAGCGAGCGCTCGCCGCCAACCCGGACCAGCCCATCGCCAGACTTTACTTGGGCTTGACCCTGGCGCGCGGCGGCGACCGCCAACAGAGTCTCAAAGAAATCGACGCCGGCCTGCAGGGCATTTACGATTGGCTGGAATACGTCACCCAAGCTTTCCGCTTCTCCTTCGGACAGTACTGGGATCCCAACGGCAGGATTCGCGCCGCCGCCCGGCGCAATCTCGAGATCCTCGCCAGTCGTGAGTTCGATTGGCCCACGCTGATCGCCGACTGCGAATCGGTCGCCAGACAGATCGAAGCGGAAAGTGATCGCGCGCGCAGCGATGAAACGCGCGAATGGAACCGGGATGGCGAGAGCCGCGGCCGGCGCTAAGCGGGACGGATCCGTGGTGGTTCCGTCAGACCGAGATCTCTCACGTCGTTCGAGATAACAGGCCGACTATTCCGCTGTCATTTCGCGCGCCGCGAGAAATCCGTCTCAGGAATAAGATCTGGGCCCGACTCAAACTGAACCAGTACCACCGCAGGCCGCGCGCTCGGTCATGGGATTGCCGAATCTTGCGCTATTTCTCACCGTGCACCGGCACCACCAGCACCGGACATTTGGCGGCGCGCACCAATCGATCGGTGACGCTGCCGATCAACATGCGCGACAGACCGCTGCGGCCATGGGAAGACATCACAACCAGATCGACATGCTCGTTGGCGGCGCAGTCGACGATCGCGTTATAAGCCTGGCCGGCGACCACCACCTCGCGCACTTTCAAGTCGGCGCCGTGATGCGGCGCGGTCTTGGCGACAAACTCGGCGAGCCGCGCCTTGTGCGCTTCGATCTCGCCTTTGGCCACGGTGTTGGTTTCATCGAGGATGATGACATTCAGAACGATGACCTGAGCCCCGACATCCTTGGCCAACTGGCAGGCATAGCGCACCCCTTCCCGTGACAGCTCGGAGAAATCGGTCGGCGCGAGAACTTTTTTGAGCATGGCCATAGTGAACCCCTTCCTTCTGCAAAGAATCGACGGTAGCTCGAGTCAAGAATAAGCAACCCCCAGTGCCATTGTCATTAACGCGTGAAATCGCCGCGTGCAAGCAGAATTTTACCCGGTCACCAAGCCCAGCCTGACGCAAACCCGCCAAACCCAGCGCGGGACCCGGAGTCACTTACACAACCAATCGCATTAAAGCAGCCCGCTTCGACCTCCTGGCCCGGCTCACTCCTGGGCGCGGATGATCAGCACCGGATCGCCGCCGTGGCGCACCACGCGGTCGGTGACGCTGCCCATGACAAAGCGGTTCATGCCGCTCCGTCCGTGGGTGGACATCGCCACTACGGCGTCTTTGTGCTCGCGTGCCGCGTCGATTATCTTTTCGGCGGGGAAACCGGCGGTGGCGACGGTCGCCACGTTGGTCAATCCCTGCGCCAGCAGCTGTTGCTTTTGCTCGGCTAAATATTTCTCCGCTTCATCTTCCAACTGCGTCCAAAGCTCTTCGACGTAGGGACCGTAATCTTCTGCGAACGCCGGCGTGGGGACGCCGAAGACGCGCATCAGGACGATTTCCAACCCGAGCGCTTGCGCTAATTCCTTGGCGTGGGGAATCACTCTCTCGGCCAACGGCGAGCCGTCGAGGGGCACGATCATGCGTTGCCACGCCGCTATGCCCCCGGCAGCAACCGTTTCACCGGCGCGCACCAGCAGCAACGGGTTGGCCGCGCCGTGCAGCACCTTGTCGGCAACACTGCCGATCAGCCAGCGATCGATCCCCGACCGGCCGTGGGTGGTCATGGCGATCAAGGTTTGGCGATCCGCGGCCGCTTTATCGACGATAACCTCCGCCGGACTGCCGGGCGCTATCGAACATTGGATTTTCGCGGCGGGCGCAAACGACGCGGCGATTTTTTCGAGATAGGCCCGCCCCTTCTCGTTCTCCATCGCCATAACCTCTTGGTAACGCACCTGGCCCGCGGCTGAGGTCGGCGTCGCCAGATCGGTACTGATCACGTGGATCAACTCGAGGTCCAGTTTAAGCTTGTCGGCGAGCAGTCGTGCATACGGCAAGATCGCCTCTGAAAGTTGCGAACCATCCAAAGCCACCAGTATTTTTTTGTACATCGGCGTCCCCCTTGGTGAATTCTCAACGGACCAACCCTGTCTCCACCGAGCTCGTTCATTCAACTTTGACTTTGGCGTCCTCGAGGATCACGTCGTATTTGTAGCCGGCGCCCAAATCTTTATCTAGTGTCACGGTTCCTTCAACCAAGACAGTATCGCCGACTTTCGCCTTGGACTGGGTCGTCACCGTGAGGTCGTTGGCCGGCTCCTTGCCGGTGCCGTCGCGCAAATGGAGCCAGTTCTTGCCCATGATCGCCTCGTTGTACTTGACGACTTTGCCGCGCAGCGTCACCCGTTTGCCGTTGAGCTTGGCCTTTTCCTGGTGAATTTCCTGGACGGTCTTGCCGTCTTTGGGCCTGACGAGCTTCGAAAAGTCGAACTTGGGGGCGGCCGGAGCGGCGCCGCCGCGCATGTCGACATTCGGATGGCCTTCGGGAAGCGGCGCGCTGGCGGCGTTGGCGATGCAATGATCCAACGCCATGGCGCTCGGCGCTAGAACGCTGACCGCTAAAAAAAACCTTGCCGCCGGGTAAAATGTTATTTTCACTTTCTCTCCTTTTGTGAATGATTTTTTCGGACTGAATTGCGGTCGTCGATCGCTGTGCCGTACAACCAAACGCAGTCCGGTGTATAGCCGCCGCAGCGCCGGCAAACGCTCTTGTCTTGCTTTTAGCCAAGCTCCAATGGGACGATCGAGGCGTCGCCTTTTTTTGTCCCCAGGCGAATTGGACGGGGCGGCCCCTTCCTTGGAATCGTGACTTCGGCCCAAAGCTGCTCGTCCGGCGCACGGCGCGAGGGATCAGGGATATGCTCCGTGATGAAGAAGGCTACGGGTCTATTCAGCACCGCAAGCGTTTGCTCTTGACGCCGGACGAATAGCACATGCAAGTCGGAAGTACTATCACCGCGCTCGTGCGGATCGGCTTCCGCAACAAGCTTCCCACCGTCCACGCGCAGTATCACCGAGCGCGGCGATTGAAATCCGGGCCCCGGCTTTGGCGCTTCGACACCCCGAGGCTCAACAATCAGTTGGAGACTGACGTAGCGACCGCGGATCGGCAGGTTAGGATCGAAGGGAGCGGCGCGCGCCCACACACGGGGCCGCGTCGCACGATCGTAGAGAAGTTTGGCGCCGAGCAAAGTCACCAAAGCGACCTGAAGCGCGGCGATGGCCAGGCCTTTGACCAGCGGTGTCATGTTTTATCCTGCTCCAGCTGCGCCACCAAGCGCCGCCGTATTTTTTCGAGCAACCATCCGCCCAGCAGAAACAGCAAACCGAGACCGATCAAGCTTGCCGCTCGGCCGAGCTTATCCATCGCCGTGGAGAAATAAAAGTTAACGACCGTCAACGCGAAAGCGACGATGCCCAGATTGATGCGCTCCTTGCGAGCTTCCTGCAAACCCCACGCGATCAGCCCGATGGAACCGAGCCAGCATATCCCGTACGCTCCAAGCTCGCGCCACGCATGGCGCAACAAACTCTCGCTCGCCGCGCTCAGGGTCAGGCTCGTTGTCCCTAAGGCAACCACCCAAAGCGCGGCGATGATGTTCATCCATGCCGCATTGCGCCGCAACCGCCACGCCAGCAATAGCGGGCCGGCAAGCGCCACGATCCATCCTGACACCTGATAGCCGACGGGAAGTGGGAGTTGCCGCCGGATAAGGAATTCACCCGAATGCATCACCGCTATTGCAGCGGGGATGAGAGTCAGTCCGCCAATCCACGCTAACGCCTTACGCACGGGCGTTTCTTTGTCAGATAAGAGAGACGTGAAATAGGTGATAGCCAACAGCAACAAGCCTTGGGTGAATATCTTTTCGCTGCCGCTCCACCCTTGTGTGGCCTCCAGCCATTCACTGCTCAGCCACATAGGTGTGAGCAAAGCTGCCAAAGCAGCCTGCGGCCAGTCACGCAAGAGCGCCCAGGCGATCCAGGAACCCAAGGCCCAGAGCATCACGCCGCCGGGCCAATGCTCCTGTAGGTGGAAAATCTGCCCAGCGAGAAAAATTCCCGCGCCCAAGGAGATCGTTCCGACGGCGTGCAGTGTCGTGGAAAGCGCCGGAAAACGGTCGGCTGCCAGGGCCGCCGCCACGTGGAAAAGCGCCACCAGTAGGAGCACCACCCCGAAGCGCATGGAGGGCGAGAGCGCATCCCAATGCGCTGCCACAAACAGCAGCACGCCGGCGCCAAGCAATAACCCTCCCAGGCCTATTGCCAGCAGCGCTGGCCAGCGCAGTCCCCGCGCCTGACCGTGCTCAGATTCATAAGCGCGGATGCGCTCAGCTGCGGCCGGTTCGATCAGGCCCGCGCCGGCCCATCGCTTCAGGTAATTCTCCCAACGCTCAGCCAAGATCGCTTCTCCACATGAATTTCCTGCTTGCAGATCGACTTGTCTGACGAGTCCGACCGATGGACGGCGACCAGCGAACGCGGTCAACAAGTTTGCCCAGGCTGCCTAGAGCTTATAGCCGATCTTTCTCAGCAGTTCTTTGCGCCAGGCGATGCCGGCTTCATCCTCCAAGCCTTGGCTTTTGCCGCCGTCGATGACTCCGAGGATGCCGCGCCCTTGCGCTGTTTCAGCAATAACCACTTCGACCGGGTTCGCCGTGGCGCAGTAGATGCGGCAGACTTCCGGCACCATCTTCACAACGTTGAGTATACTCACCGGGAAATATCCTGGACCGAGAAACACGACAAAGCTATGACCGGCGGCAAGCGTCAGGGCGTTGCGCTTGGCCAGATCGATCATCGCCGGATCCGTGCCGCTCCAGCGCACCAGCATGGCACCGGACGCTTCGCAGAACCCGACGCCGAACTTGATTCCGGGGATCGCTTGAACCAGCGCCTCGTGGATGTCCTCGACCGTCTTGATGAAGTGGCTCTGGCCAAGGATGAAATTGATGTCGTCCGGTTTGTCGATGGCGACGGTCTTGAGTTCCATTTCACCCTTTCCTATGGCCGTGCGGCGCAAATTTCATGGGGCTGAAGCGCGAGCGGACAAAAGATCTGGCAAAGATTTCTTCCTGCGATCGATCTGCCAGCGTATTTAACCTTGGCGTCTTTGCGCCTTGGCGGGAGGAAATTCCGATCTTGCCAACGGCTCCGCGCGCTGTCCCCCGGATTTGAACTTTCTTCAGCGCGCGCGAATCAGCAGCACCGGGGCGCGCGAGTTCTGGACAACCTTCTCGGCGACACTACCGAGCACCCAGCGGCCGAGTCCCGACCTGCCGTGGGTCGACATGGCGATCAGACTTTGCGGCGAGTCCTCCGCCAGCTCAATCAGCTCGCTCGCCGCGTCGGCCTCGATCACGGTTGCGGAAACGGCGGCAAAACCGTCGGCTTGCAGACTCGCCACTTTGCCGTCCAGATATTTTTCGCTCTCCTCATGCAGATTCTTGCGATATTGCGCCGGCCCTTGGGCGATCACGCCATCGGCCACCACATAGGCATCGGGCGGCAGGCTATAGGTTCGCACCAAATGCATGTCGAGCTTTAGTTTACTTGCCAGCGCCCTGGCGTGAGGCAGGGCCTTCTCGGCCAATCCTGAACCGTCCAAAGGAACAATGACGCGCTTGAGCGCGAACGGTCCCAGGGGCGCCCCATCTGGGGCTACGCGGATCAGTAGGATTGGATTTTCCGCGGTTTGCACGACCTTGCCGGCGACGCTGCCCAACACCCAGCGCCGCGGTCCGCTCATACCATGGGTCGCCATGGCGATTAAACAATTTTCATCCGCTTTGGCAATGTCGACAATCACCTCGGCGGGTTTGCCGATTTTCTCCATGGTATCGACGGCCAGCGGCTTGAGACTGCCGGCTGTGAAGTCGAGATAGTCGCTTGCGGATTGGTTCGCAGTGAACGGCAGCCGCGCATCGGGGTCGGTAACCCGCAGCAACATTATACTAGCGCCATACGCACCCGCCAGCATTTGCGCGTAGGGCAATACCTGCTCAGCGAGCTTGGAACCATCCAGCGGCACAAGAATTTTCTTGTACATAACCCCTCTTTTCTCTGGCGCCAATCGTTAAACCGCGGCGCGCAGGATCAGCACCGGACTGCTCGCGTGGCGCACCACGTTTTCGGCGACGCTGCCGAGCACCCAGCGGCGCACGCCGGAGCGTCCATGGGTGCACATGGCGATCAAGCTCCCGGGAGTAGCGCGCGCCAGATCGATGATCTTATCCGCCGCCGCGCCTTCGAGGGTTTCCGCGCGCAGCCTGTCAACGCCGCGGCCGCGCAGCTCGGCCAACTTTGCCGCGAGATAGTCGGCGGCTTCGCCGCGCACCGAGGCGACCAACTGATCGTAGGTCGGGATGAACCTGGCGGCGGCGGTCTCGTCGGCGCTGCGATAGTAGGCCGATGCCGGCAGATCCCAGGCGCGGGCCAGAACGATTTCACTATGCAGCGGCCGGGCCAGCTCGATGACCGGCCCGAGCACCGATTCGGCCAGCTCGGAACCGTCCAGCGCGACTATGATCGAAGCGATCCCGATGTCAGGCGCGGCGCCCCCGGAGCTGTCGCCGGCGCGCACCAGCAGCAACGGATTACGCGCCGCCTGGACCACTTTGAGCGCGACGCTGCCGACCAGCCACCGGCGCAAACCGGACGCGCCATGGGTTGCCATGGCGATGAGACAATTGGTCTCGCTCTCGGCCCGGTTGACGATGCTCTCCGCGGGTTTGCCGGTGAGCTCGGCGCAGGCGACCTTGGTGCTCGGCGCAAAGCAGCGCGCCGCGGTTTCTTTGAGATAATCGGCCGCAGCCGCGCCACCGAGCGCGGCCTGGGCGTCGCTGTCGGCGATGCGCACCAGCTCAACCGCCGCGCCCGTCGCCTCGGCCAACAACCGGGCGTAGGGCAATACCTGTTCGGCCAGTTTCGAACCATCCAACGGCACGAGAATTTTGTTGTACATCGTTTGTCGTCTTTCTCGCAGTTCAGAACTAATCTTCGGCGCGCAGGATGAGCACCGGGTTGCTCGCGTGGCGCACCACCGTTTCGGTTACGCTGCCAAGCACCCAGCGGCGCACGCCGGACCGTCCATGGGAACACATGGCGATCAAGCGGTCGGGCTTGCTGCGGGCGAAATCAATGATCGCATCGCCGGCAAGCCCCTCCTTGGACGCATAGGCAAGCTTGGCCAGCCCGGATTGGGCCAGAACAGCGCGGCGTTCTTCCAGATAGTGCTGCACGTCGGTTTCGATGTTCGCGCGCAAGCGCTGCAAACCCACCGCATAGGAGCCGCCGCCCTCGTAAAAGCTGTCGTAAGGAATGTTATATGCGCGAAACAATATCACTTCGATGTCGAGGCTTCTTGCCAGCTCGGCAACCGGCGCCAATACCTGTTCGGCGACATTGGAACCGTCGAGGGGAACAATGATGGCATCGAGCGGCTTGACACCGGCAACCGGCGCGCTCGCGGTGGCGCGCACCAGGATCAATGGGGCAAACGTCGCGCGCAGGACTTTCTCGGCGACGCTGCCCAGTAACCAGCGTTGGAGGCCGGATCGACCATGGGTGGCCATGCAGAGCAGGGCAGCTTTATCGGCCGCCGCGCGCTCGACGATCAGGCCGGCGGCCGCGCCGCGCTCGATCCGCCAGGTAACCGGCGCCCCGGCAAAACTTTGGGCTAGCGACGCCAGGTATTCCTCGCGCCGGTGCGTCTCAAAATCGTCCAGGGTATCGAGAAACAGTCCGCGCTCGGTGGCGATATGGCGCGCCATCTCATCGAGATCGATCACCGACAGCAATTCAACCGGCAGCCTTGCTCCCTGGGCCAGGGCGCGGGCGTAAGGCAATGCGACTTCGGCAACCGGCGATCCATCCAAAGGCACG
>Ga0075342_1000159_pt1 | contig 11740 bp, 11 predicted proteins | sample RushOxbow_ThreeS_3_FD_120085 | JGI IMG/M metagenome (GOLD analysis project Ga0075342, IMG submission 120085) | Natural and restored wetland microbial communities from the San Francisco Bay, California, USA, that impact long-term carbon... | ecosystem: Environmental > Terrestrial > Soil >...
CGCCGGGTCGGCCTGGTCCGCGACCATTTCACATCGCGGCCTGTGATCGAGCGCCTGAAAGGCGACATAGCTATCGGCCATTTTCGTTAATCAACCTGCGGCGATCCGGTCTTGCGCAACGTGCAGCCGCTGTTCGTCGATCTCGACTCGGGCGGCTTCGCCCTCGGCCATAACGGCAACCTCACCAACGCGCTCACCATGCGTGACTGGCTGATCAAAAAGGGCGCCATCTGCCAATCCACCACCGACACCGAGGTGATCCTCCATCTGGTCGCCCGCAGCGAGAAACGCCGCTTCGTCGAGAAATTTATCGAGGCGCTGTTGCAGGTCGAGGGCGCCTACGCGTTTGTCGGCATCACCAACAAGAAGATGGTCGGCGCGCGCGATCCGTTCGGCATCAGGCCGCTGGTGCTTGGCAAACTCGGCGAGTCCTGGGTGCTCGCCTCTGAGACCTGCGCGCTTGACATCATCGGCGCCGAGTTCGTGCGCGAGGTGGAGAACGGCGAGGTGGTGGTGATCACCCGCGAGGGGCTGGAGAGCCACAGATTCGTGCCCAAATACCCGGCCAGGCTCTGCATCTTCGAATATATCTATTTCGCCAGGCCCGATTCCATCGTCGGCGGCCGCTCGGTCTACGAGGTGCGCAAGGAGATGGGCCGGCAATTGGCGCGCGAGGCACCGGCCGATGCCGACGTGGTGGTGCCTATTCCCGATTCTGGCGTGCCCGCAGCCATCGGCTACTCCCAAGAATCCGGCATACCGTTCGAATACGGCATCATCCGCAATCACTATGTCGGCCGCACCTTCATCGAGCCCGAGCAGCGCATCAGGCAGCTCGGCGTGAAACTGAAGCACAGCGCCAATGAGTTTCAGGTCAAGGGTAAGCGCATCGTGCTGATCGACGACAGCGTGGTGCGCGGCACGACCTCGGTGAAGATCGTGCAGATGATGCGCGAGGCCGGTGCGCGCGAGGTGCACATGCGGATTTCCAGTCCGCCGATCACTCACCCCGATTTCTACGGCATCGATACCCCTGACCAGGACAAGCTGCTCGCCGCTCACCGCACGCTTGAAGAGATGCGGGTCTTCATCGGCGCCGATTCACTGCAATTCCTGTCGGTCGACGGCATCTACAAGTCGATGGGCTTTGACCGCCGCGACGACGACCATCCCCAGTTCACCGACCATTGCTTCACCGGGGAATACCCGACCAGGCTCAGGGACCGCGAAGGCCCGCCGCAGCAGAAGCAGCTCTCCTTCCTCGCCGAGGTCGGTTGACGGGGGGACGACTCAAGGATCGCATCGCGCTCATCACCGGCGCCTCGCGCGGCATCGGCCGTGCGGTGGCGGAAGCCTACGCTAGCGAGGGCGCCCATGTGCTGCTGCTGGCCCGCACCCGCAAAGCGCTCGAAGAGGTCGACGATGCCATCAGGGCGGCTGGCGGAACCGCGAGCCTCATCCCGCTGAATCTGGCGCAGGGCCCGAAGGTCGATGCGCTCGGCCCTACGCTCTACGAGCGCTTCGGCCGGCTCGACGTGCTGGTCGCCAACGCCGCCATTCTCGGCCGATTGTCGCCGCTGATACACATCCCGTCGGAGCATTGGGATCAGGTGATGACCGTCAACGTCACCGCCAACTGGCGGTTGGTCCGCACGCTCGATCCGCTGCTGCGCCGCTCGGAAGCGGGCCGCGTGATCTTCGTCACCTCGTCTGGCGTAGCGCAATCGGGCCGCGCCTATTGGGCGCCCTACTCCGTGTCAAAGGCCGCACTCGAATGTCTGGCCAAGACCTACGCCCACGAGACCCAAGACAGTCCGATCAAAGTGAATCTGATCGATCCCGCCGCGACCGCCACGCGCATGCGCGCCGAAGCCTATCCCGGCGAGGACCAGACCACCTTGCGCACGCCCGAACAGCTGGCCGCAAGCTTCATTGCGCTGGCCCTGCCGGACTTCACCGAGAGCGGGCAAATCGTCGAGGCTTAACGTTCCTCTCCCCGAGCGACAGCTTCACGGCTCACGCAGTCGTCAGCACCATGCCGTCATAGCCGGGCTCGATCCCGTCCGGCAGCTCCCGCCTGAGCGTCTCGTAATCGAGATCGACATGCATATGGGTAAGCACCGCGCGTTTGGGCTTCACCCCGGCGATCAAGGCGAGCGCCTGCTCCACCGACAAGTGGCTCGGGTGCGGCGTGTAGCGGAGCGCATCGAGGATCCAAACATCGAGCCCTTCCAGGGCTTTCAGCGACTTTTCGGGCAGATCGCTTACGTCGGGCGAATAGGCAATGCCCCCGAAGCGGAAGCCGAGCGACTCGCCCGAGCCGTGAACTTGCCGGAAGGGCAGCGCCTCGATCGCGCCCCCCGCGCCCGAGATCTTGACCGGCTCGCCGGCACGGATTTCGTGCCCCTTAAGGATCGCCGGATATTCGCCCCCAGGCGGCGTATCGAAGCAATAGCCGAACCGATCGTGAAGCTGCCGGCCGGTGGCCGTGTCGAAATACACGTCGACCCGCTGGCGGCCGTTGAACGACACCACCCTGAGGTCGTCGATGCCATGGGTGTGATCGGCGTGGTCGTGGGTATAGAGCACGCCGTCGAGCCAGCCGACGCCAGCATCGAGCAATTGCTGACGAATGTCGGGCGAGGTGTCGACCAGCACGGCGGTGGTGCCGTCACTCCCCGCGCGCTCGACCAGCAGCGAGCAGCGCAGCCGGCGATTCTTCGGGGTGGCGGGATCGCACGCGCCCCAACGATTGCCGATGCGCGGGACCCCGCCCGATGTGCCGCAGCCGAGAATGGTGAGCTTCAACGTCATGCCGCGCTGAGCGGAGCCTTCAGGGCGGAGCGCGGCACCTTCTTGAATACCCGGAAGAAATTGTCGGTGGTCAGGCGCGCCATCTCGGATTCACCCACGCCGCGCAGGGCGGCGAGCCGGGCCGCGACATGCGCCACGAAGGCGGGCTCGTTGGTCCGGCCGCGCAACGGCTCGGGCGCCAGATACGGCGCGTCGGTCTCGACCAAAAGCCGGTCCGACGGCACCGCCAGCGCGATGTCGCGCAGGCCTTCGGCATTCTTGAAGGTGACCACGCCCGAGAACGAGATCGAGCCGCCGAGCGCGAGCCCGCGATGAGCCAGGCCCGCTCCGCCGGTGAAACAATGCAGCACGAACGGGAACGTGCCCTTCTTGGTCTCCTCCTCAAGCATCCGGGCAATGTCGTCGTCGGCTTCGCGGGCATGGATGATGAGCGGCAGGCCGGTCTCTCGCGCCGCGACGATATGGGTGCGGAAGTTCTTTTTCTGCACGTCGCGCGGGCTGTGATCGTAATGATAGTCGAGCCCCGCCTCGCCGATCGCCACCACCTTGGGATGGCGCGCGAGCTCGACCAGCTCTTCGACCATGATGTCGGGCTCCTCGGCGGCGTTATGGGGATGGGTGCCGACCGAGCAGAACACATTGTCGTGGGCGTCGACCAGGCTTCGCAGCTCATTGAACTCGCGGACCCGGGTCGAGATCGTCACCATCAGACCGACGCCGGCCGCCTGGGCACGCTCGAGCACCGCCTCGAGATCGGCGCTGAGCTCGGGAAAATCCAGATGGCAATGGCTGTCGATCAGCATCGCTAGTGAGGAAAGACCGATATGGTTCAAGAGGCTAGGCTTTGGCACCGTCAAAGGGCACTTTGTGCAGCATATGGGTTGCGGAGACAACAAGTGCTTGCCGGGAAGAGCATGGTGAAGATTTTGTCCTCGGTGGCGCTGGCCGCCGCGCTGTTTTGGCTGCCGGCTCCGGCCGAAGCCGGGTGCAGCAAGATCGTCCTTATGTACAACGCCAATTGGTGTCCCTACTGCAAAGAGGTCAGGGCCATCCTTGCGCGCAACCGCATCCGGTACCGCATCCTCGACGCGACCACTGCACCCGTGCAGGCGGTCATGATCCGGCGCTTCGGCGACACCGCGGTGCCACGGACGCTGATCGGCGGCGTGCTCGTCGAAGGCGTAGACGAAGCGCGTATCAAGCAGCTCTGCCGGTAAGCCAGGCCCGGGAATTCGAGGATCGTTAGGCGGCCGGGGTCGGTTCCGCCTCGACATGGCGCGGGAACACCGCTTGCGGCGGCGGCAATTGCGTTCCGGGTTTCAGCCTATACTTAGGCCCAAGGCTTGAGAAATCCCGGGCATCTGCCGCCACGCCGAGCTGATCGAGCAGCTTGGCGGCGCTCTCCGGCATCACCGGCTGCACCAGAATGGCAATCTGGCGGGTGACCTCGGCCGTCACATAAAGAATGGTCCCCATCCGTCCGGGATCGGTCTTCTTGTGCGCCCACGGCTCCTCGCCGGCGAAATAGCGGTTGGCGTCGGCGATCAGCGCCCAGACGATCTCCAGCGCGCGGTGGATTGCGAACGCGTCGATCGCCTTCTCGACCCGGGGGAGCAACGAGTCTGCCGCCGCCAAGATGGTTTCATCGGAGGCGCTAAGCTTACCGGGCTTCGGCACGGTCGCCTCGCAATTCTTGGCGATCATTGACAGCGAACGCTGGGCGAGATTGCCGAGATCGTTGGCGAGGTCGGCATTGATCCGCTGCACGATGCCCTCGCGGCTGTAATTGCCGTCCTGGCCGAACGGCACCTCGCGCAGCAGGAAATAGCGGATTTGGTCGACCCCATAATCCTTCGCCAGCACGAACGGGTCGACCACGTTGCCGACCGACTTCGACATCTTTTCTCCGCGGTTATAGAGGAAGCCGTGGCCGAACACCTGTTTGGGCAGCGCCACGCCGGCCGACATCAGAAAGGCCGGCCAATACACCGTATGAAAGCGAATGATGTCCTTGCCGATGATATGCACCTCGGACGGCCAGTACTTCTTGAACGTCTCTGACTCCTCGTCGGGAAAGCCGATACCGGTGATGTAGTTGGTCAGCGCATCGACCCACACATACATGATGTGCTTGGGGTCGTCCGGCACGGGGATGCCCCAATCAAACGTCGTGCGCGAAATCGACAGGTCCTGGAGACCGCCGCGCACGAAGCTCTTCACTTCGTTCGCCCGCGTGTCTGGGCCGATGAACTCCGGATGTGCCTCGTAATAAGCCAGCAGCCTGTCTTGATAGGCCGACAGGCGAAAGAAATAACTCTCCTCCTCGACCCATTCGACCGGCGTGCCTTGCGGCGACAGCGTCTTACCGTCAGCCCCCTCTTTCAGCTCGCTCTCGTCGTAATAGGCTTCGTCGCGCACCGAGTACCAGCCGGCATATTTGTCGAGATAGATGTCGCCGTTCGCTTGCATGCGCCGCCACAGCTCCTGGCAGGACCGCTTGTGACGCTCCTCCCGCGTGGTGATGAAGTCGTCGTTGGAGCAGTTGAGCGCAGCCACCATGTCGCGGAATTTAGGTGTGTTGCGGTCGGCCAGCTCGGCCGGCGTGATGCCTTGCGCCTTCGCCGTTTGCAGCATCTTTATGCCGTGCTCGTCCGTGCCCGTGAGAAAGAACACGTCGCGGCCTTGCAGCCGCCGGAACCGCGCCAACGCATCGGTGGCCACGGCCTCGTAGGCGTGGCCGATATGGGGCGCATCGTTCGGATAGGAGATGGCAGTGGTGATGTAATAGGGCCGCTTGTCTGCCATGGCGGCAGAAATAGCCTTGAGGCCGCCCGCACGCAAGCGTGCTCGCCTCACGCGCTAAACAGGATATTCCCGCACCACCTGCTGAAGCCGGAACCAGGTCTCGAGCAGCAGCAGGCCGCGATCGAGATTAAGCGCCTGGGCCTCGGCCTTGGCCTCCGACATCGCTTCCCAGGCTTCCGCCCACTGTGCGAGATTGGCCGGCGAAACAAGCTGCGTCGCGAGCTTTTGCTCGTCCGGGGTCGCCCCTTCGCCGGTCGCGGCGAAGCGTACAAGCCGCTCGATCACCCCGAGCAGAAGAGAGAGGTAGAGGTCGAGGCGGTCGCTATTGGCTGCGCCTGCTAGCCGATCGACCAGACGGTGCAGGCGCGCACCGTCGATCTCCGGCAGTGCGGCCAGGGCATCGAGACACTCGGCATAGAGCTCGATGCCTGAACTCGACACCAGCTCGAGTGCGCGGCGGACGCTGCCCTGGCTCAGGGCGACGGCAGTCGCGAGCGTCTTGGCGTCGGCCTCGTGGCCGTCGCGGGCGAGCGCGGCCCGCACCGCTTCTTCCAAGTCTTCCACCTCCAGCGCCGCGACGCGAAGCGTCCGGGCGCGGGAGCGGATCGTGACCGGGAGCCGCCCCTCGGCGCTCGAGATCAGCAGGAACAAGGTCTTGGGCGGGGGTTCTTCCAGTGCCTTGAGCAGCGCATTAGCTGCATTCTGGTTGAGCTCGTCGGCGCGATCGACCATCACCACGCGCCATCCTTGCTCGCCCGCCGAATGACCGAGAAAGGCGCGTAAGCGCCGCACCTCCTCGACGCCGATCCATTGCGAATAGCGCTTCGATTTCTCGACCCAGGAGCGCCGGATGAGGAGAAGATTCGGATGCGACAGCGCCGCGACTTTGCGGAAGACCGGATGGTCGCGATCGTTGGCGTTGTGCGCGGTAGCCTGATCGCCCTCGGCCAGCGCCGCGCGCGCGAAGCGATAGGCGAGCGTCGCCTTGCCGATGCCCTCGGGCCCGACCAGCAGCCAGGCATGATGCATGCGGCCACTGTGCAGCGCCTCGCTGAACTCGCTGACAGCCGTTTCATGGCCGAATAATCGATCGACTTCGCGCGGCGCCGAGAAACCGTCGAGTCGATCCGGCTCGTTAAGCGCCGCGGCCGAGCGCTCCGCCGCCATGCTCATGGGCTCAGACGCTGCAGCACGACCTCCCACACGTCCTCGGCCACCATCGCCTCGGGCTGGCTGGCGTCGATTACCACGCAGCGGTCCGGCTCCTCCTCGGCGATGTCAAGGAAGGCGCGGCGCACACGCTCATGCAGCATGACCTCCTGGCCCTCGAAGCGATCGGGCGCGATACCGCTGCGGCGCTCCGCCGCCCGCGCCAGCCCATCCTCCGGCGGAATGTCGAGAATGAAGGTGATGTCGGGCAGCAGGCTGCCGACGGTGAGGCGCTCGAGCGCGGTGATCAACCCGCGGGGAACGCCGGCAGTGGCCCCTTGATAGGCGCGCGTGGAATCAAGGAAGCGGTCGCACACCACCCATCTACCTTCTTGCAGCGCCTGTCCGATCGCATTCTCGATATGATCGCCGCGGGCCACCGCGAACATCAACGCCTCGGCGAACGGCCCGAACTGCCAGACCTGGCCGGAGAGCAGCGCTTCGCGGATCTCCTCCGCCGCCGGCGACCCGCCCGGCTCGCGCGTGGCGAACACCTTGCGGCCGGCGCGCGCCAGCCGATTGGCGAGAATGCCGGCCTGGGTCGACTTGCCAGAGCCCTCGCCGCCCTCGAATGTGATGAATCTGCCGCTTTCGCCAGCTTCGCGCTGCATGGTGGTGCCAGCTACAAGAGCCAGCCGAACGCGAGCACGAGCAACGAATCCAACCCGCGCATGGCGAAATTGCTCTGCCCGATATCATCGCCGGCATAGAGCGGGATATCGTTGGTCGCTTGCGACTCGTCGGCGGTGACCCTGAGAATAGCCACCTGATCGCCCTTTTTGATCGGCGCCTTGATCGGCCCATTATAGAAGATCGACGCCGAGACCTTGCCGGTCGCCGAGGCCGGCAAAATGATGTTGATGTTGCCGTCGCCGACCAGCGGGACGTAGTGCTGGGTTCCGCCCCACACCAACGCATCGCTCACCGTCTGGCCTTCGTCGAATAGCCTGAACGGCTTGAAGTTCTTGAAGCCCCAGTCGATCAGCTTGCGCGCCTCGGCCTCGCGGTCCTTGGCCGACTCCAGGCCAGTGACCACGAGAATGAGGCGCTGGCCGTCGCGCATGCCGCTCGCCACCAGACCATAGCCCGACTCCTTGATATAGCCGGTCTTCAGCCCGTCGACGCCGATGTCGGCCGACACCAGCGGGTTGCGATTATGGAAGGTAAACTTATCGCGGTACCTGAACTCCTTCTGGCCGAAGAAGTGGTAGTATTCGGGGTAGGTATAGATGATGTACCGGGCGAGCGTCGCAAGGTCGCGCGCCGTCATCAAATGGCCTTCGGCCGGAAGTCCGGTGGCGTTGACGAAGGTCGATTTCTCCAGGCCGATCTGTCGCCCATACTTCGTCATCTGCCTGGCGAAGGCCTCTTCGTTCCCGGCGATGCCTTCAGCAAGGATAATGGCGGCGTCGTTGCCCGACTGGACGGTGATGCCCTGGATGAGATCGCTCACGGTCACCATGGAGTCGAGGGGCGCGAACATGGCCGAACTGCCGGACGGCGCTCCGCCGGTCCGCCACGCATGCTCCGAGACTTTAAACTCGTCCTCAAGCTTGAGCCGCCCGGCCTTAAGCTCGCGAAACACGATGGCGAGCGTCATCAGCTTGCTCATGCTCGCCGGCGGAGCGAGCGCATCGGCATCCTTCTCGAACAACACGAGATTGGCGTCGGCATCCATCAGGATGGCGTGTTGAGCCTTAGTCTCGAAGCCGCTCGGCGGCGCTGCCGCGTGGGTACGCGCGGTAACGGCGCTGGCGCCCAGCGAAAGAATGGCGCCCGCCGCGGCGATCTTGATCCATTTGCCAAGGCGCAATGCGTGCACGGGCTGACCGGACCTGAATCGGAGTGGATTGTGGCGGCCGCTGCCAACGGCCTTACGTTGCAAATATCAAGCGCCGGCGCGCAAAAATCAACCCGGTAACCGAAAATGCGGCGCCTCAAGGCTTCCCGAGCATCTTGGCGCCCTGATAGCCCGCTGCCGTTACCTTGACCAAGGCCACTTTAGCGTCTGCCGTGGCAAACGGCCCGACCCGCACGCGGAAATAGGTCTCCCCGCCGACGGCGACTGGCGTCACGTCGACCGGCGCGATGGCCGACAGCACGGTGCGCGCGCGCTCGGCGTTGTCCTTGCTCTTGAACGAGCCCGCTTGGATGAGGATTCCCCCGGCCGGCGCCAAAAGCTTGGCACCGCGCGGAATTGAGCCAGTTGTCTGGGGCACCGCCGGCTGAGCAATCTTGGGGGTGGCTTTCCAGCCCGCGAGCGCCGGCTTGTCCGGCGCAGTTTTGGCGCGCGGCGCCACAGCCCGCCACGGCAGGACCAGATTGTCCGGATTCTCGGCCGGAAGGTTGTCCTGCTCGGCGAGGCTGCTCAAGGCGAGATCCGGCCATTTGCCTTTGGCGGCAAAGTGCAGCCAGCTCTGGCTCGCGAGATATCTCCGCTCATAGCTGTCGTCGCCGTTCAAGGGAGCGCGGCCGAGATATTTGACGCGCACCGTCGCGGTACCGTGATTGCGGAAGCCAAGCAGCTCGGCCGAGCGCCGCGACAGGTCAAGGATCCGGTCGTTGGCATAGGGCCCGCGGTCATTGATGCGCACCACAAGGGTGCGACCATTGTTGAGATTGGTGACCCGCGCATAGACCGGCAGCGGCAAGGTCGGGTGCGCCGCCGTCAGTCGGTCCATATCGTAAATCTCGCCATTGGCGGTGCGCCGCCCATGGAACATTTCGCCGTACCAGGACGCGCTGCCGACCTGGTCGTAGTCTGGCTGTTCCCGCGGCGTGTACCAAACGTCGGCGACCTCATAGGGCTTGCCGACCTGGTAGGAGCCGCCGCCTTTCGGCACCGGCTGCCCGAGCGGGATGACGCGCTCGCCGAGCGTGGCGCGGTTGCGGCCGCCGCAGCCCGACAGGCCGAGAACAAGATTGGCGATGACGAGAATTATAAGAGAGGAACAGGCAAAGCCGAGCGGGCGCGCACCACGAGCATGCTCACCTGCAACGCGCGGAAGCCCAAGCTGACCCACAAAACGCAACGTCCCGACCCCCGGAAGGGCATCTTACCCGGGGCCGGAACGACCTCGCCATGGCGGCAAGATCGACGCAGCCGACCCCTGCCCGACTGTCGGCCAAAGTGCGTTAGCAAAGCATGAATCTAACGGGAGGCGTGGGGCTTCAGGCCAATCCGCTCGAGGCACGCGCCCGCCACTTGATCGACGGGCTTGCTCGCATCGATGACCGCGAAGCTCTGCGATCCGATGTCGTAACCAAGCTGAACATCCACGACTTCAGGCGTTGCATCCGACACATCGCCAACACGGGCTGCGACCCGGTCGCGCAGGACGCGCGGCGGCGCATCCAGCCAAAGCCCGGTGAACGGGACGCCGCGTCCGGTGGCAAGAGCGGCCAGTGCGTCACGTTCCTCTTGCTTCGCGTGGACCGCATCGACGATCACCGCCTGACCGCCTTCGAGCGCCATCGCCGCACGCTTGCGGCACATCGCATAGACGCGATCGGAAATTTCCGGTGCGTAGGCGCTGGCGGGGAGCCTTGCCGGCAGAGCAACTCCGAACAGGCGCTTGCGCTCGACGTCGCTGCGCACATGCACCGCACCCGGAAAAGCGCCGATGACAGGCGCGATGGCGCGGGCAACCGCAGATTTGCCGGACCCCGACAATCCGCCGACGACGAGGAGCCGTGGCGCGGCCGGGTCGAGAAAGTCTCGCGCCAGACTGAGATAGGCGCGAACTTCCTCGCGCACGGTTGCCGCATGATCGTCCGGCGCCACGCGCGCGCGCAACATCTCGACCTTTGCTCTAATCGCCGCCCGCATCGACAGGAACAGCGGCAATGCGGCAAGCCCGATCAGATTGCCGGTACTTGCCTCGGCATCGAGATAGGCGTTGAGCAGCGCATTGGCATGGCGCCACAGCCCGCGCTTGCCGAGATCCATCAGCAAGAACGCAAGATCGTAAAGAACGTCGATAGTGGCGAGCCGGTCGTCGAACTCGATGGCGTCGAACAGCACCGGTGCGCCGTCGATCTCGACAATGTTGCGCAAGTGAAGATCGCCGTGGCAGTGCCGCACAAATCCGCCATAGGCCCGCGCTTTTAGCAGGGACAAGACCGCCGTCAGCCTGTCCCGGCTGAGCCGCGCCAATGCCTCTGCGGCGTCCGGCGCAACGATGCCGGCGCTGCCGGCAAAGGCGTTCGCATTGTCGCGAAGCACGTCGACCAGCGGGCGCACGGCCTGGTCGGGCGCGAGCACCCGGTCGGCCGAGTCGTGGAAAGCGGCGATGATTTCCGCCAAGCGGGGCATCGCCCCCACGTCGAGGCGCCCTTCGCTGGCCATTCGGTCAAACAGCTTCGCCTGGTCGAAGCGGCGCATCTTAAGCACCCATTCGACCGTCCGCCCCTCGCCGTTGAAGCGGAAATCGCCGGAATCCTCGCTGGTTATCGGGAGGACCTCAAGATAAAGCTGAGCTGCGGTGCGCCGGTTGACCCGGAGTTCGTTCAAGCAGGCCTCCCGCCGCCGCTCCAGCGTCGAGAAATCGAGAAACGGGTATTTGACCGCCCGCTTCACCTTGTAGGCAAAGGGGCCGGAGAGAAAGACCACCGAGGCGTGGGTTTCGATACGCTCTACGGTTACAGGCGCCGGCTCATAGCTCCGAGGCCGACCCATGAAATCCAACACGTTAGCCTGCAGGGACTCGGCCTCTCCCATGTATTAACCATAGCATGAGAATCGCGTGCCTATTGGGTGACACAACCATTGGCTCCAGCTTGAGCTCGGCATCCTCTATTACAAGCTCGGCGCCTATGACGTGGCCCGCGCTTATTTCGAACAGGCCCTTGCCAATCCGACCGTGCCGCCGTCCGTCGCCGCGCAGATCCGGCTTTATCTCCAGCAACTCGC
>Ga0075342_1000160_pt1 | contig 11739 bp, 11 predicted proteins | sample RushOxbow_ThreeS_3_FD_120085 | JGI IMG/M metagenome (GOLD analysis project Ga0075342, IMG submission 120085) | Natural and restored wetland microbial communities from the San Francisco Bay, California, USA, that impact long-term carbon... | ecosystem: Environmental > Terrestrial > Soil >...
ATTGCCGAGAATGCGCATCGCTCTGCGGAGCGCCTGGCGGATGACAGGCTCGCCGCTGCTGGCGACCAGCCGCTGGACCATGCTGGCGGGATCAGCCTGCTTGTTCTCGCTCCAATCCAACAAGCGCCCGGTGAGCATGAGGCCCCAGGTCGAGGCGTTGACCAGCAGCGAGTCGGACTGGCCGAGATGGCGCGACCAGTCGCCTGAGCCGATTGTGCCGGCTATCAGCCGGTCGGCGGTGGCGGCATCGGGGATGCGCAGCAGGGCCTCGGCGAGGCACAGCAACAGCACCCCCTCCTCGCTCGACAGCCCGTATTCATGGAGGAAAGAATCGACGCCGCCGCTCTCTCTCCGGCCGGCCCGCGCCGCCTTGACCAGGCCGGAGGCGATGGCCGCGATGTCGCGGCGCTGCTCCTCGCTGAACCGCGCCTCCGCGATCAAGGCCTGGACCAGCGGCCCTTCCGGGACAAGGAGCGCCTCGCTGATGCCCGCGCGGCTGGGCAGTCGCACGCTATGCCCGATATTGGGTTTGGGCTCGCCCATGGTCGAAGTCTACCCCTTGGGGCCTTGTCACTGCTATGGTCCCGGCCCTCTCGGGACGGACCATGACGAGCACCCTCAACACAGTGCGGACGGTCAACGATTTGCGGAACCAGGTCGCAGCTTGGCGCAAGGCCGGCGAGCGCGTCGCGCTGGTGCCGACCATGGGGGCGCTGCATGAGGGCCACCTGTCCCTGGTCGCACTGGCCAAGAGCAAGGCCGACCGCGCCGTGGTATCGATCTTCGTGAACCCGAGCCAGTTCGGCCCACGCGAGGACTTCAAATCCTATCCGCGCGATCAAGCAGGCGATCTCGCCAAGCTCGGCAAAGCGGGCGCCGATCTGGTCTTCACACCCGATACCGAAGAGATGTACCCGCAAGGCTTCAGCACCCAAGTGAAGGTCGGCGATCTGACCGAGGATCTGTGCGGGGCCGCGCGGCCCAATCATTTTGACGGCGTCGCGACGGTGGTCGCCAAGCTGTTGCTGCAATGCGCCCCGGACCTCGCGATCTTCGGCGAGAAGGACTACCAGCAACTGCTAGTGATCAAACGCCTGGTGCGCGACCTCAATATCCCGGTCGAGATCGTCGGCGCGCCGATCGTGCGTGAGCAAGACGGCCTAGCGCTATCCTCGCGCAACGTCTATCTGTCGCCGTCGGAGCGCAAGACCGCGCCGCTGCTCTATCAAACGATCGCGGAAGTCGCCGCCGATCTGGCCAAGGGCCGCGGCTGCGACGACGCCGTGGTGGCCGCGCGGTTCAAGCTCGATGCCGCCGGGTTTCGCGTCGACTATGTCGCTGTGCGCGATCCCGACACGCTGAAGCCGCTATCGGGACCGGTGAAGCGAGCGCGCGTACTCGCCGCCGCCTATCTCGGCAAGACACGGCTGATCGACAATATGCCGGTGCCGCCTGCTACCAGTCGATAAGGCGAAGCTCGCGGAGATGTTCGCGCATGGCAAGCGGCATGCCGTCGGCCGAGTCGGCGAAGCCGGTGACGTCCTTGGGCGCGTCGGCCGGATCGAGATAACGCCAGCCTTGGAAAGCGCGGCGAGGATGCGACCGCGTGGCCACCAGCTCGGCGTCGAGCACGATGCCGCAACAGGCGGTGCCGTCGTCTTTCATGTCTGCCCGAAGATTCAGCACACGCTGCCGCACCAGCACGAAGCCGTTGATCACCCAATAGAGCGATCCGCCGGCGAGCACCGCGTCACGCCGCCGCGGCATCTGCAAGGTGCGGTGACACAACTCAGCCACCTTGCCTTCCCGCGCCAGACGCTCCAGGCGCTCGGCCTGCCATTCGGCCAGATCCTTGACCGTATCGACGCCGACGCAAAGTTTGATGAGATGCACCGTCATGTGCCGCTTCAATGCGCCATGAACAACGGAATGGTGGCCTCTTCGAGCACGGTCAGCGTCACCCCGCCGAGAATGAACTCGCGCCAGCGGGAGTGATGAAAGGCGCCCATCACCATCAAATTGGCATCCAGGCTCTTTGCCGTCGCCAGCAGCAGCCTGCCGATATCGCCCTCGCCCGCCTTGACGCGCAACGCCTCCGCCGTGACGGCGTGCCGCTTCAAATGCGCGATCATGTCGTCGGTTTCAGGCGCCTGCTCGTCGTCCTGTCCGCTCATGACGCCCACCACCAGCACCACGCGAGACGCGGGTTTGAGGAAGGTCAGCGCGTCGTTGATCGCGCGCGCGGCTTCGGCGCTTCCGTCCCAAGCCGCGACGATGGTGCCATCGACCGACGGCCTTTCCGTTAGCGCCGGCACGATGATCACCGGGCGCCCCGAAGCGAACAGGCAGCGCTCGACGAGAGCGTATTGGCCGATCAGCGGATCGCCGTCGCGCGGCTGGCCGAGTATGGCCAGATCGACATGGCGGGCGGCGCGCGCGAAGTCGTGCGGGAACTCTTCGCTCATGCCCTGCATGAGCTCCGCCTCCGCGCTCACGCCGTCCGCTTTGGCGCGCGCCTCGAAGGCCTGCAGGGCGTTCGCGCCTTGCGTCTTTACACTCTCCATCACCTCGGACATGTCGGCAAAGCCCACGTCGGCCCCGTAAAGCGGGAGCAGCGCGGTCGGGGCGAAGGCGAGGCCGATCAGATGAGCGTCATGCTCCTTGGCGAGCGCCACGGCAAAGCCCACCCGGGCCTTGGTTGCCTCGGTGCTGTCCACGTAGACCAGGATGTCATTGAGCCCCATCCCCGACCTCGCACGCCCCGATCTTAGACCAGCCCCTTAACCTATTCCCCGGCAAAAGTAGAGGTTTCCCCGATCACGCGGGCCTTACGGCCGCGTGATCAGAGTAAACGCCGAGGGTCACAGAGCTTTGAACAGGAGTGACGCAAGCCCCCCTTAGATCAGGGCTATAGCTCGCCTGGTGGCTCTCCGCCACGAATGCCTAGAACTCATGCACAGGAGAGGAATATGAAGCTCAACCAGAAGTCGGGTGCCAGAATTGCCATGACCGCAGCGGCCCTGCTCGTTTCAGGCGCTCTGATCGGCAGCGCAGCGGCCGCGGAATTCAAGGGACGCTGCTTCGGCGTCAACGGCTGCGCCGGCAAAGGCGCTTGCAAGAGCACCAAGAACGACTGCAAGGGCAAGAATGCCTGTAAGGGCCAAGGCTGGATCGAGATGCTCCAGGACGAGTGTGCGAATTCAGGTGGCCAGTACGACAACAGCTAGTTTTCGGCATATAATGGCGGCCGGCCGCGGCACTCGCGGCCGGCCTATCGCCAAATTTCCGGAGCTTGAGCCATGATCACTGAGAAGCCCCCTTATCTCGGCTTTGGCTTGGGGCTCAGGCCTCAGCATTATCAGGAGATCCTCGACGGCAACCCCGCCATCGACTGGTTCGAGATCATCTCCGAGAATTATCTGATCGAGGGCGGCCAGCCCTTGCACATGCTCGACCAGATCGTCGAGCGTTACCCCGTCGTGATGCACGGCGTGTCGCTGTCCATTGCCTCGACCGCGCCGCTCGATCTGGCCTATCTCGGCGCGCTGAAGACGCTAGCCAAACGCGTGAAGCCCAAATGGATCTCGGATCATTTGTGCTGGACCGGCGTGCATGGGGTGAACCTGCACGACCTCCTGCCCATTCCTTACACCGAGGAAGCTCTGAATCACGTGGTCGATCGCGTCGGCCAGGTGCAGGACTTTCTCGGCCGCCGCCTCACGCTCGAAAACGTGTCGAGCTACGTCACGTTCGGCCAGTCTGAGATGACCGAGTGGGAGTTCGTGAGCGAAGTGGCCAAGCGCGCCGATTGCTGGCTGCTGTTCGACGTCAATAATGTCTATGTCAGCGCGTTCAACCACGGCTTCTCCACCAACGAGTTCCTGCATGGCGTGCCGCGCGAGCGCGTCGTCCAGTTTCATGTCGCCGGCCATAGCCACGAAGAGAGCCACATCATCGACACCCACGACCACCCGGTCTGTCCGGAGGTCTGGGACTTCTACCGGGAGACCGTCGCCCATTTCGGACCGGTGTCGACCATGATCGAGCGGGACGACAATATCCCGCCGCTGGCCGAGCTGGTCGACGAGCTCGATCATGCGCGCTCAATCGCTCGCGACGTGCTCGGCGCCAGGGCCCTGGCCGACAAGCGGCTCGTCGCGGCGGAATGAAGAGCCTAAAAGAGCTTCAGGACACTTTCCAGCGCGGCATCCTGGCCGGCGACGACGCCATCCTCGATGAGGTCAACGACAGCGACAAGGAACAGCGCAAGGTGCTGTTCGGCGTTTATCGCCACGCCTATGTCGCCAGGCTCGCCGAGATTCTCAACGACGATTACGAGCAGCTGCACGCATATCTCGGCGATCAAGCTTTCGCCAGGCGGGTCAAGCCCTACATCGCCGCCAATCCATCGGACCAGCGAAGTGCGCGCTGGTTCGGGCGACACCTCCCCGCCTTCGTGAAGAACAGCGAGGGCTTCGCCAAGCATCCCGAAGCGGCGGAGATCGCTCAACTCGAAAAGGCCCTGGCCGATGCCTTCGACGGCCCTGATGCCGACCCGCTCGGCATCGAGGCGCTGGCGGCGCTCGCGCCCGAAGCTTGGCCGAACCTGGTGCTCGAGCCGCATCCGACCGTGATCCGCCTCACCTTCAGGACCAATGCCGCCGATATCTGGTCGGCGCTGAAGGACGAGGAGGAGCCCCCGAAACCGGAGCACCTCACCGAGCCGCAAGCCATCGCGGTCTGGCGCCAGGATTTCATGGCGCGGTTCAGGCCGCTTTCGACTGAGGAAGCGATGATGTGGGACGAGGCCGTGCATGGCGTCCGCTTCGGCGTGTTATGCGAGATGGTGGCGACCTTCGGCGGCGAGGACGGTGCCGAGCTGCGCGCGGCCACTTACCTCAAAGGCTGGGTGGACACGGGGATGCTGGCGGGCTGCCGGACGGCGTAGTTTCCGGTTGCGTCAGGTCGCAGCCGGCGACGGCGGCGGGTGGTCGCGGCGCCGGGAACAGCGCATCGCTCCGCCCGGTCAGCCAATAGGCGAGCAGGCCGGCCCATTCGCGTGACGCCACATCCACCCGGCGGAAGCCTTCGGAGACCTTGTCGAACGGCCGCGCCAAGTCGTCCTTGCCGCGGGTGCGATAATCCACCGGCCACGCCTCGACCTCGAAGCCGGCCTGGCGGAAAGCGCCGATCGCGCGCGGCATGTGATAGGCCGAGGTGATCAGCAGCCAGCGCTTGCCGGGCCCAATCTCGCCGTCTTGCGCAAGTTTCTCCTTGAGAAACTGGGCATTCTCATAGGTATCGCGCGACTCGTCCTCGAGAATGAGCCGGTCGTCGGGCACTCCAAGCGCGGTCAGCAGCGACTCGGCGCCGGCGGCCTCGGTGCCGGTTTCATAGAGGACGCCGGCATTGCCACCGGAAAAGGCGATCTTGGCCTCGGGGAACCGCCGGGCCAACATTGCCGCCTCAACCAGACGCTCCCCCGCTTCATTCAGCGCGAGCGCCTTGCGCGCCGTGCCGACCAGCCGGTCCTCGGCGCCGCCGAGCACGATGAACCCTGTGGGCGCCGGCGGATTGTCGAGATCGGCCCGCGGGAAGCGGTCCTCGAGCGGCAGGATGAGCGCATTGCCGAGCGGTGAGAGGCCCGCCAGCAACAGCAAGATTGCGCCGATGGTGACGAAGCGCCGGCCCCATCGCGCCCATCCGGTCCAGATCAAAATTGCGCCGTAGCCGATCAGGAGCGCGATCAGGGTCGACGGCTGCAACAGAAACCACAGCCCTTTAGCGATGTAGAAGAACATGCGAAGCCCCCGCCCCTAAACTAACCACAAAGCGGCCAGTCCGAGAAAGGCGAAGAAGCCGACCACGTCGGTGACCGTGGTGACGAACACGCCCGAAGCGATGGCCGGGTCAAGCCCGAGCTCCTCCAGCCCAAGCGGAATAAGAATGCCGGCCAAGGCCGCCGCGAACAGATTGACGATCATGGCTACCCCAATCACCACACCAAGCTGGCCGCTGCCGAACCAGTAAAACGCGATCGCCGCCATGATCGCGGCGAACAGCAGGCCGTTCAGGATACCAACCGCCGATTCGCGCAGGATGACTCTCACCGCATTGGCCGGACCGAGATCTTGCATGGCGAGCGCCCGCACCGCGACGGTCATGGTCTGCGTCCCGGCATTCCCTCCCATCGACGCCACAATCGGCATCAGCACGGCGAGCGCCACCATCTGCTCGATGGTTGCCTCGAACAAGCTGATCACGACGGAGGCGAGAATGGCGGTGACGAGATTGGCGAGCAACCAGGTGAAGCGGAGCCTGGTGGTCTGCCACACGGAATCGGACACCGACTCGCCGGCCACGCCGCCCATCCGCAAGATGTCTTCCGATGCTTCTTCCTGCACGACCTCGACCACGTCATCGGCGGTGATCACGCCGACCAACCGACCGTCGTCGTCGATGACCGGAGCCGAGGTCAGATTGTAGCGTTCGAACTGCCGCGCCACCGCCTCCTGATCGGATTCGACCGGAATCGGGTGGATGTCGCGGTCGGTGATCGAGTCGATCGTGGTCGGCCGCTTGGACCTGAGCAAATGGTTGAGGGCGACCGAGCCGAGCAAATGATAGGCCGGGTCGACCACGAACAGCTCATAGAAGCGGTCGGGCAGATCGTCGGCTTCGCGCATGTAGTCGATCGCCTGCCCCACCGACCAGAACGGCGGCACGGCGATGAGATCGGTCTGCATGATGCGGCCAGCGGAGTCTTCCGGGTATTCGAGGCTGCGCTCGAGCGCGATGCGCTCGAAATGCGGCAGCTTGGCGAGGATGTCCGACTGCTCTTCCTTGTCGAGATCCTCGAGCAGATAGACCGCGTCGTCGGAATCGAGCTGCTGAAGGGCCTCGGCTACCTGCTCGGCGGGCATATCCTCGAGCACCTGGTCACGCACCGACTCGTCGAGCTCGGGCAGCGCCGCAGCATCGAAATCCTTGCCGAGCGTGGTGATGAGCTCACCGCGCTGCTCGGGACGGAGCAGCTCGATCAGATCGGCAAGGTCGGCTTCGTGGAGCGGCAGCGCGAGCTCGCGCACTTTGGCCGCGTCGCTCTCGTCCAGCGCCGCGACCACGGCGTGCAGGAACTCGGAGCGGATGCCGCCCTCGTCGTCGCGCAGTTCGACCTCGCCTGCGGCGTCCTGCATGGCCTGTCCAATCGCCGGGTTGAAAGCGTCAAGCGGGAAGGACCGCGGTGTCCACGGGAATGGAAATCAGCGCTGCGACAACACGAATTCCCGTACCCGGGCCTGTCGTAACAGGCGCGGCCCGGCGGCACTAGACGCTTGTTGTGCAGGAATTTCCAGCCAAAAAATGGGGGGGGAAAACGCCGTTTTTGAGAGTGGTGCGGTCGAGAGGAATCGAACCTCCACGGGCTAAGCCCACAGCGACCTCAACGCTGCGCGTCTACCATTTCCGCCACGACCGCTGAGCATGACCCCGAGAAGTTGAGCGACTTATCGGATGAGGTCACGCGTCAAAAGTTCAAAGAATTCCGGAGCATCACAGCCCCCGGATATGGCTATCGGCTCACCCTGCCGCAAGCAAGGTCCGGCTGCCTTAGCAAACCTCGATTGGGGGTGCAAGGATGGGCTTGCCATGCCGATTTCCGGCCTGCACAACCAAGCTCTCATGGCAGTTCCCTCGGCAGAGCGCAGCGCGCCGTCCCCGGCCCCCGGCCCCGTGGAGTGGCGGACCAGCACGCACCTCGTGCCCTATGAGGAGGCGGTCGCATTCATGGAAACGCGGGCCGCGGTCATCGCGCTGCGCCAGGCGTCCGAGTGCGTGTGGCTGTTGCAACATCCCTCGATCTATACCGCCGGCACCAGCGCACATGACAGCGATCTGCTCACCGCCAAGCGGTTTCCGGTGTTCAAGACCGGGCGCGGCGGGCGCTTCACCTATCACGGCCCGGGCCAGCGCGTGGCCTATGTCATGCTCGACCTGTCCACCCGGGGCCGCGATGTGAGGGCGTTCGTCACCGCGCTCGAAGACTGGCTGATCGCCACGCTGGCGCGGTTCGGCATCGCCGGCGAGCGCCACCCCGGCCAGATCGGCATTTTCGTAGGGGGCGCCAAGATCGCCTCGATCGGTGTGCGCGTCCGCCGCTGGGTCAGTCTGCATGGAGTAAGCTTGAACGTCGATCCCGCGCTCGAGCATTTCTCCGGCATCGTGCCGTGCGGACTGAAAGACGTGGCGGTGACCAGCCTTGCCGCCCTCGGCGCCGAGAGCGACATGGCTAAAGTCGATCAGGCGCTACGCGACGCCTTCGAGGAAATTTTCGGCGTGACAGCGATCAGCGCCAACGATCCGACGCGATCACCTTGAAGCCCGCAGGCGGTGTGCCGCCTTCGCCGGAGATGGTCACCGCGGTCACCTTGGCATCGGGCGGGCCGTCCTTGCAGCGGCGCAGCATGTCGTCGACCTGCGCGGGGGGTCCCGAGAACACCGCTTCGACGCTACCGTCGCGCGCATTGCGCACCCAACCGTCGAGCCCGAGCGACCGAGCGGTGTCGTAGGTCCAGGCGCGGAAATAAACGCCCTGCACCCGGCCTTCGATCTTGACCGTAACGGTCCGCGTCGTCTGCTGGTCTGTAGCGGCCATGCTCGGCCAGCCTAGCGCCGAGGCTCAGGCGAACTCAAGGATTACGGCGTCCACATTGAGACTGTCGCCGGGCTTGGCCAGAATCTTGGAGACTATGGCATCGCGCTCGGCCTTGAGCACGTTCTCCATCTTCATCGCCTCGACCACGCACAGCGCATCGCCGGCGGCGACCTCCTGCCCCTCGGCCACCGCCAGCGACACGACCAGACCCGGCATCGGGCAGAGCAGGAATTTCGACATGTCGGGTTTCACCTTCTCCGGCATCTGCGCCATGAGCGTGGTCTCGCGCTCGGTGAACACCCGCGTCTGCGCCTCGACCCCTTGATAGGTGAGTTTCGCGCCATTGAGGATCGGCCGCACCTGCACCGCTACCTGCTTGCCGTCGACCGTGCCCTCCCACACCGGCTCACCGAACCACCACGATGAATGGAGTTCGATCCGCCGCTCTTTTTCGCCCGTGCCCTTGTCGCCGAGGGTCACCGTGATGGGACCGTGAGGACCGCCGGCCACGGTGACCTTCACCCGCTCCTCGCCGAGTTCGACGAGACGCGTTTCGGCGAAGCGCACCTTCTCGCCATTCATCTGCTGGGTGATGGCGCGGCGGCGCTGGTTGCTCAAATGGTCGGTCGAGGCCGCGACCGCAGCCAGCACGTCGCGGATCTCGCCTTCGGGTCGCGGCGGGCTGAAGCCGTGGGGAAACTCTTCGGCGATGAACTTGGTCGAGAGCCGCCCCTCCTTCCAACGCTCGTTGCGCATCAGCACGGCAAGGAACGGGATGTTGTGGCGGAAGCCGTCGATGGAGAAGGCATCGAGCGCGTTGCCCATTTCCTCGATGGCTTTGAGCCGCTTCGGCGCATGGGTGACCAGCTTGGCGATCATCGGATCGTAATAGACCGAGATCTCGCCACCCTCTTCCACACCGGAGTCGAGCCTGGTGGTGACGCCGCCCTCGGTGCCGAGCTTGGGCGGGCGATACCGCACCAGCCGCCCGGTCGACGGCAAGAAATTCCGCTCCGGATCCTCGGCATATATGCGAACCTCGATGGCCGAGCCCTTGAGCTTGACGTCCTTCTGCTTGAGAGAGAGCTTCTCGCCGGCTGCGACCTTGAGCATCTCCTCGACTAGGTCGAGCCCGGTGACCAACTCTGTGACCGGGTGCTCCACCTGGAGCCGCGTATTCATCTCCAGAAAGTAGAACTTGCGGTTCTTGTCGACGATGAACTCGACCGTGCCGGCGGTGTCATAGCCGACCGCCTTGGAGAGCGCGACCGCTTCGGCGCCCATCGCCTCGCGCGTCTTGGCGTCGAGAAACGGGCTCGGCGCCTCCTCGACTACTTTCTGGTTGCGCCGCTGGATCGAGCATTCGCGCTCATTGAGATGAATCACGTTGCCGTGCTTGTCGCCCAGCACCTGAATCTCGATATGGCGCGGCTCCTCGATATATTTCTCGATGAACACGCGATCGTCGCCGAAACTCGACTTGGCCTCGCTCTTCGAGGACGCAAGGCCCTCGCCGACCTCTTTTGAGCTGTAAGCGATGCGCATGCCTTTGCCGCCGCCGCCGGCGGAAGCCTTGATCATCACCGGATAGCCGATCTCGTCGGCGATCTTGACCGCCTCCTTGGCGTCCTTGATGACGCCGAGATGGCCAGGGACGGTCGAAACCTTGGCCTTGGCGGCGAGCTTCTTCGACTCGATTTTGTCGCCCATCGCCTCGATGGCTTTGACGTTGGGCCCGACGAATACGATGCCGGCCTCGTCGAGCGCCCGCGCGAAGGCGGCGTTCTCCGACAGGAAGCCGTAGCCGGGGTGGATCGCTTCCGCGCCGGTCGCCTTGGCGGCGGCGATGATCTTGCCAATGTCGAGATAGGATTGAGCAGCCTGCGCCGGGCCGATGGCTACGGCCTCGTCCGCCAGGTCAACATGCAACGCATCGCGGTCGGCGTCGGAATAGACCGCCACCGTCTTGATGCCGAGCCGCTTGGCCGTCTTTATGATGCGACAGGCGATCTCGCCCCGATTGGCGATCAGAATTTTGTTGAACATTTGGGTCCCGGCCCGCTACTCCACCGGAACTTTCTAGAGGCTTGCTCCCGAACAGTAAACCAGATGAAGCGTCGGGGGCCCCGTTACTCGGCGGCCGGGGGATAGCGCCGGCGGCGGCCGCGGCGCTTGGCGGGGCGGCGCTGATGGCCGGCACCCGGCACGGAGGCGGCCGACGCGGCCAAAACGTCGGGCGAAAGCTGGCTTTCCGGCAGCATTGGCTCGGGGGCGGCCTCGGCTTCCGCAAGGGTCTCGAGCGTCTTCTTCTTCTGATGATCCCTGGCGAGGAACGTGTACACCGCCGGCGTCACGAACAGAGTGAACAACGTGCCGATGGTCATGCCGGCGGCGATCACCACGCCGATGGCAAAGCGGCTGCCCGCGCCAGCGCCGCCGACGATGAGCAGTGGCACCATGGCCATGACCGTGGCGGCCGTGGTCATCAGGATGGGCCTCAATCGGATCGCCGCGGCCTCTTCGATGGCCGCGCGGCGCTCAAAGCCGCGCTCCTGTTGCAGCTTATTGGCAAAGTCCACCATCAGGATGCCGTGCTTGGAGATCAACCCGATCAAGCAGACCAGCCCGATCTGCGTGTAGATGTTGATAGTGGCGAGCCCAGCGTTGAGCGGGATGAGCGCGCCGAAGATCGAGGTCGGCAGGGCGATCAAGATAATGAGCGGATCGCGGAAGCTTTCATATTGGGCGGCGAGCACGAGGAAGATGACAACCAACGCGAACGCGAAGGTGTAGACGAGCGTATTGCCTTCCTGCACGAACTGCCGGCTCTCGCCCTGAAAATCGTAGGTGAAGCCTTCGGGGAAACTTTCCGCCGCTTTCTGCTTCAGGAAATCGATGGCCTCACCCACGGTGCGCCCCGGGAACGGCACGGCGGACAGCGTCGCCGAATTGAGCTGCTGGAAATTGGTGAGCGAATTCGGTTCCACCACCTTGGTCACCGACGCCACATTGGCGAGCGGCACCAGCGTACCCTCTTTGGTACGGATCTGATAACGCGTAAGCCAGTCCTCGTTCAGGCGAAATTC
>Ga0075342_1000161_pt1 | contig 11731 bp, 9 predicted proteins | sample RushOxbow_ThreeS_3_FD_120085 | JGI IMG/M metagenome (GOLD analysis project Ga0075342, IMG submission 120085) | Natural and restored wetland microbial communities from the San Francisco Bay, California, USA, that impact long-term carbon... | ecosystem: Environmental > Terrestrial > Soil > Wetlands...
GGCATGGTGCCGCGCGACTTGCCCATGCCGAAATCGCGGTAGAAGGCGCCGCCGCGCGCCATGATGTTCGGCACCGACGCCAGCGACAGCACGTTGTTGATGACTGTCGGCTTGCCGAACAGGCCGATATGGGCGGGGAGGGGAGGCTTGGCGCGCACCTCGCCGCGTTTACCCTCGAGACTTTCCAGCAGCGAGGTCTCCTCGCCGCACACATAGGCGCCGGCGCCGGTCCGGATCTCCAGGTCGAAATCGTAAGCGGAGCCGGCGATGCCCCGGCCCAGCATGCCGCCCTTGCGCGCTTCGACGATCGCGATCTCCATCGCCTCGATCGCATCGGGATATTCGGAGCGGATATAGATGTAGCCGTAGGCGGCGCCCACCGCGATACCGGCGATGGTCATGCCTTCGATCAGCCCGAACGGATCGCCTTCCATGATCATCCGGTCGGCGAACGTGCCGGAATCGCCTTCGTCGGCGTTGCACACGATATATTTCTGCTGGGGCGGCGTATCGGCGACGGTGCGCCATTTGATGCCGGTCGGGAAGCCCGCGCCGCCGCGTCCGCGCAAGCCGGAGGTGATGACCTCCTCGACGGTCGCTTTCGGTCCGATCTCGAGCGCATGGGCCAGGCCCTGGTAGCCGCCATGTGCCTGGTAATCTTCGAGACTGCGTGGATCGATGATGCCGCAATTCTTGAAAGTGAGCCTGGTCTGGTTCTTGAGCCACGGCATGTCCTCGACCGGGCCGAGGCACAGCGGATGCTGGCCGCCTTGATCGAGCAGGGCCTCGACGTCTTCCGGCTTGACCGGCCCGTAGCCGACCCGGCCCTTGTCGGTCGCGACTTCGACCAGGGGCTCCAGCCAGTACATGCCGCGCGAGCCGGTGCGCACGATCTCCAGATCGAGCCCCCGCTTGTCGGCCACCTTGCGGAACGCGCTCGCGACCTCTTCGGCGCCCACGCACAGCGCACCGGAATCGCGGGAAATGTAGATGCGGGCGCTCACGCTTGCGCCTCCATCAGCAGCCGGTCGAGTCTGTCCTCGTCAAGCATGCCGAACACGCGCTTGTCGAGCATGGCGGCGGGAGAAGAGTGGCACAGGCCGAGGCAATAGACCGGCTCGAGCGTAACGCGGTTGTCGGGCGTGGTCTCGCCCATTGCCACGCCGAGTTTCTGTTCGGCGCGCGCGGCGAGCGCATCGCCGCCCGCGGCTTGACAGGATTCGGCGCGGCACAGTTTCAGCACGCGCTGGCCCGGCGGCGCTTTGCGAAAGTCATGATAGAACGTGACCGTCCCGTGGATCTCGGCGCGCGAAAGATTGAGCGCGTCGGCCACCAGCGTCACGGCGTCGGCCGGCACGCAGCCGAAAGTCTCCTGCAGCGCATGCAGGATCGGAAGGGTGGCGCCCTCCAATTGCCGGTACCGCGCGATGATTTCGCTCGCGCGCTCGGCGTTCCATGGCTCGTATCTTGGCATGCCCAGCCGCGTTGAGGAGCAGCTGCCAAAATGCGGAAAAAGTCGTGTGAAATCAATAAAGCAGGACCATGGCCTGATCGGGATTCCTGATCGTGTGACGAGCGTTGGGCGCGGTTACTCGGCAGCCCGCGGCTTCGCCCCGCGCCGGGCCCGCATCGGTCCCGACGGGACGCTGGCGCTGAGCAGCGGCGCGAGCTCCTTGGCCTCCCGCACCAGCGCATGGATCAATGGTGTCAACGGGTTGCGATGGGGCACGACCAACCCGATCGAATGCGTGACCTCGGGCTCGACGATCGGAATGGCCCGCACTTTTTCGGTGAGGCCGAGCACCTCGGCAAGCTTGGCGGGCATGACGCTCGCCCATTTCCCGGTGCGCACATGCGCGAACAACACCACCACCGAGTTCGATTCCAGGGTCGGCGCCACGTCGGCCCCCGCCTGCCGCAGCAACTGCTCGATGATGCGCCTATTCTGCATGTCCGGGGTGAGTAGGCAGAGCGGCACCTTGCCGACCTCGGCCCAACTGACAGAATCGCGGTTGCCGAGCGGGCTGTCCGAGGCGGTGAGCAGGCGGTACTGCTCGCTGTAGAGCGGCACGGTCTGCACCCGGCCGAGCGGCTCGTTGTCGAGATAGGTGAGCCCGGCGTCGACCTCCAAATTCTCCAATAATCCCAGCACCTCGATCGAGTTCTTCGACAGGATGGTGAAGCTGACATCGGGATGGCGCGCGCGGTAGGGCGTGGTGATCATCGCCACCATGGCGAGCGCGGTCGGGATGGCGGCAATACGGATATGGCCGGCCAGGCCGTGCTTCAGCGCGTCGATCTCCTGGCGCATGGCGCGGGTGTCGCCGATGATGCGGCGGGCCCAGTCGAGCACCCGCTCGCCTTCCGGCGTGAAGCCCTGAAAGCGCGAACCGCGCTGCACCAGCAGCACCCCGAACGAATCCTCAAGCTGCTTGATGCCGGCCGAGAGCGTCGGCTGGCTCACGCCGCAGGCCTCGGCCGCATGGCCGAAATGCCGCTCGCGCGCCAAAGCGATGATGAATTCGAGCTTATCGATCATGCCGCGCGAGCCTTGCTCTTAACCCTGATACCGGGAGCCGGGATTGTGGTCCGGCGGCGCGACTTCATCAACAGGGAAGGCAGCCACTAATGTTGCGCCGCCTTCTCCTTCTTCGCACCAGGAAGGCGATATGCCAGGCTCGCACCGCCGGGTGAAATGCGTTACCAAGCAAAGAAAACCGAGCCCATCCCGGGGGGAAACGAGCCATGAGCGAAGCAGGCCGGATGGAGGCCCAAATCCTGGTGGCCGATATCGGCGGCACCAACGCCCGCTTCGCCCTCGCCGGGCTTGACACGCTGGCCCTGTCGGAGATCCGCCAGGTCCGCTGCGGCGAGCATCCAAGCCTCGAAGCGGCCCTTGGCGACTATCTCGGCGGCTTGTCGGCCACGCCCGACCGGGCAGCCATTGCCGTCGCCGGGCCGGTGTCGGGCACAGAGATCAGTCTCACCAATTCCACGTGGTCGTTCGCCACGCCCGAACTTTGCCGCCGCTTCGGGCTCAAGGATGTCCAGCTCATCAACGACTTCGCGGCGCTTGCCCTGTCGCTGCCTTATCTTCCCGCCACCGACCTGCATCAGATCGGCGGCACGGCGCCGGTCGAGCACGCGGCCAAACTGGTGCTGGGGCCGGGCACTGGCCTTGGCGTCGCCGGGCTGGCTTGGTCGGGCGGACGCTGGGTCGCGTTGCCAGGCGAGGGCGGTCACATGTCGCTCGGCGCCGATGATGAACGGCAGCTTGCGCTGCTCGAGCGGCTGCGCAAGGGCCGCGATCATCTCTCCGCCGAGCGCGCGCTGTCAGGGCCCGGCCTGGCTGAGCTTTACCAGGCGGTCGCCGCCTCGCACGGACTCAATCCTGACGGGCTGCAGCCGAATGACGTCATCGTGCGCGGGTTGGGGAGCGACGACGAGATCGCAGTCGAGGCGCTCGAGCTGTTCATCGATTGGCTCGGCCGGTTCGCCGGCGATGCCGCGCTGCTGCTCGGCGCCAGAGGGGGCGTCTATCTCGGCGGCGGCATCGCGCCGAAGCTCGTCGCCAAGCTATCGAGCGGATCGTTCCGCCGGGCCTTCGAGGACAAAGGCCGCATGGCGGCCTATCTCGCGCCGATTGCAATCTATGTGATTGGTGCCGAGTTCGCCACGCTCACTGGTGCCGCCGCCTCGTTGCGCGCCGCCGCCAATCCTTAAGACCCGCTGCCGGAACCACACAGACCTGTCATGCCCGGCCGAAGTGCCGGGCATCCACGAATTTTCGGCACGGCGTTAGCTTGAAAAACGTGGATGGCCGGGACAAGCCTGGCCATGACGATGTGGGGCAACCGATATCGGCTTACTTGTATTCGACCTTCAGCACCTTGTAGGACTTGCCGCCGCCCGGCGTCGACACTTCGACCACGTCCTTCTTGCGCTTGCCGAGCAGCGCGCGAGCCAGCGGCGAGGTGATCGAGATTCGGCCCTGCTTCACGTTGGCTTCGATCTCGCCCACGATGCGGTACTTGGCCTTGTCGTCTGTGTCCTCGTCCACCAGCGTGACGGTCGCCCCGAACATCACCTGGTCGCCCTTGAGCTTGCTGGTGTCGATGATCTCGGCGCGCGACAGCTTGTCCTCCAGGTCGGCGACCCGGAATTCGGTGATGCCCTGCTGCTCCTTGGCGGCGTGATATTCGGCGTTTTCCGACAGGTCGCCATGGGTCCGCGCTTCGGCGATCTGCTTGATGATGCGCGGGCGCTCGACGCTCTTGAGGTACTTGATCTCGGCCTCAAGCGCAGCATAGCCCTCCGCGGTCATCGGCACCTTGTCCATGTCGATCTCGGCTCCTTGGGACCCTGAACTGATGTTCAGGAAATGCCCGGTCTAAGTCAAGAATCTGTTGATTTTGACGGATTTCAAGTGGTCTCAGGCATATTCTTTGGCGCGCTTGCCGACATAGCTTTGCAGGGGAGCGACCGTTAGGCCCCCGGCCCTGAGCGCCTTGATGGCCTCGGTCACGGCGAGCGCGCCGGCGAGCGTTGTATAGTAGGGGATATGATAGAGCAAGGCCGAGCGCCGGATCGAAAATGAGTCGGCCAGCGCCTTGGCCCCTTCGGTGGTATTGAACACGATGTCGACCTCGCCATTGGTGATGGCGTCGACGATGTGCGGCCGCCCCTCCAGCACCTTGTTGACCCGCTCGCTGGCGATGCCGTGCTCGTCGAGATGGCGCTTGGTGCCGCGGGTGGCGATGATGCGGAAGCCCATCTCTGCGAGTTCCCGGATCGGTCCCACTACCTTGTCCTTGTCGCTGTCCTTAACCGACACGAACACCGTGCCGGTCAGAGGAAGTTTCGAACCGCCGCCGAGCTGGCTCTTAGCGAAGGCGACGGCATAATTGCGGTCAATGCCCATGACCTCGCCGGTCGAGCGCATCTCCGGCCCGAGCACGGGATCGACGCCGGGGAATCGCGCGAACGGGAACACCGCCTCTTTCACCGCGATATGGTCGAGCTCCGGGCGCTTCAGGCCGAATGAGGCGAGCGCCTTGCCGGCCATCACCTCGGCGGCAATGCCGGCGATCGGCAACCCGATCACCTTGGCCACGAACGGCACGGTGCGCGAGGCGCGCGGATTGACTTCGAGGATGTAGATATCTTCGTGCTGGATGGCGAACTGGACGTTCATCAGGCCGACAACGTTGAGCGCCCGGGCGAGTTGCTTGGTCTGGCGCTCCATCTCGGCGACGATCTCGGGCTTCAGCGAATGCGGCGGCAGTGAGCAGGCCGAGTCGCCGGAATGCACGCCAGCCTCCTCGATATGCTCCATCACCCCGCAGATGAACACGTCCTTGCCGTCGGCGATGGCGTCGACGTCGACCTCGATCGCGTCGCGCAAATACGAGTCGATCAACACCGGACTCTTGCCCGAAACCACCACAGCCTCGGCGATGTAGCGGGCGAGCTGCGCCTCGTCATGCACGATCTCCATCGCCCGGCCGCCCAGCACGTAAGAGGGGCGGATCACGACCGGAAAACCGATCGAGACCGCGATGGCGCGGGCCTCTTTGGCCGAGCGGGCGATGCCGCTATGCGGCTGGCGCAAGCCTAGGCGCTCGATCAGCGCCTTGAAGCGGTCGCGGTCTTCCGCCAGGTCGATGGCGTCGGGTGAGGTGCCGAGGATCGGCACCTTGGCCTGTTCCAGCGCCTGCGCCAGCTTGAGCGGGGTCTGTCCGCCGAACTGCACGATCACGCCTATGACCGTGCCATTGGTCTCCTCGGTGCGGACGATCTCCAGCACGTCCTCTTCGGTGAGCGGCTCGAAATAGAGCCGGTCGGACGTGTCGTAATCGGTCGACACCGTTTCCGGATTGCAATTGACCATGATGGTCTCGAAGCCAGCGCCGGACAGCGCGAAAGCCGCGTGGCAGCAGCAATAGTCGAACTCGATGCCCTGGCCGATGCGGTTGGGGCCGCCGCCGAGAATGACGATCTTCTCCTTGGCCGAGGGCCGCGCCTCGCATTGCGGCGGTCCGGCAAAGCCCGCCTCGTAGGTCGAGTACATATAGGCGGTGGGCGAGGCGAACTCCGCGGCGCAGGTATCGATCCGCTTATAGACCGGGTGCACGTCGAGCGCGCAGCGCCGTGACGCCACCTCGCTCGCCTCGAGCCCGGCGAGCTTGGCCAGCCGCTCGTCGGCAAAGCCCATCGCCTTGAGCGCGCGGAAATTGGCGGCGTCGGTCGGCAGGCCGTGCCGGCGCACGCGCTCTTCCCAATCGATGATGGCTTGAAGTTGCTCGATGAACCACGGGTCGATATTGCAACTGTCGTAGATCTGCGCGTGGTCGACGCCGAGTCTGAGCGCTTGGGCTACCTTGAGCAGGCGGTCGGGCGAGGGCGAGCCGAGCGCCTCGCGCACCACGTTCTTGTCGTCGCCTTGGCCGAGCCCCTCGAACACGACATCGTCGAGCCCGGTCAAGCCGGTCTCCATCGAGCGCAGCGCCTTTTGCAGCGACTCGGTGAAGGTGCGGCCGATCGCCATGGCCTCGCCCACCGATTTCATCGACGTGGTGAGCACCGGCTTCGCGCCTGGGAACTTCTCGAAGGTGAAGCGCGGGATCTTGGTCACCACGTAGTCGATGGTCGGCTCGAAGCTAGCCGGCGTGGCGCCGCCGGTGATGTCGTTGGCGAGCTCGTCGAGCGTGTAGCCGACCGCGAGCTTGGCGGCGATCTTGGCGATCGGAAATCCCGTGGCCTTGGAGGCGAGCGCGGACGAGCGCGACACCCGCGGGTTCATCTCGATGATCACCAGCCGGCCATCGGCCGGGTTGACGGCAAATTGCACGTTGGAGCCGCCGGTCTCGACCCCGATCTCGCGCAACACCGCGATCGAGGCATTGCGCATGATCTGATATTCCTTGTCGGTCAGGGTCAGCGCCGGCGCTACCGTGATTGAATCGCCGGTATGCACGCCCATCGGATCGACATTCTCGATCGAACAGATGATGATGCAGTTGTCGTCCTTGTCGCGGACGACCTCCATCTCGTACTCCTTCCAGCCGAGCACCGATTCCTCGATCAGCACCTCGCACGTGGGCGAGGCGTCGAGCCCGCGCTCGACGATCTCCAGGAACTCCTCGCGATTATAGGCGATGCCGCCACCGGTGCCGCCGAGCGTGAAGGATGGGCGGATGATGGCGGGCAGCCCGATGTCCGGGACCGCCTCGAGCGCTTCGATCAGGCCATTCTCGACATAGCGTCGCCGCCGCTCGCTCTCATGCCGCGCCCAATCCGCCTCGAACGCGGCCAGCGCCTCGGCGCGTTCGGTTGGATCGGCGTGCGCCGCTTCGATTCTGGAGATCTCGCCTTTGTATTTCTGCCGGTCGGCGCGTTTCAGCGCACCGGCATCGGCCAGCCGCGAGCGCGGCGTCTCCAGGCCGATCTTGTTCATCGCCTCGCGGAACAGCTCGCGGTCCTCGGCCTTGTCGATCGCTGCGGCACGCGCGCCGATCATCTCCACGCCGAATTTCTTGAGCACGCCGCCGCGCTCGAGACTGAGGGCGGCGTTGAGCGCGGTCTGGCCGCCCATGGTCGGGAGCAGCGCGTCGGGCCGCTCCAGCTCGATAATCTTGGTAAGGAATTCCGGCGTGATTGGTTCGATATAGGTGGCGTCGGCCAATTCGGGGTCGGTCATGATCGTGGCCGGGTTCGAATTCACCAGCACGATGCGGTAGCCCTCTTCCTTCAGGGCTTTGCAGGCTTGGGTGCCGGAATAATCGAACTCGCAGGCCTGGCCGATCACGATCGGCCCAGCCCCGATGATCAGGATGGACTTTATATCTGTGCGCTTGGGCATGGCGGCCTACGCTTTGCCCTTGCGCTCAGCCATAAGCGCGACGAAGCGGGTGAAGAGATAGTGGCTGTCTTGCGGGCCGGGCGAGGCTTCCGGGTGGTATTGCACCGAGAACACCGGCTTGTCCTTGAGCTTGAGACCGCAATTGGTGCCGTCGAACAGCGACACATGCGTCTCCTCGACGTGCGCCGGCAGGCTGGCGCGGTCGACGGCGAAGCCGTGATTCATCGAGGTAATCTCGACCTTGTGGGTGGTGAAGTCCTTGACCGGATGGTTCGCCCCGTGGTGGCCCTGATGCATCTTGGCGGTGGTGCCGCCGAGCGCCAAGCCCAGCATCTGATGGCCGAGGCAGATGCCGAACACCGGCAGGCCTGAGTCCACCAGCTTCCTGATCTCCGGGACGGCGTAGGCGCCGGTCGCCGCCGGGTCGCCCGGGCCGTTGGATAGAAACACCCCGTCGGGCTTGCGCTCGAGGATCTCTTCGGCGCTCGCCGTGGCCGGCACCACCGTGAGTCGGCAGCCTAAGCCCGCCAGCTCGCGCAGGATGTTGCGCTTGAGCCCGTAATCGATGGCGACGACATGGAAGCGCGGCGCGTCCTGCCGGCCGTAACCCTCGCCCCAGCGCCACCCGGTCTCGTCGGAGCTGTAGCTTTGGCCGCAGGTGACGTCCTTGGCGAGGTCGAGCCCGATCATGCCGGACCACGCCGCGGCCTCGCGCTTCAGCGCCGCCACATCGAATTTTCCGTCCGGCGCGTGCGCGATCGCAGCGTTCAGCATGCCCTTGTCGCGGATCAGCGCGGTCAGCGCGCGCGTATCGATGCCGGTGACGGCGATGATGCCGCGCGCCTTGAGCCATTGACCGAGGCTTTGCGCCGCGCGCCAATTGGACGGTTCGGTGATCTCCGCCCGCAGCACGCCGCCGCGCACGCCGCCGCCCGCCAGACTGGCCGTCTCCATGTCCTCTTCGTTGGTGCCGACATTGCCGATATGGGGGAAGGTGAAAGTAATGATCTGCCCGGCGTAAGACGGATCGGTCAGGATCTCTTGATAGCCGGTCATGGCGGTGTTGAAGCACACCTCGCCGACCGCGACGCCGGCGGCGCCCGCGCCCTTGCCTTCGAATACGGTGCCGTCGGCCAGAACCAAAAGCCCGGTCGGCGCCTTATCGGTCCACGGGGCGACCGGCGCGCGCAAGGGTGCGGCCTCTGCGGCCGGAGCTTCGTTGGTGTCGGTCATCTGCTCTTAGAGGCGCCGTTCGGCTGGGGCGCCCGGTTGGAAGGTCGGGTGCAACGATCGTTCCGTCAAGGGCTGGGCCGAAGGATGTCGCCTTTTCTGGCCCGCGCACTCTTACGTCACGGCGCGCGCGCGGTCAATCCACAGAACAAATAATTTTCTTGTGAAAACAAGAGCTTAGCATGGTAAATTCGCTTGCTTGGGTGGAGCGCCTCGATTACTTTGGAGGCTTCTTTCCGCAAAACCGGCGAAACGAGTCCATGCGCGAGACCATCACCGCCGCCTTGAAGCATGCCACCAAGGCGCAGGACAAGCGCCGCATCTCGACGCTCAGACTGGTCAGCGCCGCCATCAAGGATCGCGACATCGCCGCGCGCAGCGCCGGCAGGGGCGAGGCGACCGACGCCGAGTTGCTCGAGCTGCTCGCCAAGATGATCAAGCAGCGCGAAGAGTCGGAGAAGATCTACGCCGATGCCGGCCGCGCCGAGCTTGCCAAGCAGGAAGGCGAGGAGATCGTCATCATCCGCGAGTTCCTGCCCAAGCAGCTCTCCGCCGCGGACATGGACCAGGCGATTGCCGAGGCCATCAAGAAATCGGGCGCGGCGAGCATCAAGGACATGGGCAAGGTGATGGCCGAGCTGAAGGCCAAGTTTGCCGGCCAGATGGACTTCGCCAAAGCGAGCGCTGCTGTGAAGGCGAAGCTCGGCTAAACGGCACGAGGCTGCCTGAAACTTGAGCAGAGCGAACACCGCGCGCGCAGAGTCGCGTCACGATCTGAAAATCAAATCGCCCCTTCGGGATTTAAGTGCGGCGCCCCGCCACGCGGCCTTTTGTCTTGCACTGCAACATAGATTTGTCACGGCAAATCGGTAATTACGCTGCACTGCAGCACGGAGTGATTCTGTGCTCGAATTCAAAGGAGGCCAATCCAATGGTCCGATTCTCTCGGTCTAAATCACTCGCCGCCGGTGCGCTCTTGCTGCTCGGCGCTGCGAGTGCCCCGGCTCTCGCCGACGACGATGCGCTGACCAATCTCGGTCCCGTCGGTCCGCGCGAGCCGCTCCTCGTCAAGGTCGGCGAACAGCGCTTCGTCGCCTTCTACACCAAGGAACGCGGCGAGTGCGCTGTGAGCGCCGTAACCTGGAAGGACGCCGATCCCGACGAGCCGTATTCGTCGGCGCGGGTCCGCGTAACCCTGAAGCCCGGTCAGGTCATCGAGTTGGACGGGCCGCAGCGCCGGTCGATGGGTCTGCTGTGCGGCGCGGATGCCGCGAGCCTCGCGGTCACGGCTCCGGCCGAGCTGATCCTGACCGGTTCCACCGACAGCCGGAACTAGCTCACGCATACTGAACCGGGCGGGACGCGAATAGCGTGCCGCCCGGTTTTATTTTGCTCACGCGGAGCCATTATTCTTCGCGCGCGGCGGCGAGTGCGACAGCATCGCGCTCGAGATCGAGTCTCGAACAGAGGGGTAATGCGATTGTCGAAGTTCACGCCGTGGGCGTTCCTCGCAGCTATTTGCCTCCTTCCGATCAAGGCCTTCGCCGCCCCGGCCTATTATTGCTCGGTCGCCGAAGTGTTCGAATGCACGCCCATTGCCGGCTGCGCGCGCGTGTCGGCCGCGCAGGCCAATCTGCCGCCCTTCGTGACGCTCAACGTCAAGGAGCGGAAGCTATTCTCCGGGCTGTTCGGCGGCGAGGGACTGTTCGACCCCGGTGACGTCTATGAGGACGAGAACGTGCTCATCCTGCACGGGCGTAAGGACCTGATCACCTGGACCGCGGTGGTGAACAAGGCCACCGGTGGGATGTCGGGATCGATCTCGCAGCTGGGCAAGACCTACGCCCAGTTCGGCAGCTGCACCGGGAAGGACATGTAGCGCTCGTCGCTGCGGAGGAGAGAGCCGGGTCCGCCCGGCTTTTTCTCACCTGAGTTCCCTGTTTGTTCGGAATCGGTGGATAATGGTGATGATCCGAATCACCAAGCGCTGCTTCCTGCCCGAAGCCTCACAGTCCACCGATGAAATTCTCCGATTCGTTTTTGGATGAGATCCGCGCGCGGCTGCCGGTCAGCCAGGTCGTCAGCCGCCGCGTGCCGTTGAAACGGGCCGGGCGCGAGTGGAAGGGATTGTCGCCGTTCAACAAGGAGAAGACGCCGTCCTTTACCGTCAACGACCAGAAGGGCTTCTATCACGACTTCTCCTCCGGCAAGCACGGCGACATCTTCGCTTTCGTGATGGAGACCGAGGGCCTGTCCTTCCCCGAAGCGGTGGAGCGGCTCGCCGGCGACGCCGGGCTCGAATTGCCGAAGCCCGACCCGAACTACGAACGGACCGCCAAGGAGCGGCTCGGCCTGTTCGACGCGCTCGAGGCGGCGGCCCGGGGCTTCGAGGAGGGGCTGATGGCGCGCGACGGGCGCGAGGCGCTGGCTTATGCCGAGCGCCGAGGCCTCGTGCGCGACACCCTGAAGGAATTCCGCATCGGCTTCGCGCCGAACGGGAAGGACGCGCTCAAGTCCGCGCTGCTGAAACAGGGCTTCACCGAAGCGCAGCTGCTCGACGCCGGACTCGTCATCAAGCCGGATGACGGCCGGCCGAGTTACGACCGCTTCCGCAACCGGCTCACCATTCCCATTCTCGAC
>Ga0075342_1000162_pt1 | contig 11684 bp, 12 predicted proteins | sample RushOxbow_ThreeS_3_FD_120085 | JGI IMG/M metagenome (GOLD analysis project Ga0075342, IMG submission 120085) | Natural and restored wetland microbial communities from the San Francisco Bay, California, USA, that impact long-term carbon... | ecosystem: Environmental > Terrestrial > Soil >...
CCAGCTCGCCTCGATCGAGGCACCCGTTGTGCCGAAGGGCGACCAGGCTGACGGGGTCCGCCTGGTGGGCCAGATCCTGACCGCAGCCACGGCAGCGCGGTGGCCGATGTACTTGCGCAACGTCAAGCAGATTCTACGAGCCACCGAGGGCGGCTTCGACGAGCGCCGCTACGGGTTCATGGGGCTGATCGATCTGCTGCGCGCATGTCAGCGCGAGGGTTTCGTGCGGCTCGAGCGGGATCGCCGAGGCGGCCTGCGCGTGCTCAAGGGGCCGGCGTTGCAGCAGACCAGCTCGTCGCCCGCAATCGCCCCATCCCAAGAAGTGCAAGAAGTGATGGACTCCGAGCCAGTAGATACGCTGCATACCCAACCCGTCGACGCTGTCGACCGATTCGACCTGGAGGAGCAGGCCGAGGATGATCGGTTCAATGTCGAGCCGCTGGCGACCGACGCGACTGCCGAGCCCCCCGGTCGCGCCAAGCCGCGACGTCCACGCACCCGCGCCGCCGCTGCGCCTGCGGCAGCACGTCTGCCGCGAAAGGCGGCCCCAAAGAAGCCCTCGGCGCGCGCGTCGACGCAGTCGCGGAAGCCAGTCGGATCTCAGACCCCCGGCAAGAACAAGTCCTGACACAGCCGGTTTCGGTCCGACGATCGGTCCTTCTTCACGGGGAGCGCGTGTTGCGGTATCTACCAGGCTTTGGTTATTCGTAAGTAATTTTCGCCTTACGTTTCGTAGCGCCGCCGCGCAAAGATTGCCGAATCTAAGCCGCTTATGTTTTCGGATGAGAGTTAGATTCTCGTGATATCTGCGCGCTGAGGTGTGGACCGCCGCGGCGAAATTTGATAGACAAAACCCACTTCGAACTGTCATTCACGAATCTAAGGAGGTACCCATGGACGTTTCCAATTCCACTGTTCAACTCAACACTTCTGACGGCAAGATGAATGCCTACGTGGCGCAGCCGAAGGATGGCGGCAGTTATCCCGGCATCGTCGTGGTTCAAGAGGCCTTCGGCGTCAACGCTCACATGAAAAAAGTCACGGATCGGATCGCGGCCGAAGGCTACGTGGCGATCTGCCCGGATATTTTTCATCGCGAGGCGGAGAATGTGATTCCGTTCTCCGACATGGCCAAGGCGATTGCGACTCTGCAGCGGGTGCAGGATCCCAAAGCGATGGAAGATGTCGGCGCGGCGATCGCGCACCTGAAATCGCAAAGCAACGTCAAATCCGGTTCCCTCGGTGTGGTCGGCTTCTGCATGGGCGGCCGTCTGACCTATCTGTCCGCGGCGCATCACGCCAACGACGTCAAGTGCGCGGTGCCGTATTACGGCGGCGGCATTACCATGGGCAATCCGAGCCCGTTGTCGCGCACCGGCGAGATCAAATGTCCGATGTATCTCTTCTTCGGCGCCAAGGATCAGCTGATCCCGATGGATCAGGTCGGCCAAATCAACACCGAGTTAACGACCAAGAAGGTGCCGTTCCAGATGAAAATATATCCCGACGCGGGTCACGGCTTTTTCTGCGACGAGCGCGGCAGCTATCATGAAAAGTCGGCCGCCGACGCGTGGGAAAAGACCAAGTCCTTCTTTGCGCAGCATCTCAAGTAGCCCAACATCGCGCAGTCCGGGGGAGAGGAAAGGGGGCCGCTTTTTCCTCTCCCTTTTTTTGTTTCTCCGCTCGATTTCCGCTAAATTAGCCGGCATCATGGCAAGAACGAAACCTTCCGATACAGTTAAAGTGGCGCTGGTGCAGATGAGCTGCGGCAACGATCCCGCCGCCAATCTCGCCAAGGCGGCGCAGCGCATTGAAGCCGCGGCCAAGAAGGGCGCCAAGATCGTCTGCCTGCAAGAGCTGTTTCGCTCGCGTTACTTTTGCCAGAGCGAAGATCAGCGTAATTTTAACCTCGCCGAAGCGATTCCCGGACCGAGCACCGATGCGTTGGGCGAACTGGCGCGACGAAAAAAAATCGTCATCGTCGCCTCGCTCTTCGAGCGGCGCACCGCCGGCATCTACCATAACACCGCGGTGGTGCTCGATGCCGACGGCTCGATCGCCGGCCGCTACCGCAAGATGCATATCCCCGACGATCCGCTTTATTACGAGAAGTTTTATTTCACCCCCGGCGATTTAGGATTCCCGAGTTTTCAAACGCGCCACGCCAGGATCGCGGTGCTGGTGTGCTGGGACCAATGGTTCCCCGAAGCCGCGCGCGCGGCGGCGCTTGCCGGCGCGCAGATTCTTTTCTATCCCACCGCCATCGGCTGGATACCCAAGGAACCGCCTAAGGTCGCGCAAAATCAACGCAACGCTTGGGAGATGATGCAGCGCTCCCATGCCATCGCCAACGGGGTTTTCGTCGCCTCGGCCAACCGCGTCGGCAGCGAAGGCAAGATCAAGTTTTGGGGCAATTCATTTATCGCCGGGCCGCTGGGCGAGATCGTTGCCCATGCCGGCGGCAAGCGCGAAGAGATTCTCCTCGCCAACTGCGATCTCAAAAAGATCGAAGAGACGCGCCAATCCTGGCCGTTTCTGCGCGACCGGCGCATCGACGCCTACGGCGCGCTATTGACGCGTTCGCTCGATCGCCAATGACTCGGTTCGAAAGCCGTATTCCATGACAAATTCATTTCCGAGTTCATCCACGCCCGCTGGATTGGGTTACTCCATGCCGGCCGAGTGGGCAGCGCATCGCGCCACCTGGCTGTCCTGGCCGCATAATGTTGAGACCTGGCCGACCCATTTGGAAAAAGTCCGCGACGTCTGGGTGCAGATGGTGGCGGCGCTGTCGCCCCATGAGCAGGTCTATTTGCTGGTCGACGATGCAGCTGTGAAAACCGAGGTCGCGGCGCGGCTCAATGGCGCCAAGGCGGCGATGGCCAATGTCACGCTGCTGGAGATTCCCACCGTCGATGTCTGGATGCGCGATTACGGGCCGACCTTTGTCACCCGGAACGCTGCGGACCGGCCGCTGGCCTGCAACGATTGGATCTTCAACGGTTGGGGCGGCAAGTACCAGGCCTATGAAGAAGACGAGCGGGTCGCGCGCGCGATCGCCGAGCTTTTGCAAGTGCCGGTGTTCGATCACAACTTGATTCTAGAGGGCGGTTCCATCGAAGTGAACGGCGCTGGGACTTGTCTCACAACCGAACAGTGCCTCCTCAACCGCAACCGCAATCCGCATTTGACCCGCGCCCAGATCGAAGAGTTTCTCAAAGACTCGCTTGGGGTTCGGCAGATTCTCTGGCTCGGCGAAGGGATCGTCGGCGACGATACCGACGGCCACATCGACGACATCGCCCGCTTCGTCGGCCCGACGACGGTCGTCTGTATCATCGAGGGCAATCCGCGAGACGATAATTACCGCTCCTTGCAGGAGAATCTCGAGAGTTTGCTGAGCGCCCGTGACCAGGATGGGGGCAAATTGGAAATCGTTTGCTTGCCCTGCCCGGCGCCGGTGTTTTTCGACGGCGCCCGTTTGCCGGCGAGCTACGCCAATTTTTACATCGCCAATGAGATCGTGCTCGTGCCGGTGTTCGACGATGCCAATGACCAAAAAGCACTGGGGCTGCTGCAAGAATTGTTTCCCAAACGAAAAATAATCGGCCTGCGCTGCAATGAAGTGGTGGCCGGTTTAGGCGCGATTCACTGCGTCACGCAACAGCAACCGGCGGTGCGTTGATTTCTTGGCGTTGTCCTTTTCTGCCATTTCCGTCTTGGAGGCCTTGACTATTTTTCGCGCTGCCCTATCCTGGCCGCTGGTATGGGTCAGATCATTCAACTCCAGGCGCTGCACCAAGCCCGCCGGCGCAAGTCAGAAAAAGTCAGCATGCATCAATGCATCGAGCTTTTGGAGTGGAATTTGAAAAAGAGCGTCGATGATTACTTCGCCGCGCCGCGCGAAGAACGATCCATGCGCGCAACCCAAATCCGCAAGCTCAGCGAAATCCTCGAGTACGCGCTGAGACTGCTCTAGCCCCGCCACGGTCCATCGTGGATCTCTCCGCTCTCTTAGTTGCCGGGTTGATTTTCATTGTCGGTTTGACGCTGCTCGGCTGGTTTTTCCTCGGCCGTTTGCGCGCCCTGGCTCAAGAAAAATCGGCAGATCAGTCCATGCTCCTGATGCAGCAACAGATCGATCAGTTGCGTGTGCAGCTGAGTTCGACTCTCGATAACAACACCCGGACTTTGCAGCAGCAGCTGGGCCAGATGATCGCTCAAGTCAACGAGCGGCTGAAAGAAAATGCGCAGGTGCTCAACGACACCCAGCAGAGCCTGGGCGAGCGGCTCGACAACGCGGCGCGGGTGGTCGGCGGCGTGCAGAGAAGCCTGGGCGGTCTCGAAGAAGCCAATCGGCGCATTTACGAAGTCGGCAAAGATATCGCGTCGTTGCAGGAAATTCTCCGGGCGCCCAAATTGCGCGGCGGACTCGGCGAATTCTTTCTCGAGGACCTGTTGGGGCAGATCTTGCCGCCGCGCCATTTTTCGACCCAATATAGCTTTCGCAGCGGCGAAAAGGTCGACGCCGTGATCAAGCTCGGGGCTTCCCTGGTGCCGGTGGACGCGAAATTTCCCTTGGAAAATTTCAAGCGGTTACTGGAGGCGTCGAGCGACGAGGAGCGCAACCGGGCCAAGAAACAGTTCGCCGGCGATGTGCGCAAGCATATCGACACGATTGCCGCCAAATATATCCTGCCGGACGAAGGGACCTATGATTTTGCCCTCATGTATATCCCGGCGGAAAACGTTTATTATGAAACGGTCATCAAGGACGAAGCCGACGACCAACGCAGTCTGAGCCAGTACGCCATGAGCCGAAAGGTGATACCGATTTCCCCCAATAGTTTCTACGCCTACTTGCAGGCGATCGTTTTGGGCCTTAAAGGCTTGCGGATCGAAGACCGGACCAAGGAAATTATTCAGTACTTGGGCCGGTTGCAGGGCGATTTCGCCAAGCTGCGCGAGGATTTCGTCGTCCTCGGCAAACATCTGGGCCATGCCCAGTCGAGTTACCAGAGCGCCGACAAGCGGCTCGATCAATTCGGCCAAAAATTCTTAGCCGCGGAATCGGCGCAGGGCGAGATTTTCGACGCAAAGACCAGCGGCGCCAAAATCGGCTAGCGAGTCGCCATGCAACTGAGTCTGTTTTCCCGTCTGACGCTGGGCTATCTGGCGATCTTTGCCATCGTCGCGGCGGCGAGCTCCTATGCGATTCTCGAGCTCACCGATTTCAGCAAACAGGCCGAATCGATCCTGCGCATCGACAATCGGGTGCTCGACCAGGAGAAGTTTCTCACCGATCTATTATTGGCGCAAAGCCGCGCCGAGCAGAAATTTGTCCTGAGCCGCGACGAAGCCTGGTATCTGCAATTTGTCCGCTTGAAGATCGATTTCGAGGCGCGCGCCGAAAACGCCGCGGCGGTGGCCGATGATATGGCTCAAGGGATCGTGCGGCGTGTGCGTGAAAACTATCGCCGTTACGCCGATTTGGTCGACGATGAGGCGCGCTGGGTGCGCAACAAGAAGAATTACCCGCAAGCGCAGTTCAAGCAGGACAAGGACCATCTGGTCGAGGCCATGTTGGATGAGCTGGAACGCTTGCGCGTCAATCAACAGCAGACCACTTACTCCAAAGTTCGGGAGTTGGCCGCGTCAGCGGCGCAAGCGCGGGAAGCCGCGCTGTCGATTGCCGCGGGCAGCCTGCTGGCGATCGTCCTGATGTCGCTGTTGATCACCAAGAGCATTACCCGGCCGCTAGGGGCGCTCAAAGCCAAGACTCTGGAAATTGCCCGCGGCAATTTCGATCAACCGGTTCAGATCAAGTCCCCTCGCGAGATTGGCGAGCTGGCGGCGGCGCTGAATTCGATGAGCCAGCAGTTGAAGGAACTCGACCGCATGAAGGCGGACTTTTTCGCTTCCATGTCCCATGAGCTGCGCACCCCTTTGACATCGATCAAAGAGGGCACCGGCCTGTTGCTCGACGGCGTCGGCGGCACGACCACCGAGAAGCAGCAAAAGCTGCTCGGCATCATCACCGAAGAGAGCAACCGTTTGATCAGCCTGGTCAATACCTTCCTCGATCTGTCGAAGATGGAGGCCGGCATGATGCGTTAAGATTTTGAGAACACCCACATCGAGCCCTTGATCAAACGGGCGGTCGCCGAAATAACGCCGTTGGTGGAGGCCAAGCAGATTCAATTTGAAAGCGCCCTCGATGGACCGATGCCCGCGGTGCGCCTCGATCCCGAGAAGATTCTGCAAGTGCTGCGCAACCTCATGGGCAACGCTGTCAAGTTCACGCCCAAGGGAGGGCAAGTGTCGGTCGCGGCCAAGAGCCGCGATGGCATCCTGGAAGTTTCTGTGAAAGACTCCGGGCCGGGCATCCCGGCGGAGAGTCTCGGATCGATCTTCGAAAAATTCAGCCAGGGCAGTCACGCGGGCGCCAATCACCGTCAGGGCACGGGCCTCGGTTTGGCGATAGCCAAAAACATTATTACCTCGCATGGTGGAAATATATGGGCGGAAAGCCAATTGGGCAGTGGCAGCAAATTTGTATTTGTCTTGCCCTGCTGATAATCATCTCGGGCTGCGGGCTATTTCAGGATTCGCTGCGGCGCCGGGAGTTGCGTGAAGCCGTGACCCAAGGCCAGCAGTTGCTCGCGCGCGGGGATTTTGACGGCTCGCTCAACGCTTTTCAGAACGTCATCGCGATCGCCAAGGATCAACCGCCGGCGGATGCGGCGAATTTCCATATGGGTGTCGTGTACGCGCACCCGCAGAATCCGCGCCGGGACCGCCAGAAGGCGCTTGGCTCGTTTCAACGGGTGCTGACCGGGTATCCAGAGAGCCTTTTTACCCCACCGGCCAAAGCCTGGGTTGGTGTTCTAAACGAAATAGTTGAGACAAAACAGGAAATCGAGCGAACCAAACTCGAAGCTGAGAAGTCTAAGCAGGAGATTGAAAAATCCCGGCTCGCCGCCGAACGCTTCAGACAGGACGCCGAAAAGTCCCGGACGGAGCTTGAAAGATCCCGCCAAGAGTTCGAGAAGGCCAAACAGTTGATCGAAAAATCCAAGCAGGTGGATATGCAAATCGAGAAAAAGCGGCGCGAACGGGGGAGATGAGGGTTTTGTGGCAAAGGGCAATATCTTGGTCGTAGACGACAATCCCAACCTCCTGGAGCTGATCCAAATGCGCCTGGAGGCGGCGGAGTACGAGGTCACCGCACTGAGCGAGGAAGACAAAGCGCTTGCCGCTTTCAAAGACAAGGCTTTCGACCTTTGCGTCGTCGATCTCATGTTGGCGCAGAGCGACGGATTGACGCTGATGGAGCAGTTCCGTTTGATCCATCCGGACATTCCGACGATTATCCTGACCGCTCATGGCACCATCGAAAATGCCGTCGAAGCGATGCGCCGCGGCGCTTACAGTTATTTGACCAAACCGTTCGAGCCGGCTGACTTGCTGTTGCAGATCGAGCGCGCGCTGGAAAACCGCAATCTCAACTCCGAGATCAAGCGGCTCAAAGACATGCTTCATGAGCGCTTCGATTTCACCAATATCATCGCGCGCAGCGGCAAGATGCGGGCGATCCTGGACGTGGTTACACGCATCGCCAAGCTCGACTCGACCGTTTACATTCACGGCGAGAGCGGCACCGGAAAGGAGTTGGTCGCCAAGGCGATCCATCTCGCCAGCGACCGCAAGGACACGGCGTTCGTCGCGCTCAACTGCGCGGCGCTGCCCGAGACGCTGCTCGAAAGCGAACTGTTCGGCCATGAAAAAGGCGCTTTTACCGGCGCCGTCCGAAGCACCAAGGGATTGTTCACCCAAGCCCATGGCGGAACGCTTTTTTTGGACGAGATCGGCGACATGCCGCTGGCGACGCAATCCAAATTGCTGCGGGCGCTGCAAGAGCGGCAATTCTACCCGGTCGGCAGCGAGGCTCCCGTCGAGGTCGACGTGCGGGTGATCGTCGCGACCAATAAGGACCTGGCCGAGCAGGTGAAAAAAGGTTTATTCCGCGACGATCTCTACTACCGCATTCACGTCATACCGATCTATCTGCCGCCGCTGCGCGAGCGTAAGGAGGACATACTGCCCCTCGCCGAGCATTTTCTCAAAAAATACAGCGAGCAGATGAAGCGGGAAGTGAAGGGTCTCACGCCGGAAGCGGTGCGCCGGCTCATGCTGCACGATTGGCCCGGCAACGTGCGCGAGTTGGAAAATACCATCGAGTATGCCGTGGCGATGACACAAAAAGATATGGTTACCGAAGACTATGTCATCCAGGGGAAGTCGTCGCCGGCGGAGCGGCCCGGCGGATTTCCGCTGGATCGGCAGCCCATGAGCGCCGATGCGCTCAAATCGCTCAAAGATGCGCGCGACGCTTTCGAGCGCGATTATTTGGTGCAAGTTCTGTCCATGACCGAAGGCAATGTCAGCCAAGCGGCCAAGCTCGCGGGGAAATATCGCGCCGATTTTTACGACCTGCTGAAGAAGCATGACCTCAAGGTCGATGAGTTTAAGCGCGTCAAGCCTTCGTACCAGCATTAGATCTCTTAACCTGTCGGCTTAAAGACAGAACTTCCTCTATTACGCCTTCGGCTTCATGGTGGTTTTCAGGCGCTCTCGCTTGTCTAAGCTTGCCAATGGCCGGCAAATTCGATCACGAAACCCGGCAATGATCCTGCACGGCTGCTTCCTTGCGGCCCGGCGGTTGCGACTAAGCGCTATACTCTCCTACTAAGTCGTCAGTGACGACGGCATCGATGGACTGGGGCTTGTTCTGTCCCCCGAGTAGCCAAGACAGGGGATATCGTGACGACCTTGCGCAAGTTATTAGTTGCCGGCTGTATCTATCGCCAACATGGGGTTATTTGGATTAGCGTTAGGCTTCAGTGGTGTAGGGAAATTCCTTCGTAGCTCCCATATTATTCGGAAAATCATTGGTAAAGCCAAGCAAATTGGGCACTTCTGGGTGTGGTATAGAATTTGGTTATATGATCATTGCAAGTTCAAATGGGAGTCATTCGACGCCGTGTAAAAGCGCGAGTGGAAAGATTAACTCAAACAACAATAACTGACTAACAGGAGGAATTAAGATGAATGGGTTCAACCGCAGTGGAGTTAAGTTTCTGATCGGGGCAGGCGTGACGGCGACGTTGCTCATGGGCCAGGGTTGTTTGGCGACCCGTGATTGGGTTCGTGAAAATGTTAACGATCCGCTGTCTGGGCGCCTTTCGCAAACCGAAGGGCGTTTGGATGGCCATGACGGCCAGATCGGTAGTCTCGGCAACCGTATGACCGGTGTCGAAGGCAAGCTTGGCCAATTCGAGGGCCGCCTCGGCCAGGTCGATGCCAAGGCCGACCGTGCTCTCAATGCCATCGCCAATCTTCGCTTGGAGCGCAAGATCGTCATCGACATGAAGGATGGCGCCAATTTCGCGTTTAACTCGGCCACCCTGCCGCCCCAGGCGCAGCGTGAGATCGACGGCTTCCTGAGCGACCTCAAGGGCGATGTTGCCGGCGCCGAGGGGACGATCTTTTTAGTCGCGGGCCACACCGACAACGTCGGCAAAGAAGAGTACAATTACGAACTCGGCAAGAAACGCGCCGATGCGGTGAGCCGTTATCTGATCACGAAAAAGAGCATGGACCCGATGAAGGTCATACCGGTGTCCTACGGTCAGAGCGCTCCGGTGGCGGAAAACAGCAATGCTCAAGGCCGAGCCAAGAACCGCCGCGTGGAAATTTTGGTCTATCGCGAAGGCATCACTTCTCAGGCGGCAGCGCCGGCACCGCAGCAGCCGGCCGGGCCGCGCTCGTCGCAGTCCAACGAGCCGTCCGGCGAAAGAATTACCCAGCGTTAATCTTTTTGTAGGAGCGGGGGGCAGTGGGAAAAAGGCGGAGTCTTCGACTCCGCCTTTTTTTATGGGCCGGTAATTTATCCGTTGCCGCGGCGGGCGGTATGCGGGGGCTTATTGATACAGTTGGTCGATGTATCCGCTGTCGTCCAGCTCGCGCACGAAGTGCGTGTTCCACAGCCCAAGCGGATTGTACCCGGCGATCTCCGGATCGCGGCGCACGGCGAGTTGAAAGACGTTGGCGATAGCTGCTAGGGACGGGTAGGGCTTTTTTTCCAAGGATTGCGCCCATTCGTCGTAGAGTGTTTCGACTTCCTCATCGGTCTGCAACTTCAAAATTGGGGTTGCGTGTTCCTTGAGGATCTCCAAGGTCTCCGGCTTGCGGGTGAGAAAAAAGTGGATGGCGTCGACCAGTCCCTTGGTCAGCAGGCGGATCTCTGCGGGGTGACTCTTCACAAAGCTCGTGGTGGTCGTCAGCGTAACGCCGCGGATCATCGGGATCGCGCGCGCGGTGATGACATGGGCGCCGGCCTTTGCGGCCCGGCTGTCGTGGGGGATCGTGACGAAGGTGCCATCATATTCTCCGCGCAACACCCCGCGCCAACGATCTTCGGACGAACCGCGCAATTCGACGAGTTCGATGTCGCCACGGTCGACATCCAAGCCTTCTTGTTTCAAAAACAGCCAGATGTTGAGGCCGGCGTGGGAAGTCAACTTGTCGGCGACGACCTTTTTGCCTCTGAGGTCCTGCACGGAATGAATCCCGGGCCGGACGATGAGTTTGTTTTCCGTCCAGTTATTAGTCGGCTGGGCCAGGTGGACGAAGTCTTCGCCGTTTTTGGCGTTGCGGACGTACAAATTATGATGATTGCCGGAGATCAAATCGACGCTGCCGTTCTTAAGCGATTCGACGGCCTTTTCGCGGACCAGTTGCGGTGAGGTGTCGACTTCAAGACCGTTCTTCTCCCAGGAGCGCGATTTCTCCGCGACCAGCCAAAGCGGGGCATGGGAGTTGGAGCGGTAGATGATCCGGAGATGTTTGTTGGCCATAGAACTTTCCTCTCAAAATATAATGAATGCTATGCGCCTCATAGCACCAGTCGGAACTGCTTTGCCAGCGCCGGATTAGCTCTGAAGCCGCAGCCCAAGCCAGAGCGTAATGGCGGCGAATAGCAGGATGCACCAGTTGGCGCCGGTCATACGTTTGATAATCGAGATCAGCTGCTCGGGCGTGACCTCGTCGCCGCCTTCGATGCGCCTAACGAAGCGATGGCCGATGCCGAGCGCTTGGTAAACGCTGAAGATGACCAGCAGGAAGGCAAACAGCAACTTGACGCTGAGATTATACGCCAGGTAATTGATGAACGCTTCGCGGTACGCCGCTTTCAATTCGGTGAGTTGGAATGCTCCGGTGAATAAAATGATGCCCAGGGAGCCGACCTGGAGGGGGTTGTAAAATTTCAAACCGCGGGCGAAAAATCTCACCTTCTCATCGTGCTTTTCCAGCAGCGCCACCGCAGGCAGCAGCATGAGCCAAAAGCCGATGACCGCGCCCAGGTAGACCACCAGGGCGATCAAATGGAGCCAGGCGTAGAACATGGGGCGGTGGGATCATCCCCAGCTGAAGCGTGACCCCTTCTTGTAAGGTTTGCCGGCGGCGTCATAAGTGTCGCCGATCTGGTCGAGTTGTTCGCCGATGCGCTCGCGCTCGCGCTGTTGGTGCGCCTCGAAAGCGGCGGCGTCTTTGGCGCGCCGCTCGATGAATTGCGCCAACTCGCGCTCGCGCCGCTCGACGAACTCCCGTTGCCCGTTTTC
>Ga0075342_1000163_pt1 | contig 11592 bp, 11 predicted proteins | sample RushOxbow_ThreeS_3_FD_120085 | JGI IMG/M metagenome (GOLD analysis project Ga0075342, IMG submission 120085) | Natural and restored wetland microbial communities from the San Francisco Bay, California, USA, that impact long-term carbon... | ecosystem: Environmental > Terrestrial > Soil >...
CGTGGCCTCGTGAATCGTCGACTGGCCGCCGTTCTGTTCGACGATCCTTGGCAGCACCGACTCGCGCAGCATGGCGCGCATCTCATGGGGCACCCCGGAAAGCCACAGCAGTTCCTTGCCTTGACCGAGGTCGATGCGAAAGCCGGGCGCCGTGCCGTTAGGGTTGGGTATGATTGCCGCGCCCGCCGGAAAGACCGCCTGTTTGAAATTGTTCAGAGTGAAGGCCACGCCGCGCTTTTCGAAGCGCGCCTTGAGCGCCGCGGCCACGCCATCGTCCAGTATGGTTTTAACGCCGAGAAACTCGGCGACCATCTCGGTGGTCAAATCGTCCGCGGTCGGTCCTAAGCCGCCGGTGCCGATGATGATATCGCCGAGTTGCTTCGCTTGGCGAAAGGCCCAGAGCAGCTTTTCCCGGTCGTCGCCGACTTTCATCACCGCGGTGACGCGGATGCCTAAGGTGAACAAGCGATCGGCGATAAACGTTGAGTTGGTGTCGACCACTTTGCCGGTGGTCAGTTCGTCGCCGGTGCTGAGAATCACGGCAGATTCGATCATAACCACCGCCAATAGAGCAAGCCTTGGACGATTGCAAACGCGTACGCTCCGGCGAGCACATCGTCGAGCACAATGCCGGTGCCGCCCGGCAGCTTTTCGAGCCTCGTCGCCGGGTAGATTTTGGCGATATCGAAGATGCGAAACAATAGGAAACTCAGCAGCAACGGCGTCCAGTGAAGCGGAGCGAGAAAATTCGCGATCATGAAGCCGACGATTTCATCGGCAACGATGATTTGCGGATCTTTTTGCTGCATAATTTGAGCTGCGTCGGTCGAGAGTTTGACTGCGCACAGGATGGCGCCTGCCAATATCGCGACGGCAAGCAGCGGCGAGGCTTCGGCGATCCGGTTGAGCCCTAAAGAAATGGGCACAGCCAAGACAGTCCCCATGGTGCCGGGAAAATAGCGCGCGTAGCCGATTCCGGCGCCGGTGACGATGACGAGGGTCGTTTTGCGCCGAAGGTCGCTCACGGTAAGCGCGATACTATTCAGGAAAATGAAAAAACGCCAGGTCTGGCGCGCGCCAAAAAGTTGCCCGACGCTGCAACCGTCGTTGCCGTCAAGACTGTGGCGTGGACGTGAGCTCGGCCAAGTAGGTGCGCATCTGGTTTTCAAACATTCGATGCAAGGCCGGTTCAAGGTCGTCTTCCGCCGGGAACTCGATGCTTAAGGGATTGATGTACTGTTGGTCTTTGTAAAGCTCGAAATGGAGGTGTGGACCGGTGGTTCGGCCGGTGGACCCGACAAAGCCTATTATTTGTCCTTTGGTGACGCTCACTCCGGGCTGGATACCTTCGGCAAAACTGTGCAGATGGGCATAACGGCTCAAGTAGGTTGAGTCATGTTTGATGTCGATGGCTTTGCCATAGCCGCCGTTCCAGCCGGCTTCGGCGATGATTCCATCCCCGACCGATCGCACTGGAGTTCCTCTTTGGGCAGCGAAGTCGACGCCGGTATGGGGCATGTTGTTACGTAGAATAGGATGAAATCTGGACTCGGTGAACTGGGATGTGATGGCGGTGAATTCCAGGGGGAAGCGTAAGAACGAGCGCGCCAGGCTCCGGCCCTCTTGATTATAATAACCGCCGACCCCTTTTTGCCGCTCGAAATAGACAGCTGTGTATTTCTGTCCGGCGCTATTAAGTTCGGCCGCTAGGATACGCAGCCCGGTTTTGGCTTCTTGGCCCTTGCGGCTGCGTTGCTCGTAAAGGATTTTGAAGTTATCGCCCTTGCGGACTTCTGTTTCCAAATCGATATCCCAGGTGAAGAGATCGGCAAGCTGGGAAAGCAATGCCGGGTGGACGCCGGCTTTGCGGCCATCATCGAAAAGTGAGTTTTCAATGGATGCACTTACGGTCCTAAATTCGACATCGAAGGGCTTTTCACGGCGCTGCACAAAAATGCCACGAACGCCTTTTTCCAGGGTTAGTGTGTAGGAGTCGTTTTGATCGATCTCGACCGCCTTCAACTGTCCCCGGGTTAGCGCGCCGCGCCCGCGTATGAGGGATTTGTTGAAAAAAAGATGCGCCTCTTTCCCAGCCGGCAAGGCTTGGCTGCCGATAGTTCGTGTCATCGTGCGCGCCCATTGCAGGCTTTCAGCCTTGGAGACGTTGTGCCGGCTCAACAGGTCTGTCAACGTATCGCCAGGCCGGACACGATAACTCACCAGCTCGCGTTTGTCAGAAAGTTCTATGGGTTGCGGGCTTGGCTGGCGCAGCAGGGCGCCCCGGGCCTGGCTTTTGGTCAGCCGCCTAACTGGAGCCCTGGCTTGAACCGAGGCCGGGGCTGGAGTTTGCTTACCCCGCAACGCCTGTTTCTGTGGCGGCTTTTGCTTGGCTGCGGCACTGTTTAGCGGCGCCAGGGCAAGTGCGGCAATAATCATCTCGGAACCTAAGCTTTTTCCCTGAAACAACACCTCTGACGCTTCAGTCCTGCAATCGCCCAACTGCCCAACCGATGTGATTTGGCAAGCCATAGTAAAAAAAGATTACACCTTATAGTCTGTTGGCGAATTACTGTCAACCCCAAAACCAACCTTGATAAGACTCGAATACCCCGGACATTTCGCGGTGTTAGAGGTGAAATTAGGTTAATCGGACTCGGCAAAAACGAGGCGCCGCAGGGCAACCTCGACAAGAAAAAGGAGGCAGGCCAATACCAGTAGCGGCTGGCGCACCGGCCGGTAGTTCTTCGAGAGACTTTCACGTCTAAGGCTATTCGGCGCAGGCGGATTGATTTCACCGCCACTACCTTCAGCCAAGCGCGACAGCAACCGGTAGTTGAATTCCGGGCGCGGCATTTCGGTGCTGGAGTCATAAGCCAGCGTATAGGCGACCGGCGGCAATGCGATCCGCTGACCCGCTCGATCTTCGGTAATATCGACGCGGTAATCCCCGCTGGCGGCTACCGGCAGGACGGCCTGGAAATGGCCGGGCGCGAGTTTTGTAAGCGTTCCACCGGTCTTCTCGGACTTGCTGCTGAGGCCGAAGCGAAACAGACTGTTAGCGCTGCTGTCCTCATAGACCGAGAGATCGAGGATTGATTGCCCGCCAGTGAAGCTGACCCGGGCCTCGTGCAGCGGGATTACGTTCTGCTCGCCCGGGCTGAGCCATTCCAAGATGCCGCCCCAAAACCCTTGTAGTCCTCCCCAGGGCACCCAGTAGCGCGTCCAGCGTCCAGCCAGGTCGCTAGTGAAGGCCGCCGACTTACCTTTACCGTAACGCCACGAGGCGAGTAGCGGCGCGCGCCGATTGTTGCGCGGAATGATCAAATCGGCATAAGCGCCCCTTTTCACGTCGGTGTCCATATAGCCTAGCACCGCCGGATAGTTTCGCGTGCCGACTCCGGCGAGTAACTCCGATCCGCCGCTTTGCACCGGAATGAGCGGGCGATTATCCTGCGGCTCATCGCGGGGTTTGTCCTGCAATTGTTCGAGGACGATTTGCGGCAGCGTCGACGGGTCGATGGTGTGGTGGAATAAACCGCCGCCATATTGGCTTACCCGCTTCATGATTCTGACATCCGCTTCATTGCTGATGGCCACGGCGGAAACGATGATCTTGCTATCGTTTTTCATGCTGCCGACCAGGTCAACCAACTCCCCTTGGCTGCCGCGGGTAACACCGTCGCTGAGCAGAATGACATGCTTGCGTGACGCAGTGGAACGCTCAAGCTGGCGCCTGGCTTCCTGCAATGCCGGGAGAAAGTAGGTCTGACCGCCCGGTCTGAGCCTGTCGATTTGGCTATCAATGACTCCTCGTAGGTGCGTCATCGATTCCAAGTAGACCACGACGAACGGACTATCGTCGAAACCGACCACTCCCAACGAATCGATGTCTTTCAGCTGGCGCGCCACCGCCTTGGCGGCTTCCTTAGCGTAGAGGATGCGGTTGTCGTCGCGCATGCTGCCGGACTTGTCGATGACCAATATGACAGCACGATTTTTTTCCGGCTGTTTGGGCGGTTCCCTCGGTTCCACCGGCAGGATTTTTTCGATTGCCGTCTGGCGGTAGCTGGCAGGGGCGAAACTGGCGTCGGCGCCGAGCATGAGGAACGAACCGCCAGCTGCGACATGGCGCTCGATGCTGGCGAGGTAAGCGGCCGAAAAGCGCTCCCGCGGCACATCATTGAAAATCACGACTTTGTATCCCGCTGGTGCCGGCGCGCCATCGGCGCCATGAGAAATCACGTCGAAACCCTGGCGGCGGACGATCTCATCCAGATATCTGCCCGAACCGGCGGTGCCGTTGACGATTAAGACTTTCGCTTTTGTGCGCACGTTGACCCAGGCCAGCGCATGATTGTCGGCGGTGAACAGATCGGCAGCGGCGTCGACGGCGGTGAAGCTCGCCTGATAGGCGGTGAGCGCCCCCTCGGAAAGGTTGGCTTGGTAGCTAAAACTCTGGCTGCCTGAGCGTAACTTGAGGCGGTCGGTCCTGAATGGCCGGCCGTCGCGGGTCAGGGTCAGCACACCGTCGACGACGCGGTCATTCTGATTGTCCAAAGTGACTCTTAAATTGAGCAATTCACCGCTCATTCCTTGGTTGGGCGCGATCACTTTGGTCACCGCGACATTGGCGATGGCTAGCCGCTCGGCCGGCAGCATGGGATAAATTTTTATCCCGGCGGCGGCGGCGGCAGGCAGCAACCGCTCGACATTGCCGTCGGTTTCCCATCCGTCGGTAAACAGGAAGACCGAGCGCGGTGCTGCCGGCAGGGTGAGCAGTGAATGTAGAAGATTTTCCAGATTTGTTGTCTCCGGCTGGCTGGCGCTGGAGTCGCCGGTGAGCGCTGTTTTGAGATTGGCGCTTTCCTTGGCCGCGCCGCCGAAAGCATAGATGCGGTCGCTGTTGCCGGGCGCCAACGGTTTGGTGGCGCTTTCCATCCAGGAGCGCAGGCTCGCGGGCACGCTGCGCGAGACATCGTAGGCAAAGATCCGTTCTTCCTGGCGCGAACTTTGGCTCGTGATCTATGGCTCGGCAAGGGTGACGATCACCAGCCCGAAGACCGCCGTGCGCGCCAGCAACACCCACAAACGCCGGTCGCTCAGACGCAGCCATAGCACCGGCAGCAGGAGCAAAAGCCAAAGAAAATAGGGCCGGGCGAATTCCAGATTGGCGAATACGTTGCTCATGACCGTTGAGCCGCCCGGGACGGGCCGCGCCAGAATTTTATCGACGCCATACGCGGGCTCAAGAACCATTCGAGCAGCAGCAGCATTAACGACGCAATCAATAGATAGGGCCAAAAAGAAAACAGCAGCGAGGCGCTGCCGCTGCTCTGTTCGCCGCCGCCGATGGCGATGGGCGTTGCCGCGCGCAGGTCGGATTCACCGGGATCGAGCAAGTTGCGGGCGTACATTTCCACCGTGCCACCGCGGTTCAACTGGTAGATGCCCTGGAAAAAAGCCCCGCCAAAAAACCCCGCCCCCGGAGTTATCGCAAGGCTCTTGCCGCCCGGCAGAATAAGACGATCGCCGCTTTGCACTTTGCCGAGGAAGATCGCTTCGCCGGTGGCTTGGCTATTGCCGGCGCGGCTGGCGAAAAACCAGTCGAGGAGATTCAAGGTAAACACCGACATGGGCAGGTTGTCACGGCCCAAGTAGGGGAACGGATCGAAACCCAGAGTGAGGTAGCGCACGCCTTGCCGTTCGGTGGCGAATGCCAAGGGACCGGCAGCGCTGTCGATGACGATATCGCCGGCGGTTTGCGGTTTGAGCGGTCGCGCGTAGCTTGTCCGGAACAGATTAAAGTTGACGTAGCGTGTCAGCACATGCGGGGCGCGCCAGTTGGAGACCGTGACATTGTTCACCGGCACGCCAAGGTCAACCAATGAACTGTTCTCCGGCGGCAGAATGAACAGCGCAGCGGTGGCCGGCAGCGCCGCCGGCGCGGCGAAATGATAAATCTCCAGCCCGTAACCGGTGCGCTCGGTTTGGTCGTAGTCGCTCGGCGCGATGGTTTCGATGTGCACGCCGGGGATCGCTTTTAGGCTATCCAGCTCCCGTGGGCGCGGCGTAATTCCCAATATGCGCAGATTGCGCGACGCCGGCGCCACGGCGAAGCGCCGGTTGTCGAGGGGCAAAGCATCGCGGTTGGCGATCTCGGCCTCGTAGGCGGGACGATCGGCGAAACCCTCGAAGGCGACTGAGGCGGTCTTGCCGGCGCCGGCTACGACCTCGCGGCTCGCCAGCTCGGCGCCGTTGCCTTTCAAAACAATTTTCAATTTCTCATCGCGCTCGGAGTAGTTGGCGACCTCGACCCGCGCTTCCAAGCGCGCGTTGACGAGCGAGGAGCGCTGCACTTCCAAATGCGTCAGCGCGAAATTGGCGCGCGGCTGCCCCACCGTGATCACGCGTGCGGCGACGCTTTGACCGCGCGCCGGGTGGTCGGTGATCAAGTATATGCGTTCAAATTTCTGCTGGCGCGCCAGCTGCGGCAGCAAATTGCCGTAATCGGTGGGCGGCTCGGCCAAATCGTAAGGCATTTGGGCAGCGATGATTCCTGTCGCTTCGGCGGGCGCGAGCGGCGCGGCATGAATTTTTTCCAGCCTTGGGGTGGTCAGATAAAGATCGACTTTGCCGCCGGCGCCGAGTTGTCCGACAATCGCGCTGGCGCGTTCTTTGGCCAGCGCAAAGCGCGGCTTGCCGTCTTCCAGCGCTTGCATGCTCGCGGAATTATCCAAAATAATGGCGATGTTGGTCGGCCGGATCGAAAACACCGGTTCGCTCACGGCGACGATCAACAAGGCCAGCAATAACAGTTGGAGAAAAAATATCGGCGGCAAGTTGACCCGTCCCCAAGGTTTTGCACTGGCCGCTTCACCGCTTTCCAGAAACAGCAGCAAGCTCGAGAACGCTATCCGCTTGGGTTTGCGCCGGATCAAGTAAGGGATGAGCAGCAGCGGCAGCGCCAGCAGACCGAACAGGCCGGTGGGGTTGAGAAACTCCATTGGCTCACTTGAACAGGCCGATGGCCGGCAGCGTCGCGAAGACAAACTCGCCTAAATCACGATCCGTGACATAGAGCGAATAATGAATGCCGCTTTGATGGCAGAAACTGCGCAGTTCGGCGTTGTGACGCGCCAGCTTGGCTTGATAATCGCTGCGGGCATCGGCGCTCCACCGGTATTTGATCTCTTGCTCGGTTTCGCTATCGACCAAGGCCAAACTGCCGTTGGGAAAGCGCGGATCGACTTCTTGGCGCGACAGGATTTGAATGGCGGCGATGTCGAGATTGAAGGCGCGCAGCAGATTCAAGCCGGCCTGATAGGCCTTCGCCGGCATTAAAAAGTCGGAGATCAAGATCGCTTTGCCCGGCCGGCGCAAGGTCTTTAAATGATCGCCCAGCGCGGGCGCCAATTGCAGCGCCCCTCCCGGGGTAGCGGCAGCGGCGAAGTTGACGCAGTCGGTCATGCGCCGCCGGCCGCGGTAGAAAGGCGAGGCCTTAAGACCGTTCTGCTCCTGGAGCAAGTGCAGTTTGACATGGTCGTGGTTGGCCAAAATGATATAGCCCAGCGCCAGCGCGACGTGAGTCGCCGGCAAATACTTCAATTCCCGCGACGGATAGCCCATCGACGCGCTGGCGTCGATGAAGACATAGGCGAATAGGTCGACTTCCTCGCGAAACAGTTTGACGTAAAGCTTATCACTGCGCGCGTAGATCCCCCAGTCGAGATAGCGCAAGTCGTCGCCGGGCGTGTAACGGCGGTAGTCGGCAAACTCCAAACTGGTGCCGCGCCGCGGCGACGAGTAGCTGCCGGGGTGGCTGCCGAGAAATTCCTTGCGCGTGCGCAGGCGCAAAGTTTCCAGCTGAGTTAGAAAGTGCGGTGTGAAGGGGCTGGGCAGCATTTTCTATGACCAGTTTACTCGACATAGGGGATGGGGTCGACTGCGCCGGCTTCGATAAATCCTTTGACGCGCAGCTGGCAGCTATCGCATCGGCCACAGGCGCGGCCATCCTTGCCGGGATCGTAACAGCTCCAAGTGAGGCCATAGTCGACGCCCAGTTCGATGCCTTTGGCGATGATGGCGGCCTTTGTCATATGCAACAGCGGCGCATGAATTTTCAACCGGCTCCTGCCTTCGACTCCCGCTTTGGTGGCGAGATTGGCCATGTCCTCAAAGGCGCGGATATATTCTTCGCGGCAGTCGGGGTAGCCGCTGTAGTCGAGCTGATTTGCGCCAAAGAAAACATCATTGGCGCCAAGGCGTTCGGCCAGGGCGAGGCCGAACGACAAAAAGATCGTGTTGCGCGCCGGCACGTAGGTCACCGGAATGCCATGGGAGATTTCCGCTGCGCTGCGGTTTTTGGGAATCTCAATTTGATCCGTAAGCGCTGATCCGCCGATGGCGCGCAGGTCGAAATCGATCACCAGGTGGCTTCTGGCATTCAAGAAGTTAGCCACGCGGCTTGCCGCTTCGAGCTCGCAAGCGTGACGCTGGCCATAGCGGAAGCTGAGCGCATGGATCGCGAAGCCGGCTTGTTGGGCAATGGCCGCTGCGGTCGCCGAATCGACGCCGCCACTAAGCAAAACGACGGCAGGTTTGCCAGACATGGGTCACGACGGTGGAACTTTGCTGCCTTCCATGGGGTAGCGCTTCTGATGCCAGCCGACGATGCCTTCGTTGAGCACTTTCATATTGCGATAGCCGTTTTCGTGGAGAATGCCATAGGCCAGACTGGCCAGGTGATGAGGGCACGCTCAATAGAGCACCAGCGGGCGGTCGCGCGGGATGCTCTTCAAGTATTCCTTAAACTCCGCCAGCGGCGCTGACTGGGCGCCCAGGATATGCACTTCGTCGAATTCTGCTTTCGTCCGGACATCGATCAACATCGGCTTGGCGCCGGCTTTGATGTCGGCAATCAATTGATCTATTCCGACGAACTCAGGCGTGACATCGGCGGGCAGAGTCTGTTGGGCGAACTCGGGGTATTTGGATGGATCGGCATGGGCGCCGGGCGCGGCCAGTAAACTCAAGCCCAGCGTGAGTGTGGCGACGCTCATGTATAGATGCCGTGCGATGCCTGTCATGGTTTAGTCCCTGGGGGAGCGTATTGGGTTAATTGCGCTAAGGTGTCCAAGGATTGGACGCCGGTGGTGCGCTGGCCGTTGATAATCCAGGTTGGATAACTCTGAATATCTTTCGCCTTGCAAACCGCCGCTTGCGGTGCCTGCGGGCCGCCGGGACTGCATTCGACATAAGGGATGCGTTTGCCCGAGCTGCCGAATAATTTCTTTTGGTCTTGGCAATGTGGACACCAGGACGCGCCGTAAAACTTCGCGTCGGATTTAACAAGATGTTCGGCTAATCCTTTGACCCAGGGGTCTTCGGGGCCGGGGGCATTGCCCCAGTAACCGGCAAAGTATAAGTGCAGCGCGACGACGATCGCAGCGCCGGCGCCGGCGCTCTTGCCCAACCATGGCCCCCAGGAAAAGTTCGCCAAACCTGCCGGCTTTTGCAGCGTGGTCATGATGAAGATAACCGCCATGAGGCCGAGCGACGTGAGGCAGTAGGGACAAGCGGCGTTGAGCTCGAAAAATGAAATCGAAGTTAAGTATAGGCTAAAGAGCAAACCAAAAAGCGAAATCACCCAAGCCCAGCGCCATTGATTGTCGGCGTAACGGTTCCAAGCGACTGCGGCGAGCAAGCCGTAGGTTAAAAATCCCCATAACGAAGTCGGCATGCCGAACAACGTCGACCATTTGCTGTTCAACACGATATCGCAGGCGCTGCCCTCGACACAGAAGGCGACGAGCTTTTCCGCCCAGGCGGTGTAAGTGAGATAGGCGGATAAGATCATGCCCAACGCCGCCAGGACGAAGAGCGGCCAGTTGGGACCGTCGCGCAAAAGCGCTTTCGCCGGTGGTTTGCCTTTGGAATTCTTCTTGTCGCTAGCCATCGATCATCCTTTCAACAAGGTCTCTATGTCGTTTCTCAGCCGCGCCAATCCATCCATCGCGCGGCTGTCGTAGTAGCCGCGGATTTGCGCTTGCCCGTCGACTAACACGAAGCGCGGGCTGTGCGGGATCATGCCATTGGTCTCGCCGCTATCAGGAAGCGCCGCGACGCTCAAGTGAAAGCCGTCGCGCATGAGCTTGATGACCTGATCCCGCTGCCCGGTGAGAAAGAACCAGCGTTGCCGATCGGCGTCATGTTTGTCGGCGTAGGCGCTCAAAACCGGCGGCGTATCCCGTTCCGGGTCGACGCTGACGGAAACGAATTGGACGTTAGGCTTCGCCGCGAACTCTTTTTGCAGCTTGGCCATGGCCGCCGTCTGCAACGGGCAGGTGTCGGTGCAGGTCGTGTAAATAAAATCGGCGTTGCAAATCTTGCCGCGCAGGCGGCCGAGATTCACCTCACTGCCGCTGCGCTCGGTCAATCCGAAGTCCGGCACGGTGCCATATTGCTTCAACTCGCTGTCGCCAGGCCGGTCCACCAAAGCGACCCGCGGCGGCGGTCCGAGTGTCAGCCACAGCACCGTGCCGAGGATCACGCCCATGCCGATGACAGCGGCGCCGAGCATGAAAAAGCGCATTTTAGGATCGTTCATTGGTAAAGGCCAATTACCGACAACGGATTTTATCGGTTAATTGGGCAATTGTGTAGAGCGGCCAGGGTAAATCATGGTGTACGGAGCTATGGCTAGAGAGGGTGCCCACAGACGACACTCAACCCGGCGGAATCTTCTCGACCAGCTTCCCATTCATGAAAAGCTCGTAGCCTCTCAGTGACAGCTCATAACCCCGCGGCGGGTGGTCGGACATGTCACTGACGACCAAATCCAGAATCAGCAGTGTCTCGGTGTTGGGCCGAACTTCGTAGGCGAGTTTGAACGGGCCGATGGTATTTTTCACCGGCGCTTTGCGCTGGGCTTTCTTCAATATCCCTACGGTGCTTTTGATTTTTAGATTAAAGGCGTCGAAGGCCCCGGCGTCCATGGGGGCGCGGAAGACTTGGGCGGTTTTCTTGCCGACGTACTGGGTCAGATCGATAGGTTGCGAAGTGACGGCGAGGTCTTTCCAGCCGGTCTGCCAGATCTTCAGACCGGGCTTTGGGCTGACGGCGATCTTGTCTATGGTGACAATGAGTTTGTCAAAATCGCCGATGGCATCGCGATGATCTTTGATTTGCACTTCCAAAATTCCTTGTCGACCTTCGGCGGCGCGCGCGTCAACCGATGCGCCGACGAGCAACAGCATTGCGATCAGGATTTTTCGGATTGGAGCCATTTGATATCTTTCAGGACTTCTTTGACGAGCCACTTGTCGCCGTAGTAGTCGACGCGCCGGTTCCCCCTGGCATCGATCAGGGTTGTCAGGTTGGTGTGCTGGATCCGGCCGTTGCCGTGGTCTTTGACGTTGACGCCGAAGTTTTTCCAGACTTCGGCGAGAGTTTTTTGCGGCCCGGTGAGGAAGTGCCAGTGCTTGACATCGGCTTTGAATGCTTGCGCATAGGCCTTCATCTTCGCCGGCGTGTCGCGTTTGGGGTCGGTGCTGATGCTGAGCAGCAAATAGTTCTCCCGCTTCTCTTCGTTGA
>Ga0075342_1000164_pt1 | contig 11532 bp, 8 predicted proteins | sample RushOxbow_ThreeS_3_FD_120085 | JGI IMG/M metagenome (GOLD analysis project Ga0075342, IMG submission 120085) | Natural and restored wetland microbial communities from the San Francisco Bay, California, USA, that impact long-term carbon... | ecosystem: Environmental > Terrestrial > Soil > Wetlands...
AGGGCGGCTTTTTCCACCTGCCCAACCGCGAGACCTACAACAGTCTGGCGTTCAACACGACATCGGTTCCGGCGGCGAATGCGCCGCGCAGCCTGAAAGATCTCGCCGATCCCCGATGGAAGGGCAAGATGGCGATCACCAGCACCACCACCGGCGCCCGCTGGGTCGGCAATGTGTTGGAGTCCCAGGGACGGGAGTTCCTCGACAAGCTCGCCGAGCAAGATATCAGCGTTCAAGACATGGCGCCGGCGGCTTTGATCAACCTAGTCGTCTCCGGCGAGATACCGCTGGCGCCGACGATCTTCGATGCCAATGTCACCTTGGCCAAGCGGAAGGGCGCGCCGGTGGAATGGCGACCCTTGGAACCGGTGGTGACCACCGTCGGCTCGGCGGCGCTGTTGGCCAAATCCGCCAACCCGCACGCGGCGCTGCTTTTCATCGATTACTTGCTTTCCAAAGAAGGCCAGCAACTGATCATGAAGGGCGGCCTTTGGTCGCCCCGCGAAGATGTCGGCTCGGTCGAGCAGAAGTTCAGGAAAAACTATTTGGACGATAAGTACTCTTCGGAAGAAATGGAAATAAAACTCGGCCAGTGGGAAAACTTGTTGCGCCAGCTGTTTTTGCGCCGCCGATAAGTCCAAGCCAATCCGTTCATTCCGACTGAGAAGCGCCGCTGCAAGGGGAATGATTCCCATTGACAAGGCGCAGCTTGGCCCATAGCATCGGCCAACGATTCCGCAAAGAAGGGTTCTGCCATGTCGATAAAACTTGCTTTCGCGCTGTTAGTTCTTTTGCTGTCGCCGGGGGCTTTCGCCGCCAGCGCGCCATCGACCGTCGCCCAGATCGCCCTCTATCAAGGCGCCGATCGGGAAAACATTCTTACTGAAGGCGCCAAGCGCGAGGGCCAGGTTACTTTTTACAACTCGCACACCTGGTTTCGCACTTTCGTGAAGGATTTCGAAAAGAAATATCCGTTCGTAAAAGTCGCCGAGTGGCGCAATGATTCGAAGAATCTCATGCGGCGCGTGATGGAGGAAGCGAAGTCCGGGCGGAGCCTGGTCGATGTCGTCGAAACAACTTCCGAGGCGATGGGCATACTCAGGCGGGACGGCATGCTGCAAGAATACTTTTCGCCGGAGGCGCGGTCCTTTCCCGACGACGTGAAGTCGAAAGGCAAGAATGGCTTTCACTACATTGGCGACCGCGAGACCTACATCGGCTTGGGCTTCAACACCAATTTGATACCTCACGCCGAAGCACCCAAATCTCTGCGCGATCTGCTCAATCCTAAATGGAAAGGCAAGATGTCCATTGTGACCAGCTCCACCGGGACGCGCTGGATCGGCAATGCTCTGGACGCCATGGGGCGCGAGTTCGTCGAAAAGTTCGCCGAGCAGGATGTGCGCTTGCAGAACATGTCCGGTGCGGCGCTGTCCGGTTTGGTCGTTACCGGTGAAATCCCGTTGTCACCGACCATCTTCGATGCCAATGTCAGCGTGCATAGAAAAAAGAATGCGCCCATCGATTGGCGCCCGTTGGAGCCGGTGGTTACCAACGTCGGCTATTCAGGCATTTCGGCAAAGGCGACCAACCCCTATGCGGCCATGCTGCTGCTGGACTTCATGCATTCCAAAGAAGGCCAGCAGCTGATCATGCAGGGCGGCCTGTGGTCGCCGCGCGACGATATCGGCACGGTGGATCAGCGTTTCAAGAAGAGCTATCTCGATGAGAGGTACTCCCTCGAGGAATTGGAAATTAAATACGACCAGTGGGAGCAATTGATCCGCCGGCTGTTCGGACAAAGAAAATAACCGCTGTCAACGGCAAATTTGATTAAGGAGATAATTCATGAAATCGCGACCGCTGCCCTATCCCAATACAATTCTATACAACGGGACAATCCGCACATTCCAAACCGAAACCTCCATCTGCGACGCCCTTGCCTGTTCCGGGTCGCGCATCGTCGCCACCGGAAAATTCGAGGACATTCGCCGCTCCGCCGGTCCCGACACCGAGATGATTGATCTCAAGGGACGCACGGCGATTCCTGGTCTCACCGACACCCATGTGCACCTCTCGGAAAAAGGCACGGCGGAGATGGAGCTGGTCGACTGCCGCGACTTCTATGTCGAAGTGAATTCCGTTTCGGATATTTTGCAGCGTCTCGCCAACGCCGCGGCCAGCGCCCCAAAGGGGTCATGGCTGGTGGCGCATGGCAGTCCGATGCAGGATTTTCGCATTCACGATCATCGTTTCCCCGACAAGCACGATCTCGACCGCGCCGTGCCGGACCACCCGGTGTCGATCTCGTTCGGCGCCCATGTCACCATCGGCAATTCGTTGGCGCTCGCCGCAGCAAAAATCACCCGCGACACGCGGGACCCCGCCGGCGGCCATATCAAGCATGATCCGCAGTCAGGCGAACCCACCGGCGAACTCCACGAACGGGCGCAGCTCATTCTCAGAAAGGTCGCGCCGGAGTTTAACTATTTACAGTTGAAAGACGGCATCGTCTTCGCGCTCAACCAATGTCTTCAACGCGGCGTCACCACCGTCCATGACATCGTGCGCTACGCCGAGCCGGTGCGCGCCTACCAGGAACTGTATAAAGAAGGCCGCATGAACGCCCGTGTCAGCATATTGCCGCGCGTCATTGAGTCGATGATCGAAACCAAGGCCCTAACCGATCTCGGTCTGATCACCGGCTTCGGCAACGAATGGCTGCGCATCGGCGGCGTCAAAATGAGCATCGACGGCGGCATCACCGGCCGCAACGCCTGTTTTCACGAGCCCTATGAAAACGACGAGCATAACCACGGAATCATCAGAATCCAGCAGGATGAATTGAATCACACCGTGCAGGTTTGCCACGACGCCGGGCTGCGCTGCTGTGTTCACGCCATCGGCGACAAAGCTTTTGACATGGCGCTCGACGCCTACGAAAACGCCATCGAACATTCGCCGCGCAAAGATCATCGGCATAGAATCGAGCATATGGGCAACTGGCTCGCCACGCCAAAATTGATCGGCCGGATGGTCCGCTCGGGCATCGTCGCCGTGCCGAATATAGCCTTTGCCTATTACATCGGCGATGCGATTCTCGATTGCGTCGGCGAGCGGCGCTTGACCAAAGCTTTCCCGTTTCACACCCTTTTGAAAAACGGCGTCATCATGTCCGGCGGCTCCGACTCGCCGGGCTACTGGCCGGTGGACCCGCTGCGCGACATCGCCACCGCAGCGTCGCGCAAAATGCGCTGGGGCGAAGTGTGGATTCCCGAGGAAAAAATCACCGTCGCCGAAGCCTTCGCCATGCATACGACCACGGCGTCCTGGGTCGGCTTTGAAGAAAACGACAAAGGCACCCTCGAAGTCGGCAAGCTCGCCGATATCGCCGTCCTGGCCGAAGATCCGTTCGCGGTTCAGCCTGAGAAAATTCGCGAGTTAAAGGTGGAGATGACGATGGTCGGCGGTGAAGTGAAGTACCAAGCCTAGACAGCGATATCCGAACGCAAGAAAGGGCGGCCGTGGGTAGTGGTTCAGTTTGAGTCGGGCGGATGTTTTCAGCCTGAGAGAGATTTTTCGCTTCGCTCGAAATGACAGCAGAAGAGTCGCCTTGTTATCTCGAACGAAGTGAGAGATCTCGATCTGACTGAACCACTACCCGGCCGTTGGGCTGGCCTTTTTTAGCGACAGTAGAATTCTGGCAATCCCCGGAATTAACTATTGGCCTTGCCGACGCTGACAAAGGGGCGGTGTCCCTGGCGCTCCGAGGCCAGGTTTATTTTCTTTCGCTGCTTGTAGATGTGGATGCACAACTCTTCGATAACCGCCAATTGTGACTCAACCTGCTCCCGGCCTGCCTGACTCGCTTCCCACTGCACGGTGATCGATTGAATCTTGTCCGATTGGTCTTGCCACGAAACCCGCACCAGCCGCCCACGCATGCGGTCGACATAGTTGCCGGCCAGCCGCAGAACTTGCGGTAGACTCAGCATGTTGGGCGGGCTCGAGAATGGCTTACGGTTGGCGCGCTTTTCCGCCTCGAGCTTCAGCACGTCTTCTGGCGTAAAATGTTTTTCCAGGTCCATCGCCATCGATGTCCCCTTGTTCCACGCCTGAAGGACGTAGTCATCGTTGTGAGTTTTGACTTCCAGCGCCTTGAGTTCCATGCCGTCGAGAAACTGGCCGAAACAACGCAAAGTCGAACCATAACGCATCCTAGCCGGCGCCGCCGGTACCACGTTGAGAACTCCTGTTGCCATGGGCAGAAACGAGGAGCAACGGGCATGCCAAGGAATGGTGCGAAGGATTCTCTAATTTTCAAAGAATCGTTGTTGCCAACGTGCAATTTTGTGCGAACGGCAAACATTCTCGTCGGCAGGCGAAATATTTTAGCCACCCCATCGGGGGCCAAGACGCGGCTCCATGAACGATGCTAACACCATCATGAATGGACAATCGCTGTGCATTGCGGCGGTTCAAACGATCTTCATCGTTCCGGCAAGTATCTTCTCATCCGGCCGGGGCTTCCAGCCGACGTTGCGCGCCGTGCCGTAGATCTCGGCCAGCGTGTAAAGCGGCACGAACGGGACATCCTCCATCAAGATGCGCCCGGCCTGGTGCAGCAAGGCGACACGTTTTTTGGAATCACCGGTGCGCTGCTCCTCGTCGATAATTTTATCGAACTCGGGATTCTTGTATTGAATGCGCGGGCTCACGCCGGAGCGATAGTATTGGTCGTAGACAGTATCGGCGTCGGTGGCCGGCCGGCCGACATAGTAAAAGGGCGACTTGCCGCCGTTCACCCACTCCTTGCCCCAGAAGACCGCGAACTCCTGCGACACCAGGTCAACTTTGATGCCGATCTTGGCAAGCTGGTCGGCAATCACTTGGCAGACTTCTCTGGCTTTCGGATAACGGTCCGGTGAAAAGTAGAGTTTCACCTCCAGGCCATTGGGAAATCCCGCCTTGTCGAGGAGTTCTTTACCCTTTTTCACATCCACGGGGTAGCGTTTGATCTTGGGATCGAAACCGATCACCTTCGAACCCATCGGCCCATTCATCACATAGCCATTGCCTTCGTAAATATGTTTGATGATCGTCGTCGGATCGACGGCGTAGTTGATCGCTTGTCGAACCAATTTATTGTCGAAGGGTTTGTGGGTCACGTTCATGGCGAGGAAATACATCCGCTGGCCTTCGACCCTTTCCGATTTAACCCTGGGATGCTTGGCGAAGCGTGACAACTCTTCCACCGGCACGTTATTGATCACATCGCCCTGTCCGGCCAGTAATCCAGCCACGCGGCCAGCGTCCTCGCGAACTCGGCGAATCACGATCTCTTTGACCGCCGCCTTCGTGCCCCAATAATTGTCATGGCGGGTCATGACTAAATTACCGTCGCGCTGCCAACTGACGAAGCGGTACGGCCCCGTGCCCACCGGCTTCTGTTCGCCCGGCTCACCCCCCTGTGCTTCGGTGGCGCTTTTGCTGATGACAAAGCGATTCTCGAGCCGGTCGAGAAACACCGCATTGGGCGCTTCAGTGACAAAGGCCAGGGTATGATCGTCGAGCGCTTGCATCTCGACCAAATCGCGAAAGTTTTCTTTTTGCAGGCTTTGCTTGTCGTTTTTCACCCGGTTAAATGAGTAAATCACATCAGCGGCGGTAAACCGGCTGCCGTCGTGGAAGCGCACGTTCTTGCGCAGTTTGAAGATCCACTTTTTGCCCTGAAACTCCCAGGACTCGGCAAGCACGCCGAAGTAACTGCGCTTGGCGAAATCGACGTCGACCAGCGGCTCGATCATGTTGTACCACATGCCGTACTGCGGCCCGGAGCTGTACGCGTATGGATGCAGATTATCGAGGGCGACGCTGCTGAGGATCGTCAACCGCTCCCTCGATGCCGACCAGCTCGATCCTCGCGAGGCGATGCCCGCCAGAGTGCCGGCACCAACCGACATGCCGTATTTAATAAATCGACGGCGATCGGGATTACTGACACTTCGAGTCATGAGTCTCTCCTTCTGCTGCGCTGGCCGGCACTAACGAATTGTCATATCGGCATAAACCAGTTTCTCATCGGGCCGCGCTTTCCAGTTGATGTTGCGGGCGACACCGTAGATCTCCGCCAGGGTGTATAGCGGACAGAACGGCACATCTTCCATGAGAATCCGTCCGAGCTGATGCAGAATGGCAAGGCGCTTTTTTGGATCGGGCGTCTTTTGCTCCTCATCGACCAGTTTATCGAACTCGGGATTCTTGTACTGAATGCGCGGGCTCACGCCCGAGCGATAGTACTGATCGTACACCGTGTCGGCGTCCGCCGCCGGCCGGCCGACATAGTAGAAGCCCAGCTTGCCGCCATTCACCCCTTCTTTGCCCCAGAAAATGACGAACTCCTGGGAGACCAATTCCGCCTTGATGCCGACTTTGGCCAGCTGGTCGGCGATCACCTGACAGACTTCTTTCGCCTTGGGATAGCGATCCGGTGAGAAATAGAGCTTGGTTTCCAAGCCGTTCGGAAAACCCGCTTTGGTCAAAAGCTCCTTGCCCTTGTTGATGTCCACGGGATAGCGTTTGATTTTCGGATCGAAGCCGATCACGTTGGAACCCATCGGCCCGTTCATGACGTAACCGTTGCCCTCGTAAATATGCTTGATAATGACCGTCGGATCGATCGCGTAGTTGATCGCCTGGCGGACCAATTTGTTGTCGAACGGCTTATGAGTCACGTTCATGGCGAGGAAGTACATGCGCACGCCTTCGACCTTCTCGGCGCGAATGCGCGGATGATTGTTGAAGCGCGACAGTTCCTCCACCGGGACGTTGTTGGCGACATCGCCCTGACCGGCGAGCAGCCCTGCGACTCTTGCCGAGTCCTCTTTGACGCGGCGCAAGACTATCTCTCGAATCGACGGTTTGGCGCCCCAGTAGCTATCGTTGCGCACCATGACCAGATTGCCGTCGCGCTGCCAGCTTTGGAACCGATACGGGCCCGTGCCCACGGGTTTCAGCTCGGCCTGATTACCTTGCGCTTCCATGCCGGTCTTGGAAAGGATGAATCGGTTCTGCAAACGGTCAAGCATCAAAACCACCGGTTGCTCGGTGGTGATGATCACGGTGTGATCGTCTGCCGCTTGAACCTCGACAAAGTCGCGGAAATTTTCTTTTTGCAGGCTTTGCTTGTCGTTCTTCATCCGGTTGATCGAGTAGACCACGTCTTTGGCGGTGAACGGGCTGGTGTCGTGGAAGCGCACGTTCTTGCGCAGCTTGATCACCCAGCGTTTCCCTTGATATTCCCAGGACTCGGCAAGCACGCCGTAATAAGTCTTCTTGGCGTAATCGACCTCCACCAAAGGCTCGATCATGTTGTTCCAAATGCCGTACTGCGGGCTCGAGCTATGGGCGTAAGGATGAAGGGTGTCGAGACCGATGCTGCTCAACGCGGTCAGCCGGTCGCGCGACGCGGCATAGCTCATTTTGACGATGGACCCGCCCAAGAGCGCGCTCACACCAGCGGCACCGCTATGTTTGAGAAATGTTCGCCGATCAATTTTTCCGTTGCTCATGGCTCCCCCTCAGGCTAATTCCGAGACACCGTTCAACCATTCGTCGCACACTTACTATTTAATTTGCATGTCCGCACCCAAGATCTTTTCGTCGGGCCGTTTTTTCCAAACCAGGTTTTTCGCCGCGCCGTAAATATCAGCGAGGTTGTAAAGAGGTATGAACGTCGCTTCGTCCATGATGATCTTGCCGGCCTGATGCAACAGAGGAATTCGCTTTTTTGGGTCCGGCGTCAGTTGCTGCTCTTCGATGATTTTGTCGAGCTGTGGATTGCTATAATTAGTTCTCTTGGTCGTGCCAGTGCGAAAATATTGATCGTACAGCGTATCGGCGTCGGTGAGCGTGCCGCGTCCGATATAGTAGAAAGGCAGTCCGCCCCCATTGACACCCTGCTTGCCCCAGAACAGCGCCCATTCCTGCGAAATCAACTCGACGCGAAAACCGCTCTTGACCATCTGAGCCGCGACAACCTGGCATACCTCGCGGTCTTTCGGATAACGCCCGGCAGAATAATAAAGCTGGATATCACAGCCGTTCGGGAAACCCGCCTTAGCCAGCAGATCTTTGGCCCTTTTCGGGTCGTAGGGGTAACGTTTCAACTTGGGATCGGCGCCGATTACGTTGGACCCCACCGGACCGTTGCATGGATACCCGACGCCGTCGAAAATATTTCTTACGATCGCCGGCGCATCGACGCTATAGTTGGCCGCTTGGCGCACCAACTTATTATCCCACGGCTTGTGCGCCACGTTGAAGGCGAGAAAAAACATTCTCAGCCCTTCCACCTTGTCGATCCGCACGCGCGGATGCTTCTCCAAGCGCGCGACTTCATGCACCGGCACGTTGTTGATGAAATCCGCCTGGCCGGCCTCCAACGCGGCTAGACGCGCTGCATCCTCGGTCACCTTGCGGAAAATCACTTCCTTGATCGCCGCTTTGGCGCCCCAATAGTCGTCGTTACGGGTGAATACCATGTTGCCGCCGCGCTGGTAGCTGACAAATTTGTAAGGGCCGGTGCCGATCGGATTGTCGTAGAGTTTGTCGCCAAACTTATCGCCAGCGACTTTGCTGAGAATAAAGCGGTTTTCAAGGCGATCGAGGAAAATAGCCAGCGGGTTCTTGGTGACAAAAACCACGGTCAAATCATCGGGTGTCTGGATTTCCGTCACGTCTTTGAAGTTCGGCGCCTGTAAGCTGCCGCCCTTGACGTCGCGCATCTTCTCGACCGAAAAGGCCACATCCTTCGAAGTCAACGGCGCGCCATTGTGAAATTTAACGCCTTTTCTAAGTTTGAAGACCCACTTATTGCCTTGAAACTGCCAGGATTCGGCAAGGACCCCGACAAACTCTTTCTTGGCATAGTCAAGCTCGATGAGCGGTTCGATCACATGCTGCCAGTTTCCGTATATCGGGCTTGAGCTGTGATTGTAGGGATGGATCGAGTCGGCAACACTGCTGTGATAAATCGTCACGCGATCGCGCGATGCCGCGAAGGCATGGCGCAAAAGATACGGCGCCGCCAATGCGCCCGCGCCGAGAGTTGCGCTGCTCTTGAGAAATTTCCGCCGGCTCACGCCGGTTGCACTTTTTGCCATTTGTCCTCCCGAAAGCGTAATAGGTCGCTATCTTTGTCGTCTCAATTTCGGATCGAAAATATCGCGCAAACCGTCGCCCAGCAAGTTGATCCCGAACACCGTGATAAAAATCGCCAGACCAGGGAAAATCGTCAACCAAGGGGCCCGGTTGATGTAACTGCGCCCTTCGCTCAACATCGATCCCCAAGTCGGTATATGCACCGGCACGCCGAGGCCGAGAAAGCTCAAGCTGGCTTCGGTGATAATTACGATGGCCATCCCGAAGGTCGCGATCACCGTGACACTGGCGAGGGTATTGGGCACGACATGGCGAAAGAGCACGTATCCATCTCTTCCGCCCAGCGCCTTGGCGGCCGTTACGAAATCGCGCTCCTTGATCGAAAGCACCTCGCCGCGCACGACGCGGCAATACTGCACCCATCGACTCAACATCAACGCCATGATGAGATTGCCGACTCCTTGGCCGAGAAACGCCATGATCGCGATCGCGATCAGCAAGAATGGGAAGGCGAGAAAAATCTCTGATATCTTGCTCACGACCTCATCGGTCGTGCGGCCAAAATAGCCGGCGACGGCGCCGAGAGTGCAGCCGAGTAAGCCGGCGAAGATTACGGTGGCGGCGCCCACCATCAAGGAAATCCGTGAACCATAGATGATGCGGCTGAGCATATCCCTGCCGAGATTGTCCGTGCCAAGAAAATAAGCGGCCGAGCCGTTGTCCGACCAACGCGGGGGGCGCAGGCGGTCTTCCAATGTCTGCGCCTGAGGATCGCGCGGCGCCAGCAGCGGCGCGGCAATACCGCAGAGAAAGAGCACCATCAATATGGCACCCCCCACCCAGATTTTGAGATAGCGCATTGACAGCATCAGTATGTGATCCTCGGATCGATCCAGCTATAGAGTAAATCAACCAGCAAATTTACTGCAAAATAAGTGACGGCGAACATCAATATCAAGACCTGAGTGAGTTTGTAGTCGCGCGCCGAAATGGACTGGATCAGAAGATCGCCGATGCCGGGAAAGGAGAAAACCGTTTCCGTAACTACGGAACCGCTCAACAATGCGCCCAGCTGCAGGCCGAGGATGGTCACGATCGTGATCAACGAATTGCGGAGAATATGGCGCCAGATAACATCCTTCTCGCTCAAGCCCTTGGCGCGCGCCGTCGTGACGTAGTCCTGGCGCATGACCTCAAGTACGCTTGACCGCGAGATGCGCGTGACGATGGCCGCGAGCGACGATCCCAAGGTAACCGCTGGCATCAACAGATGTTGCAAGGCGCTTCGGAAGCCGGAAAAGTTGCCCGCCAGCAGGCTATCAACGAGATAGAGTCCGGTAATCGATTGGAACTCGATACCGTACTCGATGCGGCCAGCAACCGGCAACAAATTTAATTGACCGCCGAGGAAATAAATCATCATGATACCGAGCCAGAAGTTCGGCAGGGACACTCCGATAAGAGCGACGCTCATGCCCGCGTGGTCCAGTAAAGAATTGTGCTTGATCGCGGAATAAACGCCCAGCGGCACGGCAATCAATATCGCAACCACCAAACTAGCGAACGCCAGTTCGAGGGTGGCCGGCAAGCGCTCGACCACCAGTTTCATGACCGGTTCGTTAAACTTGAGCGATCGTCCGAAGTCACCGGTCACCGCGCGGGACAGGAAATCCCAGTACTGCGCCAGCAGCGGCTTGTCCAAACCCCACTCGCGACGCGTGCGCTCAATATCGGCCGGCGTGGCGTCATCTCCTAAAAGCAGAGTCACCGGATCGCCCGGCGCAAGATGCATCAGGATAAAGATCAAAAATGAAATCCCCAGAATCACCGGGATCGCGCTGATAAACCTGCGGGCGAGCTTTCTCATATGGATTGGCTTCTAGCGAAACTACGGAATGCAATCATCGCTACCAACTCTGCGTTACAAAAGTCTAATGCCCGAGCTGTCCGAACGAACGGTCCAAGACCGCCAGCGCGTGATCGACCTCGTCTTTATTGACGTTCAACGACGGCGCCACTCGGATCACGTTGCCGTAGGTGCCGCCCTTGCCGAGCAAAAGACCGTTGTTTTTGGTCAATTCCATCAACCGCTTGGTGCTGTCGGCATCGGGTTTCTTTTGCTCGCCGACGAGTTCCATGCCTTGCATCAAACCCATGCCGCGCACATCGCCGATCAGCGGATACTTGGCCTTCAAGGCATCCAACCCCTCGCGCAAACGGTTGCCCATGACCCGCGCGTTCTCGACGAGGTTTTCCTCTTCGATGACATTGATCGTCGCGTGCGCTGCCGTGCAGGTCACCGGGTTGCCGCCGAAAGTCGAGATCGTGTTGCCCTTCATGCTGTCGGCGACTTCCGGTGTCGCGATGGTC
>Ga0075342_1000165_pt1 | contig 11528 bp, 7 predicted proteins | sample RushOxbow_ThreeS_3_FD_120085 | JGI IMG/M metagenome (GOLD analysis project Ga0075342, IMG submission 120085) | Natural and restored wetland microbial communities from the San Francisco Bay, California, USA, that impact long-term carbon... | ecosystem: Environmental > Terrestrial > Soil > Wetlands...
GTTCTGTTGAAGACTGTGCGTCGAAGAAAATGATAAATGAAGCGGCCACTTTCGTTTACCGAAAGCGGCTCTTATCGCTACTTAAAATTGTTCGACAGCTGATTTACAACATGTCGAAAACTCACCCGGTCGTCACCTGTCGGGAAGGCAGTCATCCGGGAATCAAGCCTGCGTGAGCGGCGCGCCGCCGCTCTTCGGACCATCCTCCCCAATGCTTATATTACGGTCGAATAAATGCACACGAACCCGAAAGTGTTCCGACAATGAACAAAGCTGACAGGACCGACCAGAAGGAAGAGGGCAAGATTGCAGCCTCGGAGGCCGAGTGGCGCCAAAAGCTTACGCGCGAGCAGTTCAATGTCACACGCAAGCACGGCACCGAGCGGGCCTTTAGCCATCCCTACCACCAGGAAAAGCGCGCCGGGATGTACAAATGTGTCTGCTGCGGCGCCCCGCTGTTTAGCTCCGAGACCAAATATGACTCGGGCACCGGCTGGCCGAGCTTCTTTGCGCCGGCAGGAGAACAGGCGATCGCCGAACGTGAGGACCGGTCGTTCTTCATGCGCCGCACCGAGGTTCGTTGCGCGAAATGCGAGGCTCATCTCGGCCACGTGTTCCCCGACGGACCCAAACCGACAGGCGCGCGCTATTGCATCAATGGTGTAGCGTTGCAGCTCGATCCCGACGAGCAAGCAGACAACAGCAGCACCTAAGCGCTAAAGCATGAGCGACAAGCTTTATCGCGCGCGGGCCCCTCGCGCCGCCCGCAGCCCCGCGACTTCGAGTCATCACGGCATCGCGCGAACGGACGACTACGCTTGGCTCCGGGCCGACAATTGGCAGGCGGTGATGCGCGATCCCGCCCTGCTCGCCCCGGATATCAGAGACTATCTCGAAATCGAGAACGCCTACACCAAGGCCACGATGGCCGACACCGAACAGCTTCAGGCGAAGCTGTTCGCCGAGATGAAGGGTCGCATCAAGGAGGACGATGCCAGCGTGCCCGCTTCTGATGGGCCGTTCACCTACTACACCCGCTTCGTCACGGGCGGTCAGCATCCGCTCTATTGCCGGAAACTCAGCAATGGCGGCGAAGAGGAGATTCTGCTCGACGGCAACAAGCTGGCCGAGCCTCACGCCTATTTCCGCCTGACCGGCGTCAGCCACAGCCCCGACCATCGCTTGGTCGCTTATGCCGTCGATACCAAGGGGTCGGAGTTTTACGCCGTCAACGTCATCGAGGCCGCGACCGGCGCGCCGGTCGAGTCCCGCATCGCCGATTCTAACGGGTCGCTTGAATGGGCGGCCGACAGCCGCGGCCTCTTCTATGTCTGGCTCGACGAGGAACATCGCCCGCGCCGGGTGTTCCATCACGTGGTCGGCGCCGATGGGTCCGACTCTCTGATCCATGCGCAAGACGACCCGGGCTATTTTCTCGGTCTCGGCACGACTCAGGACCACCGCTACATCCTGCTCAGCGTGCACGATCACGAAACGGCCGAGATCAGCCTGATCGACGCCGCCGATCCGGCTTCACCGCCGCGTCTCGTGGCGCCGCGCGAGCCCGAGCACGACTACTCGGTCGATCATCATGAGGGGCGCCTCATCATCCTCACCAATTCCGGCGGCGCCGAGGACTACCGCATCGTCGACGCACCTGCCGCCAATCCCGGCCGTGAGAACTGGCGGGAGATCGAGCCGCACAAACCCGGCCGGCTTATTCTCGATGTCGTGGCGTTCAAGGATTTTCTGGTGCGGCTCGAACGCGAGAACGGGCTGCCGCGCATCGTGATCCGCCGCTTCGCAGACGGCGAGGAGCACGCCATCGCCTTTGACGAGGAAGCTTACGCGCTCGGCATCTCGCCGGGGTACGAGTACGACACGGCTGTGTTGCGCTTCACCTACTCGTCGATGACCACCCCGTCGCAGGTGTTCGACTACGACATGAACACGCGGACGCGGACCTTGCGCAAAACTCAAGAAGTACCGAGCGGCCACGATCCTTCGCTCTATGTCACCCGCCGCGTCATGGCGCCTGCCAAGGACGGCGAAATGGTCCCGGTGTCCCTGCTCTACCGCAAGGACACCGCGCTCGACGGCAACGCCCCTCTCCTGCTTTACGGCTATGGCGCCTATGGCATGACCATCCCGGCCGGCTTCTCGACCAACGCGCTGAGCCTGGTCGATCGCGGCTTCGTCTATGCGATCGCTCATGTGCGCGGCGGCAAGGACAAGGGCTATCGCTGGTATAAGGACGGCAAGCGCGAGAAGAAGGTGAACAGCTTCACCGATTTCGTTGCCGCCGGCGAGTTCCTCGCCCGGCAGGGATTTGCCGCGCGCGGCAACATCATTGCCCATGGCGGCAGCGCCGGCGGCATGCTCATGGGCGCGGTCGCCAATCTGGCGCCGGATCTGTTTCGCGGCATCATCGCCGAGGTGCCGTTCGTAGACGTGCTGACGACCATGCTCGATGACACTCTGCCGCTCACCCCGCCGGAATGGCCGGAATGGGGCAACCCGATCGAGAGCGAGACAGACTACCGCACCATCGCCGCCTATTCGCCCTACGACAATGTGCAGGCTAAGGCCTATCCCGCCATCCTGGCGCTGGCCGGCTTAACCGACCCGCGGGTGACCTATTGGGAGCCGGCCAAATGGGTGGCCAGGCTGCGCGAGCGCGCCACCGGCGACCCGCTCATCCTGCTGCGCACCAACATGGAGGCCGGCCATGCCGGCGCCAGCGGCCGGTTCGAGCGCCTGAAAGAAGTGGCGCTTTCCTATGCCTTCGCGCTGAAGATCGCCAGCCGCTCGGCGGCTTGACGAGGCTTTGAAGCGGCAGCGAATCCGGTCAAATTACCCTCCGCCATGCTGATTTCTCGCGACAAGTCCCAGCTCCTGATCGTCGACGTCCAGGACAAGCTTCTGGGCGCGGTCTCCGGCAAGGATCGCGTGGTCGAACGCTGCGTGCGGCTGGTCCGCGCGGCGAGAACATTCGACGTGCCGATCACCATCTCGGAACAATACCCGCAAGGCCTGGGGCCGACCGTCGACCCGATCCGCGAGGCCTATGCCAATGCCGCCTTCATCGTCGACAAGGTCGAGTTCTCCGGCCTGAGGAGCGAACCGCTGCGCGAGCGGCTGCATGAGCTGCGCCGCCAAGGCCGGCCGCAGGTGATCATCGCCGGCATCGAGGCCCATGTCTGCGTGCTGCAGACCGCCATCGACCTCGAGGCGCAAGGCTTCGAAGCTTTCGTCGTGGCCGATGCCATCGGCTCGCGCTCCAAGGTGAACCGCAAGCTGGCCATGAACCGGCTAATGAACGCAGGCGTCGACGTGGTCGACAGTGAGATGGTGCTGTTCGAATGGCTGGAGCGCGCCGGCACGCGAGAATTCAAGGAGCTGCAGCCCCTGATCAAGTAGGACGCTCCGCAACGCGGGCTCCGAATCCTGAAGCCAGCCTGCACGTTCGGTTCATGCCGGGTTCAGCTGGCCGAGCCTAACGTCGCAAGCGTCAGATCCCTGCACTGGCATATACGAACCGACCTCGGCACCGGGCGCGGAGTTCAGGGGCTCCGCGCCCACCCTCCCTGCCAATATGGAATCTGGTTTCAGAGGCTTGGCTTGCTTCGCTGGGATGGAACCTTTAGCTTCCGGGCAGACTTTCACCCCATTCCGCAAACATCGCCGGAGCATCGCCGTGGCCTTCGAACTCCCTCCCCTGCCGTATGACTACGAAGCGCTTCAGCCCTACATGTCGGCCGAGACGCTGCACTACCATCACGACAAGCACCACAAGGCCTATGTCGACAATTTGAACAAACTGCTGCCGGGCTCCGGCTTCGAGGGCATGGGGCTCGAGGAGATCATCAAGGCCAGCTTCGGCAAGAACGCCGGCGTGTTCAACAACGCCGCGCAAGACTTCAATCACATTCAGTTCTGGCCGTGGATGAAGAAGGACGGCGGCGGCAAGAAGGTGCCCGGCTCGGTGCTGGCGCTGATCGACCGCGACCTCGGCGGCTTCGACAAATTCCGCAACGATTTCATCGAGGCCGGCAAGACCCAGTTCGGCTCGGGCTGGTGCTGGCTCGCCCTCAAGAACGGCAAGCTCGAGATCACCAAGACGCCGAACGGCGAGAACCCGCTGGTTCACGGCGGCTGGCCGTTGCTCGGCTGCGACGTGTGGGAGCACTCCTACTACATCGACTATCGCAACGAGCGGCCCAAATATCTCGAGGCCTGGTTCGACCACCTCATCAATTGGGGCCATGTCGAGCAGATGTACGACCTCGCTCCGAAATAGCGGCGTGATTGCCAACATTTGCGCGGGCTTAGTGCGGATTTGCAGCGAATGAGCGCGGCGCCTGCGCGCTGCGGTACTAGATCTATTCCCCCGCTATCCCCGCGGTGACCGGTCGGCCTGGGCGCGCTCGGCGGCCTCGCTCGCCTCGAGCCAACGATGCTCGGCACTGGCCAGGTCGCGTTCCACCTCGGCGCGGGTTTTCATCAGTTCGCTGACGGGCGGCGCGCCATTGCCGGGCGGAGCGGCGAGCGTCTGGTCTATCTCGGCGCGACGCTGCCACAGCCGGTTGACCTCCGCCTCGGCTTGGGAGGCCTGCTTGCGCAAAGCCTGGTGGCGCTCGCGCGACGCGGCCGCCTCGCGCCGATCGAGCTTTCGATCCGGCTTGGCGGATTTCTGGCCGTCCGCCCCGCCGGTCTGGCCCGAACCCAACACCAGGTCGCGATAATCGTCCAGGCTGCCGTCGAACGAATTGGCCGTCCCGTCATCGATCAGCACCAGCCGGTCGGCGATCAGCCCTAGCAGATGGCGGTCATGGCTGACCACCACCACCGCGCCGCCGAACTCGGCCAGCGCCTCGACCAGCGCGTCGCGCGCCTCGACGTCGAGATGGTTGGTCGGCTCGTCGAGAATCAGCATATGCGGCGCCTCGCGCGTGATGAGCGCGAGCGACAGCCGCGCCCGCTCGCCGCCCGACAGTTGGCGCACCGCGACATTGGCCTTGTCGCCGGAAAACCCGAAGCGGCCGAGTTGCGCGCGCACCGCGCCGGGCGAGGCGTCAGGCAACAGCCGCTGCATATGCTGGAGCGGCGTGTCGTCGGGACTCAGCTCCTCGATCTGGTGCTGGGCGAAATAGCCGACCTGCAATTTACCCGAGGCGACCACCGAGCCGGCCATCGGCTTGAGCTGCCCGGCGAGCAGCCGTGCCAAGGTGGTCTTGCCGTTGCCGTTGCGTCCGAGCAGCGCCACGCGGTCGTCGGGATCGATGCGCAAATCGAGCCTCGACAGCACCGGCTTGCCGGGCGCGTAGCCCACCCCGACGCCGTCCAGCACGATCAACGGCGGCTTGAGCTCTTTCGGGCTCGGAAAGTCGAACACCACGGAAGCGTCATGCACGACTTCAGCGATTGGCCCCATCGCCGCGAGCGCCTTGAGCCGGCTCTGCGCCTGACGGGCGGTGTGCGCCTTGTAGCGCCAGCGGTCGACATAGGCTTGCAGCTTCTTGGCCTTGGCCTGTTGCTGCTTGCGCGCTGCGTCGACTTGGGCCGCCCGCGCCGACCGCTGCCGCACGAAGGCCTGGTAATTGCCGGAATAGAGCGTGAGCCCGCCCCGCTCCAGATGCAGAATGTAATCGACCACGCTATTGAGCAGATCGCGTTCGTGGCTGACCACGATCAGACTGCCGCGATAGCTCCTGAGAAACGACTCCAGCCACACCGCCGCTTCGAGATCGAGATGGTTCGATGGCTCGTCGAGCAGCAGCAGTTCGGGCTCGGCGAACAGCAGCGCGGCGAGCGCCACCCGCATGCGCCAGCCGCCGGAGAACGAGTCGAGCGGCTGGTGCTGCTGGTCCTCGGGGAAGCCTAGCCCGGCCAGAATGCGTGAGGCCCGCGCCGGTGCGCCATGAGCGTCGATCATGGTGAGCCGTTCGTGGATCTCGCCGATGCGATGCGGGTCGTGGGCGTGCTCGGCTTCTTCAAGCAGCGCGGCGCGTTCGGTCGCCGCGGCCAGCACGGTCTCGAACGGCGTCGCCGTGCCGCCCGGCGCTTCTTGCGCGACATAGCCGATGCGCGTGCCGGACGGGGTTTCGATGCTGCCCCCGTCGGCCTCAAGGACTCCGGCAATCACTTTGAGCAGGGTCGATTTCCCGGCGCCGTTGCGGCCGACCAGACCGACGCGGGCTCTCGGCGGCAGCGCTGCTGAGGCATGGTCAAGGACCAGATGGCCGCCCAAGCGGAGGGTAATGCCGTCAATCGTGAGCATGGGGGGTTAACCTGGGAGCGCATTAGGCCGGAGATATGGGACCCTTAGCATTGGGGCCCGGCTCAGCCACCCCTGGTACGGCCTTTGAGTACATCCGTCAGCACTTTCGTCGCCAACGGCACGCCGGTTCTGACCAGAGTTTTGCCGAACGTGGTCCAGAAGCTGTCGCTGCGCGAGCCGCCGCCGCTCTTTTTGGCCGCTTTGTCTTCGGCCTGAGCGGCCGCCTCGTCGTCCCGCTTGGCCATGCGCTTCTGCAACATTTCGTAGGCCGAGTCGCGGTCGACGACCTCGGCATAATCGGTATCGAGGACACGCTTGCTGGCCTTGATGACGGCAGCCCGTTCCTCGTCCTTAATGGGGCCAACACGCGAGTTTGGCGGCTTGACCATGGTCCGCTCGACGATGGTCGGCTGGCCTTTCTCATCGAGCGTTGAGACCAGTGCCTCGCCGATGCCAAGCTCCATGATCGCCTTCTCGGTATCGAAGGTCGGATTGGCGCGGAAGGTCGTGGCCGCCGCCTTCACGGCTTTCTGCTCCAGCGGCGAGAAAGCACGCAACGCATGCTGCACCCGGTTGCCGAGTTGGCGCGACACCGTATCGGGAACATCGAGCGGGTTCTGCGTCACGAAATAGACGCCGACGCCTTTCGAGCGGATCAGCCGCACCACCTGCTCGACCTTCTCCAGCAGCGCCTTGGGCGCGTCCCTGAACAGGAGATGGGCCTCGTCGAAGAAAAACACCAGTTTCGGCTTGTCGGGATCGCCGACCTCCGGAAGTTTCTCGAACAGCTCCGAGAGCAGGAACAGCAGGAAGGTCGCATAAAGCCGCGGCGACTCCATCAGCCGGTCCGAGGCGAGCACGCTGATATAGCCGCGCCCATCACGGTCGTCGAGCATCAGGTCGTCGATGTTGAGGACCGGCTCGCCGAAGATATGCGCGCCGCCCTGTTGCTCCAGCACCAAGAGCGAGCGCTGGATCGAGCCGACCGACGCCTTGGTGACGTTGCCGTATTTGGTGGTGAGCGTATCGGCGCGCGCCGCCAGGTCCTCAAGCAGCGCCTGCAAGTCCTTGAGATCGATCAGCGGCAGCTTCTCGTCGGCGGCGATCTTGAAGGCGATATTGAGCACGCCTTCCTGGGCCTCGCTCAAATCCATCAGCCGCGACAGCAGCAGCGCTCCCATCTCCGAGACCGTCGTCCTGATCGGCAATCCCTGCTTGCCGAACAGGTCCCAGAAGATGACCGAATAGGCCTGGTAGTCGACGGCATAGCCGATCTCCTTAGTGCGGGCCTCGATCCAGCCCTTGGGCTCGCCCTTCTCGGCGATGCCCGAAAGATCGCCCTTCACGTCGGCGCAGAACACCGGCACGCCCTGATCGGAGAAGCCTTCGGCGAGGCCTTGAAGCGTGACGGTCTTGCCGGTGCCGGTGGCACCGGTGATCAGCCCGTGCCGGTTAGCCAGCCGGAGCCAGATGAACTCCGGTTTCACGCTCTGCCCGATATAGACGCTGTCCTTGGGGAGTGAGCCTTCCTCCAACTTGGCGACAGGATCGGCGGCCGCGGCCTCACCCTTAGGCTTTGTGCTTACTTTCGGCGCTCTCTTGCGCGTCGCCATGGCCGCTCCTCTTCTGTTTGCCGCCCGCACTCTAGCTTTTCCGGCGGGCGCCCGCAAAGGCGCCGCATGGCTTCCGCGCAGGCAAAGCTTCGTGTTAGGAGGGAACTCGGAGCAGCTTAGAGCTTGACAGAAATGGTGGAACTCTCCCTGGCCAGGGACTTTGCCCTTGCCGACGAGGCAGCATGGAAAGCCCTCGTCGAAGAGGCGCTGAAGGGCGCGCCCTTCACTTCGCTCGGGTCGAAGACCTATGACGGCATCGACATCGCGCCGCTCTACGGCCGCGCCGCAGAGGCGAACCGCATCGAGGGCCGGCCCGCGGGTCAGCCCTGGGCGGTCATGCAGCGGATCGATCTCACCGATTCCAAGGCCGCCAATACGCAAATCCTCGACGACTTGAACAACGGCGCCAACGGCCTGGTTCTGGTGTTCCAAGGGGCGATCGGCGATTACGGCTACGCGTTGCCGGCGACCGGCGCCGGGATCAGTGCCGCGCTCGACAACGTCCATCTCGATGCCGGCATCGCCGTCGATCTCGATCTCAGCGCGCAGTCGAAGGACGCCGCCGGGCTGCTCGCGACTCTGGTCAAGGCCCGCGGCCTCTCGCCTCGCGACGTGACCATCCGCTTCGGCTTCGGCCCACTCGGCGGCGTTGCTCTGGACGGCCAGAGCCCGGCGCCCTGGCAAAACATTGCGCCGATCTTTGCCGGCCTCATCGGCGATCTCGCCGGCCAAGGCTTCGCCGGCCCGTTCGCCGTCGCCGATGGCAGAGTGATCCACGCGAGCGGCGGCTCCGAGGCGCAGGAGCTCGCCTTCACTCTTGCCAGCGCCGTCGCTTATCTGCGGGCGCTGGAACAAGGCGGCATCGCGCTCGACGATGCGAGGGCGTTCATCTATTTCCGCCTCGCCGCCGATCAGGACCAGTTCCTGACCATCGCCAAATTCCGAAGCTTGCGGAAATTGTGGGCGCGGGTCGGGCAGGCGTGCGGGCTCGAACCCCGCCCGGCCTTCGTCACCGCCGAGACCGCCTGGCGCATGATGACCAAGCGCGACCCGCATGGAAATATCGTGCGCGGCACCATCGCCGCGCTCGGGGCCGCGGTCGGCGGCGCTGACGCCGTGACGGTGCTGCCGTTCAGCGTGGCGCTCGGCCTGCCGGATGATTTCGCGCGCCGCATCGCCCGCAACACGCAAACCATTCTGATCGAAGAATCCAATATTCACCGCGTCGCCGATCCAGCCGCCGGCTCGGGCGCCATCGAAGCGCTGACCGATGCGCTGTGCGAGGCAGCCTGGAGCCTGTTCCAGGACATCGAGCGCGAAGGCGGGCTAGCCGAAGCGCTCGAATCCGGATCGATCCAGAACGCGGTCGCCAAGGTGCGGGCCGAGCGCGAAGCCAATGTCGCCTGCCGCGTAGATTCTGTGGTCGGCACCAGCGACTTCCCCAACCTCGCCGAGGACGAGGTCACCGTGCTGGCGGACCCTCGACTGAGCGTTGTCTCGGTCCGCAACAAGGCGCTGGCGCCCATGAGACTGTCGGAGCCGTTTGAGCGCCTCCGCGACCGCAGCGACGCCTATCTCGCGAAGGCTGGCACGAGACCCAAGGTGTTTCTGGCCTGTCTCGGCCGGCCCGCCGATTTCAATGCGCGGGCGAGCTTTGCCAAGAGCCTGTTCGAATCCGGCGGCATCGAAGCGGTGGAAGGCAAAGGCGACAACCTCGCGACACGATTCAAGGAATCCGGCGCCGCGCTGGCCTGTCTGTGCTCCTCGGATAAGGTCTATGAGCGCGAAGCGGAAGTCGTGGCGAAGGCGCTGAGCGAGGCCGGCGCGGCCCGCATCTACCTCGCCGGGAAGCCCGGCGCCAACCAGGCCGCGCTGGAGAAGGCCCGCGTTGGAACATTCCTTCACCAGGGCTGTGATACGCTTGAAATCCTGATCGCCGCCTATGACGAGATTTGATTGATGACGCGCATCCCTTCATTCGCCGAGGTTAATTTCGAGAAGAGCGACGGCGCGAGCGCCGCGCCCGTCGATGCACCCGCGTGGCAGACGCCGGAAAGCATCGCGGTCAAGCCGGCGTACGGCCCGAGCGATCTCGAGGGGCTCGATTTTCTCGACGGGTTGCCCGGCGTGCCGCCTTATCTGCGCGGGCCCTACCCCACCATGTATCTGCAGCGGCCCTGGACCGTGCGGCAATATTCCGGCTTCTCGACCGCCGAAGATTCCAACGCCTTCTATCGCCGCAACCTCGCCGCCGGCCAGCAGGGCGTGTCGATCGCCTTCGACCTCGCCACCCATCGCGGCTACGATTCCGATCATGCGCGCGTGACCGGCGATGTCGGCATGGCCGGCGTAGCCATCGATTCGATCTACGACATGCGCACGCTGTTCGATCACATCCCGCTCGACAAAGTGTCGGTGTCGATGACCATGAACGGCGCGGTGCTGCCGGTGCTGGCGCTGTTCATCGTTGCCGGCGAAGAGCAGGGCGTGCCGCCCGAAGAGCTGTCGGGCACCATCCAGAACGACATCCTCAAAGAGTTCATGGTGCGCAACACTTACATCTATCCGCCCGGCCCTTCGATGCGCATCGTGTCTGACATCTTCGCCTACACTTCGAAGCACATGCCGAAGTTCAACTCGATCTCGATCTCCGGCTATCACATGCAGGAGGCGGGAGCGACCGCCGACCTCGAGCTCGCTTATACGCTGGCCGACGGCATAGAATATGTGCGCGCCGGCGTGGCAGCCGGACTCGACATCGACGCGTTTGCGCCGCGGCTGTCGTTCTTCTGGGCGATCGGCATGAATTTCTTCATGGAGATCGCCAAGATGCGCGCCGCGCGGCTGCTGTGGGCGAAGCTGGTGATGGCCGAGTTCAAGCCCAAGGACCCGCGCAGCCTCACGCTCCGGACCCATTGCCAGACCAGCGGCTGGAGCCTGGCGGCGCAGGACGTGTTCAACAATGTGGTGCGCACCTGCGTCGAGGCCATGGCCGCGACCCAGGGCCATACCCAGTCGCTGCACACCAATGCGCTCGACGAGGCCCTCGCTCTGCCGACCGATTTCTCGGCACGCATCGCCCGCAACACCCAGCTGATGCTGCAGCAGGAATCCGGCACGACCCGCACCATCGATCCGTGGGGCGGCTCATTCTATGTCGAGCGCCTGACCTACGACCTGGCGCGGCGCGCGCTTGCTCATATCGAGGAGGTCGAGAAATTCGGCGGCATGACCAAAGCGATCGCCGCCGGCATCCCCAAGCGCATGATCGAGCAGGCCGCCACCGCCACCCAAGGCCGCATCGACTCGAAGAAACAGACCATCGTCGGCGTGAACAAATACCGCCCCGACAGCGAGGCTGACATCGCCATCCTTAAAGTCGACAACCGGAAGGTCCGCCGCCAGCAGCTCGACAAGCTCGCCCGCCTCAAGGCCGAGCGCAACGAGGCGGAGGTGAAGGCGGCGCTTGACGCGCTGGCCCGTTACGCCGAGACAGGGACCGGCAATCTGCTCGAAGCCGCCGTCCAGGCCGCGCGCGTTAAGGCAACGGTCGGTGAAATCTCCTATGCTCTGGAGAGGGTGTATGGCCGCCACCGGGCCGAGGTTTCGGCGATCACCGGCGTCTACCGGGCGGA
>Ga0075342_1000166_pt1 | contig 11517 bp, 8 predicted proteins | sample RushOxbow_ThreeS_3_FD_120085 | JGI IMG/M metagenome (GOLD analysis project Ga0075342, IMG submission 120085) | Natural and restored wetland microbial communities from the San Francisco Bay, California, USA, that impact long-term carbon... | ecosystem: Environmental > Terrestrial > Soil > Wetlands...
AGCGCCTGGGCGCCTGGGGCATGAAGATTTTGGGTTATGATCCTTATGTTAAACAGGAAACCGTTGCGGACCTGGGCGTGAAGATGGTTTCGCTCGAGGAGTTGCTGCGGCAATCCGATGTCGTGACACTCCACGTGGTTTTGACGCGCGAGACCCGCGGCATGCTCGGCTTGGCGCAGTTGCAGTTAATGAAGCCCAGCTCGTTTCTCATCAATACTTCGCGCGGTCCGGCGGTGCAGGAGGCCGACCTGGTCAAAGCTTTGAACGAGAATGTCATCGCGGGCGCGGCGCTCGATGTTTATTCGGAAGAACCGACGCCAATGACCAATCCATTGCGCCAGGTCGATCCGGAAAAACTTATTCTTACTCCCCATACCATCGGTACTAATCCGGGCTCCCAGGCAGCCGGGCAAAAACTAGCGGCAGAGAGCATCCTTGCATTGCTGGATGGCAAAGTTCCAGACAGCGTGGTCAATCCGCTGGCGATTCCGCGCTGGCGGGAACGGTTTTGGACCTAAGACTTTAAAACTCGAGAAATGTTGAAGCTTGGTCATTGCTGCAAATTGATCGTGATCCTGGTCGCGCTCGGGTCGGAACTCGAGGTTTTGTCTGTCACCTCAACGATTCGCGCCGGTCATCTCCAACTGCGCGTGGCGCAATTGCCGCTTTGGGGGATGTCGGAGGCTGGGCTCGATCACAAATATGGCGTCGGACGGATGAACCACTCCGGGTCCAAGGGCGCCGCTGGCTCGAGCCAGACGCTCGTTGCCGGCAATATCGATAGGGCGACATCCGGCGAGGCGATAAGGACCTTCAGGGGCCGTATTGCGCCGCGACGATATTCCAGTGAGAACAATTCAGAGCGGTTCTCAGAAAAACCGACCATCCCAAAGCCGCCACCGAACTCAAATAGTTCTTTGACAAGTGGTTCGATGGGGAGTTAGAAGAGAGTGGATTTTGCAAAGGAGATTTATGGCCAACTTTAAAATAATTGCTGCACTTTTATTAGTCATGCTGTCTGGCTCACGGGCCTTTGGCGCGGCTACGCCGGATCAGTTGGTTGGAGTCCATTCGGCGCGGGTCATGTCGCAGTCTTTCCCGTGGGTGGCTCAGGAAGCGGGGCTTTTCAAGAAACATAATTTGAACTTCAATCTCGTGTTTATATCCTCCTCAAGTATTGTCGCGGCGGCGCTTCTTGGCGGCGATGCCGAGATGACGATCACTGGCGGCATCGGCAATGTTGCCGCCTATGTCAAAGGCTCGACTGACGTGGTCTTCGCGGGCGGGGTCAAAAACGTCATGACGCAGACGCTGGTTGCCGGCGGCAATATCAAAAAGCCGGAAGATCTGAAGGGGAAACGTATCGGTGTCAGCCGCATCGGCGGCAATTCCCACTACTTCACGATTCAAGCCCTGCGCCGTTACAAAATGGAACCTAATCGCGACTACAGTTTTTTGCAAACCGGCGGCGATCCGGAAACCCTCGCGGCACTGTTCAGCGGCGCCTTGGAGGTCGCCAACCTGACGCCGCCCACCGACGCCCAGGCCATTGCCAAGGGATATCACTACGTGGTTTACGGTCCGGATCTGAAGATTCCCTATTCGGCGACGGCTTTCGTCACCAAACGGTCGGTGATCGCCAAGCGTCCGGCAGTGATAGGCAATTTCATGCGGGCCATGGCGGAGGCGTCGAAAATTGTCCACACCGACCGTGAGTTTTACTACAAGGTGCTTGGCAAATATCTGCGTATTCAAGATCGCGCAGTGCTCGACTCGGCGTACAATTCGGAAATCAAGGCGCTGGAGCCCCGCTTGACGATCAAACTGGAATCGTTGCAGGCGATTCTCGACGAGCTCTCGGCCACCGACGCGCGGGCCAAGGCGGTCAAACCGGTGGATCTCGTGGATAGCCGTTATCTCGACGAAATGAACAAGAGCGGCTTCATGGATCAGTTGTGGGGCAAGCAGTGATGGGGGTGGTCAACTGTCATGAAACGGTTGACCGTTGTCAGGAGACCCCAAGCGCTGGCGCAATGGATACGGGCTATGGGCTGGCCTGCAAAATCATGCATAGCGGCCGTGAATTTGTCTATAAAATTTTGCGCAAGCAGCTGCGCATCAACGACCGGACGATTGCGGCCGCGGCCTACAACGCCGAGATCAAAGTGATGGGGCCGTGGCTGGCGCTCAAAGCGGAAGCGTTTCAAGCGATCCTCGATGAAGTGGCGCAGAGCGATGGCCGCGCTAAGAAAGTTAAACCGCAGGAATTGACCGATCCGCGGTTTTTGAGCGATATGGAAAAGAGTGGCTTTTGGGATCAAATTTGGGGTAAAAGATAAGCTAATATCGAGCCATATTAGGAGGAGCCATGGAAGAAGTGATTATTTCGTCAGATTCTCATGTTATCGAGCCGCCCGATCTGTGGGAAAAGAATATGCCCGCGGCATTGCGCGCGCGCGCGCCGAAAATTTATTTCGACGAAAAGCGCGACGCCTGGATGTTTGGCGCGCCCGGCGTGCAAGAGCAGGCCGTCGGCGCGTTGTTCATGGCTGGCAACAAGGCGGAAGATCGTGAGCGTTTTCGCAAAGAGGGCTTCAAGCTGGCGCGGCCGGGCGGCTGGGATCCGATCGCGCGCAAGGCCGACATGGCCACCGACGGCGTGTGCGCCGAAGTGCTTTATCCAAGCTTGGGCTTGGGGCTTTACTGCATCGAAGATGCGGCATTCCAAGAAGCCCTGTTTCGGACCTTCAACGATTGGATGATCGACTACTGCAGCAAAGTGCCCGACCGTTTGTACGGCATCGGGCTGATTTCCATGTATAACGTCGATCATGCCATAGCCGAGATGGAGCGATGCAAAAAAGCCGGGATGGTCGGCACGATGATTTGGCAGGTGCCGGACAGCCGGTTGCCGTTTACCTCGGATCACTACGAGCGTTTCTGGGCGGCGTCGGCGGCCAACGAGATGCCGGTGCATTTGCATATTCTCACCGGCTTCGGCGACAGCATGAACCGCCAGACCGCTCAAGGCATCCAGCGCTGTCGCATCGGCGTCGAGCAGACCCGCGAAATCGATTCGGCGCTGTTCGATATCATTTTCACCGGTGTGCTTGAACGGTATCCCAAGCTGAAAATCGTCTCGGTGGAAAATGAAGTCGGCTGGATGCCGTTCTGGATCGGCCAGTGCGACAAGGCATTCAAGCGTCATCGCCATGCTCAGAAGCTGCCCATCGATAAGCTGCCGAGCGAATATTTTTATGGCCAGGTCTTTTCGACGTTTTTCAACGATCATGTCGGCGGCAAGATGTTTTCCTGGTGGGGCGCCGACAACTGCATGTGGTCCAATGACTACCCGCACCAGAACTCGACATGGCCCAATTCGCGCCAGGTCATCGAGCGCGACATGGCCGACGTGAAGCCGGAGGTTCGACGCAAATTGCTTTTCACCAATTGCGAAAAGCTCTACAACTTGAAAGTGCCGGCGTCCTTGCCGGTGGCGGCGTAGGACGCATCCGTTTCGAATGCGAACCTGCGAGTTTCTTCCGTTCAAAGGGGAAGAATCTCGGCACGGTGGGGAGCGCGATTGTCCTGCTGACTGCGGCACAAGTTTGTGCTCTGTTTTGACGAAATATCTGAGGAGGATTTATGGAGTTACGTGAGGCGATTAAGGTTCTCGATTCGGACGCCCACGCGCGCGATTTTGACAACGACATCCGGAGCTACTTGCCCGAACCCTATCGCAGCCAGAAAGCGTCGTTTATTCCGAGCGAGCATTACGACCGCAATCTGGGCGGCACCCTGGGGCAGTCCGGCGCCAAAGTCGAGGATCGTTTGGCGGCCATGGATTTGCAGCAGATCGACACCGCAGTGATGTTTCCAACCAGCGGCCTCGGCGTCGGCCGGGTGCGGGATACCAAGTTCCAGGTCGCTTTGTGCCACGCCTACAATGATTTCATCTCGGACTACTGCAAGGCGTCGCCGCGTCTCAAGGCGGTGGCGAATCTGCCGGTGAACGATCCAGCAGAATGCGCCAAGGAGTTGAACCGCGCCGTCACCAAGCTGGGGCTGTGCGGCGGCATGTTGGTCGCCCAGGCGCATCGCAAGAATCTCGGCAGTGCGGAATATTATCCGCTCTACGAAGAGGCGCAGCGGCTCAATACGCCGGTTTCAATTCACGCTTTCGGCGGCGACGAGCCGGGCAGCGAGGTGTTCGATCAATTTATCAGCCTGCATACTTGCGGTCATCCGTTTCCGATCCTGCGCCAGTTGACGGCAATGGTGTTCGGCGGGATTCCCGAGCTGTTTCCCAAGCTGCGCATCGGCTATCTCGAGGTCGGCTGCGGCTGGCTGCCATACTGGGCCGAGCGCATGGATGAAGAGTGGGAAAAACGCGGCAAGGTCGAGGCGCCGCTTTGCAAGAAAAAGCCCAGTGAATATCTGTACAGCGAGAACAGCTTCTATGGCTGCGAACCGGAAGAAAAAATGATCGGCTATGTGACCAAGGAGATCGGTTCGAAGACGCTCATGTATGCCTCCGATTATCCGCATTGGGACATGAGCTGGCCGGAGTCGGCGACGATTCTGTGGAATCGCGACGATATCTCGCTCGACGTGAAAAAGGATCTGTTGCTCAACAACGCCAAGCGTTTTTACAATATTTAACCGAGCTGTCATTCTCAAGCATACGAGGAATCACGATTGGCCGCCCAACGGCGAGTCGGGTTCCTCGTTGCGTTGAGCGCCCGAGGGTGGCATAGAGTAAGGCGCGATTGGCATAGTGCCGCTTTAACAACAAGCGTAATTTTGGAGAGGAGCCGAGCATGATTCAAACTAAAGGATTGACCGGCGCGCAGTCGATGCTGCGCGTCCTGGGGAAAATGGGCGTCGAGAAGATCTTCGCTTCGCCGGGATCGGAATGGTCGCCGCTATGGGAAGCGCTGGCGGAGCCTGGGGTCGAAGGGATGCCGCAGTATTACAGCACGCGCCATGAGGAGATCGCCGTCGGCATGGCCAGCGGCTATGCCAAGTCGACCGGCAAACTGCCGGCGGTGGTGATTCACACCACGGTGGGCGCGCTCCATGCCACCATGGCGATGCGCGCGGCTTTGCACGAGCAGGTGCCGATGGTGGTGTTTGCCGGCGAGTCGATCGGTTTCGGCGAAGATGAAGGACCGGATGTCGGCGGCCAATGGCAGGGCCACCTGGGCGACATGGGCGGGCCGGCCAAGCTGGTCGATCACACGGTCAAATGGAGTTTCGGTGTCAATACCAAATCGATCGTGCCTTCCACCGTGCAGCGCGCCTGCCGCCTGGCCATGGCCGGACCACGCGGACCGGTGTTCGTCTCCATGCCGATGGAATATATGTTCGACACCATGACCAAGGATGTGCCGTCGGATCTCGGCAGTTCGCCGCTGGCGACCGCCGATCCCCAGGGCATCGAGGAACTCGCCAATCTGCTCGCCGGCGCGCAGAATCCGGTGATCGTTGCCGAAGATGCCGGCAAGACGATGAAGAGCGTCAATTTATTGGTCGAGATCGCCGAGCTGCTTGGTTGTCCGGTGGTCGAGACCCGCAGCACCGGCGTGATCAACATTCCGCGCACCCATCCGTTGCACAGCGGCTATGACGTCAAAGAAATAGCTCAGGGCGCCGATGTGATCTTTTTGGCCTCGGTCATCGCGCCATGGCATCCGGCGTCGATCACGCCGGCCAAGGGCGCCAAGGTCGCCATGCTCGATGAGAATCCGCTGCGCGCCGAGATCCCTTACTATGGCTATCAGTGCGACCTTTGCCTGACCGGCGAGATCGAGTCGTCGCTGGAGCATTTGTTCGCGGCTTTGAAGAAGAAAGTTTCCAAGGGCGATCCGGCGCGCACGCGCCGGGCCGAAGAGCTCAAAGCCAAGAACCACGCGCGCCGCAAAAAATGGCGCGACGAAGCGATCGCCCTCGGCAGCCAGAAGCCGATGGACACCCGCTGGGTCGCCCATGAAATCAGCCAGGTATTGCCGAAAGATGCCATGGTCGTCGAAGAGACGATTACGCACCGTTTGGCGGTGCATCGTTACCTGGATAATCTGACGCCGGGAGCGTTCTTCAACGGCTGCATCGGCGGACTCGGCACCGGTCTGGCGACCGCGCTGGGAGTGAAAGCGGCCAATCCGAAACGGCCGGTGATCTGTTTGATCGGCGACGGCTCGTTTAACTACGATCCGGCGCCGGCGGCCTTCGGCGCGGCGCAGGAGCATAACCTGCCGTTCCTGACCATCATGTTCAATAACCAAGGCTACCTGTCGCAAAAATCCGGCATCCCAAAGTATTATCCAGGGGGGTGGGCGGTGAAATCGGGAAACTTTTCGGGCCTGCATATCACGCCCTGCCCGGAATACTCGCAGATGATGAAAGCCTGGGACGGCTACGGTGAAAAAGTCGAAGAGCCAGGCGAAGTGCGCAAAGCGGTCGAACGCGGCTTGCGCGCCGTAGCCGGCGGCCAACCGGCGCTGATCGATATCCGGCTCAAGACCGTCGAGCAGACGGTGGAGCGCGGCGAAGGATAGAGCCGTCAAGGGATTCTAACAAATCAACGCCGGCCGGGTATCGCAGTTGGATATTCGGCCGGCGTCGTTATTTTCACCCACGCAAAACGACCGTCAACGAGTTGTCGAAGCCAAAATTCGTTTGAGGTGAAGTATGAGCAACTCCTTTCACGATCAACTGGTCGCCGCCCGCGACAAGAACCACAGTAAGAACCATCCGTTCTTCGAGCTATGGGCACAGGGCAAGCTGACCAAAGAGCAGATGGCTTTTTATTGCACGCAGCACTTTCATTTTGTCGCGCAGTTTCTCAACTGGCTCGCCTACCAGGGCTCGCAGATCGAGCAGCGCGACGTCAAAAACTATTTGTTCGAGAATCTCGGCGACGAGGAGAATCCCGACGACCGCCATCTCGACATGCTCAAGGACTTCGTCTCGGCTTGCGGTGTCGAGCGCGACAGTGTCGAGAGATCGATCGTTCTCGGCGGCACCGACGCGCTGCAATGCTGGGGTTGGCGCATGGTGTACCAGCGCCCCTGGCCGGTGGCGCTGGCCGGCATGTTTATCGGCCTGGAGTCGCAGTTCCTGGACATTTGCAAGAAGATCGTCCCGGCGCTGCACCAACATTACGGCCACAAACCGAAGGCGCGCGAGATACGCTTTTTCGAAGAGCATATTTACGCCGACGAAATCCATGGCTCCAAAGGTTTCGCCATCGTCGAGAAGTACTGCACGACTCCGGAATTGCAGGCTGCGGCGATCAAGCAAGTCGAGGACGCCACCGTCAGGCGCTGGCGTTATATGAATAATATTTACTGGTATGCTCTGCACGGCAAGGAAGACGATACGCCGGCGCTATAGATGGAGCGCGCGGTAATCCGCGCGTTCGCCTCGCCCCGGCCCTTTGAGGAGGCTGTGGCGCAGCGCGCACATGGACCCCATCCGTCATCCCGAGCGCAGCGAGGGAGCGCGTGTTTTCTGCCGCATACGGTGAAGAGATTCATCGGCTTCGCCTCGCAATGGCAGTCGCGCTAAAGTCTCAGCGGGAGATAATGTAAAACTCACGAGAAGGAAAAAGTATGAGCATTCGTATCGATGGCGGTGTTGTTGTCGGCTGGTCCGGTACCGGCCATGAGATCATTCCCAATGGTTCAGTCTTGATCGACGGGGACAAGGTCAAATCGGTAGGAGCCGATAAATCGCAGCCGGCCGACCGGGTCATCGATGCCAGCGGTAAGATCGTCTGTCCAGGGTTCGTCAATCTGCATGTTCATTCCCAGCTCAACGTCGGCGATTACCTGCTCACCGATGTCACCAAGAAGGATTATCTCGCCGCCAACTGGTTCGTCTTCGGCGCGCCGTTGAAGGAAAAGGTCGAGCCGCCGGCGCCGCCGGCCGTGGCGCTAGGCCGCAAATACGCGCTCTATAGCGCCTTAAGAAACGGCGCGACGACGGTCCTCGATCCCGGCGGCGGTCCGGGCGCCCTTGACGATTATGTCGCCATCGTCGGCCAGACTGGCGGCCGGGTTTTCTTCAGCCCGCCGTTTCGCAGTCATGATATTTTTACCGATGCCGAAGGGCGTCACTACTATGAAGAGCGGCCGGACAAGGGCAGGCCGGGACTCAAACTGGCGGTGGATTTTATCAAGAAGTTTCACGGCGCCCACAATGGCCGGCTGCAAGGGATCCTGAATCCGGCGCAGGCGGAAACCTGCGAGCCATCGCTGTTGAAAGAGTCGGCGGCAGCGGCCAAAGAATTGGATGTGCCGCTGCATATTCATGCCGGCGGCAACTTTCGCGAGTTTCTCGAAATACTCAATAAGTATCGCAAGCCGGTGGCGGAGTATCTTGCCGATGTCGGCATCCTCGGCCCGCGCACGACGCTCGGCCATATGGCGATCACCGGCGGTCATTCGCGCGTCGATTATCCGCTCGGTGACGAGATGAGGATTCTTGCCGAGACCGGCGCCACCGTCGGCCACTGCCCGCATAAATGCGCCAAGATGGCTTTTGCCATGGAGTCTTTCGATCGCTATCGGGAAGCCGGCGTGCGCATCGGCTTGGGGACCGACACTTATCCGCTGGATATCGTTGCCGAGATGCGCTACGCCTCGCTGATTTCGCGGCTCGTCGACCGCAAGGCCTCCGGCGCCCGGGCCGCAGCCGTGTTCAACGCCGCGACCATCGGCGGCGCCGATGCGCTCGGGCGCTCCGATCTCGGCCGGCTCGCCGCCGGCGCCAAAGCGGATCTGGTTATTGTAAATCTGCGCACCGCCCGCTATGGCCCGATGCGCGACCCGATCAACGCGCTGGTCGAGTACGGCAGCGGCGCTGACGTCGAGACGGTGCTAGTCGACGGCGAAGTGGTGATCGAAAATGGCCGCTCGACGCGCATCGACGATGACGAGTTGTTCGCCCAGGCCGAAGCCGGCGCCAAGCGCGCTTGGGATGCCTGGCCGGCGCGCGATTGGCAAGGGCGCAGCGTCGAACAAATCATCCCGCCGGCATTTCCGACACGCAAGAACTAATGCATCGTTCCTGACACCACGAAGTGTTCATGAGCTTGCGCTCGTCTACAGAGTATGAAATTACAGCCCACCGGCACCACATGGTTCTTCTCTTGATTCGTCATGCCGGCGCAAGCCGGCATCCAGGGGCGGGAGGGGATGGATACCGGCGTTCGCCGGTATGACGGAAGCCTCATGCCATTTCGTTGCCCAAATCGTACCAGCACATGTATTTTCTAAAGAGGCACGAAGGACACGAAAGGTTCGGATTTTTAATATTCCGGACTTCGTGCTCTTCGCGTCCTCGTGGTGCGTCAATTCCTTAGAATTCTTTCCCATTCAATTGACCCGGCCTGAACATTCCTGCTATCAGATTTGAAACTTTCACTTGCGATAGATAGCTAAGTTAGTTGATCGGAAAGGTTTATAATGCGTTACGGATTTCTCATCGATCAGCATCGCTGCATCGGCTGTCACGCCTGCACGGTGGCGTGCAAAGAGGAGCATAACATCCCGGTGGGCGTGAACCGCACTTGGGTCAAGTATGTCGAGAAGGGGGTTTATCCCGACACCCGGCGCCACTTCGCGGTGCTGCGCTGCAATCACTGCGACGATGCGCCGTGCATCGAGATCTGCCCGACGGTGGCGTTGTTTCGCCGTCCCGACGGCATCGTCGACTTCGACAACGAGCGTTGCATCGGCTGCAAGTCCTGCATGCAAGCTTGCCCGTACGATGCCCTTTACATCGATCCCGACCGCAACACCGCGGCCAAGTGCAACTTCGACGCGTCGCGCGTCGAGCTGGGGTATAAACCGGCTTGCGAAGTCGTCTGTCCGACCCAGGCGATTCTTTCCGGCGATCTCGACGACCCCGACAGCATGATCAGCAAACGCATCGCCATGGAGAAAGTCAGCGTGCGCAAAGCCGAGAAGGGCACCAAACCTAAACTGTTTTACGCCGGCGTCGACGGCGATCTGCTGACTCCAACCATGATGGAACCCCAGGAAATTCATTTCTGGGCCGACAAGAATCCGGGCGAGGATTTGTACGCTCTGCGCGCGCCGAGCGGCGAGCGCACCACACCCGGCGCGACCCGCGAGGTTTACGACGTGCCTCACATAACGCCCTGGGGCAAGAAGATCGCATTCTATCTCTGGACCAAGTCCATTTCCGCCGGCGTGCTGTTGTTGTCGGCGCTGTTTCTCAACATGGGTTTTGAGCAGGATGGGCCGGTGCTCAGTTTGGTCAGTCCGATGGTCTCGTTGATTTTTCTTGCCGCGACCATGGCGCTTTTGGTCCTCGATCTGAAAAAGCCCGGCCGCTTTATTTACATTTTCACCAAGCCCAATTTGAACTCATGGCTGGTGCTGGGCGGCTATGTATTGACCATCTTCGGCATTCTCCAGGCGGCCTGGCTGGCGCTGATCCTCACTGGCAACGGCATCCATCCCTTGTTGGTCTGGGCGACCGCGACCTTCGCTGTCGCCTCGGCGGGCTACTCGGCTTTTCTGTTCGCCCAGGCGCGCGGCCGGGATTTTTGGCAAAGTCCGTTGTTGTTCTGGCATCTGCTCGTCCAGGCCATCGCTGCCGGCGCGGCGACGCTGACACTGATCGGCAGCGTGCTCGGTGTTACCTTGCCGCTGTTTAGCTGGCTCGGCCACTTGCTGGTGATCTCGTTGTGCTTGAGCTTGGCGATGACCTTCGGCGAGTTGTTCATGAAGCACGGCGCCGAAGACGCCGTGCGCGCCGGGGAACTGTTGCTGCGCGGGCGGCTGAAGAAATCGTTTTGGCTCTTGGTTGTCGGTCTTGGCACTATCGTGCCGATCGTCCTGGTGCTATGGCCGATCAGTTCGCTGATCCCGAACATCGCCGCTGCATTGTTGGCGCTATTCGGCCTATGGATGTACGAGCACCTGTGGGTCCGGGCCGGCCAGGCATTGCCGCTGAGCTGAGTGTAACCAGAAGTCAGAATTCAGAAATCAGAAGTCGGATTCACAAGGATTGAAATCATGAATGAATCGCGTGTGCCGCTACATCCCGATGCTTTGAAACTGGAGCCCAACGGCTTGGTCAATTATCCGCCGGTCGAAAAATGGGACGACTGGATGGAGTACGACACGGCCCAGTGGCCGCGCAAGGTCGAGAAGCACTGCCGGATCATACCGACGATATGTTTCAACTGCGAAGCCGCGTGCGGACTGGTCGCGGTGGTGGAGAAAGACACCAACCAGATTCGCCGTTTCGAAGGCAATCCCGAGCATCCCGGCAGCCGCGGCCGCAACTGCGCCAAGGGGCCGGCGACGCTCAATCAAGTGACCGATCCCGAGCGCATCCGCTATCCGTTGAAACGCGCCGGCAAGCGCGGCGAAGGGAAATGGGAGCGGGTCAGTTGGGACGAAGTGTTGGACGATATCGCCGGCCGCGTGCGCAAGGCGCTGCAGGAGGAGCGGCGTAACGAGATCATGTACCATGTCG
>Ga0075342_1000167_pt1 | contig 11514 bp, 7 predicted proteins | sample RushOxbow_ThreeS_3_FD_120085 | JGI IMG/M metagenome (GOLD analysis project Ga0075342, IMG submission 120085) | Natural and restored wetland microbial communities from the San Francisco Bay, California, USA, that impact long-term carbon... | ecosystem: Environmental > Terrestrial > Soil > Wetlands...
CTGATATCGCTGTCCTGGCAATAGGCATTGTTGTTGCCCCGTTGAGTCCGCCGCACCTCGTCGCCCATGAGCAGCATCGGCGTGCCCGCGGCAAGCATCTCCAGTGTCAAAAAGTTCTTCACCTGGCGGTTGCGCAGCGCCTCGATCCCGGCATCCTCCGTCGGCCCTTCCGCGCCGCAGTTCCAGCTCAGATTGTCATCCGAACCGTCGCGGTTGTGCTCGCCGTTGGCCTGGTTGTGCTTGTGGTTGTACGAGACCAGATCATTGAGGGTAAAGCCGTCATGGCAGGTTATAAAATTAACGCTCTGCTCGGCCTCGCGTTCCTCGTGGCCGTAAATATCCGGACTTCCCAGCAGCCGGCTGGCCACGCGCGACACCGAGCCGTTGTCGCCTCTCAAAAAACGCCGCACATCATCGCGGAATCGGCCGTTCCACTCCTGCCAGGTGTCGCCGACGAAGCTTCCCACTTGATAGAGCCCGGCGGCATCCCAGGCCTCGGCGATCAGTTTCGTGCCGGCCAGCAGAGGGTCCGATTCGATATCCCAAAGCACCGGCGGATTCGGCAGCGGATTTCCCGCCTCGTCGCGGGACAGGATCGACGCGAGATCGAAGCGGAATCCATCCACATGCATCTGGGTGACCCAGTAGCGCAGACTATCCTGGATCATACGGCGGACGATGGGCTGGTTGGCGTTGAGCGTATTGCCGCAGCCGGTGAAGTTTGCATAGCGCGATTTGTCCTGCTCAAGAATGTAGTAAAAGTCGTTGGCAAGACCGCGGTAGCACAACGTCGGTCCGTCATCGCCGCCCTCCGTGGTGTGATTGAAAACCACGTCGAGGATGACTTCGATGTCGGCGCGGTGCAGCGCCTTGACCATGTCGCGAAATTCATCGAGCACACCGAGGGGCTCCTTGCGCGAGCTGTACGCATGATGAGGCGCAAAAAATGACACCGGCTGGTAGCCCCAATAGTTGATCCGCCCTGGCGGCGCATCCTGAGAATCGAACTGAAAGACCGGCAACAGTTCGACGGCCGTAACGCCGAGATCTTTTAAATAAGGAATTTTCTCAATCAACCCGGCATAGGTGCCGCTCTTTCCGGACCCAACGCCCGAGCTCGGATGGCGCGTGAAACCGCGCACATGGAGCTCGTAGATCACGGTCTCGGCGAAGGGCCGCTTGAGCGGCAGGTCGCCTTCCCAGTCATACCTGCCGGGATCGGCGACAACGCTTTTCATCGCGGTGGCGCAGTTGTCGCCGCTTCGGCGTGCGGCGCCACGGTCGTAGCCGTCGGGTACCGCTACGGCAACACCGTACGGATCGAGGAGAATCTTTTCGCCATCGAAGCGCAGGCCGCGCTTCGGCTCGAAAGGGCCATGGGCGCGGTAGGCATAGATTTGCTCCGGCTTTAGGCCCGACACGAAGACATGCCAGTAATGATACGTGCGGTGCCGTCGCGCATCGAGGGCGATGACCCTTGACGGCTGCGCTTGTTTCTCGTCGTCGAAGAGCAAAAGTTCGATCCGCGTCGCACTCTTGGAGAACACGCTGAAGTTGACACCGCCTGGACAAACAGTGGCCCCGAGAGGAGCACTTGAGTCTGGCTGAACAACACTGCCGTTCATCTAACTGTTTCACCCAGCATCAAAAATTATTCACGCCACGAAGCACACGAGGGGCACGAAGGTTCGGCAACACCTCCCGCCAAGGCGCAAAGGCGCCCAGTTTATGACAACAAAGACGACGTCTCTTACAAACGGTTTCCAACCTTAATCTCCGACCTTTGCGGCCTTTGCGTCTCTTATGAAAATACCGATTAGAGGCAAAAATCCCCGGTCCTTCGGCCCGCCCCCTTTGGTAAAGGGGGCCATTGGGGGGTTTTCTGTCGTTGCTTTGAACGTGGCGCGGCTCATTTTCATTTGCTGTGTTGTGCCGACCGCTACATAAGTTATTTTGCGGGAGATCACTTACCTGAAGCTTCATGCCTCACTTGTTGTCAGCGGTTTTACATTCCAGATGTCGCGGCAATACTCCCGGATCGAGCGGTCCGAAGAGAAGCGGCCGACTCGCGCGCTATTGAGGATCGACATGCGCGTCCAGTTCTTCTGATCGCGATAGGCGTCGCTTACGCGCTGCTGGCAGTCGACATAACTCTGGTAATCGGCAAAGAGCATGTAGTCGTCGCGGCTGAGCAGCGATTCCGTGATCGGGCGAAACAGTTCGCGATCGCCGTTGGTGAAAAATCCCGAGTCGATCAGGTCGATGGCCTCGCGCAGCTCGGCGTTGGATTCATAGAGACTGCGGGGGCTGTAACCGTCGGCTTTTGCCTTCACCACTTCATCCGCCGTCAAGCCGAACAAAAAGAAATTCTCATGACCGACGGCGTCGCGAATTTCGATATTGGCGCCGTCCAAGGTGCCAATGGTAAGCGCGCCGTTCATGGCGAATTTCATGTTGCCCGTGCCCGAGGCTTCCTTGCCGGCGGTGGAGATTTGCTCGGAAAGATCGGCGGCGGGATAGACGCGCTGGCCGTGCTTGACATTGAAGTCAGGCAGGAAAACGACTTTGAGCAATCCGGAGATCTTAGGATCTTGATTGATAACCGCGCCGACCGAGTTGATCAGCTTGATGATCAGTTTGGCCATGCGGTAGCCGGGGGCGGCCTTGCCGCCGAAGATCACGGTGCGAGGCGTTGCGGTGGCCGCCGAAGCACGCTTGAGTTGGTTATAAAGCGTGATCGCGTAGAGCACGTTGAGGTGCTGGCGCTTGTACTCGTGCAGCCTTTTGACCTGGATGTCGAAGAGCGACTGCGGATCGATGGCGATGCCGGTGCGCTCTTTGATGAATGCGGCCAAAGCGCGCTTGTTGTCCGCCTTGACCGACTGCCACTCGCTCTGGAAGCCGGAATCCTCGGCGAACGCTTCGAGGCGGCCCAGTTCGTCTTCAAGATCCGCGATCCAACGTTGGCCGATTTTCCCGCTGATAAGGGCGCTTAGTTTCGGGTTGCTGAGGACGATCCAGCGCCGCGGCGTCACGCCGTTGGTCACGTTGAGAAACTTTTCCGGCGCCACGGCGTAGAAATCGCGCAGCACCGTCTGCTTGAGCAGCTCGCTATGGAGGGCGGCGACGCCGTTGATTGCATGGCTACCAACGCTCGCCAGATGCGCCATGCGCACGTATTTTTCGCCGGCCTCGTCGATCAGCGACAGGCGCCGGCACAGATCATCGTCGCCGGGGTAGCGCGAGCGCAAGTCGTCGAGAAAGCGGCGGTTGACCTCATAAATGATTTCCAGGTGGCGCGGCAGCAGCTTGGCGAACAGCGCCAACGGCCATTTCTCCAGCGCCTCGGCGAGCAGCGTGTGATTGGTATAGCCGCAGGTCTTCGCGGTGATCGCCCAGGCTTGACCCCAGTCCATCGAGTGCTCGTCGATCAACAGCCGCATCAGTTCGGCAACGGCGATGGAGGGATGGGTATCATTCAACTGCGCCGCCCAATATAAATGGAACTCGTCGAGTTTCTTGCCGCGCGTCAGATGCAGGCGGATCATGTCCTGGAGCGAGCAAGAAACAAAGAAATACTGTTGCGCCAGGCGCAACCGTTTGCCGGCTTCCGGCTCGTCATTGGGATAGAGCACCTTGGAGATGGTTTCCGAAACGACCTTCTCATCCACTGCGGCATAGTAGTCGCCGACGTTAAACGCTTCGAAATCGAAGGATTCGGTGGCCTCGGCCTTCCACAAGCGAAGGAGGTTTGTGGTCGGCGCCTGATAGCCGGGCACCGGAGTGTCGTAGGCAACGCCCCTGACCATCTTCTCCGGCAACCAGCGAACGCGATAGCGGTCCTGTTCGTCGCAATAAGCCTCAGTGTGCCCGCCGAACTTCACATCGAAGGTGACGTCCGAGCGGACGATCTCCCAAGGATTGCCGAAACGCAGCCATTTATCGGTAAGCTCCACTTGCCAACCGTCACGAATCATCTGATCGAAGATGCCGAACTCATAGCGAATGCCGTAGCCGATGGCCGGAACGTTGAGCGTCGCCAGCGAGTCCATATAGCAAGCCGCCAAGCGGCCCAGTCCGCCGTTGCCCAAACCCGGCTCTTCTTCCTGTTCGAGGAGATCGAACAAGTCCTGCCCGTGTTTGGCTACCGCCGCTTGAGCCGCTTGCCAAATGCCGAGGTTGATCAAGCTGTTGCCCAGATGCGGCCCGGTCAAAAATTCCGCCGAGAGATAGGCCACTGCCTTGACCGGCTTGTCTGCGGCGATGATCGCCTGCAGGGTTTTGATGTAGCGGTCCAGCGTGCGATCACGCACCGTGTAGGCAAGCGCCATGTACCAGTCGTTGCGCGTCGCGTGCTGCGGCAGTTTCGCTTGGAGATAATGCAGGTTATCGATCAGTGCTGCAGCAATGGCGTCGGCACCAAGTCCGGTGCGAATTCGCTCAAGGCCATTCCGATTGGTCGCAGCGCTCTCAGGCGGAATATCGGCTTTGGATGTCATAAATTCTCCGGCAATCGTCGAAGTTCAAGTGAGCGGGCAGCCCTAGAAGGTTTCGGGTTCCTAACGCCAGGTCTCGGAATAAGAGTATAAAATACTGGGAAGATACGGATCCCATGATTCCAATTTTTCGCGACAACTATGCTCTCGAACAATAGAGCCTGAACCCCTTGGCGATCTACCAGTGGAAACTGTTCGATGGTTTTCTCTAACAAAGCGCGCCAACGCGCGCTATTGGACCTTGGTCCAATAGCGGCCGGCGAGCCACGTCAATTGTTTCAATTCCGCGCTCCGCCAATGAGCAGAAACACTCCAGTTTGATTGCACATTGCGGACCACGACGCACCATGCGCGAGATGACGTAAAAAACTAGGATTTGATCTTGCGCTGAGGATACGCGTGTCGCAAAGTTGATAAGTTGCGAAGGCGAATTATCAAATCTGACGATGGCGAGCGCCGTGCTTTAAACATGAACCGGCTGGCAATCCTGTTTCTGGCGCCATTCCCCTTGCCCAACGGCTTGGGGCACTGACCGCACCGCCCTTTCGCGAAATCGGACTTAATGACAATATCGGCGACCGGCCACAGGTTGTTATGGCGCAGTATCATTAAAAAAGCTGTTGCTTACATCCAACAGCAGCGCGATGGGATTGAAGGCAATGAGCGCACAGACGAGCGAAGCGACCCCTCATGCGGGCGTTGACCACGCCATGCCGTTGATGACGCCGGCTAATGAACGATGTCGTGATTCAGGATTTCATCCAGCCCGGAGAGGATCTCTTCGTAGTCATCCAGCAGCTTTTCCTTTTCCAAATGCAGAAAATGGCCAACGTCCTTGATGACCCTAACTTCCGCATCGGCCATTTGCGACGCCAGAAAGCGGACATCGTCCAAGTCGACGATGGCGTCATTTTCACCATACACCAGTATGGTTTTGCATTGGACTTTTGTGACATCGACAACCTTGTCCAAGTCTTTTACCGCAAGCACGTTTAAACCATGCTGCAGGAACGCCTGAAACGCCGGCATATCCATGCGCTCAAATTGGTGAACTATCCGGCTCTTCATCGACGGCGGAAGGTCTCGACCGAAGTTTTCGATGATCGATTTGGCTAATTCGAAGCGATCTTTTACCGGCATCTCCAGACCCTTGGTAATCATTTCCACCAACTTTTGGTTGGCCTTGGTGCCAATACTCGCCAGGATCAGGTTTTGGAGTTTCTCAGGATGGCGCTCTGCGTATGCCAGTGCGACGACGCCGCCCCATGACGCGGAACAAACGGTCAGCCGGCCATCTTCTCCGGTGGCGTCGATGACAGCGCTGAGAATTTCGACCTGCTCATCGAGGGTTAAATCCGCGGGACCTTCGACGACTCGCCCGGTGCCCTGGTTTGGAAAATCGAAGAGAACAAGCCTGAACCGGTCGCTGAACCGGCAGACGAAACTATGCCACATCGCCATCGACTGCTGGATGCCGTTGAGAAAAACCAGCGAAGTCCTTCCAGAACCATAGACTCGGTAAGGTATGACGAATCGCTGGACGTTCAGCTTTCCCTTAGCTCGCAGCGCAACCGCACGATGGTCTGCTGGATGGTTGTTAATGGGGCTCTCCCGATTCATATAAATTCGACTTCCCTAGGAACTTCGCTTCCGGTCATATCATAGGTTATCAGGGAAAGAGCGCTTAAGTATCCTCCCAACCCCTAATCCAAGAGCCGCCCATGTACCCTGCGGCGCCACTCCCCAAGACCCTCATATCAAAAAGCACGCGGCACCGCCATTGGACCTTAGGCCAATACTTAACAGCGATCGCATTTTGACCAATTGCCCATTCATGAGTTAGAACTCGAGCCAACCGCCGTTACTTGTCCCCGACGCGCCGCCCCTCCGTAACCTTGCGTGTCTCGATGACATCATTCCAAGTTTCCCAATCGACCAGCAGCATGGCATCGGCTCCGGAGACCAAGTTGTAGCGAACTCCGTTGAAAAAAAAAGCCTTCTCAGGAAGATCGACAATCTTTTTAAATTCCTTGCCGCCGTCAATTTCACTGGCGAGCCAATATCGGCCATCGGGCAGTTTCAGGTCCGTGACAAAGGGAACGTCGACGCCCCCTTCGCGAAAACTGACTTTGATCCAATTGGGCCCCTCAGCCGTCGCAACGCCGGGAGTCAACCGAGGCACGAGCAAGGATTTTGTTCCCGTGGCGTCTTGGTATTGGGCGACAACGTCGCTCGAAACAAAGAACTGCATCTTTGCCAGATCTTCCAATTTGAGGCTGTAGATCTGCCGATGCGCGATGTTCTGAAAAGGGACCGGCCGAACCGACGAGGAACAGCCGACGATAAGAATCAAAACAGGCAGGCTCAGGAGCCAGCGAATGGCTGGTTGCTTCATCGCACGCAGCCGTTCTCCCGTGCGCCCGCGCTCCAGCTCTGAACTCCGAGACATTGAAGGGTTCTTTCGAATTTGCATGAGGTACTTCCTTTAGAAACTTTTTTAAAAAATTACCGCCCGGCCGCTTAGGGTTTTCCTGCGCGGTCTGCCTTCGCCGCTCTTCCGCTCAGCGCCAGCGCAGGGTCTGGCGCGCGCGCCGCACCACCGCGAAACGCGAATATATCCCTTCATGCGCATCGCTCGGGCTGATGCTCACCAGGTCGTAAAGACCGCCGAAGCGGCTGTCGCCGCCGGCAAGAGCGCGCAAACGATTGCCGGCCATGACCTGGTAACCGTCCAAGTGCGTCCAATGCGGCCATTGCCCGAAACCGCGCTCCCGGCCGAAGCGCGCATAGAGATCGAAGGGAATACAGACCAGGCGAAACTCGAGCGGATCGAGACCAAGCAGGTTCTTGACGATCTCTGCGCCGGATCGCATGAGCGCGGACTCGATCTCCGCGTGGGCGCAGCCGTTGCGCTTGGCCAGGCCCAAAGCAGACAGCAGCTTGGACGGCTGGCCGGCGGCGGCTTCATTTTCGCCAAAGTCCTCCCACAGCACGGTTTCTGCCTTTAGCGGCGGCAGGTAGCGCGCTCCGCCAGAATTAACGAAGATCTGCTGAATGAACTGTCCCGCGAGCACCCGGGAGTCTTCGGTGTCGAGTTCAGCCGGAATGCCCAGCTCCGCCAGGGCGCGCGAACGCAGCACGCCTTCGCGTTCCATATCCGGATTGGTCGGTATCGGCTGGTCGATATGGGTGTAAATGGCTTCCCGGACCTTGGCCAGTTCGGCCAGCGGCGCCGTATTACCTTCCGCCAGTCCGAGATCCCGCGCCCGCTCGATGACCTGGGGCGCAAACGACCCGGCGAGATCCATGGGGCATTCGTAGCGGTCGAGCGCCACTGGCGCATTAACCGCCGCCGGCCCGGCGCCGCTTTCCTTCCAGTCCTGCAGTTCTTTCGCCAGCCGCTTTAGCGCGGCGGCGTCGCCCCGTTCCGCGGCTTCCATCGCCTGGCGCTCGACCTGCGCCCGGTCGCGCTGCGGCCCCTTCCGCGCAACAACTTGGCCTTTCAATTCCAGCGCGGCAAAATAGCCGCGCCGCTTTTCATAGAATGCACTCGAACCGCTGTCCAGTTTCGCCAGCGACGCAAGGTCGTCGATCAACTTCGTGCGCAGCTCGGCTTGACCCGCCAGGGCCTGGGCTCCCAAGTGCTTCCCCGGCGAAAAAGGTTCGAATACCACTGGATCGGCCTCGTAGACCTCCTTGCCCATGACCGCCAGGTTGCGCGTCGTTGCCAACCGTTGGCGCAGGCTTTCGATGCGCGCCGAGAGCTCGGCGGCCTGCCCCCACTCGCGGTGCAACACGGCGGTGCGGCTGCGGCGGGTCAAATCTTCAATCTCCATTTCGGATGAGCCGATGGCCCGATAATTGGCTTCATCGAAGATCGAGCCCAACAATTCACGCGCCCGGCCGAGATGGATATCGCGATAGACAGTGTCGCCCCTGGCGACTTCCACCAACAAACCAACAATCTTGAGTGAATTTGCATCCTTTGCCATCGTTCTTTCCTCCTATCGCAAATCTAAAAAGATTTTTTCCATCATCCCTGGGCCGGCACCCACAGCCTGGAGATCGCAACTGGATTGGGCTGCGTGAATTTCCCAACATAAAAAATACCCCCCTGTCTGCAACAAGGGATCCTGCCGGCTGAGAAATAACTTTCTTTGACCCGAGGATGCCGCCGGCGCGATTGCCAGCGCAGCGCGGGCCTCCGCGCCGGCGCTATCCGCGGACTCTATCAAGCTTTCTACCGACGAGCGAAACCCGGCGCTATTGGACCTTGGTCCAATACCCTGCCGAGCGGCTAGCAGGGTGCTGAAGGATGCCGATGTTGAGAAATCGCCGCTCGAATTCATTAAGCTTTTTGCCGTGTTTTTTGCTCAAATCAGACTTTTTCAGCACCCTCGAATCAGTGAGCCGTATCGCATCACCCCGCGACAAAGAGCAACCACGGCGTTCCCAGCGCCAGGAACACGAGAAGGCACAATCCAGTGGTGAGCAGGCCAAGCTTGTAGAGCTCGCCCTGGGTCAGGACGCCGTAATAGGCCGCCGCCGGCACCCGGCGCTCGCCGCGAAAATCATGCTCTAACCGGAATTGATTCGCTGCCATAGTCTTCTTTCTCTGCGGGGGAGCGCGGGCCTTAGCGTATGGCGAGCATCCAGGGGACGCCGATGACCATGAAAGCGGCGAAAAAGATCACGCCGAAAATCGCCCCGAGGCGCCAGTAATCCGCGGCTGGCAAATATCCGCTGCCGTAGTACACCGGGCTCGGTCCGGTCGCGAACGGCGTGAGGATGCCCATCATGCCGAGCTGCAGACACAAGCCGAGGGCGAGGGTTTGCATATCGACCCCGGGAATCGTCGACGCGACCGCAAGCAGCACGGGAATCATGGCGGTGACATGCGCTGTGATGCTGGCGAAAAGGTAATGGCCGAAGAAATTGATCAGCAGCAGAGCCGCCACCGCAACCATCGGCGTAACGCCGCTCAAATGGCCGGCGACGCTCTCCGCGAACCATTTCACGAAGCCGACGCGGGTGAGTCCGTCCGCGAGCGCCACCAGGGTCGCGAACCACGCCAGCGTGTTCCACGCTGCCTTGTTCGTCGTGATGTCGTCCCAGGTGACGACGTTGAGGATCAACATCAAGGAGATTACCACGATGGCGGCGGTCGTCGCCTCCATGATTTTGCCGCCGAAAATCCACAGCAACAGCGCGATGACGACGAGTATCGCCAACGTGATTTCACGCGAGCTGAGCGGACCCATCTTGTCGATCTGCTGCGCCGCCCAGGCCGGCACCTCCGCGCCCTCCTTCACTTCGGGCGGATAGATCCAATAGACGAGCAGCGGAACGAGCGCGAGCAGAAGCATACCGACGGGCGCGAACGCAATGAACCAGCTTACCCAATTGAGCTCTATCTTGGCCGTTTTCCTGACCAATTCGACGGCGAGAAGGTTGGGCGCGAGGCCGGTCAGGAACATCGAGCTGGTCACGCAGGTCGCGGCGATCGCCACCCACATGATATAGGAGCCGACACGCCGCATGGAGGGGTCGTTGGGCTTTGAATCATAGAGCGGCGGCAGGTTGCGGATGACCGGATAGATGGTGCCGCCGCTGCGCGCGGTGTTGGACGGAGTGAAGGGCGCGAGCAGCGTGTCGGCAAGGGTCACGGCGTATCCCAAGGTGAGCGTCTTGCGCCCCATCGCCTTCACCAGCAGCAAGGCAATGCGCCGTCCGAGACCGGTTTTTTCGTAGCCGAGCGCGAACATGAACGCGCCGAAGATCAGCCAAACCGTGCTGTTGGAAAACCCCGAGAGCGCCCAGCTCAACGAGGCTCGGGCTGGGTTGAACCCGGCCTTCGCCAGCTGCTCCGGGCCGAAAAAGACGTATTCGGACAACACGGTGACCAGCGTGACGCCGATCAAGCCGATGGCGCCACCGGGCAGCGGCTCGAACATGAGTCCGACGATAACGCCGACAAAAATCGCCACGTAATACCATGCGTACTGCGGCAGCCCTTGCGGCGCCGGCAGCAAAGCGATGACGACCGCCGCAGCGACAGGCGCGATTGCCTTCCAGCTCAAATTCATTTTCTCGTCCTTTCTCGATTGTTTTATCCGGCGCCATTTCTAAAGATACCGTTTACCGACTGATGACCTTCCGCATTGAGACGATAATTTTAAATTTGCCGATTAGAAGTCGACTCTTCCTTGTCGCCATTCCGGCGTCGGCCGGAATCCAGGTGACGGACAGCGTCCGTCATACCGTTGAAAAACGGTATCCAGATTCTGGGGACAGGGGGATGGACCCCGGTTGTCACCGGGGTGACGTCAGCCGCCGGCATGACAACCGTTCTCTGCGCCTGAAGCCTGCCCTGAGCAACGTCAAAGGGGCGAGAGATTTCAACCACCCCTAGAGAGCCGTCAAACAAAGCAGTTTCGCGCCGCACAAGGTCGTTATCCAGCGGCCGGCTCGTCTTTCGCCTGAAACTCCGAAGCGCCGGGATCCAGACGCGAGAGTCTGCTGGAATAGAGTTCGATTCCCGGCAAAGCGCTCAGCCCATGGGCGAAGATGCTCAGCAGCACCGTTGCCATGACCGCCAAGCGGATCGTCGGCTCACCGGGAAGGGCTGCTTGCTGCTCCAGATACACCAATCCGAGGACGATGGAGGCGAGCCCCCGGGGACCGAACCAACCCATGAACACTACAGTCGTGCGGCTTAATCCGGTGCCGATGAGCGCCAGCGCCACCGGCACCATGCGCGCCAGCGTCAAGCTGAGCACCGCATAGAGCACCACGCTTGGATTGAAATTTGCCCAGACCGGCGCGACGAACAAGCAGAACAAATACAAAACAAAAAAGTTCAGCAACTGACCCCAATCCTCGGCGAATTCGGCGGCATGCTTGCCGGCGCGGGCAAAGCCGAGCTGGACAAATAACCCGGCGACGTACGCCGCGATGAACATGCTGGCGTCAACCGCCTCGGAGGCCAGCATGCAGAGCAGCGGCAGTGCGACCAGCC
>Ga0075342_1000168_pt1 | contig 11477 bp, 9 predicted proteins | sample RushOxbow_ThreeS_3_FD_120085 | JGI IMG/M metagenome (GOLD analysis project Ga0075342, IMG submission 120085) | Natural and restored wetland microbial communities from the San Francisco Bay, California, USA, that impact long-term carbon... | ecosystem: Environmental > Terrestrial > Soil > Wetlands...
AATAATCACCCATGTTGTAGCCGCAAAACGGCAGCATCGCCATCGGATCGCGCCGCACCACGCCGACGGCGCCAGTGGCCGCCGCGGTGGTTTCTGATGCCAAGGTCGCACCGAGAAAAGTCCCGTGCTGCCAATCGAAGGATTGGTACACCAACGGAATGAGTTTCTGCCGGCGCGCGCCGAAGAGAATCGCGCTGATCGGCACGCCTTCGGGCCTCTCCCACACGGGTGAGTAGGTCGGGCATTGTTTGATCGACACAGTGAAGCGCGCGTTGGGGTGCGCCGCCGGACTGCCGCCCTCCGGGTCCCAGGGCTTGCCGCGCCAGTCCTGCGCGTTCGCCGGCACCGGGTCGTCGTGGCCTTCCCACCAGACCGTGCCGTCATCGCGCAGCGCCACGTTGGTGAAGATGGTATCTTTCTGAACCGTCTTCACGGCGTTGGGGTTGGTGTTCGAACCCGTGCCTGGCGCGACGCCGAAAAAGCCCGCTTCCGGATTGATCGCCCAAAGTCTGCCGTCTTCGCCCACGCGCAGCCAGGAGATATCGTCGCCGACAGTGTGAATCTTCCAGCCCTTCATGCTCGCCGGCGGCACCAACATCGCCATGTTGGTCTTACCGCAAGCGCTCGGGAAAGCGCCGCAAACATAGGTGACCTCGCCGTCGGGATTTTCCACGCCGACGATCAGCATATGCTCGGCCATCCAGCCTTCCTGCTGGCCGAGCTTGCTGGCGATGCGCAGCGACAGACACTTTTTCGCCAGCAACGCGTTGCCACCGTAACCCGACCCCACGCTCCAAACCGTATTGTCCTGGGGGTAATGGCATATGAAGCGGCGCTCCATATCGAGATCGGCCTTGGAATGGAGGCAACGGGTAAAATCATCGGAATTGCCGAGATGATCCAAAGCGATTTTACCCATGCGCGTCATCAGGCGCATGTTGAGCACGACGTAAACACTGTCAGTAACCTGCACACCGACCTTGCTGAACGAAGATCCCTGGGGTCCCATGAGAAACGGAATGACATAGAGCGTCCGCCCGCGCATCGCCCCGGCGAAGATCTTGCCGAGCTTGTCGTAGGATTCCGCCGGCGCCATCCAATTATTGTTGGGCCCGGCCTCTTCCTGTTGGTCGGTGCAAACGAACGTGAGATTTTCGGTGCGCGCGACATCGTTGAGGGCGCTGCGGTGCAGGTAACAGCCGGGTGCTTCCTTCTGATTGAGCGGCAGCAGATCGCCGCACTGTACCGCGATCTTGGTCAACTGTTCCTTTTCTTCGTCAGAGCCGTCGCACCAGAAGACATCATCGGGCTGGCACATCGCCGCGACGATCTTGACCCAACTTTGAATGTGCGGATTGGCCGGAACCGCTCCTGTTACAGTACTCATGGGTATCAATGCTTCCTTTCTTAAACGACTGGAAGAGACTTACGAATCGACCGCGCGCAGCGTCTGAGATTGCCTCATAATCGCCATCCAAGATGGCGATATCGTTCACGTTCGATAAGAAATCGTAGCCTATCGAGTGGCCCCGCTGATGTCAATAAACCATCGCTACCTGCAGCGCCAAACTCAATGGAAGACGCGGTACAAGCGCCACCGGCCGCCGGGCAAATCTTCGGTCCACTGCACCAGTGCAACGAGCGCGCCGGCCTGATCGAGGATCGACAGCAAGGTCGCGCCTTTTGCCGGCAGTCGTAGCTGTGACAAGACTTCTTGCTGCCCTTGGCGCAAGCGGGCAATCGACCGGCCGTCCCATGCCACCGCGGGCAAATGGCCCAAGGCTTTAGCCAGTGTAACCAACGGCACGGCACCGCCTTGCGCGGCGGCTTCCAGTTGCTCGACGGTTACCGCGTCCTCCAGCGATAGATGATCGCAAGACAGGCGCCGGAGCTTTTTCAGGTGCGCGCCGCAGCCCAACTCCGTGCCCATATCGGCAGCCAAGGTCCGCACGTACGTGCCGCGCGAACAGGTGACTTCAAACTCGATCTCGGCGTCGTTGAGACGACGGAGTTCGAGCCGAGCGATCTGTATCGAGCGCGGCGCCCGCGCGATCTCCTGGCCTTGCCGAGCCAGCTCGTACAAACGCACGCCATCCTTTTTTAACGCCGAAAACATCGGCGGCACCTGGGTTTGCGCGCCGGAGAATTTCGCCTCGAGCCGTCGCAAACCGTCATCCGCCAACACCGGTACCGGCCGCTCGTCGATGATTTTTCCGGTGGCATCCTGGCTGTCCGTGGCAACTCCCAAGACCATGACCGCCCGATAGCTTTTTGCGCCGCCGAGAAAAATATCGGCGATCTTAGTGCCTTCGTTGACGCCGATCGGCAGCAAGCCCGAAGCGAAAGGGTCGAGAGTACCCAGATGACCGACCCGTCTGGCGCCGAGAATCTTTTTGACGCGATGCACCACATGGGCTGACGATGGCCCCTCGGCTTTATCGACCAACAACAGGCCGCTCTGGGTAAAAGGCATAATCTCGCTGTCCAGTGTGACAAGAAATTTGTCGCGAAAACGAATCGAGGATCGAAAAACCTAATTTGCCGGAAGTCCTAGGTCTTAACCTGTTTTAACAACGCATCGATGCGTTGCGCCTCATCGGCGGACTCGTCGTAGGTAAACTCAATGCTCGGGGCGAAGCGAAGGTTTAACTGTTTGGCCGCTTTGGTGCGGATGAAACCGCTGGCGCTCTTGAGCCCCGCCGCCGCTTCGTCATGCCGTCCCGCCGCGCCCAGAACGTTAAAGTAAACCCGCGCGTGGCGCAGATCTTTGGACATCTTGACGGCGGTCAAGGCGACATCGCGAACCCGCGGGTCGCGGATCTCGCGGCGCAAGAGCTCCGAGATCACCTCCAAGAGCAAATCGCCGACCCGGTCCGAGCGTTGATATTCCATGGAAATTTCGTTTACCAGAACTTATGCACCGCGAAGATCCTAGCGCGGCAAGGCCGCAACCAAAGAAGAATAAAAGAGATTTCACCACAGAGACACAGAGTTCGCAGAGTTCGGAAGGTGTTTTATTCAGAGACTCTTTGCTCCGCGTCCTTCGCGTCTCTGCGGTGAGTCCTCCGGAAAATTTGCGCAAACCGCGAAAACTATCATGGATAGTATTACATGTTGATTCTTGTTCTCGGATAGCAATACGACGAGCGCCAGGGTTCACGCAACCAAGATCCCGATCTGTTCCAGGCGGCAAATCGCTTTGACGCGAAGAGCTTTTCTCAACAGTGAAAGAATTCGATCCCGGCTTCACCCACCTCGGCTAGTCCCAGTCCATCGACGAAGTCGACGATCTTGCGCAGGCTAGCTTCGACGATGGGCCGGCTGGTGCCCGCGATGGCGAAGCCGAGTAACGAACTCTGCCAAAGATCTTGATCGCCGCATTCGCTGATCGAAACGTTGAAGCGCTGGGCCACACGGGCCTGGATGCGTTTCAGGACGCCGCGTTTCCCCTTCAACGAATGATTTTCGGGGATCGCCAATTGCAGCTTCAAAACTCCCACGACCATGGAAAAGATCGGGCCGATGTCGTTGCGGCGCTTGCCGCGCGACGGTTAGACGCGCGCTTCGCGGCCCGGCTGCGCCGGCGCGATGCGGCGGATTACCGGAATTCGTTCGAAGGCCTCGACCACGTCGCCCTGCTTGAGATCCTGAAACCCTTCGAGCGATAGACCGCACTCATAACCCGAGGCGACTTCCCGGACATCGTCCTTGAAGCGCTTGAGGCTGGCCAGCTTCCCTTCGTGGACCACCACTTGGTCGCGCAGCAGCCGGACCAGATTGCCGCGCGCGATCTTGCCTTCGGTGACCGCGCAACCGGCGATGGTGCCGACCCCGGCGATGTTGAAGAACTGGCGGATTTCCACGCGACCAAAGACCTGCGCGCGGAAAGTCGGCTCCAACAAGCCTTCCATGGCGGCGCGCACATCGGCCACCACTTCGTAGATGATCGTGTAGAGCCGCACATCGACGCCTTCTTTGGCCGCCAACGCGGCGCCCTTGGATTCCGGCCGAACGTTGAAACCGATGACGATGGCGTTGGACGCCGCGGCCAGCAAAATATCGCTCTCGGTAATCCCGCCCACCGACCCATGCAGGACCTTGAGCTTGACGTCGCCGGTCGACATGCGCGTGAGCGCGTCGGACACCGCCTCGACGGAACCCTGCACGTCGGCCTTGAGCACGACTCTGAGTTCCTTGACGTCGCCGGCTTTGATCTGGCTGTAGAGATCGTCCAACGAGACTTTGCTCGACTTGACCAATTCGGTCTCGCGCTGCTTGCTCTGGCGGAATTCGGCGACTTGGCGCGCCTTGGCTTCGTCGGCCACCGCGACGAACGAATCGCCCGCCAGCGGCACACCCTGCAAACCGAGAATCTCCACCGGAAACGACGGTGGCGCGACATCGACCTTTTGGCCGTGATCGTCGATCATGGCGCGCACTTTGCCGTAAAAGACACCGCAGACAAAGGCGTCGCCGACGTGCAACGTCCCTTCCTGAACGAGAACTGTCGCCACCGGCCCGCGACCGCGATCGAGTTTGGCTTCCACGATGGTGCCGCGCGCCAGTTTTTCCGGATTGGCCTTGAGCTCCAAGATGTCGGCTTGCAGTTGCAGCATTTCCAACAGGTGGGGAATGCCTTCGTGAGTCTTCGCCGACACCGGCGCGAACACCGTGTCGCCGCCCCAATCCTCAGCCGCCAGACCATGCTCGGACAATCCTTTTTTCACCTTCTCCAAATTGGCGTCGGGTCGGTCGATCTTGTTGACCGCGACAATGATCGGCACTTCGGCGGCGCGCGCATGATTGATCGCTTCGACAGTCTGCGGCATGACGCCGTCGTCGGCGGCCACCACCAGCACGACAATGTCTGTGACCTTGGCGCCGCGCGCGCGCATGGCGGTAAAAGCTTCATGGCCCGGCGTATCGAGAAAGGTCACGCTGCGGCCATCGACTTGCACATGATAGGCGCCGATATGCTGGGTGATGCCGCCGTGCTCCTGGGCCGTCACGTTGGTGCTGCGGATGGCGTCGAGCAACGAGGTTTTGCCATGGTCGACGTGGCCCATGATCGTGACCACCGGCGGCCGCGGCTGCAAAGCGGCCTCTTCTTCCTCGGCGCCCATCTGGCTGTCTTCGAGGGCGCTGTCGGCATCGAAGGCGACGTTTTCCACTTGATGATCGAACTCGGAAGCGATCAACGTCGCGGTGTCGGCGTCGAGCACCTGGTTGATGGTGGCCATCATGCCCATGCCCATCAGCTTTTTGATCACCTCGCCGGCCTTGACGCCCATCTCGCGGGAAAGATCGCCGACGGTGATCACCTCGGAAATTTTGATGACCCGCTTGCTCGCCCTTGGCACGGTGATTTCCGTGCGCCGCACCTCTTTGCCGGGCATGACGCGTTTCTTGCGCGGAATACCACGACCGCCGCGCACTTCCTTCTCGCGCGATTCGAGGACATCTTGTTTCTTGACGACGCGCTTTTTGTGCCGCCCGGCCTTCGGTTTATCTTCACCTGCGCCCGGTTCACTGGGCGCCGTTCCGGGGGCGCCGGCTGTAGTTGCGCCCGGAGCGGGCCGGCGTAGGACCGGTGTCGGTGCCGGCTCGACCCGCGTCGTTTGTTTCAGATCGATACGGCCGAGGATGCGCGCGCCGCGCGGCGCCGTGCGCTGCAAGGCTTCCATGGTTTCGGGTTCAGGCGCAGGGGCAGGCGGAGGTTCGGGAATGGGCGCGGGTTCCGGGGCGGGCGCGGACAGTTCCGCACCGGCCTCTATTATTTCCGGGACGGTCTCCGGCACAGCAGCTTCGACAACTGGTTCAACTAGCAAAGGTTCTTCTATCCGTGCCGGCGTTTCGACGACGGCTTCGACGGCCGCTTCTTCAACCGCCACCGGCCCGGCAGCCGCCGGTTCGGCGCTAAAAACCGGTTCCGGAGTTATCTCAGGCTCGGCTGGGGGAGCGGCCGGCGCTTCCTCGACAACTTCCACCGGCGCCACTTCGACGCGGCTGGTGCGCCGGCGAATCACGTTGGTGCGAACCCGGCGCTCGACGACGGTTTCGCGCGCCTCGATGCTGCCCTGCCCCTCTTCCTCGGTCTTGACCACCCGGGCGATGATTTTTTCTTCGCCGACATGAACCTGCGGCTTTTCCTGGGCCGCCAGAGCAGCGCGCACGCGCGCCACTTCGTCATCTTCCATCGCGCTTTGGGCCTTCCGACCGCGCATCCCCAACTTGTCGAGCTGGGCGATCAAATCCTTGGTCTCGATGCCCAATTCTTTTGCCAGCAGATGAACTCTCGTCTTTCCCATTTTTCTCCCCGTCTTTTATGCCCCGACTCTGTCCTTCAGCTCGCGCAGCAACTTTTCCTTGGCCGGCTTGGCGACTTCAACGCGAAACGCCCGAAAATGGCTCTTACGGCCGACAAATCCGCTCCAACATTCCACCCGCCGATGCAAATAACCGCCGCGCTGCCCTTGCGCAGCGGCTTCCAGTTGTCCGGCGGCGTTGACGATCAGACGCATCAGCTGCGCTTTGCGCTCGCGCGCGCCGCAACCCAAACAGGTTCGCTCCGGCTCATGTCCGCGCTTCGCCACGCTGCCCTAAGACGGCTCTTCAGCCGGCGGTGCGCTCTCGGGCTCCGGCGCCGCCGGCGGATTTGCCGCCAACTCTGCCTCCTTGGCGCGCTTCTCGGCAACGTACAACTTTGCCGATTTGTGAATCACCTCGGCCTTTTCCTTGCTGACGCCTTCGATGTCGAGGAGCTCCTCGAGTTCGCTGTCGGCGATGTCCTCGGCCGATTTGAAACCTTCTTGATAGATCAACTCGGCGGCGATCTCGCCGATGCCGGGTATCGCGCCGATCGATTGACGCGCCCGCCGCGTTTCTTCTTCGGCTTCCGCCTCGTTGCGCACGTCGATGCGCCAGCCCGTCAAACGCGACGCCAAGCGCACGTTTTGGCCTTTTTTGCCGATGGCCAGCGACAACTGATCGTCGGGAACGATCACCTCCATGGTGTGGTCATCGTCGTCGATGATGATCTTGGAAACCTTGGCCGGAGCCAAGGCGCGGCAAACATACTCCGCTTGGTCGGGAATCCAGTGCACGATATCGATTTTCTCGCCGCGCAGTTCTTGCACCACCGACTGCACGCGCGTGCCCTTCATGCCGACGCAGGCGCCCACCGGATCGACGTCATGATCGTGGGAAACCACCGCGATCTTGGCGCGCCCCCCAGGCTCCCGGGCGGCGCCTTTGACCTCGACGATGCCTTCGTAAATCTCCGGCACTTCCTGAGAAAACAATTGAATCAGCATGCCCGGATGGGTGCGCGACAATACAATCTGCGGGCCGCGGCTGGTGATTTCAACGCTGACGATATAGGCGCGAATGCGGTCGCCCTGGCGATAACGCTCGCGCGGCACCTGCTCTTTTTCCGGCAGGATGGCGTCGGTGCGGCCGAGATTGACGATGATATTGCGTTTTTCGAAGCGCTGCACGATGCCATTGACCAGCTGCCCTTCGCGGCCTTTGAATTCGTTGTAAATGATTTCACGCTCGGCGTCGCGCACGCGCTGGACGATGTTTTGCTTGGCGGCTTGCGCCGCGATGCGGCCGAACAGGCTCGAGTCCAACTTGCACAGCAGCTCGTCGCCGACTTCGGCATCGGGATCGAGGGTTTCGCGGGCCGCCTCCAGAGTGATCTCGGTGGCTTCGTCTTGCACGGTTTCTACGACCGTCTTGGCCTCGAAGAGCTCCACTTCGCCGATCTCGGGATTGAACTGCGCCTCGATCTTGCGCTGATGGCCGAAGGTCTTCTTCGCCGCCGAGATCATGGCATTCTCCAAAGCGCTGATGAGGATCGACTTGTCGATGCCCTTTTCCTTACTCACTTGTTCGATAACTCGATTGAGATCCTGCTGCATATTAGGCACTCCAATCATGCTCGTAATTGGACTTTTCGATTATTGAAAATGGAATTTCCCAGCGCGCGCCGTCTTGATCGAGCGCGATCATCTCCGGCGTGACTTCCAACAAGCTGCCGAGAAACGCGCGCCGCCCGCCAATCGCCTCGCGCGTGCGCACACGGACGCGCTTGCCGATGAAACGGGAAAAATGCTCGGGGCGCTTAAGGGGCCGGTTAATGCCGGGCGAAGATACTTCCAGAGAATAGGAGCCTTCGACTACGTCATCGTGCTCGTCCAGCAAATCGCTCAGGCTACGGCTGACTTTGCTCAAATCTTCCATCGACGGGCCGCCCTCTTTGTCGAGATAAATGCGCAAAACCCTGCCGCCGCGGGTGCCTTCATGTTTGAGTTCGATATCGACGATTTCCATTCCCCCGCTGACCGCCAGCGGCTCGGTCATATGCCAAATCCGGGTGAGGGTTGCATCCATTTTTTCCTGCCCCAGAAACAAAAAAAGCGGGCAATGCCCACTTTGAGTACAACTCCTAAGTGTAGAGAATATCTACCATGCCGGTTGCCGCCAATGCAAGGGCCGGGCGCCGACCGGCCGTTGCGCCAATGCGGCCATCTGCTATGATTTCGCAATCTTAAAACCGATTCTCATGAAAGCCGAAAGTCACCCCAAAGCACCGGCGCAGATCTCTTGGGAGCAGATCCTCAGCAACCTCGACGACGGCGTGATCACAGCGAACCCCAGCAGCACCATCACGTTTTTCAACGAAGCCTCGGAAGTCCTCACCCAAGTGTCCTCGTCCGCCGCCACCGGGCAAACCCTCGAGCAGATTTTCAAACGGGAGCCCTGGTTGATCGGGCTGGTCGACAAAACTTGGCCGCCGCGCTGCGAGAGCGCCCGCGGCGAAGGCGATTTTGTCACTCGTTGGGGCGGCAAAATTCCGGTCAGCGTCACCGCATCGCCGTTACAAGACGACCAGGGAACGTTCTCGGGAGCGATCCTGCTGTTGCGCGATCTGCGCCATCAGCGCGAGCTGGAAGAGGATTTGAAACGCGCCGATCGTCTGGCCACCTTGGGCACCCTGGCCGCCGGCCTCGCCCATGAGATCAAGAACCCGTTGGGCGGCATCAAAGGCGCGGCGCAGTTGCTGCGCCGCAGCGCCGAAAACGATCCCGCGGTGCGCGACTATACCGATATCATGGTCCGGGAAGTTAACCGGGTGAACCAGTTGATCGAACAGTTGCTCGACCTGTCGCGCCCGGCGCAGCTCGAACTGGAATCGCTCAATATTCATGAAATCTTAGAAGATGTGCTCTTGCTCGAAGGCCAAACCGAAGTCGCGCAAAATTGCCTGATCAAAAAGAATTTCGATCCCAGCCTGCCGGCAATCCGCGGCGACCGCAGCCGCCTCACCCAAGTCTTCTTGAACTTGGTCAAAAACGCCTTTCAAGCGATGGAACGGCCCGGCACCGTCACGGTCACGACAAGGGTTGAAACCGATTTTCATATCCGCGGCAGCGGCAGCGACCGCCGCCGGCTCATTTGGGTGGACATCGCCGACGAGGGCGCCGGCATTCGCGAGGAGGATTTACCGCATATTTTCTCGCCGTTCTTCACCACCAAGTTGACCGGCACCGGCCTCGGCCTGGCCACTTGCTATCAGATCGTCAAGGAACATGGCGGCATGATCCGCGTCGAAAGCATTCCGAACAAAGGCAGCGTGTTCAAAATCTCGCTTTTGGTGGCAAACTAGAAAATGGATCAAGGCAAAATCTTAGTCACGGAAGATGAAGAGTCGTTGCGTTTCGTGCTGCAAAAAGCCCTCGAAGGCGAAGGCTATTGGGTGCAAACCGCCGCCAACGGCGCCACCGCGCGCCGGCTCCTGGGCGAAAGCCATTTCGACGTTTCGCTCATGGACATCAAACTGCCGGACGCGGATGGCTTAACCCTACTCAAAGAATTCAAGGACCATGGCGTCGACACGGCGATGATTTTGATGACCGCGCAAAACACCATGCGCAACGCCATCGGCGCGATGAAAAACGGCGCCTTCGATTACATTACCAAGCCCTTCGACCTGGACGAAGTGCTGGTCCTGGTCAAGCGCGCTATGGACAGCCGCAAATTGACCCAGGACTTTCGCGAGCTCAAAGAAGAGGTCAAAAAACGCTTCGAGCCTGGCGTCAACATCATCGGCACCAGCGCCGCCATGCAGGGGGTCTACAAGATCATCGGCCAGGTGGTCGACAACACCGCGACCATTCTGATCTTGGGCGAGAGCGGCACCGGCAAGGAATTGGTGGCAAAGACCATCCACTACAATTCGCCGCGCTGGAACCAGCCCTTCATCGCCATCAACTGCGCCGCCATACCGCGGGAGCTTTTGGAGAGCGAACTGTTCGGCCATGAAAAGGGCTCCTTCACCGGCGCCATGGACCGGCGCTTGGGCAAGTTCGAACTCGCCGAAGGCGGCACGCTGTTTTTGGATGAGGTCGGCGATATCCCCCTCGACCTCCAGACCAAATTGCTGCGGGTTCTCCAGGATCACGAATACAGCCGAGTCGGCGGCCGCGACATTCTCAAAGCCGATGTGCGCATCCTCGCCGCCACCAACCAGGACCTGGAAAAATCCGTCAAAGAAAAACGCTTTCGCGAAGATCTCTACTTCCGTCTGAAAGTCATCCCGATCCATCTGCCGCCGCTGCGCGAGCGGCGCGGCGATATTTTGCTCTTGATCGGTTACTTCATCGACAAGATCAACCGCGAGATGGGCATCCAGATCTCCGGAATATCACCCGAGGCGCAAAAGCTCCTGGAAGATCACTCCTGGCCGGGCAACGTGCGCGAGCTGGAAAACACTCTGATCCGAGCCGCCGTGCTGTCCTCCGGGCCGATTCTGTTTCCCAAGGACTTCACTTTGCAGAACAAGCCGGCGGCGACGACCCTCGAAGTCGACCAACTCTCCCTCGAAGAGATCATCCGGCACAAGTTAGAAGATTACTTCCGGCGCACCGAAGGCGTCGATGTCGACAACCTTTATTCGCTGGTGATCGAGCGGATCGAGCGGCCGCTGATCGAACTCACGCTCAAGAAGACCAAAGGCAACCAGATCAAGGCCGCCGAGATTCTCGGCATCAACCGCAACACCTTGCGCAAGAAGATCTCCGACCTGGGCATCGAGCTCAAAAAAGAACCCGGTTAAGCCCCATGTCCCTTTCTCTGCCGCCGCTCTACGCGATCCTCGATCCCGAACAGATCAGGGGCCGCGCCATCGAAGACCTATTGGGCGAGATCTTGCGCGCCGGCGTCAAAATGCTCCAACTCCGGGCCAAATCCCTCGCTGCCCACGAATTTCTCGCACTGGCTCAGCGGGTTCGCCGCGAAACCGCAGCTCACGACTGCCGATTGATCGTCAACGACCGCGCCGATATCGCCATGGCATGCAACGCCGACGGCGCGCACCTTGGGCAAGACGACCTGCCACTGCAGGCCGGGCGCAAGCTGATGGGCAACAAAATCATCGGCATTTCGACCCACGACATCGAGCAAGCCGAGCAAGC